>Ga0307478_10000742_pt1 | contig 31760 bp, 41 predicted proteins | sample atmos_gasesECM4C_2_FD_203713 | JGI IMG/M metagenome (GOLD analysis project Ga0307478, IMG submission 203713) | Hardwood forest soil microbial communities from Morgan-Monroe State Forest, Indiana, United States - atmos_gasesECM4C_05 | ecosystem: Environmental > Terrestrial > Soil > Temperate...
GCGGGTTTGTCTGTCCCACATCTTGAGTAGCCAGTTCACTCCGAAGCGCGCTTCGGCAGTGAAGTCGGCGGAGCGAGGAGCACCCAGCCCGTTGTTTCCCGCGTAGGAAACCGAGCCTGGAGGCGCGGGAGGATGCAGACGGGCGCGCGCGCCCATCTGTTCAGGGAAGTCGCGGACCCCGATCTGCATCAGGGCGGCAGTGTAGCTGGTGGTCTCGACGTACTTGGTGTAGTCGCCGGCATCCCACCAGCCGCCGGATGCGTCGAGGTTCGGCAGCCCGGCCGCGATCAACGGAGGCGCAGGCGGAACGTTGTTGATGAAATCGTTGTCGTCGAGGGGCGGCGTGAGGAACACACGCGCGTTCGCATCCTTCAGGTGGCCGGGTTCGGGGCGTAGCGCATTGCGAACGAAGTTCGGGCCGTCACGCTCTGTCTGGTAGAAGAACAGCGAGTTCAAAAGCAGGCCGGAGTAGAGACTCTCTGGAGTACCGACCGCGAAACGTGGCGAGGTGGCCGCGGGGTGGGCCAGTGAGATTGTGTAGAGGTCGCCCGGAGGCGCGGTGAACTCGATCGCGTACACGGCGTAGACAATTTTCATGGAGTGGCTCCAGCTGCCAAGCAGCGCGCCAACTTTGCCTTCATGAACGATCCTGCCTGTGGAGTTTGACACCTTAAAGGTTGCGTCCGCTGCCGAGGCCGTCGACATCAGGTATGCGCGGAAGGGTGCGTGGCCGGCTTCGTAGCCGACCTGACTGACGCGAACATATGCAGACTGCGATTGCGCGTAGTGGACGCAAGTCAGCAGAGTGGGGGCAAGAGACAGAAGTAGAGTGCGAGTGTGGAAACGAAGAAAGGCAGGCATACGGAGTCTCCCCGGCGGGAATGCCTGTATTAAATGCATTTAATACAGGCGAAGATACTGCCTGATTCGTGGGAAGCTGTCAAGCGGGGTGAGGGCAAGATGCCCTGACGACAGCCGGCGGGACGCCGGCGCTACTCTGGCGCGTGTTCAATCGTCGAGGAGGCCCAGTTCGAGGTTGGCCAATTGTTCGGGATTGCCCACGATGTCGACCTGTGAGATCTTTCCGCCTTCGAAGATGAAGCGGAGCGCCCGCTGCAAATGGCCACCGGGCGCCAGGATGAGTCCGATCGTGCAGTTGATGAGCGCGGGTTCGACAGCGCCCGCCATCTTCGAGAACGCGATCGCGCCTTGGCCAGTCTCGGGCGCCGCGAATCTCTCTCGCCGGGGCCGGACGAGCCGCTGCCTCGTCAATACGCACCACGGCGTCGGGATCGAGCACGGCGACCAGTCCCTCGAAGTCGCCGGCCCGCTACGCCGTGAGGAAGGCCTCGACCACTTGGCGCCGTTGCGCGCTCTCGGCAACGGGGACGGAAGCTGACCCTGTTTTTGCTGGCGACTGAAGACTGGCGACTATCGATTAAATGCGTGACTTCATGAGTTTTCGGGGAGCCATCGCTTTCCGCGGCTAGTGGGTAGGGGGAACGTATTCCTTGGGGGCCACGGCGCCATCGCCGAAGAAAAACTGCTCCATGTGGCGCACGATGACTTCCTGATCCTCGCGGCGGGCGGGGTTCAGGCGATATTCGTTCAGGACCATCTTGCAGAACTCGGTCCACTGGCGCCAGGCTTCCATCGAGACATTGTCATAGATCTTCTTGCCTAGCTCGGTGTCAAACGGCGGCTCGTCGAGGCCGGGCAACTGCTTTTTCAGCTTTATGCAAAAGACTTCGTGCGCCATGGTGCTTCCTTGCTTATGGTAGTTAACCCTTGATTATCTCACAGCGCCTGCGAGGTTTAGCCGGGAGGCAGCCGGCGGGACGCCGGTTCGTGTTCAATCGTGGAGGCAAAGCCGCGACAAAGTCGCTTAGAACACTGCTTCCTGCTGCATCGAAGACCGGGGAAAGGCAACCGCCGGCGGGGGTTGCACGATCAGTGAATTTCCGAATCCGGGGGATTTCGGAGAGAATCTGATCTGCAGAATGAACACGGAACTGGTCAAGGAATTCAGGAACATCCCGATCCTCGCCGATCTCTCGGACGACGAACTGCAGTGGCTGGCCGACCACTCCGAGGTTGCCACAGCCGAGGCGGGCGAAGTGGTCGTCCGCGAGAATCAACCGGCGGACGCCATGATCATCTATCTGGAGGGCGAGACCGATGGCCGCCGCGAGAGCGCGGGGCCGGATGCGCCGGTGTATACGGCGCGCGCAGGCATGGTAACGGGCATGCTGCCTTATTCGCGCATGACGCATTACACGATCACATCGCGCGCGGTAACGCACCTGCGAGTGGCGCGAATTTCGAAGACATTATTTCCCGAAATGCTGAACCGCATTCCGGAGCTGGGTCCGCGTCTGGTGGGGATCCTCTCGGACCGCGTGCGCGAAGTGACGAAGCTCGACCTGGCGCGGGAAAAGCTGGCATCGCTGGGCAAGCTGTCGGCCGGGCTGGCACACGAGCTGAATAATCCAGCGGCGGCCGCGGCGCGCGCGGCCAACTCGCTGCGCGACATCTTCGACAGGCGCGAGCAGGCCAGCATGGAAATTGACCAGGAGAATCTTCCGCCGGAGGCGCGAGCGACCCTGCGCATGATCGAGGCCAAGGCGCGCGAGCTACAGAAGCAAAGTCCTACGAAAAATCCCCTGGAACTCAGCGATCTGCAGCAAGAGCTGCAGAGCTGGCTCGAGGAGCACGGCGTGGATGATGGCTGGGAAGTCGCTCCCGTGCTGGCCGAAGCGGGCGTTCACGTCGAGCACCTGGAACGCCTGGCGCAGAAGTTCACTCCCGCAGTGATGAAACCGGTGATCCGGCGCTTCGGAACCACCCTGGAAATTTCGCGGCTGCTCACAGACATTGAACACAGCTCATGCCGCATCTCGGAGCTGGTGAAGGCGATCAAGGAATACTCGTTCATGGACGAGGCGCCGCGGCAGGAAGTGGACATCGCCAAGGGAATAGACAGCACGCTGATCATGCTGAATCACAAACTGAAGCATGGCATCACCGTGGTGCGGAACTACGATCCCAATTTGCCGCGCATCGATTCGTATGGCAGCGAACTGAACCAGGTGTGGACCAACCTGATCGACAACGCTGCCGATGCGATGAACGGAAAAGGAGAACTGCGGATTCGAACCATGCGCGAGGATGAGGACGTGCTGGCCGAGTTCGTCGACAACGGAACAGGAATTCCGCCCGAGATTCAGACCAAGATTTTCGATCCTTTCTTTACCACCAAGCCCATGGGAGAGGGCACCGGGCTCGGCTTGGACACGGTGTATCGCATCGTGCGCAAGCATCGCGGAAACGTGAGCGTCGTGTCACGCCCGGGATACACCTGTTTCCGCGTGAGACTGCCGATCAAGAATACAAGGATGTAAGCAGCGCTGCTCTCACTGCACTTGCAGCGTGAATTTGGCCGAGTGCGTGATTGATCCGCTGCTCGCGGTGAGCGTAACCAGGTATTGCCCAACCGGCGTTCCTGGGTTCGGCGGCGGCGTGGAACTGCCACTGCTGCCACCTCCGCAACTCACCGAAGCTGCTACGCTGAACAGAATCATTGCCAGGACTGTTTTTGTCCGGCCGTGCCTTTTGGTTAAGCCGCCGAAAAACATGGCGAAAACGCCGAGACCTCCGCTTGCCATCCACAACGGCATATGAGGCGCATTCAAACCAGCAGTAGCCGCCATTGTTTTGACGGTCACGGTGATGGTTCCGTTTCCCGCGACGGTTGGTGGGTTGAAACTGCAAGTGCTTTCAGTTGGCAAGCCGGAGCAGTTTGGAGTCACAGTTCCTGAAAATCCGTTCTGCGCAGTGACCGTCAGTGTGGTGATACCGGAGGAGCCGGGCACCTGGACGGTGACTGGATCGACCGACAACGCCATGACGAAATCCGCCTGCACCGTGCCGCTTGCACTTCCGGATGAACCAGTATAGTTGGGGTCGCCGCTATAGGTCACGTTCGCCGTATAGGCCTGACCTGCCGTGAGGGTTGATGCGTTGAAGGTGGCTGATGCCTGCGCCCCGGTCGTGACGAAGGGCGACCCCGGAGCAACGACCGCCGGTATTTCCAGAACTACGGGAACCGTGGTGCTGCTTCCGTTCACGTCGAAGACAAAAGACCCAGTGGGCGGATTTCCGCCACTGGTGGTATTCACGGTGGCCGTAATGGTCACGCCCTGCGTAGCGCCCGCCGCAGTTACCGCAGTCGTACTGCCTGCCTGTGTGATGCTGAACGGAACCGTGTTGCTTGTGCTGGTTTGGAAACTCTGATCCGACGGACTGAAGGCAAAACTGATCGCATGAGGTCCGAGGGCAAACGTGAAGACTCCATTCGGCGGGGCCGCATTCCCTTCGACGTTAAGGCTGTACGGGTTCGCAAACACAAAACCGTTGGCATCGGTGAAAATTATAGTCCCTACAGGCGTGCCGATCCCCGATTTCCCCACAACGTCGGCCCGCGGATAAACGAAGCTTCCGTACGAACCTGTGGTAAAGGGAATCGGCTTCCCGGTCGAGTCGACGGTAAGAACGGAGACGGTTGTCGTGCTGGATTCGGCATTGACCGTTACTTGCACGGGCGGGGAGTCGCTCGCGGCGTAGGTGCCGTTTCCTGGATAGTGGGCCGTTATGGTGTTGGTGCCACCAGGAAGCGACTGTGTGGTTGAAGACACGAGTCCGCCGTTGAGGGCAAAGCGGTCGACAGCTTTACCTCCGCTGGGCGGAGATGAGGCATTCGCCAGCAAAGAGACGACCCCGGTCGGAGTGCCGGCGCCCGCAGTTACGCCTATGTCGACAGTCACCTTGGCGCCATGTGTGACGGTCAGGGGATTCAGCGTGAGAGCGGTCTGGGTGCTATTGAAGGTGGCAGCCGCCCATCCATTGACGAGATTGTTGGCGTTTACCGAACCCAATCCGGTGGCGAGGTCAAAGCCGGCGGCGGCGGTGTATTGACCGGCCGGATTGGGTCCGGGTACAGCGTTGTTGCCTCCGGTGACATCGTTGAAAATGCACGCGCTGTTGGGAGAGACCGTGCTGCATTGCGCCGGGTATTGCGCCTGTCCTGCGGCAAGCTGGTAGAGGACGTAGTTTGCCAATCCCACCCGACCGCCAACTTTCTGGTTAACGAGTGCCATGATGCCGGCAAACGATGGCGTCGAGGCTGAGGTTCCAGCAATTCCCGCCAGGAAACCCTGGGAGCAGGAACCCTCAAAACAGATCAAATAAGGGTCGTGCAGGGCGGCGGTCAGGGAAACGTCGGGGAGATCGCGAAATCCATCGTTGGGAATGTGCAGATTCGCGCCCGCTTGCCAGGATGGCTTCGGAACCACCGTGCTCACTCCGCCGCCACCCGCGGCGATGTTGGCATTGCCGCCGCACGCAGCGGCGGTACAGCTTTCGTTCCAAACGTTTTCGGGAATGTATTTGAGAGCGGTGATGGGGTGTTGGTGTTGGAACTCCAATACACGGAATCGTTTCCGTTTTCGTTGAAGATTGTTCCCCCGACTGCGGTGTTGAAAGCAGTGGATGCCAGTGCACTTACGGCGATAGGCCCGGTGGCGACCGTCTCGTTCAAATTGTCGCAGCCGGAGGAGCCCGTATCTCCAGTCGCCACGAGGTAAGTGATCCCCTGGGCTGCGGCTTGTTCCGAGACGGCGCTGAATCCGGCCAATTGGGTACTGGTCACGTTCGGCTCGCAGATGCCAAAGCTCTCGGTCATGACGTCGCCCAAGTCGTTATCGACGATGTAAACCGCGGAAAGATCAGCGCCATCGGTAGTATCGGTCGAGGCGGACACGACGAATTGAATGACCGCACCAGGGGCGAGCGCGCTCGACCATGTCGCGTCGAGCACTGCCTCAGCTTCTTCCCCGCCCCCAAGATTGCCGGGGTCCGGACCATCTTGGGTAAACATCACCGGTGATGAGGGAAGCCCGAAAATATTTTCGAAAGAGGACAGATCTGTGGTGTTGAAATCTGACCGCGCCACGACAGCGATGTTTACTCTGTTTCCATTGATTCCTGCCTGGTACACCGGGTTCAGTCCATAAATTACGGCGAAGTCCCCCGGTGCAAGGAAATGAGCGCCATTCGGCGCGGTAGCGAAAGGCTTTTCGGATCCCGGCTGATGGCTCAGCGGAAAGCGGTCGTTGGACATGCGCAGCATCGGTTTCTTCACGAAATCGTGCATGGTCCACACGCCCGCCACCACGGGCGTGAGCGCGGTCGGGATCTGCGGGTCGCTGGCGTTGGCCCAGTGCGGGTCGCCGTTGACCAAATAGCGGTGAATCTGTGTGTGGAAGGCTTCGTCCACCATCGCCGCTGTGCCAGAGAATTCGACGACGGTGCGTCCTTTGCTTACCTTGGCAACCTGGAAACCATGCGTCTGCAGCCACGACGTGACGGCTTGAATGTCAGCGTCGGCCGGTCCGAAGCGCTTGCCGAATGCCTCGGGCGTGAGCCACTTGTGGTAGTTCGGGGAAGACTTGTCCTGCTGCTCGTCGAGCAGGCGCAGGAGGGCGGAGTCCTGCTCGGGGCTGCGTTTCAGAACAAGCAACATCCGCTCCAGTGGCAGAGTCGATGGCGCGGCGCCGCGATCGAACTTCGCCCGTGCCAGCGGGTGCGTGTTGCCGCGCAGCGTCGTGATCTTAGCCTCGTCGACTGCCTGCGTAATTCTTGGCTGGACGGTCGACTGCTGTGCCCACATTGAACAAAGGGGAACGACCAGGAACACCATCAACAGAGACGACCACGACGGGGACGAAGGGCAGGGGCGCATACGACCTCGGATTCCGCTTGGAGGCAACGCTGGACCCGAGCCCATCGCGAGCCTCTCGGCCACGAACCATCAGTGCAGACCATGCTACTCCGCTGATGGAACTCGGGATATTGCCCGTCGAACAACAAACAGTCAAGGAAATTCCGGCAAAGACCATTTTGGGACTAAGTAAGTGAGCCAGACTTCTCCATGACTTAGTCAAGAGTTACTACGCTGGCTCCTGGACTACGGAAACGTACGCGAAGAGCTATCGGTGCTTCGCCCCGCTTGCGGAAATGTTGCTTCTCCGTCGCTTGCTTCTTCATCTGCATAGGGGCGGCGACAGGGTGAGAAATGCAGTCCGCGGCCAACGCTCTGCACCGCGTGAACAGTGAGGACTTTCTTTGGCGCACCTCGCTTTTGGTGAACCGGGCTCGCTCCAATCCCGGAAACATTTCTTTACAGTTCCCGATAACTGGGGTGAGAGGAGATGAACATGTCATTCATCAATCAGCTTCAGAACTTTCTGGGACTCGGGAACAATCTCTTGCAAGCCGGCGAATCGGCCTTGGAAGGGGCAGAAAACAGTTTGCAGAATGCGGGGCAGCAAATCGGCGACGCCTTCAACAATTGCAGGCAGCCTAACCAGAGCATCTTTGATCCTGGATTCCTGAAAGGAATTCTGGATTCTCTGCGTCCCCACCATCACCACCATCATCATCGGCCGGAGCATCATGAGCATCATCACCACCACCATCATCACCATGAGGGTGGTCATGAGGGCAGGCCGATCAACTGGCAGCAGCCTCCAAGATTTGAGCCTCTGCGTCAGGACGTGGAGAACGTTCAGCAGGACGTCGAAAAGCTGGAGCGCGACCTGCAGAAACTCGGGCAGTTTCCGTTCGGTTCGATCAACGGGTAGTGCCCACTCAATGATAAGAGCGTGCGCGCTCTTTGAGTTTGCGGGACAGTGGGCAGGCGGGGTGAAGGTAACGACTCCGGTCAACAACCTTGGTAACTTGTCTGCTATCGGTAGGGACGGAGCACAATTGCGAATCTGCAGGGTGTGGATCCCGTCCGTTAAGGAAAGCCGAAAGACATGTTCGGGTTCTCGTTGACCGGAGTTGTCATTGCGCTGGCGGCGGTGAGCGCGGTCCTGGTTTTTCTGGTGATCGACGCACGCAAACCGAAGCGGGTCGAGAAATGGGAAAAAGCGGCAATCGTGAAGCAGTTGCTGGACCTTTCCGAGCAAGAGGAAGGGGTTAAGCGGCAAGTCGCCGCGCCACGCCCGCGGACGCCGGCTACTACTCCTGCGAAGTCGTCGCGGTCGAACCCATCGATAAAGCGGCCCGCCAAGCCAGCTTTCCCAGCGCAACAAAAAGTTCGTTAAGTCAGCAACGCGCGAGCTGACCTTGGCGCATAGCTTCTCCACCAACCAATCTGCTATCTACTCCGAGCACGTCCCGCGAATATGTCCGGCGGACGGTGTCGGCGGTGGTTGCTGCTTACGTGGCGAATGCGATTTCTGATCGGTGCCACCGAGGCAAGAAGCCCCACTGGTACGAGCACGCTGCTAGCCGCGTTTCCGCTCTGCCCTTGGATCGGTTGGGCCCTGACAGCAGCACGGAATGAGCGCTAGCGTGCATTTGTGGGCATTCTCGACTGTGCTGAGCGTTTCATACTCCCTTAACATTGGGGCGCTACCATCACAGAACTTCCTCCCCTAAACCATTCTTCCTCTGGCCCAGGGAGTGTGTATGACTGCGACCAGTCCCAGCCTGAAGCGAGAAGTGGAAGAGCTCATCGCCGATCAGGTCCGCCTTTTCAAACAACCGGTCAGCCTCGACGACCGCGACCTGCTCGAATACCACCTGCGGCACTACTTCATCATGACCCTTTATCGTGAACTGGATCGCGGCAAAGCGACTGCCATTGACACAAAACCACAGCTGCGCATGAAAGTACCAATGCCACCTGTCGTCAGTCGGGAATTCGCAAGCCGACAATAAAGCGCTGTAGGGGAGTGAGTGTAGTGGGCCCGCAGGGATTCGAACCCCGGACCAAGGGATTATGAGTCCCCTGCTCTAACCGCTGAGCTACGGGCCCAAGCCATTGATTATAAATATACTTACTACGTACCACCAACTTGCGCTAAACCTCTGGTGTCAGTTGTGGTGTCAGTACGCTCGACCAACGCCTCAACCGCCGCTTGTGTCTGTGACGGCGCCAAGTGGGCGTACCGCATCGTCATTTGGATTGTCTTGTGCCCCATCAAATCGGCCACCGTCCGCAAGTGGATACCTTTCATCACCAGCCTACTTGCAAATGTGTGGCGAAGGCAATACCACGTGAAATGTCGAAGCCCTGCTTTTTCGACGGCGGGCTCAAACCAGTGCTTGTACCCTCGCAGCGGCTCGCCCTCTTGGCTGAGGAACACTGAATCCCTGTCATCCTTGCGGCGCCGCTTGTGTAGTCGTTTGAACGCAGCCAAGGCCACAGAGTTCAGAGGTATGTGCTTCGGCTTCGTATTCTTCGAGCGCGGAATTGTGATCTGCCGGCGCGAGAAACTGACTCTGTTCCATGTCAGAGAATACTGCTCGCTTGGCCGCATACCGGTGTTCAAAGCAATCTCGAATTCGGGCAGGTGTTCAGGGTACTCGTGCTCGATCACTGCCCGCAGTCGCGTCTCCTCGTCTTTGCATGGTTTCAGGTACCTGACCTTTGTCGGGCGCGGCTCGTGTTCATTGAGATAACGAATGCGGGCGTTGTTCTCTGTCCTGTGCTTCAGGAGACGGGCGGGGTTGTCTGTCGCTTTCTTGTGTTCAATCCCGAGTCGGTAAATGAGGCTGAGGATTGCCTTGTAGCGATTGAAGGTTGCATCCGACCAGTCCTTCGTATCGAACCACCGGCGGAAGTCTCCGACGTTGATGTCAGCGGGTCGGTTTCCGAACTCTTCCCGCAACTTCTCGATACGAACAACATTCTGACGGTGGCCAAGATTGTTGGCTTTTGAGTACGCGATTGCATCATCGCAAAGTTCGGTAAAGCGAAGGGCGCGGGCGCGGAGTTTTTCGGGCAGCTTCTTGCCACGCAAGATATCAGCCTTTCGCCTTTGGTACAGATCTATCGCATCGCCCTTGGTGCCCGCTTTCTCCCGGCGGATCTTGCCCGCGACATCTGCGTAACGAATCCACCACTCCCCGGACCCTGTCAGCTTTTCATATATTCCACGCATTATTTTCCCTCCACGCGCATAAGGTGCGGGTCTACGGGACGAAGACCGACCTTGTGCAGGGCCGCCAACGATTTCTCGTACAGCCGCTCCGCCTTGGCCCGAGCAATGATTGAATTTTTAGTCTGGCTATCCAAGAAATCCCATCTACGCTTTTGAGTTTTCCAGCTATTCCTCGTTTGCGTTACTTCCTTTCGAAGACGACCAGCGCGTCCCCGGCCCTTGCAAAAGACCTGCTCTTTGTACTCTCGAAGTCGTGCGATATCGTCATCGCTCCACCGCCAAGCGAGCTTTTTTCGGACACTAGGTCGGGGGCCGCCCTCATTGAGCCATCTCCGCAGCGTGATGTAGCTGATCTCAACTTGTGCGGCAGCGTCCTCGGTGGAATAGCGCTTCATTTTCCTTCCGGTTACTAAGGTAACTGATTTAATTAGCCCCTCAGTTAAACGATACAGTGTATCACAAAAGCTTGTCGAAGGCCATTCTTTCATGTGACGATGCACATCTAAGGTCGTAGGAATGCAAAAACGGCCATAGTCCCGTAGGGGAACGCTGAGCACGAAGAGTAGAGGGAACGAAAATGCAGACAGAACTAGCGATATCCATCGATGAGGCGGCAAGGAGACTCGGAGTCTGTCGCCGGACCGTAATCAACCTGCTTACGGCGAAAGAACTTGTCAGCCGACGAATTGGCCGGCGGAGGGTTATCCCCGTGACCGCACTGGAGGCGTTGCTGCGCCGTGATGCGAAGACAACTTTGTGATGGCCGCGCCGAACACGTACCGCCAGCTTCGGAAGGTTGTATTGCGGGGGCGGTCGGCGAAGCTGCGACTTGCGGCGCTCAATGAGATGGTCGCATCCGCGCATCCTCCGAGCATCCGGTTGTTGGATGAATTGCTGAGCCAACCAGATTTGCCTGCGCCGCTTGTTCTAGCGGTCATGGCAATAAAGAGAATTTTCGACGACAGGAAAGAAAACTATGAACTCAGAACTTGAGATCTACCAGACGCTTCTAAACAACCCGACGATAAGCTCCGAACGTCGGGACAAGACCTTGGCCGAATTGCGAGCGATTCCGCAGAGCGATTCCCGTTTCAAGGACGCCCGAGCGCTCTTGCAGGAGTTTGAGCATTCCGAACCCGAGCAGGTGGCGGCCAAATATCCGGTGCCGTCTCTCAACCGGTGGGACGACGTTCTGGCTATCAACGCTGCGTATGAGAATTACCAAGGCCCTCTTGAATCTGAGACTGCGGAGATGGGTAGGCTTCTGATTGACGGCAGCGATACAGCCTTGGCCGAGTTCGCAGAACGGGCGCCGCGCTATGTCTCCCGCAGCTTGACCGCCCTTCATGTGAGGGACTTCCCAACTTTAAAAGATGTATTACTTCGCGATGGCTGGACGTTCTGGATTCGCGAGGCAGACCCGGCCTTGAAAGCAGAACACCCGCATCCCGCAGAGGAGCTAAGAATTGCGCTCCAAAGTGATTTAACCAGTCGGGAGAATCAGGCAGCCGTCTTGCTCAACGTATGGCCACGAATCGCAGAGTCTGCAACCGCCAATCAAGACCTAGCTGCTGGACTGGGTACGTCGTTGGAGAGATTCGCGGCAATGCCGTTTATTGAACGGATACGAAACACTTGCCACTCGCGCTGAATGCACCTGTGACTCAGCAAGAAAATACGTTCGAACCTAGCAACTTTATATCTTGGTAGGTGTTTACATATGAGACCGCCGTATACCTAGAATCATCTAATAACTAGGCCCGAGATTCTGACACACCTCTGCCGCTTCTGCGGACACGTAAACGGCGACTCCCGGACATCATAGGACGACAAAGAAGCTTATCTTACGGCGTGGGCTAAACATCGCCGGATCACGGAGCATTCAATGGGCACCACTGCCCCCGCCAAACAACGCGGGATTACTCACATTTGTATCGAATACCTCACCGCCGAAACCGAATCGGCGCAATCCACAGCCTTTTACGCACTTTGTAAATACTGCCAGAAAGCTGTCGGCCATCTCTACCCCCCTTCCGAGCACGAAACTGTTGCCAGTATTAAGACCGATCCGGAGTCAAACGACGGTCTGCCGGCCTTCTTTACAGACGACGCTTCGACGCGCAAAACCGAATTTGTTCAGGATTGGCTTTTGGAATTCTTGCTGCCCTATCGCAACGCCACGCCTGAAGAACTCACCCAAGAAGCCGCCAAGGGCGCGTTTAGATTCATTGGCCGGAAATGCAGACTCGCGCTTATCAAGCGTATCCAGAAGGCTCAACGGAAGCACGGTAGAACCCGCGTCCGTCGTCTTCTGGACAGTAGCGTCGAAACCGGGGACGGTGCTGCCGAGCCTCTTTTGAACTTCCTCGTGTGGTTCGATGCGGTTAATCCTTCCATTTGGATTGAAGAAAACCGAAAGGCCCTGCAAGAGCGGGGAATTTATGAGGTCTGCTGCTCGCTGGCCGCTCAATATTTGGACGGGGACAGGGTCGCGACGGAGAAGCTAGCCCAAACCTGGGGCGTGTCACTTCGCCAAGCACAGAACCGGCGCCGGGAGGTCATTGAACGGATACGCGGTGAATTGCGATATGACCCGATTGTTCGGGAGCTTTTCACAGTCATATCCGATTGGAGAGAGCGCCGCCGGCCCGCTGGGTTGTTTATTTCACCTTCTCGGGAAGCCGCCGCAAACGCCAAGTTACTTGAAGATGCCGCCTTGGATAACCGGGATTTCTACACATGGTGTCAAGCTTCCGCTCAGCAAAATGGGCTTCCGGAGGTGAACGGTGACGGCCATAAAAAATAGTTGAAGTGGATTTCGTTTTTCGCCTTTCGGTGGCGAATAGTATAGGTAGGCGTAGAAGCTGACTTGTGATTTCGATTGGTACCCAGAAATCATCTCGCTCCTGCCAGCCTATCCGAATGCTCCGACCCGTCCGGGATTAGCCCCTCGGGCGGGTCACTTGTCCAGATCTGGACAACGGTTTGTCCACAACCCGGACAGGGTCGATTCCTTCGCGGATTACTTCTTACCCCATCCCAAATAGAAAACGAATCCCATTAGCAGTAAACGGCTGTGTCGAAACCAAAAGCCGTGTCTTCTTGAGTGACGCACAATATCTAACAAGTTCTCCCGCCTAGCGCGGATTGCGACTCAAGAACCACGGCACCAAGGCATCGACACCCTTGGTGCCAATTTTTCTTTGTAGGAGTTTATGGACGATTCGCTAATCACCGGCAAGGTTGTACAGGTCTCTCAGTCGCCGCACGGCTCTTTAGTGTTTTTCATCGTGGCCGGCGCTACGAAACCGTTTTTGAAGCGCGGGAAGTTTTTCGCCCACGAAGGGGACTTTCCGAGCCGGGCGGAGGCTGCCGCAACGAAGGTAGGCGATATGGTCCGGTTCCTGCCTTGCGGCCCAGACAAGCCCCGGCAGCTCCCACACACCAAAAGTGTTTCGCGGGTCGAGCGGTGAGCGCCTCTGATTATTGAAAGGAAAATGCAAATGAACTTTGTTGATGTAAATGACAAGAAAGTACGGGATACGGTCGAGCGTATCAAAGCCCTGCGTCGGCTCTCAACCGAAACAGGCGTCAAAACGTACAAGTCCCAATCCGCGATCCTCGAATCGCTTGACCCACAGACGTTGGCTGCTGTGGCGCTCGTGCTGAACCCCGCCAACGAAAAGGAAAACGCAAATGTTCAGTCAACTGGAAAATAAGCAACCCACCACTCAATCCCAGATTTATACGGATGGCTTCACTGCCATTCGTCACGGAATATTTGACCATTTAAGAGATGGACGAATGCACCCGACAATGCTGGCAATCTACGTTCTTATCCTCCATCAATGTGATTGGAGGTCCGGTCTGTGGCTGGGCAGTGCATACAGGGTATTCGATTCATTCGGCCAAACAATCGAACTTAGGACGATCCGCGACAATTTGAAGCGTCTTTATAAATCGGGATACCTAAAAAGCTTCAGGAAGAAAGGTCGTCGAGGCAATTATTACGTAGCAATAAATAAATACCGACCTACTGTGGGTGTACTGAGAGGCAGGCAGTTAAACACTGATAAATCAACAAGTCCCAAGGATTTGTTTTATGAAGTCCGGAGTGAGGACGTTGTGACAGCGTCACAAGAGTGCACTGACGATGCAGTGACGGTGCAGCGACGATGCACCCTATCAAGATATACAAGATGTTCAAGCCTCTAAAGAATTGCAAGATGGCAAGCCTACCAGCCAACCAACCCGCAACGGGAAGGACGGCAGGCTGGACTCGCCAACTTCTTCTGACAAAGCCAACATCACGGCCAATGTAAAGCTCTTCGCCGGCTGGATGTCCGATTTAATCCAGAAGCGTACCGGGGAGCGGTCAGTTCCCAACCAACGAGAGATGACCCTTCTCGTCCGTAGTATTGGCGAAGCTAAACCAATCGATGTAATCGTGGGCTTCTACAAATTCCTTGCCCGACCTAAAGGCGTCGGCGGCTTGGGTGCGCCGTTCGCCATGTTTGCTCAGGAGTGGCCGTACCTTGAGCGGGATGCTAAAGAAGCCATCGAGGAGTGCCGCTCCGTCGCCGAGTTGGTAAAAGAATTAGATGAAGACATTAATTGGGGGCTTTACGGCGATTCAGATACGCAGATAGAACGAACGCAGCAGTTGGCCAGTCAATTGAATTTGTCCACATCTGGACAAGTGGCCGTGCAAAGCTAAGAGCGTTATGACGACTCAATACATCACCGGGGAAGAAAGGCGCTATGAGCAAATCACCCGGACGAAAACGACGCTCGAAGTTGTGGGTTGTGCTTTCCGATATCCATAGTCCGGAGGAAGATAGATCCGCTTTCGAGGCCGCTCTGGATTTCATCGATGCGAACGACGTTTATGGCGTCATTCTGTTGGGGGACAACATGGATTGCGCGAACGTATCGAGACACACCAAGAGCCGGCCCGGCCTCCGTAAACGGGGCGGCTGGCAGTATGAACTCGATTATTTCGACGAGAACATTCTCACTCCGATAGAGCGCCGCATTCCTCCAAAGTGCAAGAAAGTCTTCTTCATGGGCAACCATGAGGCTTGGCTACAACAGCTTCTGGAAGAGATGCCCGAGCTAGAAGGCGCATTGAGTATCGAGAATAGCCTCCGGTTGGCTGATAGGGACTGGAACGTGATTGAACAGGGCGAGTCCTATCAGATTGGCAAGACGTTCTTGATTCACGGCGATCAAATCGGATCAGGAATGTACGTCGCGAAGAAGCTCGTTGATAGCTTTTGTGCGACCGCGATTATGGGCCACGTTCACACCGGCAGCATGTTTACGAAGGTCAGTCAGGTTAAGACCCGCGACAAGTGGGCCGCATACACCCTGCCAACTCTCGGAACCGTATCGCCTCGATACGCCAAAGGCCGCCCAAATGCCTTTACTAGCGGCTTCGGCATTGTTGAAGAATGGCCGAATGGCCTTACAAATATCTACATCGTAATGATCTCGGACGGCTGTTTCGCATACGGCGGACAGCTTTACGGCAAGGGTTAGCTGTTGCGCGAGGTCCGGACAACCTCTTAGCGATGGCGTGGCGGGGCAGCGGTCAACCAAACCAACTGCCCCCGCCTCTTTAACTAAGTTGTCCAGAAGTGGACAGGAGCCTCGCAAAATGAGAATACCCAAGTTGAAACGCCCAGATGATTGGCTGAAGTACATCCTGTTTTGTCCGCGCTGCGGATTTCGAGTGATCTACCACATGAACGGGGAGTGTCCTATTCAGCCGAGTTAGGCGGGAGATGCATGAAGCGAACGAGCGCAATGTACCCAGCAGAGAGCGAAGAGGAACGGGCTGCCCGCCTCGCAATTCCCGAGATTCACAAACGCGCATGGATTACAGAGGATTGGATTGAGCATTGTCACAAGCAGCTAGCCGCGTATCCGAACGAGCAATCGATTTGGGAATCTGCGATTAAGTCGGCAACCGAATGGCTGGATTGGTATAAAGGTCAGTATCCCGAGAGGCCGTCCCGCCCCGCATTCTACTAATCTAACCGCGCCCCGCACACTGTAATCAGCTCTGTGGACTTATCTCATACATCGGTCTAATCTTGCGATAGGATGAGAAAACCGATGACCGCTGCTGAAGTCTTCTCGGCTTTTATGGACGCTCAAAAGCAAAAAGGATATCAATACTTCGTGTTGCTTTTTAGGTCCGGCCTTAAAACCGGCGAGGCCCTATCATTTACCAGCGCACAACCAGAACGTTGGCAGATTAGTCAGTTGGACAGTCACATGAAGAATGGCTTTTTGCCTCTCGGCATCGTTGGCATTCCGTCCATTTCTGGACACGCTGAAGGCATCCGCCCCTACAAGCGGCAGTTTCTTCCCGACGATTGGGTTGACGGCCATTTGCAAAGGGCAATCGACGAAGGAGTGTTTAGCAGGGAGCAGAATCCGCACCTCTGGCGGTAGCTCGGTCGGGCCGGCGGGCGTTGGCGATCTGTTTGGATTCAGAAACCTGTCCAGATCGCGGACGACCGAGCCGCGCAATTTTGAGAAAACTTGAGGGCTGGTGTAATCCGACACCAACCCCTTAACGCGGGCAATCCGCACACGACAACACTTGCCGGTAGGTCTACCTCCGTACCTTGCGGTGAGGATTTTTCCAGCGCGGTAACCGTAATCCACAGCCCGCGCTAAGATGCATGGCCTCTAGAGTGAAGATCACCCATGGCACGACAGCAGTTATCCTGATGTTGTCCGGATCGTAAGCGTCCCGTCGCTGTCGGCACTACCGGCACCGGGACTAATCAAAAGTTTGGTCAACATAAGCCTCCTTTGGTTAGCCCCTCGGCTAAAAACCATTGTCGGGCAACGTTGGCCAAAAGTATTCAGTACGGAAGTTACTTGGGGACGCTCAAACCGTTCATGTCCGCCGAACCCGTTTTTCAGATCCGGACAAACCGCGCCGCGCAACTATTGAGCTTGCAAGATGCGGGAGACGGTAGCCGGGAACCATTGTCCGCCGGCCCGAGTAGCTAGTTTCTCTGTATTCAAGGTCTCAGCAATCTGAGAATAGTTCTTTCCGGCGTTCTGGAGGGCCAAGGCGCGTTCGATGACCTTTTCCTCGCCAGGACGGTCGCCGAATGGCTTCCTGCCCTCGCAACGGCCTTCCTTGGCACGAATACGCTGCCGGGCGCCCCGCAATTTGAGAACGATCATCGCTCTTTCATACTCAGCAATGGCGCCGAAGATCTGACGGACAAGCTTACGAGAGGGGTCATCTGAGCACAGATCCGGCTCCGCAACCGACATAATCTCAAATCCGTTCTTACGGAGGTCGCCAATGATCGTCTCCTGAACCATCAGGTCACGGGCGAGACGGTCTAGTTTCTCGATAAGCACAAGGCGCGTACCGTTGGCGTGCAGGGCAATCATCAATTCCTGTAGAGCTGGCCGGTTGTCTAAGTCCTTCGTGCCGGAAATGCCCTCTTCCTGAAACCAGCGGGCGATTCTGATGCCGTGAGCATCTGCATAGGCTTTAATCGCGGCCTTTTGCCGTGGGAACCCGTCACCGTCAAGCTGACCCTTACCCGAGACTCGTAAGTAAGCAAATGCTTTCATTGGCCCTCCAAGCACGCTTTCGAATTGCAATGCAATATTGGCCGAAATCGATGGCGATGTCAAACATATTCTGTAGAATTTGTTAACTCATTGAAAACAGTAACCCGTGCAAGGCGAGGCGCTTACGCTCGATTCGCTTTCTCGCAGGAATGTGCCTCTAGCGTGCTGTTAGCGTGCTCTTAGACGTGGTTTAGCGTGCGGACCAGGGCCGAACGATTGGGAGATCTGGCGCGGGAACAATCCTTTTTGGGGATCGAGGCCGGGCGCCGGCACCCCACACCCTCGACCACCTTTGCAAAACGCCGGGGTGGCTAAAACATCCTACGGGACCCCTTTTCCCAGACATGGCCGGGGGTTCTTCACTCCTGAATAGAGTCCCTTTCCCCGGCAGGCATCTTGTCCGGATTCCAAACAGGAAATTGCGCGGTTCCGAACACCCGACACTTACAAGATAGCCGTGCTGACATACGCGGCTTGTTGGGCGAGTTTAAAGGTCTCGCCCAGTGCTCCCGGTTGGGATTGGCTAACGGATTCCAATCCCCGCCGGTGAGCAAACAGATTCGAAATGAAAGGAAAACAGAATGTTTGAAGACGACGAAATTATCGACGAACCGAATCCGGAACGACTCGAAGCAATTCATCGCGCCGGTCGCATCTTTATCGATGTTTGCCAAATGAATCCAGAAGCTCCCCAACCCACTGAAGAGGACGTTATCCAAATCATCAACGGGATTCTCAGGCGGAATGGTGACCTAACCGATTCTCTCCAGTACACCATAGAGTGGCGGGCCATCCTAGGCCGACGCGAAGAAGCCTCACGTCAAGAAGCTGAAGCGGAAGCACGGGAAGAAGCTCGGCGGCAGGCGATAGCCGACTATAAGCTCCCCGCGAACCGTGCAGAAACCATGAGCGAGCTTCGGGCGGGACGTACATCAGCGAGTCCAGCGGAGTTCGTCCCGGCACGTGAATTTACGGAAGCTGAAAAGTCAGCAATGAGTGCCGACACATTTCGACGCGATGTGCTGGGACATACTTCTATTGAGGACCGTCAGACGCGAAGCAACGCGCCGACTGTGAAAGAGGAGCTCACCAGACTGATTCTCGCAGGCAAGATTGATAACCGTGCGGGAGTGCGTAAGGTGTGGTCATTGAAGTTTTCACAGGAAGAACTAGCAGCACAAGAAAAACGTGCCCGCGAGATTGCGGCGGACAAGGCTGAGAGACGCAAACTAGAGCAAGAATGGCGAAATAAGAAATGACAGAGGAAGAAAAAAGCAAGCTAGCGGTAGACGCGGCTTTGGAGTTCATGGCTCAGCGGCCAGAATTTATCGCAATACCCAGCAATTCTAAAATCATCGTTGAGTATTTGCAGAACCATCCCGAGTTGGAGCCGACCGAAATCAATTCGTACCACCAAGCGTTTCGGGCGTGTCACGACAGTCTGCGCTTTGAGCATCAGATGTCGGCAGAGGAATTTAAGCAGGCCGTTGTCATCCCCGCATGGCAGAAAAGACAGCGGGACAAGCCGAAGCCTTCCGAAGTCGATGTGATGCTGAAGGAAATCTTCGAATCACGCGGCTTCCGCGACTCTGTCAAAAATCGTGCGGCGGTCAATCAATATCTGCGGGAGCAAAATATCGAGGATTTCTCTCTTGAGGATCTAGGCCGTGCCGTTGAGACGTTGGGCGATTGTCTGACGCTGGAGCTGAGTGAAGACGCTATCGAGCGGATGCCCAGCCACATTTACAAAAAGGTCGTTGAGCAGGAATTCCGCGACCGACAGGCTAAGCAGCCACAGCCCCAGCCAAGCGAACGGCCTTTTGGTGTTCGCTCATGGTCAGAATGGATTCACAGCAAATGACCGAGGCGCTCGACTTTTATCCAAACATCTTCGTATCTGAGGAAGAACGGGAAGAACATTTACTCGCGTTATATCCGCCGTACATTCCCCCGAGCCGGATACCTCAGCCGGTTGAACAACAGCCCCAGCCAGAATCTCCCGCCGTGGTTGAAGTCGCACCCGAGATTGCAGCCCCGCCAGTCGAAACATACGAACCCATCGCACAGGAACCAAAGCGACACCCCGCGCTCGCGAATGTCTACTCTTGGGTGACGAATCCGCTCAGCGGGCCGAAATAAATCACGCAACTACTTAAGGAATAAAAATGACCACTCTATATCCGAATCAGCAGACAACTAGAACGATTATCCAAGCTGTAGCAAGTGGAAAGAAAATCCTTTGGATGAACGGACCTCGCACGCTCTATTACAACCCCTCTATCACTTCCGGAGCCACAGCTGGCGTGATGAGCACCCCGACCGACGGGGGAGTTGCCTTTTCGCCCGACTACACCGTCCAGCAAGGCATAAACGGGTTCGCTTCAGCCGCGAATGCCGCCGGTCTGTTTAGTTGGAATGGCCTTTCCAATGACGTGCAAGACGCTCTAGCTGCGGACACTGTGTGGCGTGGTGTCACTGCCCAACGCGGACCTGTTGTAGTCGGATAAGGCTGAAGCACCCGACCATCGGAGTTTACTTTTTCTCTTTGGTCAGGTAGTAGGTGACCGCACTTCCCGTCAAACCTGCAAGGACAGGCAGAACGTTATTGAACAAGTGCTCGAAGCTCGGTATGGAATCATTCTTGCCGTGGATGACCAGAACGGCCAACGTTCCGTACTGAACTAGTATGCTCACCGCGAGTATTCCGACCAAAACATAGGTCAGCGTGCGTGCAGTCTTCGCCTCGTGTCCTCTTAGGTCAATCTCGGAAGGCGGTTGAAATCCCAAGCCTTGGTCCAGGTTCGGCGGAAGTCTTATGGCACCAAGACCGAGATTCGTTTCAGGGACCTTGTCGGGATCAGACATTTTGGACGCCCCGAATGACAAACATGCCTGCACGCTGATTCGTAGGTTCGACAAACCATTTGATTTCCGGTGATCTCGCCTCTACGAATGACTTGTAGCCGCTCGCATCTTCCTTCTTGAAGTACGTCGCGTCCCCCTCGCTGTTCACAAGCATGAGGATATCGCTCCGCTTCCCAGTCCCGAGGTCAAACGTTATGTTGGCCGCTAGCCAGAAGGTGTTCGTCATGGCCGGATTTTAGCATCCATTACGCAACACGGTGTTCATCATCGCTAGCAGTTCCTTCCTAGAAATTCACCCGCACAGGAATCAAATGAAAATCGCAGATGCACTAATCTCCAATTTCGACCTCTCGAACTACGTTCGCATTCTTCCAGACAAGCCTATCAACGCTGATTGGCCAATTGTCACCACCCTCGTCATGCGCATACCGTTCGCGAACCTTCCCACTCCTCAGACCGTAAACAAGGATCACAATGGCCGGTAGTCTCCAACTCGCGGGCAGCCAGCCCCAGAAAAATCCGCGTTACGCGTGTCTCTACAACAACAGATATTTTTCCGGCCTCGTCACGAACAGAAATCCGCTCCGCAGTGCAGGCTCGGCTTATGAAGAACGGTATTTAGGTACCCGTGCGGATGCGCTCATCGATGGAAGCAACTGCGAAATCACTCCACGCCTAACGCTAGCCCGCAGACCCGGCAATCCGGTTTACAACTCCAATACGTTCGGCTCAGTCGATAATTTCTATTCCTTCCGAGAGTTCAGCGCCACGACCGAACAGATTCGCGTAATGGTTGATGATGCGACCGCCCTCTATGACGGAACGGCTAACACTAAGACGACTGTGTTCACGAAGAGTTCTGGCGCGGGTCAGTCCTTCATGCAGTCGGTAGGAAATAATTTATTCTTCGCCAACGGCATTGACCAGAAGAAGTGGGTTCAATCGCTTTTTACCCGCAACGCATCGGGGGCGCTGCCCAACATCGCAAACAGTACGACCCTCAGCACTACTTCGACCCCGTTCCTAAGCACGTATCTAATTGACACGAACAACAATCTCCAACAGTTGCTCGTGACTTCAATCACCACGATTTCAAACGTCGCGTATACCGCGCCAACGCTGACGCTCACTGTTGGTTCAACTGCGGGGATCACTGTCGGGACGAACTACGTCTTGTGGAACCTCGCAACAGCAACTTGGCTCAACGGCATGACCGTGAACGTCGTGACTGCTAGCGGGACCACTGTCACCGCAACGCTGCTTAACGAGAGCCATGCGAATTACGTCTCTGCTGCTGATACAGGCAACTTCACGGCGATTGGTGGGTCACCCGTCACGGGAGGAAGTGTCCCGACGTGGAACACCACCGTACCGGCATCGGGCAACGATTTCCAAGGCGGAATCACCGTTGACGGTACCGCGTTGTGGGTCAATCGCGGAAACCCCGTTGAAAACTGGGGAATTGTCCAGACGACTTCAGCGCCTACGGTCGTGGTGGGAAGTTCTGGAAGTGCGTGGCATTCGAACACGTACTACTCTTTGCCCGGTGTGGTCATCGACACTCGTAGCAGCAACAATAATATTTGGCAGGCGACCACGACTGGCACGACTGGCGCGGCAATCGGATTTCCGACTTCTCCGTCTGTGGGCGATACGTTCACGGAAGGGACAATCATTTGGAAGTGCGTTGCAAACACTGCTTCAGCGGTATGGTCCTCACATCATACTTTTTCTGCGGGATCGCTGATTGTTCAAACTGCGGGAGGAACGCCTTGCCTATTCCGTCTCTCTACTGCGCCGCCATCCGTCCAGCTCTCAACACTGATGACTGCGAAGTTTGTTGCTCACAGCGCGTCCGGAGTCTTTGACGGAGATTGGGGTGGCTCGGTAGGTGCTCCCGTCAGCTTCGGAACCTCTACGCCGCTCGTGATCGCAGCGACCGCAACCAATATCAACTCGCTACTGTGGAACCGCTACAACACCTCGATTCAGCCAATCGTTGTTTACACGCTCAACGGTGCGGGTGAAAGCAGTTCTGCGACATTTACGACACCGTGGGCCGGCGCAACTACCAATTGGGAGATGATGCTGTTCGGGACGTTTACGGTCAATCAGGCAGGTCCTGTCAGTTTCCAAGTCGGACATAATGACGGTTTCTATCTCGGCATGGATGGCGCGGCGACGTACGTTTCCGGTCCAAATGCGGGATTGGCCGGACGTACTTTAAGCCCGTGGAATGGTTATCCCCTCGTCGGCGGAAACAACGTCCCAGGTGATTTCAGCCTAGGCGAAACACTAACCGTAAACTGCCCAACCGCTGGAACCTATAATTTCGAATTCGCCTTCGCGCAAAAAGACACGAATCAAGTTTTAGCCGTTAGAGCCAACGGGGCGGAAATCACTCCGACGCCGCTTGAGACCGGAGCATCGATTCCCAGCTTCCCGGCATTTAGTACGTCGTTCGCGCCTAGTTACGCAAATGTCATTGAGGTCCAGATCGGAAATCCGTCCGTACCTTCTGAACCCGGCTCTAAAGCCTACGAATGGGACAATCTCGGACCGGTTACGGATTTTGCATGGAACGCGAAAGTTTCGGTCACGCTCGCCAACACAACCATTACTGATCCCAACAACAATACTCAAGCTCCGTTCAGAGCCGGTGTCTCCGGAAGCAAAACACCGACATTCGCAACCGGCATAAACCAGCTCACAAACGACAATCCGAATCTAGTCTGGATCAACAAAGGGCCCGCATCCGCGCCAGCACCGGGCACAATCAGCGCCTTCAACGGCGGATATCAATATTGCGTGGCGTTGGTGAATACAGCAACAAACACAGTCTCAAACGCTTCTGGATTAAGCGTCGCCACAGGTAATTTTCCGGGTGCCTCTGGGGTTTCGATTTCAGGGGGATTGCCCGGAACCGCGAACATCGATCCGCAATCTGATTGGGTTGCGATCTTCAGAACGACCGATGGCCAGACGACGCCGTTCCTCATCCCCGGAACCGGCAACTCGCTTTACACTCTGCCACTCTCGCAATATCTGCAAAACGGATACGTCGATAACACCCCCGACACGGGGCTAAACAATTTAATCGAGGCTCCGATTGCAGGCGAGAACACCCCGCCCGCGAGTGGCGCAAAGAATCTTACCTATCATCTCAGCCGCCTCTTCTTCAGTGTTGGCAATACCGTGTACTGGACATCTGGCCCGGATGCGCCGGTAGGAAACGGAATTGAAGGAGTCGCCCCGGCCAACACACAAGTCTTTCCTTCACTGGTGACACGCATCGTTCCAACTACACTTGGAGCCATCGTATTCACGGTCTCCGATATCTACATGATCCCCGGACAGGGAACGCCTACAAGTCCTATCCAACCCGCTTTCCCTTACTTGCAGGGTATCGGGTTGCTCAACTATAACGCGCTCGATGTGAACGGCGCGGTAATGGGCTTCTATACGTCCGACAAACAGTTCATCATTCTTGATCCTTCGTCCGGTACATCCGAAGCGGGATTTGCAGTCGCGAATAAGCTCGACGGGTCGTCTTGGAATGCAGCAAATGTCTATGTCGCGTTTCACGTCGCCGGGCAAGATAAAGCGTGGTTTGTCTCAGACGGCTCAACCGGGTGGTACCGGCTGAGCCCTACTCCGTCGCCCGAGCAAGGGCAAACGTGGTCACCCTTCGCTACGATTGTTGGAGGAGTCAAAGCCGTAAAGTCGATTGAAGTGTCACCGGGAGTTAAGAAGCTTTTGCTCGGCCCGTCTACTTCTGGCCCGATTCTGAATCGCAGTCTGACAACTTGGCAGGACAACACCAGCAACTACCCGTGGTTTGCGACGCAAGGCAGCTACGTCTTAGCTGTACCCGGCCAGCTCGCTGAAGTTATGTTCATCACTACTGATTGCGTTGCAACTGGAACTCGTCCGTCAATCAGTGTGATCTTCGATGAGGCGATTCCTTTTTACACTGGCGCTTTCGAGCCTATAAACAATTTCACGAACGACCCGCCAACATTGCACGATAGCGCCTCGATTTATCAACAGAGATTCTACATGTCCGAAACCGGACAACCAGCAGTGTGCCGTTCGATGCAGCATCGCGTGGATTTCCCCGCCGAAAATGTGTTGAACGAGGTCCTAAGCATTTCGGTTTACGGAACGCATTTGGTGGAAAACTAATGAACAGTCTCGAACGTGCATTGCAGGTAGACACTTCTAAATACGAGCGGGTAGTTCCGCAAGAGCCAGCCGCCTCCGAACCGACACGCGCATTGCTTCCTGTGCGCGACGTTTTAGAGCGCAGTCCCGTCCCGACGATACCCGGAACCTTCCCGAGTTCCGATGCACTCCGGAGTTATCATTTAGGCGGAATGGTGCCACAATCACGCGCACCGATGCCCGCGCCAGCATCCGCGCAAGGTGCTGGGGGGACGCAAATAACAAACGTCGTCAGTACCACCACAAGCGGCGGAACGACAAACACCCTGCCACAGATTCAGGTTGCATCGGTGAGCACGCCGGTGCTTAGCCCAAACAGCCAATTTCAGACAGCCGTCTCGCTGATCGGGGAAGCTTGGAATTTCTTCTCGGTCTCAATTTCACCGATGGCCGCTTGTCGAGTTCGTCTGTATGGAACGCCGGGAGGCCAGACGAGCGACGCGGGACGGAACCCGCTCATGCCAGCAGGTCTCGGCACCGAACAGGATTTGATTCTGGATGTTCTCTTCGACGGTGTTTCGGGTGCGGTGTGGGACGTTCAAGGCGTGACCGGCAATAATAACCAACCCGGCGTCTCGCAATTGTGTTTTGTAACCGTAGATAATTTAAGCGGAGGTTCGACCGCGCTTAGTGTCACGCTGCAATACTCTCCGCTCTGTCAGTAAAGTGTGGGGAGGCCACGCATCACGCCTCTTTGAAGAATCCGAACTTCACGCACAGCGACATCACGGTTGACCAAGGCAGTGTCATCGCCACGACCACATCCATATCGTCGTAGTGAGTATGCTCCGCAAAGTATTCGGTGTTGTCGTTGACCTGTTCGATGTACCCGCACAAAAGAGCGCGGTTCTCAGCGGAGAGAGGCGGGGTAATCGTCGCCTCAAGAACATAGTCCTTTGGCAACACTTGACCGGATTCGAAGAACGCAGCCATTTCGACAACTTCGGAAATCGACTGCAACGGTTCGGGAATGCTCAGCAGAGTATCTGTCGTCATTGTGATTTCTCCATGTGTTAAAGTGCCCCGCCCTTGCGAGCGTGGGTTGTTCTATCGACTTGGCATGTTTCCTTAGGGAGCCGTCGGGGTGGGGAGATGGTGGGCGCTCATAAACGGCCCTCCATCCACAGAGCGCACAATTCATTCAGGAGCATTGTGCTGAGGTGTTCGTCACTGATCCGTAAAGCCCAGTCGAGAAAGCTTTCAGGGTTTTGTTGAGGGTTTGATTTGCTTGCAGACTCGGTTTCGCAGGGAGCAAAACCGTTGATACAATATGTCTCAGCGATCATCGGACTAAGCCTCCGGTTGGTCGTTAGCTCCGACAGTCCCGGTGATGACGGGCCTGTCGGGGCGTCTGCTTCTCTCGCAGACACCACATATTTACCTAAGTGGCTCGACCTTGTCAAGCCTTTTCATTTCATATAGATATAATACTTTTCTAAGTAAGCCTATTACCTCCTGCTATTCCAGCACCATTGCACTTTCAATTGTGGATGTCGAGTTACGTCGTAAAGTCGCAAGTTACTATCCAGACAAAATACAAAGTCAAATCCACGGGGGAATTGTGAAATAGTTGTGCATTATTTCAAATGCAGGGCTGTCATTTGCTTTTGTTCTTCCCATCGCGCAAATTCTGGCATCTGCTGTGTGTCCAGAAGGTATTGCAAGAATCGGTAGCTCTTTTCAACATCGTCCGCATCCAACGCCTTTCGGTAGTGGAAGCGGTTCGCCGGATCGCTGGCGATGCAGCTAATCATCTTCTGATCGCGGTCGAAGAGATTGGAAATTGAGCGCTGGCCCAACGGAGTAGCAAACTGACCGCCCTCGCCATAGACGGCGCGATGTTGTTCGACCTCTGAAATGATGCCGTCAGCATCCACCATGCATTGTGTGATTTGTTTCGGGCGGGTGCAGCCTGTTCCAATCACGAGCAAAACAACCAAGGCTAAAATGCGTTTCATATGTCCTCCAGTCTGTTCCCACCACAGAGCCGGGGACGGTGTCAGTTCTGGTGTCAGTTGGTTTTATATATTCGTGCACTCGGTTGCCCGTTGGTGCCGAAAGCAAACATGCTAAAACCAGCATGAACACTAGATATTTTCATGATCTTGCCATCTGATGCACAATGGTGCCAAGATGCCCAAAAGGGATTATGAGTCCCCTGCTCTAACCGCTGAGCTACGGGCCCGAAAGCGTGGAAGGCGGGAAAGGGACTACGTGGCTGCTTCGCGGCTTTCCCTAGCCCGGATTTTACCATCCACCTTCCGCGATTCGCAGGGGCAAAAAGATTATGAGCCTGAATCTCCACTAAACTCGACAACGCGGGCCTCGACCTGCCAGCCCGCCTCGAGAGAACTGCTCTAGTAGTCCCGCAAGAAATCCTGCACGGCAACTGAAGCGTCGGGGTAGAGAGTTGTTCTTTTCGAACCAACAAGCGCGGACTGGGCACCGAACGAGAAGGTTGTAGCGAAAAAGCGAGCAGAGCTTTTCGCTCGGGGCGGACAGGCGAGGGCGAGGACGCCCTCGCGACAGCCGACGAGACGCCGGCGCTACCGGTTCTGGCTGGTATTCCGCGTTGCCTCGTAAGGCAGCCCGAAGCCCGCGAGACGGACACCGAGAGCTAGCCAATCATCCGAATGCCCCGCGCGCAAGAGTGTGTCACTATCGTCCCCATGTTGGAGATTCGCCATGCCGAGCCCCGGGACCGCGACTCGATTTGGGCCATCCTCGAACCAATTATTCGTGCCGGGGATACTTACACGCTGCCTGGGGACTTGAGCCGGGAAGATTCACTTTCCTATTGGCTGTCAGACAATCACGAAGTTTTTGTGGCTGAAGACGACGGCATGATCCTGGGCACGTATTTCCTGCAAGCCAACCAGCGCGGCGGAGGGTCGCACGTGGCAAATTGCGGCTACATGACCGCTCCGTCGGCTACCGGACGCGGCATCGCGAGTGCCATGTGTGTCCATTCCATCGAGCAGGCACGGGCTCGAGGATTCCGGGCCATGCAATTCAACTTTGTCGTCAAAACCAATGAGGGCGCGGTCCGCCTCTGGCAGAAGCATGGCTTTCGAATCGTCGGCCAGCTGCCCAAGGCATTCCTTCATCCTCAACTGGGCTACACCGACGCCTACGTGATGTATCGCGAGCTTTGATGTGGTATCTGCCAATGGGCAGGGCGCTTTGCGACTTTGCGAAATTCTTTTCGAAGATTGCTTCCACCCAAATCTTTGTTTTCCAATAAGTTGCGGCGCTGGCAACCTGAGAGCCTGCAGTAGCAACTAAATACTTAGTTGACGTGCAACGCGGTGCTACGTCAAACTCTGCGTGAGCGGTTCGCAGCAGCCCTATAGAAATCCTGGAGGACGTTTTGCCCCGCACCCAATCCGCAACCTTGACCGAAGCTGAACTGCGCATCATGCAGGTGCTCTGGGACAAGGGGCCGGCGAGCGTTCAGCAGGTTCTGGAAGCCCTCCCCCACGAAAAACCGCTGGCTTACAACTCGGTGCTGACCATTATTCGCATCCTGGAAAAGAAACGATGCGTGCGGCACGTGAAAGACGGGCGCGCTCATATTTATCGCGCCGTGCTGAAGCAGGATGATGCCAAGCGCACCGAGATTCAGCACCTGCTCAGCCGTTTTTTCCAGAACTCGCGCGAGTTGCTGGTTTTGAACATTCTTGAGGATGAAGGCATCGACTCCGGCGAACTCGCACGCCTGCGCCAGATGCTCGATGAGAATAGCTAGGCAACGATGAACCCGCTGAATTTGCATTTCGTCGCACAGATGTCGGTCGAGAGGCTGGGGAACTGCCTCGCCGAAGGCACTGCCATTGCGCTGTTTGCGTGGCTGCTGCTGCGGCTCGTCGGGCAGCGGAATTCGGGAACGCGGTTTGCCGTATGGTTCTGTGCGCTGATCGCGATGGCGGCCGCACCCTTGGTTGAGCTCTCTTCGCCGGCCACCACGCTGCATGCTTCTGCGGCGGCCATCACTATTCCACGCCAGTGGTCGATGTATCTGTTTGCGGCTTGGGCCTCTATCGCTGTGATTGGCCTCGCGCGCGTCGCCTATGGCGTGTGGCATCTGCGCGCGATTCGCCGGAGCTGTCAGCCGATCAACCTCGCCGAGTGCGATCCGAGGATCGTGCGCACGTTCGAAGACTTCGGCAGCAATCGCCGCGTCGAGCTGTGCGCCTCGGAAGATTTGCGAGTGCCGACGGCGATTGGCCTGGTGAACCCGGCAGTCGTCATTCCGTCCTGGGCGTTGCGCGAACTTTCCGTCGACGAGCTGAATGCCGTCGTGCTGCACGAACTCGCGCACCTGCGGCGCTGGGACGACTGGACCAATCTTGCTCAGAAAGTTCTGCGAGCCGTGTTCTTCTTCCATCCAGCGGTGTGGTGGGTGGAGAGCCGGTTGTCGCTTGAGCGCGAAATGGCGTGCGACGACATGGTGCTCGCCAGAACCGAAAACCCGCGGGCCTATGCTGAGTGCCTGGTGTCGCTGGCGGAAAAGAATTTTCTGCGCCGCGGTATCGCTTTGGCACAGGCGGCCGTGGGTCGGATGCGGCAGACTTCCCGGCGCGTGCTGGAGATTCTCGATGTGCGGCGTCCCAAGTCGGTGAGCGTGTGGAAACCGGCGCCCTGGGTGGTGGCAGGATTCTCTATCGTCTGCCTGGCATCGGCGGCGCATGCACCGCGCCTGATCGCTTTTGTCGATGAGAGCCCAAGGGTTCCGGCATCGTTGCATACAGCGACCATCGTTCCGTCCGAGGCGCCATCGTATCTTCCACCGGTGGTGCCGACGGCATTTATCGAACACCAGAATCAGGGCTTTTCGCCTTCGGCGAAGCTGTCGCCGAATATCCCGTACCGCCCGCATGGCGCCGCACACAGATCGAGCGGGATCCTGAGGGTTGCTGCACCAAGAGCTTCCGCGCCGCCGGTCAAGATCGCCGATACCACGACCCCTTCCACGCCTGAAGTCGTGAAGGCGGGAGCGTCGCAGCAGGCGGGCAGTGCGCCAGTGGTACGCGCGTCTGCCGAGATCGATGCGGTCGCCGTTTCGCAGCAAGCTGTGTTTGTGGTCATGCAGGATGAGTTCGGCAACCCGGTACCCGTGATGTGGCACGTCACGATCTGGCGCCTCACGTTGGGTCCGCAGCCGCCGCAGTCCCACACCGGTACTTCGAAATCCATTTAGGAGCTTGTTTTGAAAAACGGGTTCGCACATTTGCTGTCTTAAGTAACTAACGAATTAGTTGATAGAAGCACTGAGACGAAAGATCACGAGAATCACAAGGAGAGAAAGCGCCAATGAATAACTGGAAACACACCATCGGTCGTCTGGCGATTGCGCCCGTGCTGGCCATCGGCATGGTCGCGTCGCTGGCGGCCTACCACAGCGCCAAACCGGTTGTCGCCAAGGCGGCTGCCGCCACACCTACAGCCACGCCGCTCGACGATAACAGCGTGAGCGCGTTGCTCGCGCTCGACAATGCCATGGAGACGCTGGCCGCGCGGGTCACACCCGCCATCGTCAACGTGGCCGTTACCTCCAAGACCAAGGCAGACGAGCAGGCGCAAGGAGAACTTCCCGATGACATGCGCCAGTTCTTCGGTCCTGGCTTCAATTTTCCCCACAGGCAAGGGCCGCAGATCGAGCACGGCATCGGCAGCGGCGTCATCATTTCGCCCGATGGCTATATCGTCACCAACAATCACGTGGTGGACGGTGCGGTGGACCTGCGCGTGACCATGAGCGATCGCCGGGTGCTGCCCGCGAAGCTGATCGGCACCGATCCGCTGACCGACCTCGCCGTGATCAAGATTGAAGGCAAGGACTTCCCGAACGTTCCCTGGGGCGACGCGACCAAGCTGCACCCGGGACAGACCGTGCTGGCCTTCGGCAATCCGTTCGGCTTCCGTTTCACCGTGACGCGCGGCATTGTGAGCGCGCTGAACCGCCCGAACCCCTCCCCCGATGATGCCCGCAAGCCGGGCCAGTTCATTCAGACCGATGCGGCCATCAATCCCGGGAACTCTGGCGGCCCGCTGGTCGATGCGCGCGGCGAAGTGGTCGGCATCAACACGTTTCTGATTTCAAACTCGGGAACCTTCTCGGGCATGGGATTCGCCATCCCCACGCAGATCGTGCGGCCGACGGTCGAAACCCTGATTCGGGACGGCAAAGTCAGCCACGGATACATGGGGCTGGGCATCACCGACGTGACGCCGGAAAACGCGAAGTTCTTCGACTCGAAGGACAATCGCGGCGCCATCGTCACGCAGGTGGAGAACGGCTCTCCTGCCGCGAAAGCGGGCATGAAAGTCGGCGACCTGATCACCTCGATTGACCGGCGTGAAATCTCGGACGCCAGCCAGTTGCAGGTAACGGTCGGCCAGACACGTCCCGGCACCACGATCAAGCTTGCCGTGATGCGCGATGGCAAGAACATGGAAGTGCCCATCACGCTCGAGAAGATGGGAGCGCGCGACAAGGGCGAAGACGAATCGGCCAGCAACGGCACCGGCAAGCCACGCTGGGGTCTTGGGCTCGCCGACATGACCGCGGACGTGCGTCAGGAGTTGCAGGCGCCCGATGATGTGAAAGGCGCGGTGGTGGAGCGCGTGCTTCCGGGAAGCCCGGCCGACAACGCCGGACTGCGTCCGGGAGACGTGATCCTCAGCGTCAATCGTCACCAGACGCCGACCGTGTCGGACGTGAAAAAAGCGCTGGGTGATGTCCCCAATGGACAGGATGCGCTTTTGCTTGTCCGGTCGAACGGCGGGAACACCTTTCGTGTGCTACATGCGGCAGAAGGCGCGACCAGCTAGTTGAACAGGGAAGACGAACAACGGGAGCCTCGAAAAGGGGCTCCCGTTTTTGTTGATGGACTGTCCCCGTGCCGAGTGGACGTTTCAGGCGTTCCTCCGGGACGCGCTCCGTCGGTCGGGCCGACCCGGCGCTGAAGCGCCGGGCGATTGTCAGGTGCCCCACCGGGGCAATTCGGTCTCATGTCGGACTCGACAAACAACACGACCCGA
>Ga0307478_10000743_pt1 | contig 31704 bp, 27 predicted proteins | sample atmos_gasesECM4C_2_FD_203713 | JGI IMG/M metagenome (GOLD analysis project Ga0307478, IMG submission 203713) | Hardwood forest soil microbial communities from Morgan-Monroe State Forest, Indiana, United States - atmos_gasesECM4C_05 | ecosystem: Environmental > Terrestrial > Soil > Temperate...
GGGGCTAGCACTCTGGATTTCGACGGCGCGCAAACTGGGAGCTTTCTTTCCACCCAGCGCCGACACGCCATGGCATTCCGCGCAGTGCTGCTCGAATAAATTCTTCCCGGCAGCCACGGCATCGGCATTGTGCTCGAAAGGGTTACGCTTCACGCGCGCCTTTTCCGGCGCCTTCGCAATTTCGCTGTAAACGGAGGGATTCACTGATTGAGCGGGTTTGCCGAGCTCCTGGCTTGCGAGCACAGACCAAGCGGCAAGGGTCACCGAAACACCGAATGCGGCCAGCCAAGCCTTCATCGGTCCCGCCCAAATAGGCGGCTGACCCGTTCGCCGAATCCGCTGACTTCGTACGAAAGTCCCCAGCGGAGCAGAAAGCCGTGACTGTTGCTATTGAGGCCGAATCCGGGAGAAACACGCAACGTCCAGCCGGAAGGCAAGTTCCAGGCGGCCACCGGCGCCAAATAATTCGAGGTATCTCGGAGGCCGAAGCTGTGACGGTCACCCAGGCCACCATACATTTCCAGGCCGGTAATAAAGTTCTGCGGGCAAAAGCTGCAACGTTGGGAAGATGCCGCGAGTTTCAGCGGCCGGCTGGCGCCCAGTGCATAGCCGAATTCCCAGGGAGTATTCGACAGATTCTTGGACGCAATCGTGTTTTCGCTAAAGTTCCAGCCTTTGAGCGTGCTGGACAAAATCAGTTTGAACTCGAGTTCATGGGCATGTTCCTTGCGAGCCTCGGCGTTCGGCGTGAGAAAATCCGATGCGACGTCGTGACCTTCTACTTCTTTAAGGATCTTGTCCGCGCCATTCTTATTTTCGTACTCAAAGTAGAGGACTGGATTGATGAAGTGTTCGTGCTGGAGGGGGCGAACACGATTTTCCCAGCGAAACCCGGTGAAGAGGGTGCTGTTGCCGAAGGTGGTCTGGCCGTCGAGATAGAATTCGGTGTTCCACCAGGCTGTGGCACCGTACTCCAATTCGGTCCAGAAGGCATGGAAATCGTGGCCGGCGTGCTGGCTGCCGAAAGTCGAGAAATATTCAATGTCGAGATTGCCGGGCTCTTCGAGATAGTGGTCATAGGTAACAAAATAGGGGCTTTCCTGGCACCTGGCTGACAAACAGGCAAACAACCCAAGTAGAGGGAGGGCAAGGACACGAAGCAGTCGGGAACGGGAGTTTGACATTCAATTCTGGGCTAATGTTCAAGCGTCAGCGGCGAAATAAGACTAACTTAGTCCTATTTCAACTGCAAGTGACTTGCAACTTGAGGGGTAGTTACGCTTCGGCTGGATCACGGTTCGTGTCTATTGCAATCTCGTTCCTGAGTGATAGGCTGAATCTGCAGGGGCGCAGACTTTTTGCCGAACCAGGCGTCCCTTTCTTGCCCGTTTCGGCCCCACCCTCTCGCCGGCGGGAAACCCTGAATCTCTCGAACGTCCTCTCCGTTCTGAAAGCGCAGCAAGAATGCCGCCTAGCCTGCGGCCAGAGCAGTTACTCGCCACCATACTGTCTTCGACAGAAGAGGGTCTACTCGCGTTTTCGCTGGATGGAATCATTCAATCCTGGAGTCGCGGAGCAGAACGGCTGTATGGATTTGCCGAAGAAGAAATCGCCGGGCGGGCCATCAAGGCGCTGCTGCCAATCTACGAAGTACCGGTTTGCGCGGAGTTCTTACGGCACGCCAAAGAAGGACAGTTGCATTCCTGCGAGAATGTAGAGCGTTTGCGTAAAGACGGAACCATGATCCGCGTGGCGCTGAAGAGGGCGGCGATTCGCGACGAAAACGGGGCCATCATCGGGATTTTGGAGATGGCCCGCGCTAGAGACTGGCAGGAGGAAGCCTCGGAAGCCGGCGGGCAACTGCGGTCACTCGTCGAACAGATGCCCGCGATTCTCTGGACCACCGACCAAAACCTACAAATCACGTCCAGCTGGGGAAAAGGGATCAGCCCGTCGCAGGTGAAAGCAGGGGATTTGGTGGGACGGACGCTGTACGATTTGTTGAAATGCCAGGATCCGCATGCTGCCCCCATCGCGCAGCATGTCGATGCGCTACGTGGAGTTCCCTCGTACTTCGAGCATCGGCATGGCAGCCGGCATTTCGCTGTTCATCTCAGTCCGTTGCGGACGGCTTCCGGCGAGATCAGCGGATGCATCGGAGCGGGCATCGACATCACAGACCGCAAGAAGAGCGAGGACCACATTCGCTTTCAGGCGACCCACGACGCGTTGACCGGGTTAGCGAATTACCGCGAATTCATTGACACGCTGGAACGCGAAGTGCGGCGGGCCGACCGCAGCAAGCATCCCTTTGCATTGTTGCTATTGGATTTGGACGATTTAAAGACCATCAACGACAAATACGGACATCTGGCGGGAAACCGCGCTCTAAAGCGATTGTCCGAGGCCATCAAGGAGCAGTCGCGAGCAACCGACCTGGCAGCCCGCTACGGAGGCGATGAGTTTGCTATCGTACTGATCGACGCCGACCCCGGCATGGCCAATCGGATTGCGCAGCGGGTGGAGAGCGCACTGCGCAACGACCGGGAACAGCCGACACTCCGCGCGAGTATCGGAATCAGCATCTATCCGGAAGACGGGCGGACCGCGGCGGAGCTGTTGCAAGCCGCCGACCGGCACTTGTATAAGCGGAAGAAGGCGGCGCATGCGCAGGGGGTGAGCACGGGCTAAGGCGCAAAACCAAACGCGGCACTGCGACGAGTGGCCACCGCCGAGTTCATTGACTTACGCGGCAACGCAGCCTAAGATTCGCTTCATCTGCCAGACCGGGTGTACGCGTCGCCCCATCCATCCTGGCTGATTCTGCGTGGTCCCCGGCGGTGCACGTTGCCAAGTTCCGTAGTGTCGCATTACCGTCTACTTGATCAGTTAGGCAGCGGCGGCATGGGGGTGGTGTACCGTGCCGAAGACACCACCCTGGGTCGCACAGTAGCGCTCAAATTCCTCACCTCGCAAATCGTGCAAGATCCGAAGCGTGTCGAGCGCTTTCGCGATGAGGCGCGCACCGCATCTTGCCTGAATCACCCGAATATTTGCACGATCTACGAAGTTGGAGAACAGGAAGGCGAGCTGTTCATCGCCATGGAGTATGTGGAAGGACGGCCACTCTCCGAGTTCTTGCGTGAAGGCGGAATGGCAACGGAGACGTTGCTGCGCCATGGGCGGCAAATTTCTAATGCACTAGAGCACGCACACGAGCGCGGCATTGTGCATCGTGACCTGAAGCCCGCGAACGTGGTGATAACGCCGGACGGCACCGCGAAGATTCTGGATTTCGGGCTGGCCAAGCGCACAGATCCCGAACAATTACACCGGACTACCCAGGGCTTGGCCACGGAAACCAGCGTAGGACTGACCGGAACGCTGCCGTACATGTCGCCGGAACAGTTGCAAGGCGAAGAGACCGGCCCGCGAAGCGACATTTGGTCGTTGGGCGTGATGTTATACGAGATGGCCACGGGCGCGCGTCCGTTCCGAGGGGAAAACTTATATCGGCTGTGCACCGCGATTATCCAGGAGCCGATGCCGCCGCTACCGGAGAACGTTCCCGCGGGCCTTGCGGCGGTCATCAAACGCTGCTTGCAGAAGGAGCAAGCACGCCGCTATCAGCGTGCAAGCGAGCTGCGCGCCGCGCTGGAGGCATTGGAAATCAGTGGCACTACCCCTGCCGCGGCGCGCCCCGCTCCGGAGACAGTAGTCGCAAGGAAGCCGCTCGGGTGGATTGCGTTAGGCGTGGCGGCGGTGCTCCTGGCCGGTGTGGGAATCGGATCGCTGTGGCGGAACAAAGCGCCAACTAATCCTGTCAAGGGCGGCGTGAGTGTTCCGGAGAGGGTGCAACTGGCAGTGTTGCCGCCCACGGGAGCCACAGGGGCGGATGACGGGGCGTTCAATGATGGTTTGGTGGAAACGCTGACCTCCCGGCTGACCACCCTGACGGAAAAGCATCCGCTGGCGGTGATCCCGGCCAGCGAAGTGCGGGCGCGGAAAGTGGCTACGGTGGACGCGGCGCGGGCGGAATTTGGCGTGAACCTCGGGCTAGTGCTGAATGTGCAACACGCAGAAGGACAGGACCGAGTAAATTTCTCTTTGGTGGACGCCAGTTCACACCAGCAATTACGCGGAGGAACCATCACCGCCCCACGCGGCGATCCGTTCGCCCTGCAGGACCAGGTGTCAGCAAATGTTACGCAAGCGCTCGAGTTGCAATTGCAACCTCAGGAAAAGAGCGCCCTAGAGGCGCACGGCACCACGGAGCCCGCCGCATACGATTTCTACCTGCAAGGTCGAGGTTACCTGCAGGATTTTGGACAGCGAGAGAAGGTGGAAAGCGCCTTGAGCGTATTTAACCGTGCGCTGCAGAAGGATCCGGCGTTCGCCGCCGCCTATGCGGGACTGGGCGAGGCGTACTGGAGGAAGTATGAACTCACGCACGAAAGCGAGCTGGTGAAGAAAGCCGGCGATGCTTGCCAGCGGTCCACAAAATACAACAGCTCGTTAGCCGAAGGCCATGCATGTTTGGGTTTGATCTCTCAAGGAACAGGAAAATACGAGGAAGCCAGAGACGAGTACGCCAAAGCGGCGGCGCTCGAGCCGACGTTTGATGCTGCGCAGTCAGGACTGGCCCGTTCCTACGAAAACTTGAACCGCTTGGACGACGCGGAAAAGGCGTACCGCGCCGCGATCACCTTGCGGCCGAATTATTGGATGGGCTACAACCGGCTAGGCGGGTTTTATATTCGGCACGGCAAGTGGGAACAAGCGGCGGAAATGTTTTCTCAGGTGGTGTCGCTCGCGCCGGACAGTTTCATCGGTTACAACAACCTGGGCGATGTAAAGATGTACGAGGGGAAAAATGCAGAAGCAATTCCTCTACTGCAGCGTTCGCTGCAAATTCGGAAAACCGCGGACGCAACATCCAATCTTGGGACGGCATACTTCCAGCTGCGTCGCTACGCGGATGCAGCGGCTGCCTACGAGCAGGCAACGCAACTCGATCCACAAAATTACGTGGTGTGGGGAAATTTGGGCGACGCTTACTTCTGGACACCGGCCCGCCGCGAGGAAGCCGCTGGAGCGTACACGCGAGCTACCGCACTGGCCTTGGCTGCCTTGCAAGTGAATACTCGCGATGCCGCAGCATTAAGTTCTGTGTCCCTATATCGCGCCATGCTCGGCGAGCGGATACAGGCCGTGAATTATCTGGAGCGCGCCCTGCGTCTTGAGCCGAAGCGCCCCGACCTTCTCTTGAATGCCGCGATTGCGTACCAACAGATGGGTGAACCCGAACGGGCCCTGGATTATCTGGAGAAAGCGGTGGCCGCGGGGCTTCCCGCGGAATCATTGCGGGATCTGCCCAATTTTGATAGCCTCCGCAACAAGCCTCGCTTTCAGAAGCTTTTCCCCCAACGGTGAAGGAAGTCTGGTAAGGAGAATCCATGAAGACTCTGGCGCAACTCCCGTTTCGTTTTCTTTCTATAGCTTCTCTCACGCTGGTAGCTATTGTCGCGGTGGCGTCGGGGATCTCTTGCTCGCAGACACCCAAGGTTGCGCCACCGCCGACTCCGACTCCGAAGACAAAGACTTACACCTGCAAAGACCGTCCGATCAAGATTGACAAGAGCTACGGCAACGGAGTGGATAAGGATCCGGTCGTGGTATGCATTGGCTCGATGGTGAGTTGGAGCGGACAACACGGTTGGAAGGTGTCCTTTACTACTTCTCCCTTCGTCGACCCCAACCTAACTGATATAGACGACATGACAGATCCCGCCAAGCTGGTAATTAAAGACGTGGGCGCCGACGACGCAGCTTTCAAGTATTCCGTGACTCCAGCCGGCGGGACGAAGCGCGATCCGCAAATCATCGTCATGGGCGGAAGTTAGGTTGCATACTATTCCGGTTTGAGGCCCCCGCGGAGCGAGCCAACCGTTTGTTGGGGATCGACTCCATCTTGAAAAAGCCGAATCGCCGCGATTCCGGACGAACCTGCGGCAAAGCACGCGGAGACCGTTTCCAGGGTTATACCGCCGATGGCGAACACAGGAATGGGCACTTCGCGGCAGACTTGTCGCAGACGCGCTATGCCTTGCGGCGCGCCGAACGATTCCTTTGAGGGCGTCCTGAATATGGGGCCGAAGAAAATGTAATCGGCGCCATCACGCTCGGCGGCTTGCGCGGCATCGAGGGAATGGCAAGAAACTCCTACCAGGAAGGATTCGTCGACCATCTTCCCGTGCGCGGCCGAGGCAAGCAATCGCTTGGCTTCGGCAACCGGTAAGCTCCGTTCGCCGAGATGGACTCCACCGGCGCGCTCGGCGATGGCAACGTCCAGCCGATCATTGACCAATACCCGAACGACGGGCGATCGTTTCGCAGAATATTTTCCTGCCATAGTCAGAGTTTGGCGGGTTAATGAGGCTAACTCCCTGGCTGACAAATCCTTCTCGCGGATTTGCACCCAATCGATCCCGGCTGCTACTACCTCTTCAATTTTTTGAGTCAATGCGGCGAGGGAGCCTGCGGGATTTGCGATGGGCAGGGCGTGGCGGTCGGTAACGTAGCAGAGCAACGGAGAATTGCGCGGGGCCAGCGGATTATTGTGGGTGGACACGGGAAGCAGCGGCGGGAGCGGGATCCGGCCCGATCATGGTGATGGCCAGAAAAATGTCCAGTACGCCCAAGCCGCTGACGGCCCCACGAAAGGCGGGGTGCAGCAGGACGCGCATCAGCGAGGGGAAGTGGCTCAAGAAATAGTTCTTCTCCCAAATGGAGGTCCACGGGAGATAGAACAAGACAGCGCCCATAATACAGAGTAGGACCACCAGCAACGCACTAAGCAATCTATTCATGAAAGGGGCGAAGCCCGTGACAGTCTGAACGTCAACGGGTCGGCTTCTGAAGAGCGGCGATGCGCTCACCAACATCGCGATAATCGATATTCATCGCGTAGACCTGTGAAAAAGTCTTCAGCGCCGCGGCCGGCTCGCCTGCCGACTCCTGGGCTACCCCTAAATCATACCGCAATGCCAAGACACTTTCCGGGTCGAGGTCCGGAGTGCGCAGCGCGCGGTCGTACCAGATTGCGGCGACTCCGGGCTGCCCTTTATCCATGAAGGCCAGTCCCAGGAGTGTGCAGCACTGCATAGTGTAGGGAAAGGGACGCCCGCGATCGGTGGCTTTGGCCACCTTCTGAAACTCGCTGATGGCTTCTTCCAGCAGGCCCATCTCGCGAAAGGCGATCCCGAGATTGTAGTGCGTCTCCAGATCTTCCTCTTCCGCACCCATCTCGCCCAATTCGGAGCGGAACTCGTCAAAGACATCCTTGAGCGGACCGCTGTCCATCGCGCTGGCGGCAGGTGGCGGGGGCGCAGGCTTGGAAGAATTCTTTCCTGCCGGCGCCTCGGTTCGCGGCCTCGAAGAGTTGGCCGGCGGCGCCTGGGGGATCAAGCCAAGCTGATCGATTTCGCTGGCCAGGTCGGCGAGAAACTGATCGGAAGCGAAGGACTCCTCGGCGGCCGGCGGGGCGGCGTTTTGATGCACCGGCTCCGGAGTACGGCGTGCGGGCGGCGGAACTGGCGGCTTCTGCTGGTGCGCGGGGACCAGCGGCTCGGCATCGAGAACCAGTTCGTAGTCCTGCTCCACCTCGAATTCTGGCTCTGGAGTCTTTGGCTCTGGGGCCTTTGGTTTTTCCTTGACTGGCGGCTTTTCTTTAGAGGGCTTGGCCGGTAACGGCGGCTCGGTCCGGAAAGTGGCCTCGGCTGGCGCGATTGACGAAGTGTCCTTTTCGAAAATGGAGGCGGTCTCGTGAGCTTCGCGCCGAATGGAGATCTCGGGCAAATCCTCGATGACCGGCAAATCCCCGGAAATCTCGGCGAATGGATTGGTATTCTCGGGCGCGGCGGCTTCGACGGGGACTTCGAATTCGGGAGCGGCGTGTCGATCTGCGCCTGGCTGTTTCGCGGCAGGCTCGGCAGTCTGCGTGTCGTTGAGCATGGACGCCCATTCGTCCGACAGATCGACTTCATGGACTTCTTCCTTGGACGTGACGGGTTCGTCGGCGACCGCCAACTCTTCTGGAGGTGGTTCGGGAGTGGGCGGCGCGGGAGGCGGTGCAGCCGGTTGCAGAGGAGCCAAATCTTGATCGCTCAAACCGGCGGCGCGTTGGAAGCGCCGGCGCAGTTCTTCAAAGCGTTCGGCGCTGCGAGTATCGCCACGCTCGTTATGGAGTTGCTCCAATTGCGCGGCAAGTTCCGCGGTGCGTCGATCGTCGCCCGCTCCGAGAACGAAATCGAGCAGTTTCTCGAGCGTGGGAGCATGCCGCGGCGCCCGCCGCAGGATAGCTTCCAACAAACCGATGGCCTTCTGCGTTAGTCCGTAACTGGCAAAGAGATCGACATCGGTCAGCGACTGGGCGATGAATCTTTGCGTTTCGTCGTCAAGCTGGCCATCCGGGGAATCTGCCGCCGGCTTGGCTTTAACTTCCGGTGTTTCCGCGTCCGAGGGCAATTTGGGAGCGGCCTTTTTCACCAATTCGACGGGCGACGACGGCTCTTCTTCCTCATGATCATGGGTTGCGACCGGAGCCTCTTCCGCGACGTCATGCCCAAGTTTGCGAAGGATTGCATTCAGTTTGCGCTTGGGGGCTTCACTGTCCGGCTGGCGAGCGACAAGTTGTTCGTAGACTTCCTTCGCGCGGTCATATTTTTTTGCAGCAGCGAGCGCGTCGCCCAAATGAGCGAGAGAATCCGCCAATCGGAAGGAATCGCTGGTGCGTCCGTAGAATTCCACGAGCCATTCCAGAGGTTCAATTCGCCCTGGCAATCTGGCGCTGAGATCGCTCAGCAGGCGACCCACCTGTTCCTGCTCTCCAGCGTCTGCCATAGGAACGCGGATCTGCTGCAGCAACTCCAGCGCCCGCTCGCCTTCGTCGGCTTGCAGCAGTGCTTCAGTGACTGTCCGTGCCGGACCAAAGTTCTTGGGATCCGCATCAAAAACGCGCAGCGCCAAAGCCCCTGCATTCTCCCAGTCGGAGTTCTTCAAATACATATCCAGCAGCAATTCGGTTTGCTCGCCGCCCTTGTCGAGGTCGGCGACCTGCTCCAACGCCTTGGCGGCCTCCGCCACATCGCCCTTGGAGGAGTGTATGCGGGCTTTTACGATGACCGCGGCCATGTTCTTGGGATCCAGCTTTAGTGCACGATCAGCCAGCTTCTCGCACTCCGCGGAATCGCCGCGCGCCAGCGCGCGCTGGGCGGCGGCGACGTAGGCCTCGATGGCGTCCGCGGTCTGGCCCATGGCACTGTAAAGATCGGCCAGGCGGATCTGAATGCGCAGGTTATCGGGCTCCGCCATCAGCAATTTTTTCAGCAGCGCCACGGCTTCCGGTTGCCGATGGCCCTTCAGATGGATTTCCGCAAGTTGTAAGAATAGCGGCCGGGCCTCGCTCATGACCCCTTGTTGAACGTACAGGTCGGCGAGTTTCTCGAGCGGACGAATCTCTTCTGGAGCCAGTTTGGCGATGCGCTTGTAAACGGCAATGGCCTTGGTAAGGAAACCGTCGCCTACGAATATCTGCGCCAGGCGCTCAAAATAATCGATGGCCTGAAAGGTTTCGCCCTGGCGGATGTACAGCTCCCCGATGGTCATCAGGGTGACTTGGTCTTTGGGTTCGTATTTCAGGATCTGCTGGTATTCGGCAATCGCCTGAGGGACTTTGCCCTGGTTGAGGAGCTTCTGTGCGGCTTCGACGTATTTGCTTTTGCTGTAGGCCATACGGGAGATTACACACTGCACCGCCCATGCCCGCTGGAGAGCTGCGTCCCCACGCCGAAGCCGAAACGGCGGACAGAAGTCGTGCGTTCCTACGCTAGCAGGGGGAGAAAAGACAAGTCAACGAACGCGGATTTCCGTGTTAGCAGCGAGTTATCCCCGTTGGACTTAGGAACGTACTGGCGAATACCAGGCGAAGACATGGTTAGGCGCTCGAACCGAAGAATCTTGACCCGATTTTTCGCGAGCAGTCTTGCTAAAGGCTGCTCAGGGCAAGATCGCGTCCGGCAGCAACGCTATCTGGATTGCCCCGGCCGACCAACAGCCCGCTTCCCGAACGGGCGCAAAGGAATAACGGTGTAGCGGCGTAGGGCCGTGTAGGCGCAAAGCTTCCAGGTGATCTGCGGTGGCATAGCCCTTGTGGCGCGCCAAGCCATACTGCGGATAGACCGCGTCCCACTCTGCCATACGCGAGTCCCGGTGAGTCTTAGCCAGGATCGATGCAGCCGCGATGGAGACGCTACGGCAGTCGCCCTTGATCAGCGGCTTCTGCTCGATCAAGACGTCCAGTTGGATGGCGTCGATCAGCAGGTAGTCGGGGACAATGGTCAGTTGCTGAAGCGCGGCGGTCATGGCCTGACGGCTAGCCTGATATATGTTCCACGCGTCGATGCGCTGGGCATCGATTTCTGCAACCGCCCAGGCCAGCGCGTGTTCGCGAATACGCTGGGCCAGTTGCCCGCGCCGGTCCGGCGCAATCTGCTTGGAATCGTCGAGGCCCACGATGCGGCGCTTGGGATTCAGAATCACGGCGGCGGCAACCACCGGCCCGAACAGCGCACCACGGCCGGCTTCATCTAAACCGGCGATGCGCGTCCAGCCCAGTTTGCGCGCCGCTCGCTCGAAACGGGAGGAGCAGAGGCGGCTCATTTCGGCGAGAGTTTACCACGAGAGGAGAACTTGTCTTCTGATTCGTGACGAAGAAGAGCGATGGTTCGAGGCGAGTACCGACGGTTCGCGGGATATGGCGGTCAGAATTTCCGCCCACCTGGACGGCTGTCAGTTGCGGCGCAGGACGGTAGTTGGGTCGACTTGGGTGGCGCGTCGAGCAGGAAAATAGCTTGCCAATACTGCAACAATCACCAGCACCAGGGCCGTACCGGCCAAAATAACGGGATCGCTGGCGTTCACTTCGTAGAGGAGGGACTGCATCAGTCGCGTGAGGCCAAACGCCGTGAGCAACCCTAACGCTACGCCGGCCAGCGCCAAGTGGGTTCCCTCAAAAACAACCAAGCGCAAAATGTCGTACGGGCTGGCACCGACCGCCACGCGAATCCCGAGCTCCCGATAGCGCTGGCCAACCGAATAGGAGAGCGTCGCGAACAGTCCTGTGCAGGCCAGGACAAGTGCGACCACCGAAAGAAAGACCAGTAGAAAAAGGGTCAGGCGTTTCGGCCCAAACGAATCGGCGACCACCTGGTCCATGGGATTGACGTCATAAATCGGCTGCTCGGCATCAACGGAGCGGACAGCCATGCGCGCGGTGTCTGTTAGCTTTGTGGGATCGATGGTACTACGAAGTAGCAAAGTCATGATTCGGGGCGGATTCGTTTGCTGTGCCAGCGCCACGTAGAATTCCTGACGTACCGGGGCATCAATCACGCGAGTCTGCCGCACGTCGGAAACAACTCCGATAATCGTCAACGGTCGTTGGTCCGACTCCGCGCCGGCAAAAACATCCGGGCGTCCGTATTGCCTGCCCAAGTAGATGCGCTGGCCGACAGCGTCTCCCGAAGGCCAAAACGCACGCGCCATGGTTTGGTTAATCACCGCGACGCGCGGGGCGTCCCGGCCATCGCGCTGCGAGAAATTTCGCCCGTGCAAAATATCAGCGCCCATGGCGCGAAAATAATCCGGACTGATCACCCGAAAATTGGCGTTCGCGGTGGCTCGCGCATCTTCGCTGGGGCGGCCTTCTATCCTGAAATCGCGCGAAGCCAGATCCACCGCACGGTCTCCCATTGGTTGGCCGGACACCGCCGCGACACTCTCGACCATCGGAGCGGACCCTATTTCCTGCAGCGCCCTCGTGAAGAACTGCACGATCTGATCTCCGCGCGGATATTTGGTTTCCGGCAACGAAACCCGGAAGCTCAGCAAATGATCGGCGCGGAAGCCCAGATCAATCCCCTCCAGATGGCGGTAACTTTCTGCCATTAGTGCGGCACCGGCCAGCACAACCAGCGACAAAGCAATTTCTGTGACGATCAGCGCGTTCCGCATCAGTCGGCCGAATCGGCTTCCCCCGATCTTCGAGCCGGATTCCTTGAGCGATTCAACGAAGTCCTGCTTTGAGATCTGCAGCGCAGGCGCTATGCCGAACAGAATTCCTGTGAATACCGCGATGCCGCACGCGACCGCGATGGCGCTGTGGTCGACGCGCACGAGTTCAGGCGCCGTGGGTAAGTAGTCGCGAGGGATCAGGTGCACCAACAGCGGTAAACATCCGGCGGACATACAAAGTCCTGCTACGGCCCCTGCGAAGGAGAGCAGCAGGCTTTCCGTCAGCATTTGCCGGATCAGCCGAGACCTCCCGGCTCCCAGTGCCATGCGCAAGGCAATCTCTTTCAGCCGCGACGTTGCGCGCACCAGCAGCAACACTGCGACATTGGCGCAAACGATCAAGATCAACAATCCCACCGCGCCGGCAAGAACCAGCAAGGCCGGCTTTACGCCGCCAATGACCGCTTCCTTGATGTTCCAAACGCGCAGGTCCCAGTCACGATATTCCGGCGTCGTAACACCGTATTGCTGCTCAAGCTGTTTGGAGAGCGCTTGCAAACGGACATTCGCCTGGGCCTCGCTGACGCCTCGGCGCAGCACTGCCACGATCCAATTTCGCCGGTCGGAGCGATTGTTGTTTGCGAAATCCAGTTGGAGGGGAATCCACAGTTCACCACCCCATAGGTCATAGTAAGGCGGCATCACCCCGATTACGGTGTAATCGAGGTCATCCAGCCGAATCACGCTGCCCAGGACGTTGCGGTCTCCGGAAAAACGGCGCTGCCATAACTCGTAGCTGAGCACCACGACGCGAGGCCCACCGGGCCGGTCTTCGTCCTCGCGGAAGGTTCGCCCCAGAATCGGTTCCGTTTGCGTCATGGTGATGGCGCTAGCGGTGACTCTGGTGCCCAGGATGCGCTCTGGATACTCGCCACGCGTGAGGGTAAGGCTGTCGCCGTGGACGGCCCCCACAGTCTCGAAGAGTTCATGGAGTTGCCTGACCTCCAGAATCTCCGGAACGGACATGAAGTTTACGAATGTCTTTTGATGCGGCAGATAAGCCCGCACGATTTCCCAGCGGTCTCCGACCGCACGAGTAATGGTGGTGCGAATCAGGCAAGCGTCAATCAAGCTGTACAGCGAGGTGCCCGCGCCGATTCCCACGGCCACAATGGCAACGATGATGGTCGATAGCGCAGCATTCTTGAGGATCAATCGCACGCCAAATCGCACGTCCTGCAGCAGCGTTTCGAGCAGTGGCAACCCGCGCTGCTCGCGATAGACTTCTTTTGTCTGCTGAAGGCCGCCGAATTCCCGCCTTGCGGAGTAGCGCGCTTCTTCCGGAGAAAGGCCTTTGCGAATGTTTTCTTCGGTCAGCAGTTGGAGGTGGGAACCCAGTTCGCTATCGAGATCCGTATCCAGAGACTCTTTACGAAAGAGAGCAAGGAATCGCGCTAGAAAAGTGTGCATGGCTTCACCTCCTTATCATTCGTAACGAAGCGCAACAACGGGATCGCAGAGCATCGCGCGTCGCGCAGGCAGCCACGCAGCGAGGAACGCTACCGCGAGGAGAATCAGAAGAGCCAGTCCCAGCAGGAGAGGGTCATGCGCGCGGACCTGAAATAGGAGCGATTCCAGTAGTCGCGAGCAGAGCAGGATGCCGAGCAGGCCCAGTGCCGCCCCGGAAATGGTCCATCGTGCGACGCTCAAGAGAACCATTTTCAGGATGCGCGACGGCATCGCCCCCAGCGCCATGCGCACTCCAATTTCTCGCGTCTGCTGCGCCACAATGAATCCGACAACTCCATACATCCCTATAGCCGCCAGAAGCACACCCATCGCAGCAAACAGCGACAACAAAATCGCATTGAATCGCGGACGATCAGCGAGCTTGCTCACGCGCCGGCCCATCGCTTCGATGTTCACCGGAAGACCCGAGTCCAACACACTGGTTTCCGCACGCATCCAGCCGGCCACGGCTTTGGGGTGCATTCTCGTGAGCACAATCAAGTGGGCGGCGCTGAGTGATTCCACAGGATCGTTCTTCCAGGGAAGATAGAACTCGGGATCGGCATCCGGTGCGAGGCCATTGTTCTTGACGTCTGCCGCAACGCCGACAACCCTGCGCCACGGCCTTTGGTCGCGAAACAGACGTACCTGTTGGCCAATTGGGTTGGCGTTCGGAAAGAGAGAGCGCGCCAGCCGTTCGTTGACGATAATGACATTCTCTGTCGGGAGGCGGTCCCGTTCCTGAAATGCCCGGCCTTGAATGATTGGAATTCCCAGAGCCGAGAAATAATGGGGAGTCACTGCTCGCCATCCCACCATTCCGCCAGTTCCCTCGCTGAGAAGAGGACGGCCCGCAACTTCGATGGCTGCGAAAATAGTCGAACGCGCTGGGGGTGAGGGTGGTAGAGAGTCAGTTAGGGCTACCGATGTGACGCCTGGCAACCGCTTCAGGTGAGCTTCCAGTTCGGAGAAGAAGGTCAACTGCTGTTCTCGCTTCGGATAGCGATACTGTCCAAGCGATACGCCCTCGACGAGGACGTTCTCGGTCTGCATTCCCATTCGAGTGTTTTCCAGGTTCCAGAGGCTGCGGAGCAGCAGGCCTGCCCCCGCCAGCAGAATCAAGGAAAGCGCGATTTGCGCCGATACCAGCGTCTGACGCAGAAAATTACGCGCCGTTGTGCGAACCTCCTTCCCGATCAGCAAGCCTGGCGCGGGACACTGAAGTGCGGGAGCAAGTCCAAAGAGCACGGCGGAAATAAATGCGATTGCAAACGTGAACGCGACAACGCGTACATCGACGTGAGCATGTTCTAAGTGCGGAATGCCTTCAGGTGCAATCGATATGAATAAGCGAAGAAGCGCGACGGCCAGCGCGCATCCTAACACACCTCCGAATAGTCCGAGCAACAAACTTTCTGTGAGAACCTGACGAACCAATCGGCCGCGGGCGGCGCCCAGGGCGGCTCGGACAGCAAGCTCACGTTGGCGGCCGGCCGCTCGCGCCAAGAGCAGGTTCGCAACGTTGGTACAAGCAACGAGGCAAAACGCGAGCACCGAACCCAGCAGGAGCCACGAGACGAGGCGGGCATCGGCAACCTGACGATCACGCAAGGTCCTGACCGATAGATGAATCTCCTTACGAAACTCGGGAGGCGCACCTTGCAGCGAACGCTCGAAAAAAGGCTGCAGACCGGCGACGGCTTGAGGCAAACCGATTCCGGGTCGCATGCGAGCGAAAGTCCGCAATACACTGCCCGGTGCGGACCGGTGTTGCTGGTCCTCATCAAGAGCTAGCGGAAGAAGAATGTCCGCCGCACCCAGTGTGGGCATTTCAAAATTTGCGGGAAGGACTCCGATTATCTGGGCAGTGGTGCCGTCGAGAGAGATCGTTTTGCGTAGAACGGAAGGGTCGCCGGCGAAGCGGCTTTTCCAGAAGGAATAAGAGAGAAGAGCGACGCGCGGCGCGCTTGGGCGGTCTTCCTCCTTTGTGAAAATGCGCCCGAGAATCGGCTGGATGCTGAGGGTTGGAAGAAACGTCTGCTCCACGAAGGCACAACTTAGCCGGACCGGACTTTGTTCGGTGACATCGCAAGCGGAGCTACCTGGAGCCATTGCCGTGATCGCGTCGAAAGGACCGGGCTCCTTCCTGAAATCCACGTAGCTCGCTCCCAGCATGAATTCGTCCCGTTCAATCGGGGCCAAAAGGCCAAAGGAGACCAAACGCGCTTCTTCGGGATAGGGCAAGCTGCGAAACAAAATCCGGTCCACGACACTGAACACCGCCGAGCTAGACCCAATGCCCACGGCGAGCGTCAACACGGCAACTGCCGTGAAGGCTGGCTTCTTTGCCAGCATTCTCACCGCAAAGCCGCAGTCCTGCATCAGCGCATCAAAAAAGGGCAGGCCGCGCTGCTGGCGATAGGCTTCCTTCGTTTGCTCCACTCCACCGAATTCGCGACGGGCTGCGTAGTGCGCTTCTTCAGGGCTCATGCCACGACGGATGCTTTCATCCGTGAGGGCATCCAGGTGCGCGCGAAGCTCGGCATCCAGATTCTCTTCGCCGTGGCCTTTCCGAAATAATGCGGCCAGCCGCGAACCGAGCATGCGGACCCGGCTCATGTCATGCTCCTTCTGTTCGCAGCAGCCGCGCAATCACCCCAGCCATGCGTTCCCAACTTTCGGTCTCGGCGGCGAGTTGTTTTCGGCCGGAGCGCGTTAGCGAGTAATACTTGGCTTTGCGATTGTTGTCGGAGATGCCCCACTTCGAAGTGATCCATCCGCGCTGCTCCAGGCGCAGCAGCGCCGGGTATAGCGTTCCCTGGTTTAATTTCAATAAGTCTTCGGAGACTTGCTGGATGCGTTGCGCGATGCCGTAGCCGTGCAGCGGCCCGAGCGCATCCAGCGTTTTCAGGACCATGAGATCCAGTGTTCCCTGCAAGACTTCGCCGCGCGGGGTGGCCAAAGACACTCCTTTTGATAAACAACAGGAGCGTAACTCTACTCCTGTTGATTGTCAACAGGTCTGTCTCTCTCCTTGACGCACGCCGGCGATAAACGTTTTGGGCAAACCCAGACGCAGAAGGCACAAACCTTTGGCCCAAAGCCTTGCGCAATAAAAAAGCCCCGCTTGCGGCGGGGCTGTTCCCAACGCGATCTGGGAGAGACTACGCTTTCGTTTCGGTTCCGGCAGCAGCCGCAGCGGCGGCCGGGGCCTCTTCTCTTGCGGCGCGCTTGATGCGGGCAGCCTTGCCGCGAAGTTCGCGCAGGTAGTAGAGGCGCGCGCGGCGCACTTTGCCTTTGCCGACCACCTCAATTGAGCTGATTGTTGGCGAATGCAGCGGAAAAATGCGCTCGATACCCACGCCAAAGCTCACTCGGCGCACCGTAAATGTCGCGCCGGAGGCCCGGCCCTTCTTGGAGATCACCACGCCCTCAAAAGCCTGCAGGCGTTCCTTTTCTTTCTCGCCGTCGCCTTCCTTGAGACGCACGTTGACACGGACGGTATCGCCCGGCCGGAAGTCGGGGAGATCTTTGCGCAGTTGCGCTTCATGTAGTTTTGCAATTACCGGATTCATGTTCGTATTCCCTGCAGACCCACTCGGGCGGGGCCAGCACACCAAAGGCAAACTTCAATTATAGGGCAAATTGTCGCGATTTTCCTAGCAAAAATCGATTATGGAATGGTCTCCCGTTACGATGGGCCGCCAGCGTCTAATTTCGGTGTGGTTTGACGGCCCGCCAGGACAACTCCTGCTGAGGCGCCGCCAACCACCTTCAGCGCATGCGCGAGCCAGTATTGCCATGGTTCCGGCTGCGCGCGGGTGAGTGCGATGTACATGAGCGTGCCGACGATGCCGATCAGCACGCCGTGCAAGACGAAATTCGTTTTAATCCCTCGGCCCAGCCACACAGTAACCGCATACGTGGCAATGAGGGCTAACGGCGGAATGACATACACCAGAGTTCGCCCGGCGCCGCCGAGGAACAACGGGACCGCGACAGCGACGAGGACCACCTCCATCAGGAAAGCAGCGAGTAATACGCGGCCCCATTGGATCGACATACGCTTTTCCTCAGTGCGACGCTGTCAGCCTAATGCGATTTGGACGGCTCCCATTCCGAAATTCCCGGAGGGCTAGGCTAACGCCGAGGCCGCACTGCGCCTGCGGATTACCGTTTCCGCGAAGCGCTCCATCTCCTCGTGTTGCGGGCTGAATTGTAGCAGCAACAAGTCGACCCCGGCGGTCTCGAACTGCGCAACGCGCTCGGCAACCTGCTCGGCGGTTCCCACCAGCCCGGAGCGCAAACCTCGATTTGAAACCGAGTAATCTTCCAAAGAAACGCGTTGCTCGAGCTGGGTCCCCGCGAGCCACTGCTGGTAATTCGCGTAGCCTGCTGCAGATTGCTGCACGTCGGTGATTCGCCGCAACTCGTCCTGCGCTTCGCGCTCTGTGTCGCGCACAATCGCATAGCCTGCGACGCCAAATTTCAACGACGGCAGATTGTGCCGAGCGCGCCGTTCGCGTAGATCCGTAATCTTCTCGCGCACGCGTTCCGGCGGATCGCCATGCATCAGATACGCGTCGCATTTCTCCGCAATCAAGTCCTTTGCCGCAGGCGATTCGCCACCCGCATACAAGGTGGGGCGCGGCTGCGAGAGCGGCTTAGGCTCCAAGACATTGTCTTCGACGCGATAATATTTCCCGGAAAACGAAAAATGGTCCTGCGACCATACTCCGTTCAATACATCGAGCCATTCGCCGGTGCGCGCGTAACGATCGTCGTGCTGCTCGAAACCAACGCCGTATTTCCGCGCTTCGTCGGCCCACCATGACGAAACCACGTTCAGGGTGAGACGGCCTCCGCTGATGTGATCGATATTCGCGGCCTGCTTGGCCAACAATGCCGGCAAATGAAAGGTCGGCCGCACTGCTACCATCAGCTCGATCCGCTCGGTCACTGCAGCCAGTGCCGCGGCGGTTGACCATGCGTCCAGCGACGGCGCTTCGACGCCCTTGATATCGTTCAAGTTCAATTCGGCAATCAGCGTGACGTCAAACCCGATCTTTTCGCTGCGTTGCGCCAGCCGCTTGACGTACGCCCAAGTGGCCTGCATGTTTTCGTCGGCTACGTTGCGCAGCCAGCCGCCAAACACCGGAAGCCAATATCCGTATCTCATGCCTTTTCTCCCGCCGCCACCAGTCGCGCGGGCCGGTTTGCCTCGTGCGCGCGCGCTTCTTCAATCAAAAAATCCGCCAACCGCCCGTAGGGATTGAATCCCAGCATGCGCTCGGGGTCGGCCACAAAATTCGACAGCGCGTTGATGTCGTAATACATCTGCCGACCGCTGCGCTCGTCGAATACATATTCGACGCCGCCCACCTCGATGCCCGCATTCTGCATAATCCGTTCAACATCGGCGATCGCTTGCCGCGGAGCATCGTAGACCTCGACGGTCATTCCGGTCTTGGGCGCGTCCACCGGACACGCGATGCGGGTCAGTTCCTCACCTTTGGTGTTCTTGCAAATGTCGGCGGGACACAAATCGAACGTTTCGCCGGTGATATGAATCCGAATCGCGTACAGATATTTGCCGCCCAGCACCTCGACCCGGGTGATGATCCCGTCGTGCGCCGTGAAGCACTCCTGCACCAGCGCGGTGTTATCGATCCCGAAATGCAAGCTGCCCTCATCGACCGCTGCTTGCAACTCGTCGCGCGAAGAAAATCGCTTGATTCCTGCCCCGCTGCCGCCGATGTTCGGCTTCACAATCAGCGGATATCCCACCGCTTCCGCTGCGGTCACTACCTGCGAGGGATGATTGATCACTCGCGCCTTCGGATAGGGCAAGCCCAGTCTCTCCAACAGCGCCAGCTGGAGCGCTTTCGATGTTTCGTGGGTGAACGCCCGCGAACCGTTCACCACTCGCACGCCCTTCTCTTCCAAATGCTTCAAGTAATTTATGGTGTAGAAGATCCCGTGTCCCACGCCGCGTTGCCAGGCCGAAGGGCTCATGCGATTGAACAGCAGCGAATACTCGCGCTCCGGCGAAGCCGCATCGTATTGGTGATAGCGCGCGTCGAGCTTGATCCAGTTCACGCCGCGCGCGTCCAGTTGCTGAAACAGCGGCACAAACCAGTTGGGCTGCTCGTAGTAAATCGCAATCGGTCTCGATTCGCCATTGCCGCTCATTTTTGTCGCTTCCTCTCCGACTTCCAGTCAACTCATCCCCGCGAAAGCAAATCGGGCCGATTCCGCCGTGTCTTTTGGAGCGCCGCGGCGCGCCGCCATTTCGCCACTTCCGCGTGATTTCCACCAATCAGCACTTCCGGCACAGCCCATCCACGAAATTCCGCCGGCCGGGTGTAATGCGGATAATCCAGCAGCAACTTCCCGTCGGCGGTAAGTTCCGGGTGATCTCCGTCGATTCGTAGGGGCGCAACATGTTGCGGCCCTGTTAGCGGGGCGCCGGCCGAGCTAAACGACTCATTTTGCGCCGACGCGTCATTGCCCAATGCGCCGGGCAACAGCCGCGTCACCGCATCGATCACCAGCATGGCCGCCAATTCTCCGCCACTCAGCACGAAATCGCCGACCGAAATTTCTTCGGTGGCCAGGTGCTCGGCCACGCGTTCGTCCACACCTTCGTACCGCCCGCAAACAAAAATGATCCGTTGCAGCCCGGCATACCTGCGTGCGGTTTCCTGCGTGAACCGCTTCCCTGCTGCTGAGAGCAAGACAATCGCCGTATTGGATTCCGATGCAATCGCCTCCGTTGCTTTGCCGACGCTATGCCCGAGCAGCGATTCTACCGCCTCAAATAGAGGCTCCGGCTTCATGACCATGCCCTCGCCGCCGCCAAACGGGCGGTCATCGACAGTGCGGTGCCGATCCTTGGTGAATTCTCGCAAATCCTGCACGCGCACGTCGATCAGGCCGGTCTCGCGGGCGCGCCGCACAATTCCATGACTCAGTGGCCCCCCAAAAAATTCCGGGAAAATCGTGGTCAAATCGAATCGCATGTTCAGTTCAGTTTATTCTTCAAGCGAGGAATCCAGCCAGGCACTCGTAGACAATACGTTTCGTATTCGACGCCGAACTTGTGCCGCAAAATAGGCTCTTCGTAGAAGATCACAAACAAGATCGTGCACGCAAAGAATACGCCGCCGACCACCGCCAAGGCAGCTGAACGAAACACCAGCGCCTCACCTATCATCACCGTTGCCACGCTCCAGTACAGCGGATTGCGCACGATCCGATACGGCCCATGCACCACCAACCTTTTAGGAGGATCAATAGGCGCAGGAGTTCCACCGCCGCGTAGCGCAAAGCCCCAGAAGGCGCAGGTCAGATAAAGTCCCACTCCAGCGATCACCAGTAGCCAACCACCTATAGCCGTGTAACGTAAGTCGAGCGGCAGGTGGCGCCCCACCAGCCAATAGGGCACCAGCACCGTCCAAAAACCAGGCACAAAAACAGTAAAAATGAGAGTGCGTACGAGCGCCGGCATGCTCGCTAGGGTACAACGGTTTGGTCACGGCTCGTTCAGTTCGCGCAGCCCTTCCGGCAGCAGCACATCAATCCGCCGCGCCGCCGGATTGATATTCGTGCAGATGTCTTCGGCCAGTGGAATCAGCAGCTCGCCTCTTGGCGTATTGACCACGAGCAGCGGCGTCCCAGAAACGCCTTCGCCGGTAAATTGGACGTCGGTGATGTTTCCGAGCAGCGCCGGCGCGCTGGATAGCGAGCACGGCGAAGAGACTACAGGCGAAGCGTCGTGTGCCGATTCAAAGACGGAGCAACCAATCAAGTCCGAAATGAAGTAGTGGCCGGCAGGAAGGGTAACGCGTTGTTCGATGGGGAGGAGCACATCCAGGCCGCGAAGCTTTTCCGCATCATCAATCGAAGAACAGCCGTCGAAGTGAAATACGGCTTGCCCGGGATGGTTCTGGCTCAGCCAGCAAGCTTTGATTGCAATTCGCCGAGGCCCCGCCGGCTCTCTGCCTTCGCCGAGAAAAGCCTCTCTCAACTCCGTGAGCCGCTGCGGGAAATCCGTCAACAATTCCGCCGCCACTTCACCTTTGTTGCCGCGCGGCCGCAATACATGCGCCACGGCCACCCAGCGCTGCGACGGCCCGCTCACTATTCCAGTATTTCGAGTGTAAAGCGCTTGCGCACTTTCATTCCCGCCGCGCCAAGCAGCGTGCGCACCGCTTTGGCCGTGCGGCCTTGTCTGCCGATCACTTTGCCAAGATCTTCGGGATGCACGCGCAATTCTAATATCGTGGCCTGCGAACCCTCAACGGACCGTACTTGCACATCGTCCGGATGGTCCACGAGAGCCCTGGCGATTGACTCCACCAGCTCCTTCATGGGGCACCTCTGCGAACGCGATTTTCTTCGACTACGTACATGAACCTGGAAAAGGCGCCCTGACCAGGAAGAGGGTGCACCAACAACAGAGCTAGGAATCTTTACGCGATTTTCTGCAAACGGATGAAGCTGCGTACGGTATCGCTGGGCTGTGCGCCTACTCCGAGCCAGTACTTGATGCGTTCCGCATTCAACTTGAGCTCCGCGGGCTTCTTGAGCGGGTCGTACGTCCCCACTAGTTCGCGTACACGGCCATCGCGCGGCCGCGTCCTTTCAATCACCACCACTCGATAAAACGGTTTCTTCTTCTTGCCAATCCTTGACAGACGAATCGTCAGCACTAAGCCAGTTCCTCCGTTTATCATTCTAGCCTGTCTGCCCGCTTGGCGGCAATGATTCTGCGTAGCGCTGGTGGGCCAGTTTCCGGTAGCAGCTGCGGGCTTAATCGGGACTTGCGGAAGGCTGCGGGTCGGTACCTTCGGATGCGCCCTTCACAATGACCGCTCGCTTGGACTAAACTCCGCCTCACATAGTTCCGAATACCAGGCCCTACCTTGGGTTTTTCGCTTATTCATCGATTAGACGGAGGTCCTACGTTTATCCGACGATTCGCACTGCTTGCAGGCAGTCTGCTACTCCTGAGCGTGACCGTAGTTGGGGACCAAAACACACCAACAGCCATTTGCAATGACAATCGCACTCCAGCAGGGATACTCGCCCATGGCGCGTTACAGATTCATCTCGAAGCGCGCCAGGCGGTCTGGTATCCCAATAGAAGTGACGCAGCACACCTTGTGGTTGCGGCGTTCGGGGAGGAGGGGCATGCGCCGCAGATTCCTGGCCCGCTGGTGCGTATCCCAATGCGTGTCGAAGTGTCTGCGACGATTCGCAACTCTCTGGACCACACGATCTACGTCCACGGACTTGCATCCCGCCCGGAGACAAGCCTGCAACCACAGGCACTGGCGGATCCCACGACGACGGCCGACGCCGCAGCCACACTTGAGGTTCCAGTCGGCGCCGTCCGTGAGGTGCGTTTCAAATCCGGTGCTGCCGGCAGCTATTACTATTGGGCCTCGAACGATCGCCAATCTCTGCTGATGCGAACAGGACCTGATTCCATGTTATCGGGTGCTTTTGTCGTCGATGCACCCGGCGCACACGATAGCGATCGAGTTTTTGTTGTAAACACATGGGTACCCGCCGGGGGCAACGCGTTCCACCCGCTACCAACGATAAACGGGAAATCCTGGCCAGATACTGAACGACTCGTGCTCAAGGTCGGCGAGCCCATACGTTGGCGGTGGATTAACACGAGCGATTCCGACCACGCCATGCATCTGCACGGGTTCTATTTTCAAGTGAATGGAGTGGGCGATCAGGATCATTTTCAAGAATTCGCTCGTCTGGAACGGCTTACGGTTGTCACGCAGGAGATGCTGCCAGGTGGAACGTTTAACATGACCTGGGTGCCCGAGCGCTCCGGTCACTGGCTGATGCATTGCCACATGACGTTTCACATGATGCAGCCAGAGAATTTGCCTGGGTATGCGATCGCGGCGCACTATACTCCGGAAAACGCGGGCATGGGCGGCTTGGTGCTGGGCCTAGATGTCCAACCGTCGAGCAACTCCATATCGACGGCGAGCAACGCGCCGGCCGCTTCCAGTTCAGTCCACAAATTTCGTCTAGTGGTTCGGGAACGTCCCGGCAGTTCGCGTTATTTTGCGGGTTTCAGCTACCACCTCTCCGAATCTGCCACAGAAACGTCGCTGCCTCCCGTGGGTAGCCCTTTGGTGTTGACTCGCGGGGAGCGTGCAGAAATTGAAGTGATCAACGAACTAAAGGAGCCGACCACGGTTCACTGGCACGGAATCGAGCTTGAGAGTCCGTACGATGGCGTGCCCGATTGGAGCGGGACCGGAAAGGAAACCACGCCGGCCATCGCACCGGGACACACGTTTGTTGCGCACATGACTCCCCCTCGCGCTGGAACCTTCATCTATCACTCCCATTGGCACGAACAGAAACAATTGGGCGAAGGTCTGACTGGACCTCTTGTCGTTTTGGAGCCAGGAGCGAAATTCGATCCAGCGACAGACAAGATCTTTCTCTTTTCTCGAGACGGCGTTGAGAGCAACGAGCCACTTCTGATGAACGGCAGCTCGCAGCCCGCGCCGATCGCCTTGGTTGCCGGCACAACGTACCGCATGCGTTTTATCAATATCACTCCGGTAGATTCTGATCTTACATACTCGATTGTCGACGCGAGCGGCGCTCCAGTATCTTGGCGCGCAATTGCGAAGGACGGTCAGGACCTTCCTCAGGAACAGGCAACCACGAAAAAAACATCGGGCGATACCATCACGGTTGGTGAAACACGCGACTATTCCTTTACTCCAAACCAGGTGGGTGAGCTGTATCTTCAGGCTGCGGCCTTTCAACGGATGTGGGTGAAAACCACGCTGATCGTAGGTCCGCAGGAATTGCGGCCGTTGGCAAGCCCTTCGGCCACTCTGCTCGATCAATGGAACGAGATCGGGCGAAAAATCATCGCTATGTCCGAAGATTTTCCGGAAGACAAATACGACTACAAGCCTGCGGCGAATATGCGCAGCTTCGCCGAACGCCTCATCCACGCGGCGTCCGCCAAGTATTTCTTCACCAACTCCGCTCTCGGTCACAAATTACCGGGTGACGAAGATCCTCCTCGGGCACAATTCAAGAACAAGGCCGCCATAGTGGAGTACGTCAAGAAATCCTTTGCCGACGGCGCGGCGGCGATAAAATCTAAGGGCGACGGCGGGATCTCCGATGCGGTCGTTGATCCCTTCGGTTATGACGATCCGCAGCACGCGGGCAAAGCGCAGATTCGACTTGGCGATCTGGCCCACAATCTAATCGAACATTCGGGCGAAGTTTACGGCCAGTTGAGTGTCTACTATCGGGTGGCAGGTATGACTCCTCCGGAGTCGCGTCCGAAGAAATAGAAACTTCAGTTTTTGCTGCAAAACGCGCGAAGAGGTCGCTCAACTCCTGGTGTAGTCGGCTAATCGGAAACTGACCATTCCCTGCCTTCGGCTGGCTCCAGTGGTGCTGATATCGCAACGTTTCGCGGACCTTCGCTGGCCTGCCGCATCAGGTACTCCTGCACCGAGAAGCCGTGCCCGTTGCGAGCCGCTCGTGGCAGCGAGTAACACCCATTGGAGCCCAGTAGCCGCGCCTTTCGCGTATCGGTCAGGTAGGGAGGAAGAATCTCCGACACCACCCGCGCCCGCAACTGCGGATCCTTAAGCGGAAACAGCACCTCGACCCGTTCATATAAGTTCCGCGGCATCCAGTCCGCGCTGCCCAAATAGACTTCCTGGTCGCCGCCATTTTCAAAGTAGAAAATGCGGCTGTGCTCCAGAAAACGTCCCACGATGCTGCGCACCCGGATGCGGCTGCTGATCCCGCGCAATCCCGGGATCAGCGTGCATTGCCCGCGAACGATAAGATCGATTCCCACGCCTGCTTGCGAGGCCCGGTACAGCGCTTGAATGATCGCCGGATCGATCACCGCGTTCACCTTTACGACCATTCGCGCCGGCTTTCCTCGCCGCGCGTGCCTGGCTTCCCGTTCAATCAGTCCGATCAGCGACCGAGCCATGTCCAGTGGCGCGACCAAGAGTGGCGCGTAGCTCGGTTGCTCCGAATAGGCCGTCAAATAGTTGAAAACGTTGTGTACCGCGGAGGTGATTTCCTCATCGCAAGTAAATAAACTCAAATCCGTGTAGTAGCGCGCCGTCGAAGGATTGTAGTTGCCCGTACCCAAATGCGCGTATCGCCGGATCTTCCCGTCCGGATCGTTTCGCACAATCAGCGCCAACTTCGCGTGCGTTTTCAATCCCGCCACTCCATGAAACACCTGCACGCCCGCATTTTGAAAACTGCGCGCCCAGCGAATGTTGGTTGCTTCATCAAAGCTGGCTTTCAACTCCACGACCACCGCCACTTCTTTTTTGCCCGCGGCATCCAAAAGCGCCTGCGCAATCGGCGAATCCGTATTTGTCCGGTAAAGCGTCTGTTTCATGGACAAGACTCGCGGGTCCCGGCTCGCGGTCCGCAAGAAATTCACCACCCCTTCGTAGGAGTCATACGGGTGATGCAACAAAACATCTTGGCCCCGTAATGCGGCGAACATCGAATCTGCATCGCGCCCAATCCGCGTCTGCCGCGGCGTGAACGCCGGATATTTTAGATCGGGCCGCGGCGTCTCGTCGTACACGTGGAACAATCGCTGCAAGTTCACCGGCCCGTCCACGCGGAACACCAGCGATTCGTCCAGCTCGAAGGTCGAAACGAGCCGCTCCACGATCTCCGGATGGGCACCGGCCTCGATTTCCAGCCGTACTGCGTCGCCCTTGCGCCGCAAGGCCACTTGCGAGTCGATCGTCTCCAACAAACTTCGTGTCTCTTCTTCTTCCAGGTACAGATTGCTGTTCCGAGTGATGCGGAATTCCGTCGAGGCCAGAATCTGATACCCGCGGTAGAGCCGCGCCGCATAAAACGACAAAATATCTTGCAGGAACACGTAATGGATCCCGCCATCCGCCGCAGGTACACGCAGCAATCTCGGTAACGCGCGCGGCACGGTCACCACCCCAAAGTACGGCTTGCCGTTCCCGCCCTTTCGCCGCCGTAGCAGAAAAGCGATGCACAGCACTTTGTTCAGAACATGCGGAAATGGATGCGAGGGGTCGACGGTGACCGGCGTCAGCATCGGGTTTACGCGGCGGTCGTAAAATGTCTTTACGGTCTTCAACACCTTCGCGTCCAGTTCATCCATTCGCAACACGCGAATCGACTGCCTGGCCAGCGCCGGCAACAATTCTTCATTCCAGCATTTGTACTGGTCGCGCACCAGCACGTGCATTGCTTCGGATACTTTCTCCAGTTCCTGTTCGGCTGTCAGACCATCTGGGCTGACCGCCTTCGAGCCGTGCTCGATGGTCTGCAGAAAACTCGACACCCGTACTTCCACAAACTCATCCAGATTGTTCGCGGTGATGGCCAGAAATTTGACGCGCTCCAGCAGCGGATTGCCGATATCGCGCGCCTCTTCCAGCACTCGCCGATTGAACTCCAGCCACTGCACATGCCGGTTGAGGTAGTAGCGGGGAGCGGAGAGTGGGAGTCGTTTGGCCATTTTACGAAACGGTCACAGATAGCCTATCCGTGTTACGCCAATATGAACGGCCGGCCCGGAGTGGGGGCGCAGCGCCTTGCAGGAGCTACTGCTTTTCGGTTTCACCATGGATCACGAACGCACCTTCGGGGGATATCGTCACACCGTATACCGCATCGAATCCCTCGTCCATCGTGGGCCGTTGCAGTTTCCGGAAGGTGCCCGCGACCGCCGGGACCGGTATTTTCTGCTTTCCGGCGCGCTTGTTATTCCGCTCAATAGCCTCGCGCAGCGTACTCTCCATAAAGTAAGCAACTACGCGAAATCCCGCTTCCCGTGCCAATCCGATATAGCGAGCGCGGTCAGCTGGCAACGGATTGGTGTTGTCGACCACGAACGGCTGCTTCGCCGCCAGACATGCGGCCAGCAGTAGCTTCTCGCGGTGACGCGTACGTAGCATATCCAGGCTGATGCGCACGTGGGTATCGAAGAAAAGCTGGCGATAGAACGTGGACTTGCCCGAGCCCTGCACTCCCACAAGAATTATGGCTTCCATGCACCACGCCCTCTCGCCGCTGTCAATTCCACGTGGGACGAATTAGGAAATCCCGGCGGGACTCTGCGCCGCTTACACTCACCGCGTGTATTCTTCCTCTCATCTTCATCTAAAGGTCTCAAATAGGATGCTCTAACGATGCGAATAAGAGGCGGTCTCACGGCGCATACCGGGGTAGCAAGGTACGGATCGAAATCTTGGGTCGGTTCTACAACTAAGTTGTCGTGGATTTCCTAGGGAGCCCGTGAATGGGTTCCTAGGAGCGAATCGCCGCCCGCGGCCAGAAACGCACGGCTCTAGCATATCCAAACCGGCTAACGCCGCGCCACTTTCGCGTCCTAAGACGCGCACGATGGTATGCTGCGCACAGCGTGGAGAGTTTTCTTGCGAAATTGTTATTGGATGACGATCTTTCTGCTTTTTTTGTGTGCCTTCGAGCAAAAGGTAATCGCGGCCGAAGATGCTTTGGCAACTCACGTCGATCGCATTTTCGCCGGCCTCGCCGACAACGAGACTCCCGGCGTCGCGGTGCTGGTCCGCAAAGATGGGCGCACGGTATTCGAACGCGGCTACGGCGTACGCGAACTCCGCACCTTCGCCAAAATAGACACGCAAACCAATTTTCGCCTGGCCTCCTGCTCCAAGCAGTTCACAGCCTTGTCCATCATGCTGCTCGTGCACGACGGCAAGCTGCGCTACGACACCAAACTCACCGATGTATTTCCCGATTTCCCGGCTTACGGCAAAACTATCACCATCCGCAATCTCCTGAATCACACCTCAGGACTCCCTGATTACGAAGACCTTATGGCCGCCGCCGAAAAGCGCAACAGCGCCCCGATCTGGACGCCCACGCGTCAAATACAAGACGCCGAAGTGCTAAGGCTTTTGCAACAAGAAACTGCCGGCAAGTTCGCGCCCGGCTCACAATGGAGTTACAGCAACTCTGGCTACGTCGTCCTCGGGGTAGTCATTGCAAAAATATCGAGCCAGCCGTTCCGCGAATTCCTGCGCGAGCGCATCTTCACGCCTCTGAAAATGTCGCGAACGCTTGCTTATGAAAATGAGAAAAACGAGGTGGCGGATCGCGCCTACGGTCATTCTAAAGAAGCCAACAGTTGGAGGGAAACCGACCAAAGCCCCACTTCCGCCACGCTAGGCGACGGTGGAATCTATTCTTCCCTGACTGATCTCGCAAAATGGGACGAAGCGTTCGCGCAACACACGCTTCTAACCGAAAAAGAAATGCAACCCGCTCTGACGTCCGCGCAACTCACCAACCGCGCCCAACCCCAATGGCCCCCCGGCTCCGACCGCCCGGCAGGAACTCCGGTTTCCTACGGCTTCGGCTGGTTTCTCGATCCCTATCGCAATCACTCTCGCATGTGGCACTACGGCGACACCATCGGCTTTCACACCTACATCCAGCGTTACCCCGCCGACCGCCTCACCATCATCATCCTCTGCAACCGTACCGACCTCGACCCCGAGTCCCTCGCCGCCAAAGTCGCCGACCTATATTTCCCGGCTAGCAAATAGCGCGCAGATCCTACTCGGACGTCATCCCAATCCCGCCAGCTTCCCCAGGCCCTTCATCTTCGCCCGCGCGGCCATGGCTCCATACTGCTTCATCATCTGGCGCATTTGCAGGTACTGCTTCAGGACCTGGTTCACCTCCTGCACGCTGGTCCCGCTGCCGGCGGCGATGCGTTTGCGACGCTTGCCGTCGATGACGTTGTGGTCGCGCCGCTCCTGATTGGTCATCGAGCTGATGATCGCTTCCACCCGCTTCAACATGCCCTCGTCCACCTTGGCGTCCTTCGGCAAATTGGCCAACGGCCCGATCTTCGGCAGCATATCCACGACCTGCTCGAGCGGCCCCATTTTGCGCACTTGCTTCAGCTGATCGCGAAAATCCTCCAGCGTGAACTCGTTTTTGCGGAGCTTCCGTTCCAGCTCCATCGCGGCCTTTTTGTCGACCGCCTGCTCCGCCCGCTCGATCAGCGACATGATGTCGCCCATACCCAGCACGCGGGAGACGATGCGCTCCGGATAAAATCCTTCCAGCGCATCATATTTTTCGCCCAAGCCCACAAACTTTACCGGCGCCCCGGAAACCTTCGCGATGGAAAGCGCTGCGCCGCCGCGCGCATCGCCGTCCAGCTTGGTCAAAATTACACCGGTCAGGCCCAGCCGCTTGTGAAACTCTCCCGCCGAGCGCACCGCGTCCTGCCCAATCATCGCGTCCGCAATAAACAAAATCTCCGCCGGCTGCAACTCCTTCTTCAGCGTGCTCAGCTCGTTCATCAACTCATCGTCAATGTGCAAACGCCCCGCGGTGTCCACCAAAATCACATCGCTCGCTGAAAGCTTCGCCTCCTTAATCGCCCCGCGCACAATTTCCATCGGCTTATCTGTTCCAGTTCCAGGCCACACCTGTGTGCCCACCGCCTTGGCGACTTGCGCAAGTTGCTCGCGCGCCGCCGGCCGATACACGTCGGTGGACACCACAATCGGCCGGTGTCCATGCTGGGTCAGCCATTTCGCCAGCTTGCCAGTAGTGGTCGTCTTGCCGGAGCCCTGCAAGCCCACAATCATCCACACCGAAGGCGGCCGCGAAGCGAACAGCGGCTTGGCGTGCTTCCCCAGCATGGCGGTCAATTCATCGCGCACCGTCTTGACCACTTGCTGGTCCGGCGAAAGTTGCAGCATCACTTCGCTGCCGATCGCCTTTTGCTTGATGTTGGCCAGCAACTCCTCGGCCACGCCCACATTGACGTCGCCTTCCAGCAATGCCTCGCGAATCTCCGCCAGCGCCGCGTCCAGGTGCTCCTCGGTCAGCTTGCCCTGTCCGCGTAAATTCTTAAATGTCCGTTGCAGCTTTTCCGTCAAATTCTCAAACATATCCGCCTTTTCCTAGCCGGGAATACTTCCTCCATTGTAGCGGAGTGCCTCATCTATCGCTCGCAATCCGAATGTCGGTTGGAATAGCGTGGTGGCGCCCCAGAGGTTTACGCTAGACTTAGTCCAAGGGACAGCTATGGCGCTCGATTGGTCTCAATGCCCAGTAGTAGAAAGCGTGCCAGGAAAAGTTAGCGGCGCATGGGTCTTCCGTGGCACTCGCATTCCAGTAGCCGCGGTATTCGAGAATCTCGAAGACGGTCTAACTGTGAACGACATCGTCGAAATGTTCGATGGCCTGAAGCAGGAACAAGTGAAAGCCGTATTAGACTTCGCGGCGCAAAGTCTCTCGGTACCTCTCCATCGAACCTAGATGCTTGTTTTGTTCGATCAGGGCACGCCGGTCGGTATCCGTCATTCCTTGCGCGAACACACGGTAAAGACCGCAAATGAGCAAGGCTGGAGCGCACTTCTCAATGGCGAGTTGCTTCGTGCTGCCGAGACAGCGGGATTCGACGTGCTGCTGACCACAGACACCAATCTCCGGTCTCAACAGAACCTCGCACGCCTCCGCATAGCGGTCGTGGTCATCAACAAGAATAGGTGGAAACTGGTCCGCCAACAGCTTCCCGACATAGCTGCTGCGATCACGGCAGCAAGGCCCTGAAGCTGGACAGTTGTCGAAATACAGGGTTCTTAGGCCGGTTCAACAAAACAAAAATTCAGGGGTTAACCTTCTCCGTCGAAGCGTTCGCGTTTTCGGGCGGCAGCGCGCAATGTTCCACGCATTTGGAGGCGAAGAACTCGATCTCCACTTTCTTATGCTTCACCTTCTCGCCGGCCTCCGGCACCACGATCAGCGATTGCGGACCGTCCGCCGCATTAAATGTGCACTGAAATGTCTGTGACTGCACACCGCGCTGCTGGCAAGAATTCTTTTCCAGCGCCGGTTCGAGCATCTCCGGTTTCGCATGCAGTTGATTTGCCACCGACGACGGAACCATGGCCACCAGCATTGGAGTAGGCGCCTTGATCTTGATGCTGACCACCTCGCCATCGCGATCCGGAGCATACCCGCCATAAACCTTCAAGAAACCAGTCAACTCATATTTCTCTTTAGCCTGCT
>Ga0307478_10000744_pt1 | contig 31622 bp, 18 predicted proteins | sample atmos_gasesECM4C_2_FD_203713 | JGI IMG/M metagenome (GOLD analysis project Ga0307478, IMG submission 203713) | Hardwood forest soil microbial communities from Morgan-Monroe State Forest, Indiana, United States - atmos_gasesECM4C_05 | ecosystem: Environmental > Terrestrial > Soil > Temperate...
TCTATTGCGGCAACTGCATCGGGGTCTGTCCCACCGGCGCGCTGATGTTCAAGAGTGAATATGACATGCGCCAAGCCGGCACATGGGACGAGAGCCGCCAGACCCGGACGGACACCATCTGTCCGTATTGCGGCGTGGGCTGCGATCTCACCGTGCACCAGCAGGAAGGGCAGATCGTTCGCGTGACTTCGCCGCTTGATCACAGCGTCACTCACGGCAATCTTTGTATCAAAGGGCGTTTCGGCTGGCAATTTGTGCAGATTCAGCCTTCCGGCGAACAAGCAAAATAATTCCGCTGCCGCTGCAACGCGCAACGGTTTGGCCATAGCTCTAGCCAATGAATTGGACGGCTTAAGGCACCCGGCCGCGGGTGCGCGACGGTTGGCGGAATGATCATGACGGGCTTTTTCCCCGTCGACAGTATTCGGCTGTTAGTTGAATGTTCTGTTAATTTTGCTCAAACCTGCGCTCCGATAGTTGACCGATAGCCTCTTCGGCCCTAGATTTGGAAGTGCGGAGAAAGATCGCTGCGGTTTATTCACTTCATGGAAGAACTACTCTCCTTTTCCGATGCCTCTCTCCGGGCGCAGCTCGGACCCCTCGAACAAAGAGTGCTCGATGTTGTCTGGTCATTGGGAACGGCGACAGTGCGTGAAGTCGTGCGCGATGGAAAGTTGTGGCAAACCTATCCCACAATCATGACGACCATGGACCGTCTCTTCAAGAAAGGACTCCTGACTCGGGTCCCGGACCGGCGAGCATTTCGTTATTCCCCACGATACAGTCCTGAAGAGCTGGAACGCGCTGAGGCGATTGGCGGAATTCGACGTCTCTTGGGTTCACAGAACCCGTCGCTACATCTTTCCTACCTGGTGCAAGCAGTCAGCGCTCAGGATGGCCGACTACTAGACGAACTGCACTCTCTGGTTGAGCGGCAGAGAGCCGCTCTTAGAAAGGAGAAGCCATGATCTTTGTCCTACGCGCAATCATGGTTTCGCTCGCATTTTTTGTACTGCTGTATAGCTTCCTGTCTCTCTGGGTAGTGCTAGCGTGGCGCGGGCTGCGTTTGCGCAGCTTCGACAAACACATTGGCGCACGCGGCCTCTTCACGTTGCGTGTAATTCCGTTTGCGATATCGGCGGCTATCTCTCTCTTTCTGACCTTGCCATCCTTTCTTCTTCTTGAGAGGCACTCGCTAGATGAGGACCTTGGCACGTTCGTGCTCGGTGCCTGCTCACTGCTGATTCTGGGCACGGGCATCTATCGCGTGCTGGCCGCTGAGGCACGGACTCGCCGGGTTGTTTCCGCATGCTTGGAGAGTACGATCGGTATCGAACATAGTGCGGTCACTCCCCCAATCGTTTTGGCTCAGAGCATCACTCCGGTGATGCTGGTTGGCGTGCGGGCGCCGCGAATTCTGATTTCCGCGTCAGCCTGCAAAGTCTTGAACGATGGAGAACTACGAGCGGCTGTGCGCCACGAGACTGCGCACTCCCGGTCTTGCGACAATCTGAAAAAGGCAATTCTCAACTGCCTTCCTTTCCCCGGCATGGCAAGCCTGGAAGAAGCCTGGCGAGAAGCATCCGAATTGGCGGCTGATGATGGTGCGGTATCGAGCCGCGCGGAGGCGCTGGACCTCGCGGCTGCGTTGATTAAGCTCGCTCGCCATTTTCCGGATCAGGCCGTGCCGGAGTTGGCGACGGGGCTAATGAGCGCCGTCGGTTCGGTCACGAGTCGAGTTGAGCGGCTTATGGCATGGAAGGAATCGTCTGTTGCGAGTTCGTATTGTTGGCGCTACATCGTCGCTGGGGCACTCAGTGCCTGCTTCGCTTTAGCAGCGAAGCTTGGGCCCGCGCTGGTCTTGGTGCACTCCCTTACCGAACGGCTTGTGCCCTAAGCCGGGTGCATCACCCCGTTACGCTTCGTTTATGTCGCAGACTCCAAATCCGGTCGCGCCGCAGCAGATGGCTCCTCTGCTTGCGTTGGCTACTCAGTTCCTCAGGGCAGGGCGTCCAGCCGATGCGATCGCGCCGTTGCGCGATGCAGCGCTGCTGCAGCCGTTCAATTCCACTATCCAGCACGATCTCGGCCTCGCCTGCCTGGAGGTCGGCCGTGTATCGGATGCCGTCGCGGCATTGCAGCGGGCCGTAGCCATCAACCCGCGTTACGCCGATGCTTATTTCCGCTTAGGAATCGCTTTTGAAAAGCTGGGCGACATCGGCAGCGCATTGGCTGCGTACGACCACGCCACGAAGCTGCTCCCATCTTTGACCGAGGCGTGGTTCCGCGCGGGCGCTCTGGTCTACATTATGGGCCATCACGAGGAGGCAGTCGGCTGCTTCCGGCGTGCGGCGGTAAGCGGAGGTAGGACCAACTTCGGCCACCTTGGCAAAGCGCGCGCGCTGCTGATCGAGGATCGCAATCAGGAAGCGGAAAAGGTATTGCGAGAGACGCTGGTGGTCGATCCGAGGAATGCGCTCGCGTACGAATTGCTCGGCAACCTGCTCTCAGAGTTGGGGCGTTTCGACGAGGCCCGCGGGTGCTTCGAACGCGCGATTGCAATCGCCCCGTTGCTGGCCGGAAGCTATTACGACCTGGTGCGGTGTCGCGCGGTCACGAGCGGTGACGACGGTCTGCTTCAAGAAATGCAAGCCGCACTGGAGACGCCGGGACTGGAAGCGGGGCAGCGCCAGCGAGTTCACCTCGCGATCGGCAAGGCTGCGGAAGATCTTGGCGAATACGGCCTGGCCATGCAGCATTTCGACGCCGCAGACGCTGTGCGCCGCGGCGCCGCTTCGTTCGACTCGGCCGCGTTTTCCAATTTGGTCAACCGCCTGGTTGCCCTCTGCACACCGGAATTCATCGCGTGCGCGTCCGAACTCGGCAACAGCGATGCGACGCCGGTGCTTATCGTCGGCATGCCGCGGTCCGGCACAACTCTCGTCGAGCAGATCGTCTCTATGCATCCCGAGGTCGCGGCCGGCGGCGAATTGAATTTCTGGAACCAGCGCGGGGCGGAGTGGCATCGCTCCAGCGAGGCCCTGAACAACACGCCGTTCGTTTCCACGGGGAATCCGATCTCAGAGTTTCTAACCAAGGCGGCGGTAGACTACCTCGGCGTGCTGCGCAGTGTCGCGCCGAAGGCGACACAAGTCACCGACAAGATGCCATTTAACTTCCTCTGGGCTGGGCTGATCCACGCCGCATTCCCGCGCGCGACCATCATCCATTGCCGCCGCGCTGCCATCGACACGGCGTTGTCGATCCATCAAACTCATTTCCATCCGATCCTGGCATTTCCGACCGGAGGCGCTGAACTGGTCGCCTATTTCCGCGACTACCAGCGGCTCATCGACCACTGGCAGAACGTGCTGCCGCCGGATCGCTTCATCGAGGTCGATTACGAGGACCTGACCCGCGCGCCCGAGCCAGTCATCCGGCGGGTCATAGCGGCTTGCGGCCTGGCCTGGGATGACGCATGTCTGCGGCCCGAATCGAATCTGCGAGCCGTGAAAACTCCGAGCAAGTGGCAGACCCGGCAGCCGATCTATCGCACCTCCGTAGCGCGCTGGCGACGCTACGAACCCTGGCTTGGACCGCTTCGCTCGCTCGTGGACGAAAGGCCGAAAGTGGACGCGGGTAGGAAGGCCCCGGCTCCTGTTTCCGCCTAAAGTTTCGCGCATTTATGCCGATAAAACAACGCAGACCGCCAAGCTCAGCCGCCGGCAGGCCTCGCCGGGGAAAGCCGAACTTTTGGAGCCTCAAAATCAGCCCTCGACCGGCCCCGTTCGAGACGTTGGCGAGGCCCGTCGCAAACCACGGTTTAAGCTTGCCGTCGATGTCAGTATCCATTCCCAGTCGTGCGGCTTGCTAAAGGGACGCACTATGGACATCAGCGAGATCGGAATCGGGGCCGTCCTGGGAGAGGACGTTCCTATTGGGGAGGTCGTGAAGTTGAACATTCCGCTTCCGTCCGGTCCAGTGACGATTAGTGCCGCGGTTCGCCAAAGAAGCTCCTTTTTTCGCTATGGCTTTGAGTTCATTGAGCCGAACTCTGATCGCGAAATCCTGGAGTCTTGCTGTCGTCAGCTTGCCGTTCAGCAGTCAGCGTCCGGCAGACCTTGATAGCAAGGGGGAGCGGAAATCCCATGCATGAGATAGTTAGATCGGCTTCGTCCTGTCCTCAGGGCGGATGCGCTGGCGTTTGATATCCAGCAGATCGTTTAATTCCTGGACCAGATTGTCGAAACTCTCGGGGTTTTTCTCGGTGGCAATGCGCTGGCACAGAATAGCCATGCGCTCACGTTCGTCGGGGGTCATCTCGCTCCTCATGTGCGAATGTTGCCGGAATCATTACGGACGCCGAGAACCAGGTCAATACAGGAAACTACCATTACGTTCACCCGTAAAAGAAATGGCCGAGGGTCGGCTGTGATTCTTCAACACGTTGCTCCGGAGAAGTGAAAGTCACATTCGTGTTGGAAGATCACACCAGCCCACAATAGAGATTGCATACCAGTTGAGGTGAGAGGTTATTTTCTTCCCAGCGCCAGCCCGCCTAACATTTCGGGCGGCATCGTAATCACATCGGGGCCAGTGATCTGGCCTGCGATGATGGGCTTGTCGGGGTCGGTCTCATAAGCATATCCAGTCAGAGTGCCGCTTACATCGTCGAATTGCCGATGGTGCCCAAGCGTCACGCTGACTCTAGCCCAGCCGTAGTGAACTTCGCCATCAACCACGAACTTTAGCCCCAAATATCGATCTTTGACACCCTTACCTTTGCCCACCCACGGGCCCAGGTCGGAATACTGGCTGGCGACACCGTTGAAAAGCTCCACTGCCATAAATGGGAAACGAACAGAGAAATTGCCTTTTGGTCCGATTCGGGCGCCAGCGGGCAAAGCGGAGGCAGCAGAAAGAAAATAGCCGCTGCGACTAAAGCGTCTACCGGCGACCACGTTATCTGCGTTGCGGTATCCGGATGCATCGAGCCCTACCTCCAAGCCCGAGCTACCAACATAAAACGACGTGCGCAGTAAAAAATCGTTGACGCCGTCTTGATTGAGATCAATGTATAGGGGAAAGCCCGTGTGCGTCACCCGATACGTTTCCGTGTAGACAACTTTCGCTTCTGAGGCCCCGGCCAGCGCCAGCACACTCACTCCGGCTGCGCCTGCCATCTGCGCGTACGCATTGAGTTGCCGGTTCAGGGAGTCGGAAATTTTAAACGTCTTACGGGACTGGGGAGCGCTGGGCACAAGTATTCCTCCGAAGGCGTTTCATTATCTGGCCCACTACATCGACAGTCAAACGTTCAGAGCCTCTGTAACGAAATTTTCACATCGTCTTCATACTCCTGTCACACAGCGTCTGTTAGCTTCGCGACAATGATCGCCGATCATAGTGCCACCCCGATTTACCAGCGCCAATCCCGTCTGCGTAAGGAAAACCCAATGAGGAGAACGGTACATGTCACGAAAAGCGTATCGCTATAAGTCTCGAAACAGGTTCCGAAATAAGAATCGGATGAAGCAGTTGCGTCCGTTGGCCGGGCTGCTGGCCGCGGGGTTGAGTCTTCCGGGGCTCGCCGCTGCTCAGTCCAAGTACTATCCAACTTACTTCACTGGGCCGCAGCCGAACGGCTCGTGGGTCGTCAGCAACGGCCAGGTCATCACCCCGGCCGGCACTCAAGTCAACCTCGGTATCCGGGTCCGTGCGAAGGCGATTGCGCTGAACCCTATTGCCAAGACTCACACTGCCGCAGTCCTCACTTTGGGTACGTCGACATCTGACGGCAACGGAGCCGTCGAGATTTTCGACACCGACACCGGAGTTGTCCTGCAGAACTACATCCCGTTCGGAGTAGATTCGAGCGGCAGCTATAGCGGCATAGCCTATTCGGCGGACGGCAAACACCTCGTGTTCAGCCAGGACAGTAGCAATGTCACTATCGCCGCGGTTAATTCACGGGGCCTGCTGCAAGACGATGCTCAGATCAGCGTGCCGCCGTTACAGCCGAGCGATTCCTTCATCGCCTGCTTTCCAAACAGCCCTCCTGGAGCTTATGCCGTACCGTGCGGCACGTTCTATAGTCCGTGGACTGCTTATCCCGGCGGCGTTGCCCTCTCAAGCGATGGCACGAGCGCATATGCCCTGCTAAACCAAAACGACACGCTCGCGCAGATCGACCTGACCACGAATCAGGAAGGCGCGCAGATCCGGGTCGGCAACGCGCCTCATAGCATCCTGATCAACAGCGCCGGTACCACCGCCTACGTCAGCAACGAAGGTGGCCGGGCCGCTACCGCCGCGGACTTCCAGGTCTGGTCCGCCGGCACCGAAATCGTCGCCGATCCGGTGGTTGGCGCCGCGATCACCGGTACCGTTTCGGTGGTTGATCTGAGCTCGATGACGGTTACCGCTACCATCTCGACCGGTCTGCATCCGACCGGAATGGCGTTCCACGGAAACGAACTGCTGGTCGCCAATACCTATAGCGACACGATCTCCGTTATCAACACGGCCACCAACAAGGTGATGCGGACAATCAACCTCGGGCTACCAATCGGAATACCCGGCACAGGCCAATCGGCCTACGGCGCAGCGCCTAACTCGATCGCAGTCGAGGGCAGCACTGCGTATGTCGCGCTTTACAATGCCAATGCGATCGGGGTGGTCGACCTCAGCCCCGGTGCGACGAACCCTGTCCTGGGGATGATTCCGGTAGCCTATGCGCCGAGTTCGGTCGTGCTGGACAAGAAAAATAACACGCTGATCGTTGCCAACGACAAAGGCATCGGCGCGCGCAATTCGTTCGAGTGCGACTACAGCGTCTGCAACTACAACACTCACCAGGACAATGGCACCGTCAGCATCGTTCCCGTTCCGAATAGCGCGACTTTGGCGACGATGACGACGCAGGTCTACCAGAACAACCACTGGGATCTGATCAAGAATATCCAGGCTGCCTCTGGTGGCAACCCGAAAACCAAGCCGCTCGCAATTCCATCCAAGATTGGCGATCCATCGCTTATCAAGCATGTGTTCCTGATCGTCCGTGAAAACCGCACCTATGATCAGGTGCTGGGCGACATAACCGCCGGCAACGGCGACCCCTCACTGGCGGTGTTCGGTGACGGCTCCGCAGCCGGAGGCACACCAGTCACGCCGAACGTGCACGCGCTGGTGACGCGCTTCCCACTGCTGGATAATTTCTACGACCCAAGCCGCCAGTCGGCTGACGGTCACCAGTGGATTGCCGAGGGCATGGCGCCCTACGCCGACGACATCCAGTCGCCTGACTGGGTTCGCAGCTATCCCGGAGGGAACGCTGGCGATGCACTGGCCTATCAGAACAAGGGCTTCGTGTTCTCGGAAGCGGCAGCTGTTGGTCTGCCGGTGAAGCTATACGGCGAATACGTTGAGAACGATACGTTCCTGCAACCGAACGGATCAACCAGCGAGCCAAGCTGGTCTGACTTCTACAACGACTCGCAAAACTTCGAGAATGGGCTCGAGACGACTCTGTACTATCAGAACACGGTCCAGGCAGAGTCCTCGATCCCGGCCGTGTACCAGCACCTCATCAAGAACTTCCCGCAGTTCGATCTGGGCATTCCCGACCAGTTCCGCGTGGATCTGTGGCTGCAGGATTTCAACAATGACGTCGCGAACAACACGGTGCCGGCGTTGAGCATCCTGTGGATCATGTGCGACCACACCGGCGGGCCGCCGGTCCCCGACGCTGAAGAAGCAGATAACGATTTGGCCGTTGGGCGCATTATCGACTACATCAGCCACAGCAACGTCTGGTCCAGTTCGGCGATCTTCATTGAGGAGGACGACGCGCAGAACGGCGTCGACCACGTCGACGGTCACCGCAGCCCAGGCTACATCGTCAGCCCGTACGCCGTGCAGTATGGCGCCACCGACCATACCTACTACACGCAGGTCAACATGACTCGGACGATTGAGCAAATCCTCGGTCTACCGCCCATGAATCAGTTCGACCTGGTGGCGTCGCCGATGATAACGGATTTCACCAACAACCCTCCGACGGAGAACTTCCAGCCGTGGACCCACGTGCCGAACCAGATCCCGCTGGATCAGGGCGTTACTGCAAGTGCAGCCGACAATACAGGCAGCCCCGCAGTCAAAGCCCTGAGGAAAGCTTGGCTCCAGAAGAAGGCGCAAGTCTTCGCCGGCAAACTGACCAAGCCTGACTCCGAAGACCCGGATACCGTCAACCATCTGAACTGGTACTTGTCGACTGGGTTTACGCGGCCCTATCCGGGCGAGAAAACAGTTCGCCCCCCGAGCCAGTTCAATAACCTAGCACCCACCAAGGCTGACGACGACGACTAGAGGCACGTTCAGCGACCGCCCTCTCCCCGCATACTGGGGAGAGGTTTTTTTGTTTGCGCGTGGGAAAAAAACAAACAGGAGAAGGCGCAGCCCTTCCTGATCACCCCATTAGTTGATACCCGCGAGGCGATTTTGGTTCCGGTTGTATCACCCCTGCGAACCTTTCTAGCTACATCGGTATCCCTAAAAGTGCCGCCTGATTCTCGGTAATCGTTTACTCACTACGAACAAAAACAAGCGTAGTCGCCCGTCTGAAGAATTGCAACTCCATTTTTGCATGCGGGAACTGAGTCCTGTCTGCGGCTTAGGGCTGCTTGTGAAAGCAGAATGCGGGTCAGCGTTCGCTAGTGCGAGCCCGGTGTAGCGATCTTACGTGACTCGCTAACCCGATTCGCTTTGAGTGGCGTCGTGGGGAGTCCTCCGGCCGGGGCCAGGGCGGTAGAACGTCTCAGCACCAGGCTTGTATTCAGCTCGTAGTTGTGATGCCGCGAGGGCGGATCGCATTCCACCTCGTTCAACAGCGCCCGGAAGGCGATCTTGGCCAGTTCGTGTTGCGACATCTGCACCGTCGTAAGTGGAGGGATGGTAAATTCCGCCATGCGGATGTCGTCGAACCCGACGACCGACAGATCATGCGGTATCCGGATTTCATGATCGTATGCTTCGCGCATCACTCCAATCGCCGTCATGTCGTTGGAACACAGCACCGCGGTGGGACGATTGCTCAAAGCATTAAGTTCCACCAGCGCTCGCATCCCGCCCTCCATCCTGTGATCTCCCACCGCGATCAACTCCGGGGAGAGCCCGATTTCCGTCATCGACAATTTGAAAGCTTCGCGCCTGGCCAGAGCAGACTTCAAATGCAAAGGCCCGGTGATAAAGGCAATTCGAGTGTGCCGGAGTGCGGCCAAGTGCTGCACCGCCTGCCGGATTCCGTTCTGATAGTTGATACGGATATTGGCGATTCCCGGCACGTCCGGTCCCACATCAACGAATACCAGGGGTACTTTACGAAAACGAAGGTGTTCAATCAGGCTTTCTTCCATGCCGAAGGTCAGGATCGCAACTCCATCCACGCGCCGTTCGATCATGCGCCGCACTGACGATTCCATCCGTTTCGGGTCGTGGACGGTGGAGGTCACCAGAATCTCGTAGTTGTTCTCGACCGCCTGATTTTCGAACGTCTGCACAATTTCCGGGAAAAATGGGTTGGTGATTTCGGAGACAATGAGGCCAAACAGCCGGCTGCGCCCAGAAACCAGCGCTCTTGCCTGCGTGTTGGGATAGTAGCCAAGCTCCTCCACCACCTTCCACACTCGCTTGGCAAGTTGTGGATCAACCGTGGGAATACGGTTGATTGCTCTGGATACTGTGGCAGTGGAAACTTTCGCTCGCCGCGCGATCTCACGGATGTCCATGGAGTTGCGTGCAAAAGTCCTTTACGGAAAGCATCTTACCATAGCTGCGGCGCATTCCCGGCCCGCTCCCCCGTCAGCAGAAAGCGTTTGCCACACTGAAAAAGCTCCTTGGTCAGAAAACGTGGAAATTACCTGACGATGCCGCCTCCCGGTGCCAACTACGAGCGAATATGGCAAACGTTTGCCCAATTAACCCTCTATCACTGTGGATGGTTTACCACTTAGTGGGAGAAGTCTGCATCGCTGGAACAATGAGTGGGCGGGTGCCGAAAATGGGCGAGTTTGCTCTACTTGGTTATCAAGAAGCCGAGCTTCGACATTTCCAATGCTTCATTGTCCACTGCTAGCCCCGCCCGTCGGCAAAGCTTCGAGAGTCAGGACCTCGAAGGGGCCCAGCGTGAAGGCGTGTTCCTGTCCGGCTGCTAGTGATATTGGACTAGGCGTGCTCTCTTGCTTCCAAACGTTACGTGCCAGAAACCGACGAGGCACGTTTGGGGGCAGCTCAAATGCCTGGCCAACGTCGATCGAGATGCTTTGACTCTTATCGCTGGGGTTGCGCAGCGTGAGTATGGTTTTGGCCGGCGACCAAGCGGCCCAACCGTAGATATTCAGTTTGGCTGGATCGCCGCCAACCCAGTGGGTGTCGCGGAGAACTTCTGCGTTTTGTCGTGACCAATTCGCAGCTTCTGCCAGCACATCCCAATCATTCTTCGAAAGGAGCGAGTGCGAAATGTATAGCTCCTGAAGTTGCGTTCCGCTACCGAAGTAGGAATGAACTTCATTCTGAAAGCCGCTTTCCGGGTCGCTGTCCAAGTGTTCCGCCTGCTTGGCGTAAATCAGCCCATGCAGCATGAGGGAATTTAAGGGAAAGAGTGGCCCGGCCTTCACGACATTCTTATAGGTTTGTGAGTCCCTGTAGGTGATCCACTTCTCGCGCCAACTGCCGACTCCGGCAAAGCTGTGGTCGTCGCCTCCGCGCCAGATCGAGTCGGCATAACGCAACCAGAAGGGTGAAGGATAGGTTCCCGTGGTGAGGTTCACGAAGAGGTCGGGTTTCTCGGCGCGCCAGTCCTCGATCAAACGGATGGCCGCTGCAAAATCACTGTCGAATCCGCTGCCGGGAAAAACACTGTCGACATTTTCCGTGCCGTCAACCTTGAACTGGTTGATTCCATCTTTCTGGATGAAGTTGAGAGAGACTTCGCGGAATCGGGAGTAGTACTTTGGGCCGGATAACTCAAATCCTCCTGCATTGGTTTCGAAGCCATTCTTCTGGCCAAAATCGAGGCGCTGCTGTTTTGCCTCTTCGTAGCCTCCCCATGGGGAGAGCCAGATGCCCATCGCCGCCCCATATTGTTGCGCGGCTCGAGTCACAGGAGTAAGTCCCTCCGGGAAGCCTGTGTTCATCTGCCAAGTGGAATGCGGATTGTCCCACCCGTCATCGAGCAGAAAAGAATCCAACTTCACGTTGCGGCGGCGAACCAACTCGGTTCCGAAGGCGTTGATTACATCGAGCACCGCAGCCGCGTCGTACGGCTTGCCAAAGCCGATGTCATACCACGAGTTGTAATGGAGAAATGTCCGGTAGGGATGAGCTCGTTCGCGCTCGACGTAATTCAGGAATCCACGGCGCATTTGGCCGGGAGGCGAGACTCCGATGACGAGTGAATACTCGACGGTCTGCCCCTTCTTCAGGGGAAGTTCTCGCTTCATCGTGCAAGTTACCGTGTTTGTCGCATGGCACTGAGCCAGGGGATCTTCGAAACCGAGAAACAAATCTCCGGCGGTCACGGGAGAACCTTTGACCGTTCCGACCACGCTCGCGCCGGGCAGGTTGCCATCGAATAGAGACACTTCGGCGATCGGCTGATCGTCACCCGGCGCCGAGAGCGAGATCTCTTCCCGAATATAGTTGGAATCGTCGCGCAGAGTGGCGCGCCAGACGACGGAAATTCTCTTCGCGCCCCGCGTCGCGTCTCGCTTCTCCGCCGAGTCTTTGCCCGCGTATTCCAGGCGGAGAGAAATTGCTTTGCCTGCGAAATGATCGGCGGTGCGCGAGGCTCCGGAATTCGATGGCAGATCCTCGACTTGCGGACTGCCGATCATGACCATGTCCGACGCGTGAACTGTCGTCCCATCCTTGAAGGTGAAACTGAAAGGATCGCGGGGAAGAGAGGCTTGCGCGCCGGTAGTGCGGATTACCAGCTCACGAGCGGTTAGCTTACCTTCGGCAACCGACCATTGCGCCCGGATCATCTGGTTTCCCAGCGAGAGAACTGTGCACCGAATCTCCGCATTCGCTTTTCCCGGGGATACTCCGTAGAGCACGGGAGTCTGGCCCGCCGCGAGGGAGCCCGCAAAGAGAAGGCCCACGAGAAACCCAGCTCTCAGATTCCACACGATTGCAGAGGTCGAAGTCGGCATGCTGCGTAATCAGTAGATGTTCAGGTGAGACACGACGCGGCTGATCGCGCCGTTTGGACTTGGACAATCAGGCTGGAGACCTAAGCGCAAAGAACTGAACAGCCCCAACAACTGCGCGAGGATCACGTCCACGGGCGCACGGTATTCGTCGGCAAGGCGAGGCGCATTCAGAGAAAGGACATGATCCGCCATGCCATCGAGCTGGTCGATGAACTCCGGCGTCACCGCCACCAGAAGCTTTACAAGCCGCTTCTTGCGGACTTCTTCGATCAGGTCCAGTTCATACTTGCGGCGGCGCGGATCTTGCGAAAGAAAACTTACGAATACGGTATTCGCGTCCAGCGCCGACATTGGGCCGTGGCGGAGACCCAGCGTGGACTCCGAGAAGGTGGTTATTTTGCCGGCGGTGAGTTCCAGCAACTTCAGGGCGGACTCCCGGGCTACAGCGTGCAGTACCCCCGAGCCTACAAAACACGCTCTAGAGAAATCCTCTTGGGCAATCACGGGTGCAATTTCCTGTGCGTGCTCCAGAAAACCCTCTCCCGCTTGCTTCAGCATCGAGAATGTATCGCTGTAACCGCCGGGAGAGAATGCGTGCGCGAGGCAATGGCCGGCGATCACCATGTTCGTGAAAGAACTGGTCATGGCCAGGCCGCGGTCGTTCGTCGTCTCGTCCAGGGCCAGCACAAAGGGGCGCTGAGCAGTCTTCCTGCAAAGAGCGGCCATCCGGCCCGCTTTGTTGCAGGTCACCAATAGATGCTGCACTCTGGGATATTTTTTGATCGCAGCCTCGAGTACCGCCAACCCCTCGGAACTGTCTCCGGAGCGCGAGAATGAAATCCACAGGTACGGCCGATCCTCAAACAGAAGGTCTTCAAGGTTCGTCAGAAGGTCAGTGCTGGGAACTGCCTGCACCTCACATTCCCAGAGCCGGCGCAATAAGGGTGTGAGAGATCGACCGACATAATCGGAAGTGCCTGCGCCGACAAGATAGACAACCGGGCGAAGCTTGGAATCTGCACTAATTCCCGCTTCCTCGAGAAACTGGCAGAGATCGGGCCGTCGTTCCTGGCAAATTTCGTAAGTCTTTTCCCATGTCGCCGGCTGACGCGAGATTTCAAGCGGAGTATGCTGGGTGCCGCGGGCTTCCTTTTCTTTCTCGCTGGCCGCGAGTAACCCCCGGAGTCCATCGATTACGCGTCCCTGACTCAAGCTCTCTCCGTCCTGACCCGATGCCAGCGCATTATACTAGCAGCAGTAGTTATCGCAATATATAGAAATATTTAGAAACTATTATAGCAATAAAAAGAAATATAGCGGCTTCACGTCGATATGAGGCGGAATTATTTATGGACTGTTTTGCTCGAGGACATCTTGCGGCGTGTGCTCCGGGAGAATGCAACGCCCCTGCTTAAGAAATTCACCCGAGCGGATCTTGCGAACTAAGCATTAGACGATCGTTACTTCGACCCCGGACTTCTTCAGCACGTTCAGGTCAGCCTTGGGGATACCAGAATCGGTAATGACGTGTTGAAGAGCAGAGGGAGGAGCGATCAGCGAGAGACTTCGCCTCCCGAATTTGCTGGAGTCGCAGACCGCTACCACCACTTTTGAGATCTCGATCATGGCGCGATTCACTCTCGATTCCAAAAGATTCGGCGTGCTGATTCCATACTGAACGTCGAATCCGTCTACCCCAAGAAAAAGGATGTCCGCGTGCAATTTGTGAAGCGTCTCTTCGGCGATAGGCCCTACCAGAGAAAACGAGTTCTTCCTTAGGTTGCCGCCGCTCAGAATCACTTCCACCGCCGATCCGGAGAGTTCGGCTGCGATATTCACCGCGTTGGTGATGATGGTCAGGTTCATAAAGTTGCGCAAGGCGCGGGCAATGGCGGTAGTCGTCGTACCGGAATCAAGAATGACTACCTGTCCTTCGGAAACCATGCGCGCCGCAGCCGCGGCAATTTGCATCTTCTCCTTGCGGTGGAGCTTCTCCTTCTCTCGCAGAGTGGGGTCTTCCAGGGCGCCGTCGCGGGACGGGAGAGCCCCGCCATGAGTACGATGAATATGGCCTTTGAGGTGGAGAATATCCAGGTCTTTGCGGATGGTGACCTGGGAAGTGTGGAACTGTTTCGCCAGGTCCACGACCAGGACCCGGCCATCCCGACGCAGCAGCTCAAGGATCGCTCTTTGCCGCTCTTCGTTTAGCATTCAGAATTGCGCCGCTTCACGGCAAATCTGCCCATATGGAAGATGCCCTTGGCACTTCTCTTTTATCCCGCACGGCATTCGGTTGTCTAGGGAAAAGTTCCAATTCGGTTCTCTCGAGCTAGTCGTCAACTTACGCCAGCGCAGCCGATCGGTACCCGTGTGAAACGCGGATCTAAATTACGGCAACTTACTCCGGCCGCGCCTCGATCAGCAAGTGTTGACTGAACTTCGCAGAGAATGTGGCCTTCGGGCCGTGTATTTTTCCCAGGTCTTTGTTATTTACGTAATCGACAATGCGATAACTGCCGTCTTGCAGGCCGCGAAGTTCAATCGGTCCGCTCCAATGTTTAGCATAGAACGCATAGTAGAGAGCCTTGCCCTTCTGGATAACATGAGTTTCGGGAAGATCGAACCCTATGTCGTAAAGATCCCCGCGATACTCACCTCGCGATATCATTTTGTCGTTGTAGATTTGCAGCCATTTCTCAAAGATCTCCTGCCGCTGCGGAGTCAGGTCCGACTTGCTGTGCTTCGTGACGAGCTTCGGTAGCACGAACTGCGTACCTACGACTCCTCCCACCCCAACGGTCGAAGCGAAATCAATGGCTCCGTCGCTCAACTCGACATGGTCGCCGAAATAGGGAATGTTGTCGCCCATCAGCGCTTTCAATGTCTTGCCCTTGGAGCGGACCTGAAACGAACTTTCCGGATCCGATGCCACCGACATATTGAAATGAGGCATGGTGAAAAACGAGTAGGCGGTGCCGCAGGGACAAAATTCCACCAAGGCGTCCGGCTTCACGCCGCGCGCGGTTTCGTAAATCTCCCGAAAGAAATCGGGCAGTGCCTCAACCGAGTCTTCCGGGCGCTTGTGGTGATGCGCCGGATTGTAGCAAGGAGGAACGGCGTTCATGTGTTGACCATCGAGCTTGAGGCCGTCGAATCCCCACTCGCCGAGAATCTTGCGAACCAGCGCTTTGTGATATTCAATGACGCCGCGGTCAGACGGACATAAATAAAAAGAATTCCACCATGAGATCTTGCGTTTCGATCCATCGCGATTCAGCAGAACGAAGTCGGGATGGTCTTTGAGCAAGCTTGAATCCGGGACGGCGCTCAACGGCGACCACCAGAGCTGCGCTTTGAAGCCCTCTGCATGAATTCGATCCACCAAAGCTTTCATGTCGGCGTCGCCGTTGGGAAATTTTTTCGGATCGAGCGCCCAATCCCCGTAATTGTTCTGCCAGCCATCGTCGAGGGTGACCCAGGAGAAGCCCATCTTCTTGACGGTCGGAAGGGTGTCGTAAACCTGCTTGAGTTGCACCGACCGGCCATAGCCCCAGGCGCACCAGATCGGGCCAAAGGCGCTTTCTGGCGCCGAGGCCATTTGAAATCCCTGCCGCACCATGAGGCGGCGATATTCGACGAGGGTGCGAAAGTAGTCGCCTTGATGCACGGAGACAAAGGTGCGGAGAGTATGAAAGCTCTCCCCTGGTTCCAGAGTGCGATAGCGAGTTGAGCGGACCGCGACGGTGGCGTGGCGCGCATCGGGCATGGAAACAGGAAGCGATATCAGGCGAGGCCCTGGTTCGACGTGGCCCACCGCGAGACCAATGTCTTTGCGCCATACGTCGACGATCGGAGTTCCTCCGCCGTAGTCGCTGGCATTCATGCCGAGATAATTTTCCTGTTTGAATCCGGCGTGCAACGGAAGCACCCAATTGGGGCGCTTCTCGTAGGATCCACTTTGATAGGACCAAAACGCGGGGCCGCGTGCATCAGCCTTCGCGCGTAGTGAATATTGATGGTTGGCCCAACCGCGGATTGCGAGTCGAGCAGCCCCTTCGTTCGTGTAGGTGACGTCGAAGATCGCGATGGAGGGAAAGTCAGAGTAAATCGTGACAGAGACATCCTTGCGCAGATTGCCGGCCTTGCCCGTCAGCGACAGCTGCTCGCCGGAACCAAATGCGTCCGACACATGTTCGCGATGGCTTGCGCTCAGGGAGAAGTCGCTCCAGGCGCGAACGCCGGTGACAGTTTCTGATGCGGAAAACGGAGTTAGGGATCCCGGGCCTCGGCCAAACAACGCAAAGACGCGGCTGTGCAGGTTGTGGTCAAATTCGATGCGCAAGACGGCGCTTTGGATCTGAAGATTCGTCGAGGTTTCCGGTGGGGCTACGGAAGTAGATTTCTGAACAGAATCGCTCTGGCCCGAGTTCCACACGGGCAGAGCAAGGCCTAGAAATACGAAGGCAACCATCCGCCCCGACTTCGAAAGGCAGCGCCGATTTTTCTCGGGATGACAATTTAGGCGCCAGTTCGATTGGTTCTTCATTTTGCCCCGCCTGCCCTGCTGAACAATCCTAGCGCAAGTCGCAATATTACGATGTGTTGCGAATGGATTCGTTTTACGTTTTAGGTTCGGTCTTGTCAAGAGAGGTAGCGCCTATTGGAATGTGGCTTCGGCCGTTCTCGCAGAGCGACGGGATTCGTGGGCGGTCGAGTGTTTCAATCCTCCTGACTGCGGCTCTCGCCATATATGCGAACCCTCACGCGGGAATCGGATCACCGGAATTCGCCTTTTGCGCTTGACAAAGCACCGGGCTGAAACGTAATAGTGTGGGCGAAAGTAAACGCTATAAAACGAAACAATTACAACATCCTGCTTGATCTTGGCGGAGGGGTCCATGCGGGTTCGAAGAGCAGAGTGCTTGATGGCTAGGAGTTCTGTACGTGCCGCGACGATGTGTGGAATCGCCGCAATTCTTGCTTCCGCGATCTCGGTTTGGGGCCAAGGGGCGTACCGGGCACAGTTGCGCGGGGTTGTTTCCGATGCGTCAGGAGCGGTAGTCGCCCATGCCACCGTGACCATCCGCGACGTCGGCACGAATATTGCCAGTTCCGCGGTTACCGACGACAAGGGCTCGTATTTCTTCACCGATCTGCGCCCTTCCAGCTATGCGGTCAAGGTCGAGGCGGCCGGCTTTCGCGCCGCGGAACGGACCGGCGTTGTTCTGGCGGTCGATCAAGAGTCGTCGCTGAACTTCAGACTGGACATTGCCGGTGCATCGACTTCGGTCAGCGTTACGGCCGCGGCCCCACTGCTGGACACCGATAATGCGACGCTGGGCACGGACATCACTAGCGAATATGTGAAGGAACTCCCGCTGATTAACCGCAGCTTCTTCGGCCTGATGTTCTTATCGGCTGGAGTGACGGAGGTAGCAGGGTCGGGCACGCAAGATAGCTATCCTTCAGGGACCAACTTTGTTTCCAATGGGCAGCGAAATGCGACCGCCGAAGTGCGGCTGGATGGGGCCCTGCTTAGCGCGCCGGAACAGGGCGAGGGAGGAAACTCCAACGTTTATTACGAGCCGCTGGTCGAGAGCATGCAGGAAGTAAAAGTAGAGAACAACAGCTTCTCGGCGGAGTTCGGCAATAACGGCGGCACTGTCGTGAACATGGCCATGAAGAGCGGGACCAATTCCTTCCATGGCAGCGGCTGGTATTTTTTGCAGCGTCCGCAGATGGATGCCCGCGATTTCTTCAACCCGGAGCCCAACCCCAAACCAGATTCCCGGCGCGATCAGGGAGGGTTTTCGCTGGGCGGACCGATTAAGGAGGATCGCACTTTTTTCTTCGTGGATTTTGAGAAGGTCCACAGTATTTCCGCGACTAGCTATGTTGCGTCTGTGCCAACTCTGGCGGAGCGAACCGGAGACTTTTCGGCGACCGCGACGGCCATTTACGATCCGTTGCAACCTTTGGTCACCTGCATTGCGCCGGCGACCGGTCAGTGCAGGCCGCAGGTTCCAAACAATAAAATTCCTTCGAACGAAATTGACCCCATTGGGCTGGGCGTCCTTAATCTCTACCCGCAACCCAACCTCCAGGGAGAATTCAACAACTACAATTTCACCACTACAGCAAGTGCGCCGGATTACCAGTTCGACATAAAAATTGATCACCAGATCAATGACAAGCAGCGCATCAACGGCCGCTACAGCCGGAGCTGGAGCAACTTCACCACTGCCGAGACTCTGGGCGACAGCTTCGATAATGACGGAATCGCGAACGGTCCGACCACGACGCAAAACGGCTCATTCGAATACTCCTGGACGATTAACCCGCGAACTGTCTGGACAAACCACGCGGCCATCGATCGTGTGCACGAAAAGTCCACGTCCGGTATTCCTACGCTCTCCGGCTTCAACGCTTCCTTGCCGAGCGGCGTTCAGGGATTGCCGACCTCGCTGCAGCAGGCCAATGGTATTGATCAGATGCCAACATTCTCCATCACAGGGGCGTCACCATGGACCGATCTTTTCGACCAGTGCTGCATAGCGACGACATTTGCTCACACGCTCTACAGTTATTCGTCACAAGTCGTGATCTCAAAGGGCTCACACCTGATCAAGTTCGGCGGGGAGCAGAGGCTGTTCTATAACAACTTTTTTCAGCCGCCGAATCCGACTGGCGTATTCAACTTTTCGGACTTTGTCACATCGCCGACTCCGAATAGCGACACGGATGCGCTGGGGAATCCGACAGGCAATCCGTTTGCCAGCCTTCTTTTTGGTTACGCCGACAATGTAAACCCCCCAAGCTACGTTCCTCCTTCACTCAATATCTACCCGTCGGTGGCCAATAAATCGGCCGAGACGGGCTTCTATATTCAGGATGACTGGAAGGTGAACTCGAAGCTCACGCTCAATCTCGGTCTGCGTTACCAGTGGAGCACGCCGTACGACGAGCGCCACAACCGCCTCGAATTCAGCAATTTCACCGCCGACAGCGGAGTAAACATCAATCTTGCAAACGTTCCCGGAAGCGCGCCAGCAGGCACCTTGAGCGCGCAGGCAATGATGCTGGGGATCGCGAATCTTCCGACGACGGAGGAGCTGCTCGGCACTACGGAGTTCGCCACCTCCAGCCGTAGAAGCGTTCCGACGTATCGCAAAGACCTTGGGCCGAGACTGGGTTTTGCTTATCAGATCGACTCGAAGACGGTGGTGCGCGGCGGGGCGGGCATATATTTCGGAATGAGCCCCGCTACTAACTTTCAATATCCCGGCACCGCGTTCCGTAAAACGGCCACCATGTTCTTCACAAACGACAATTTTGCAACTCAATCCGCGACCATGGAAAATCCATTTCCAGGGGGACTTACGGGTCCGCAGGGTATGCAATACGGCGCGCTCGCCAATTGGGGGTATGGCAACAACAACGATCTGGGCACAACTGCGGCGCGAGATGCCGAGATCTATCAGTGGAACCTCGGAATCCAGCGCGCGCTGCCAAGCGAAATCGTGCTTGGTTTGGATTACTCCGCGAACCGGAGCACGCATCTACCATGGTCCGGCACCAACAACCGCGATTTTATTCCGTCAACTCTGCTGGCGAAGATTTCAGCAGCGGTAACTCCCACCGATCCGACCTGTCAGGCCGACAGTTGCGTAAGCAATTTTCTCCAGACGCAGGTGGGCAACCCGTTCGCGGCGATGTTCAGCCAGCCTTGTACGCCTAGTCCTTCCGCCCCGTGCTTCAACGAGCCCGATTCGAATTACGGCCAGCCGACTCTCGCGTTGGGAAATCTGCTCAACTCTTACCCGCAATTTGCCGGAGATTTTGAAGGCCTAATGTTGGAGGAAGCCAGTTCGTGGTACAACGCGATGCAGATTCGTTTTCAGAAACGCACTACGCATCACATCAGTTTCGACGGCAGCTACACGGTATCGAAGTCGACCGACGATTCCTCGGCGGGCAGAAACAATTTCATCGGTTCTCTGGCTTTCGGCATGCCGCAACAGCTGGATCGCCTGAATTTGGAACATAGCATCGGCGCCAACGACACGCCGCAGCGTTTGGCAGCCGCAGTCGTCATTGACCTGCCGATTGGCCGCAAACAATGGATTGGCGGCGATATGAACCGCGCGCTCGACGCCATCGTTGGAGGCTGGTCGATCGCGACCTTGATCACGGAGCAATCGGGTCAGCCCATGGCGATCGGCATGGCCGCCCCGCAACTGGCGAATGGAACTCAGCGGCCCAGCGTCGTGTGCGGGCAACTCAAGTCTGGGTCGAGCATGAACGACGTCGCCCTGACTTGGCAGAATCCGACGCCGCTCTCTTTTTTTAACTCCAGCTGCTTCGCCAACCCGGGCGACCAGAATCCGGGCAACGCCCCGCGCTACTTTTCCGGCCTCCGCGTTGCCGGCATTCACAACGCGGACCTGAATCTCTATAAGTCGTTCGTGCCGAGGGAAGGCTGGAAGTTGGATATTCGAGCGGAGATCTTCAACCTGACCAATCATCCTCGCTTCGGTTTCCAACAATCGAACTTGTCTTTTGGAGATTCTCAGTTCGGGGCAATTAGCAGCGATGCGGCGGGGTATTTGCCTCGGTACTTCCAATTCGGAGTCAGATTCGAGTTCTGAGTCATCAGTTCACAAATCGACAAAGGTTTAGCCATGAGAAGCATGCGCGGACGGACCTTCAGTGGATGCGACTATGAAAACTTGTGAAGTCTGGATTGCAGCCGCAGTGTTAGTGTCCATCAGCGTATTCCTGTTAGGTCAGGATGTTACTCGAGAGCACGCGATTCCAGACTCGCACAATCAGGACTCGAGGAATCAAGACTGGACAAACTATGTTCGCATTGCGGCGTGGTCTTTGGGGACAGGCCGCGCGGAGCGAATTGTCCGCGAGGCTGAAGAGAGCCATGTCTCCGGCATTGAAGTGGACAACGATATCCCGGGGCGCTACGAGAGCTTTCTCAACCCGGAAGAGAAACTCGCCGCGATTAGTGCCGTGGCGGAGCGCGCGCACAAAGCGGGGAGCCACGCGTTTGTTTACATTGCGGGGCTGGAGTGCATTACGGCAAACGCCGACCGGTCGCCCCATTCGGTAGCCAAAGATCATCCGGATTGGTTGCAGCGCAAGATTACGGGCGAGCCCGCAGTGTTTGGCGGCGGCACTGCTTTCTGGATCGCAAAAGGCGACGAGGATGTTTGGATCACGCCCTACGCAGCGGAGTGGCGCAAGACGTACATGGAGCGGGTGCGGCAGATTGCCGCGGCGGGCATCGACGGCATCTACGTGGACATCCCGTACTGGATGACGCACTTCGATGGTTGGGAAGACACCTGGGCCAGCTTCGATGACGCGACAGTTGCGGCCTTCCGCAAGCAGACTGGGCTGGACGCACGACACGATCTGAAGCTGGGAGATTTTTCGGATCCAAATTTTCGGCAATGGGTCGATTTTCGGATCCAGTCGTTGACCGACTTCATGCGGGAAATCGATCAGACCGCGAAGTCGGTAAATCCCCAGATCAAAACTATTCCTGAAATCTATCCAGGTATCGAAGAAGAAGCCGTGCGTGTGGGCGCGGATGTGTACAGTTTGTACGCCGTGAACGACGCCATTGCGCATGAGTACGAATTCGGCAATGGGGATCACATGGCATCCTCGCGAACTCCCTTCGACTGGTTTCGTTACCAGATCGGCATGCAGACTTTCCGCGCGTTTGCTGAGGGCAAGGCAACCTGGATCTTGAATTATTCGTGGGATGGCGATCCCAAGGTCCGCGCCCCGGAGCCGATGAAGAATCTCTTTATGTCGGAGCTCATGGCGGGAGCGAATGTGTGGGATGCGGCGACTCACGTCATGTCCGGCTCAAACGACTTCGACACGCGAAAGCAAGTGTTTGCGTGGATTGCCGCTCACGAGAAGACCTTTTATCGCCCGCGGACGGCGATCGATCCAATCGGTGTTTATTTCTCTCCCACTACGCGCAACTACTTTACAAAAGAGTTTCTTCGCTCGTACCAAGGCACATTGTTGCTCTTGATACAGAGTCATCGCGAGTATCAAATCGTTACGCCAAGAACGCTCAGTTCGTTCCACGGGAAAACTTTGATTCTGCCTGATGTTCGTATTCTTTCAAAGGATGAGACTGCTGCGTTGCGAAAGTATGGCGCTAGCAATGGAAAGATCGTAGCCGCAGGCACCGTCAGCGAGGAATTACTGAATCAGACCAAAGTCACCCACATCGCCGATTCGCCGGGGGCCCGTTACATAGCAGCCTCGGAAAGTCATTTCGAAGATTGCTCACCGGCCAGTGAAAAGCAGTTTCTCGACACGCTGGACAGTGGCGAAATTCGAGTAAAGGCCTCGCCGATGGTCGCGACACAGATCGCGTCAGTGGATGGGGCGGTCCATGTATTTTTCGCCAACTTTCAGGGCCTTCGCGCCAAGGAAAACGCCGTGCAGATTCCGGAAAGCGGCGCGGAGGTAACTGTGTCCGGCAAAGTAAAGGGCCACTTCCTGCCATTTCTCGGCGAGGAGACCGCGATCACAGGCCACTTGGAAAGCGAGAGCACACTGTTTCATCTGCCCGATATCGCAAAGGGCGCGGTTGTCTGGTTCGAGCCCGCCCAGCCTTGAGATAGTCCACCGCGCTTCATTCCATACTGGAGCGCCAAAATTGAAAAGCGAGATTCCCAGCGTTTCGATGTATAGTGAAATTATTCGTAAGTATTCGTAACTCACCCGGTTGGATTTCGATGCGGTTGGCGAGAGAGCGCCGGATTGGACCCTGTGATTGAGAAGCGTGGCCACAACGCAAGCGCCAGCTTGCAGGATGGGTTGATCCGCAATCGCCGCTCAGGAAAAGGCGGTGTTTATGCGGTCTGTTCCGCACATCCTCGGGTCATCGATGCGTCCATAAAACAGGCCATAGAGAACGACTCGTTTCTCCATGTGGAATCAACTTCCAGCCAAGTTAATCAATTGGGCGGTTACAGCGGACAGACGCCGAGTCAGTTCGCCGAGTTTGTCAAAGCAGCGGCGAGGCGCATGGGGCTTTCAGAGGATCGAATCCTGTTGGGCGGAGACCATCTTGGGCCTTTTCCGTGGAGAGCCGAAGCATCGGACAGCGCCTTGGGCAAGGCTTGCGAACTAACCCGCGAGTGTGTGCTCGCCGGTTATCGGAAAATCCACCTCGATGCGAGCATGGCATGTGCCGATGACGCGGAGGTCCTTCCTGAACGGGTTATCGCCTCGCGCGCGGCCGTGCTTTGCCAAGCCGCCGAAGAGGCTGCGAAGAGCCTGCCTTCCGGATCCGACTTTCCGCTCTATGTCATCGGGACGGAAGTTCCCGCGCCAGGCGGCGAGTCGGCTCTGGGAGAACCTCCCGCCGTGACCACAGTTGAGAGCCTTCATCAGACTCTGCAAGTCTTTTAGCAGGCGTTTGAAGAGAAAGATTTGTCAGCGGCGTGGCAAAGAGTAATCGGGATGGTGGTGCAGCCCGGGGTGGAGTTCGCGGACGATGTCCTATTTGAATACGACCGCGCAAAGGCTCGCGCACTCGCGGCAGGATTGCCGCGCAACCCTTCACTCGTTTACGAAGCGCACTCCACGGACTACCAGTCTCCCCGTGCTCTGGCTCAAATGGTCGAAGACCATTTCGCAATTTTAAAAGTGGGTCCGGGGTTGACCTTCGCATTCCGCGAAGCGGTATTCGCTTTGAGCGCGATCGAGCGAGAACTGCTCGGTGGGGAAAAGAGCCAAAGGTTATCGCAACTGAGGGAAGCGCTTGATCGGGCAATGCTCCGCGAACCAACTTACTGGCGCTCGTACTACCACGGGGATGAAAGCCAATTACGCATCTCGCGGGCCTACAGCTATAGCGACCGCTGCCGATATTATTGGCATGAGAGCTTCGTCCAGGCAGAGATCACGCGGCTGATCGAGAACCTTACAGCCCAGTCGGTCCCGTTGACGCTCATCAGCCAATACCTGCCGCTGGAGTACAAGGCAATCAGGGCGGGAGAAATCAGGAACCAGCCGGGGGCGATCATTCGATATCACATTCAGTTAGTGCTGCGCGCGTATGCGGCGGCATGTGGAACGAGCTAAAAGCGACTCAAGGACTGCGTCGGAACATCGGACAAGGGGGGCGAAATGCCTAAGTTGGACGTATGCGTGGTCGGTGAAATCAATCTGGACCTGATTCTCTACGGACTGCCCAAAGAGCTCGTGCTCGATCGCGAGTTGCTGGCCAGCGGCCTGGTGCTCACGCTGGGAAGTTCGTCAGCGATTTTCGCCCATAACCTTGCGGTGCTGGGAACCAAGGTTGGCTTCATCTCGAAGACCGGTGGAGACGCTTTGGGCAAGATCGCACTGGAGAGGCTGGCGGCTAGCGGGGTTGACGTGAGCCGCGTGAAGCAGGCAACGTCGCAGACGTCGACGGGGATAACGGTGGCGCTACCCTACTTGCAGCACCGTTACATCCTCACGTTTCCCGGCACCATGTTTGAGATGCAGTACTCCGACATCGACATGGAATACGTCCGGTCGGCGCGGCACCTGCACGTCTCCTCTTTCTTTCTGCATCGCGCGTTGCGCCCGCGAATCATGGATCTCTTCCGCCAGGCGAAAGTTGCGGGTCTGACCACATCGCTTGACACCAATGACGACCCCGAGAACAAATGGGACCGGGATTTGTTGGAAGTGCTCAAGTACGTGGACATTTTTCTTCCGAATGACCGTGAGGCCAAGAAGATTACGCATACCGATGACCTTTCGCAAGCCATCAACCAGCTTGCCGGCCTGGCGAAAGTTGTAGCGGTGAAGCGTGGCTCTGCGGCTGCGATCTGCCGGTCAGGACAGGATCAGTGCAGCCTGGCGCCGCCGAGCGTGAAAACTGTCGATGACGTCGGCGCCGGTGACAGTTTCGATGCCGGATTCATCCACCAGCAAATGCAAGGGGCGAAACTTGAGGATTGTCTGGCATTCGCCAATCTGGCGGGAGCCTACTCTACCACCAAGGCAGGCGGTACCGAAGCTTTTCGCGACCGGAGTTCACTCGTCAGCTTCATGCGTCAGCAGTGGAACGCCGCAGGCAAGGGCGCTCTACCCATCAAGTGATACCTGGCTTTTCGATCCTCGCGAACGAGATATTCCTGTTGACAAAGTTTATTAAACGGAAGTAAAAGTAATAGTTCGAAATATTACACAATCATTTGCAGTTGGAAGCAAGCGTTTAGCCGTTCTTGAGGAAACCAGGAGGCTCGCCATGCCCACGTCTTTGCACACTCGACAAGTTCTCGGTGCGCTCTTTCTTCTCCTAGCCATTGGCTTCGCAAAACCGCTATGGGCGCAAAAGGATGCCGGAACTATTGTGGGAACCGTGCGCGACCCCAGCGGTGCGGTGGTTCAGGGCGCTAAGGTCGACGTCGAGGACGTGGATCGCGGTGTTCAGATGACTCTCTCCACCAACGGCGAGGGAGAGTATGTCGCGAGTCCGCTGCGCATCGGGCGTTATAAGGTCACGGTGGAGAAGGCAGGGTTCAAAAAGGCGGTGTCAGAGGTTGTCCAGCTCGATGTGCAGGGACGCATCGCCATCAACATAGGCTTGCAGGTCGGGCAGCAGACTGAAGAGGTTCTGGTAACGGGTGCTGCGCCACTGCTTGAAACTGAAACCTCGGAGTTGGGGCAGGTGGTTGACCAGAAGCGGGTGAGCAACCTGCCTCTGAACGGAAGAAACTTTGCGCAGTTGGCTCTACTGAGTACGGGGACAGCGCCGAGTGAACCGGGCGCGCGCGATGAAGGCGGATATGGTTTCAGCGCCAACGGAGCACGGTCGCTACAGAACAATTTCTTGCTGGATGGAGTGGACAACAATTCCAACCTGCCCGATTTGCTCAATGAAACGAACTTCGTAATTCAGCCTCCGGTGGAAGCTCTGCAAGAATTCAAGGTCCAGACCAACGCTTATAGCGCGGAATTTGGGCGCGGCAATGGGGCGATCGTGAACGCGGTCATCAAGTCCGGGACCAACCAGCTTCACGGCTCGGCCTGGGAATTTTTGCGTAACGACAAGCTGGATGGGCGGAATTATTTTGATCCGTTGGGACCTGTGCCGCCGTACAAGCAGAACCAGTTTGGCGCGACATTCGGCGGACCCGTCATGCTGCCTCACTTGTATGACGGCCGGCGACGCACGTTCTTCTTTGTAGACTACGAGGGCTATCGCGTGCGCCAGGCGCAAACTCAGGTTGCGTTTGTTCCACCCACGGCGTGGCGGACGGGAGATTTTTCGAGTCTGATCGACTACACGACACAGGAATTCGGCACCGGGGGTGCCCCGATACTGGATTGTAATGGTCGCCCGACGTATGCCGGCGAGATTTTTGATGCCAAACTGGCGCAGCCAACTTGCGGCGTGCCTTTTCAATATGACGGAACAGGGAAGCCTCTGAACATCATCCCAGCCACGCCAGTCGTTGCGGGCGGCGGTTCGTTAGATCCCTTAGCGCTGCGGTTGGCGGCGTTGTATCCGGCAGCGGGGCCGATCAACTCGAGCGGGAACAACTTCGTCGCCAATCCTGTGCGCAAGGAAACGCGCAACAACTTTGACGTTCGGGTCGACCAGAAATTCTCTGACGCGGACAACGCTTTCTTCCGTTTCAGCTTCGAAAACCAACCGAGCTCAATTCCTGGAACATTTGGTGGATTGGCCGATGGTGGCGGATTCTTTAGCGGCGAGGAGGATTTTTCTTACCGCAGCTTTGCCACCAGTTGGACGCACGTTTTCAAGCCCGAGTTGATCAACGAATTCCGCCTGGGCTACAACCGCGTGAATGCCCATCGCCTAGAACTTAACGCGGATACGAACGTGTCGGCCGAGCCGAACATCGATTTTCCGGGCGTTCCGTATTCGCTGGGCATTGGCGGGTTGCCACAACTGATATTTAGCGACGTCGCTACCCTAGGTAGTCCCACGTTCCTGCCTTCGGTCGAACTCCAGAACTCCTACACTCTTTCCGAAAACCTGACCTGGGTGCGCGGACGCCACACTTGGAAATTTGGAACAGAGATCCGGCGGGAAGAGTTCACAATTTTTCAGCCCGCCGCGGCTCGCGGGACGCTCAACTTTGATCCGACGCTGACCGATAATCCGGCGGCTATCGGTACCGGCGGAACGGGATTCGCCTCCTTCATGGCAGGACTCACCAGCGGCGGCAGCATCAACAACCTGCATAATGTGGACTACTTCCGAAATACGTTTGCGTTTTACGGCCAAGATGATTGGAAGTTGACACCCACGGTGGTGCTGAATTTGGGCCTGCGCTACGAACTTTTTGGGACCGTTGCGGATCGCCACAATGACGTGGGAAATTTTGATCTCAGCAATCCCACCGATCCCACGATCTTCGTGCCGAAGGGACAGACGGCGCAACTCACTACTTTCATCGCCCAGTACGTCAAAATCAGCCCCACTGGCAGCCGGGGGCTGATCAATTCCGATCTGAATAATTTCGCGCCGCGTATCGGACTGGCATGGCAGTTCGCTCCGAAGACCGTGTTGCGAACGGGCTATGGGATTTTCTACGGTGGTCAGGAAAATGGGCCGTACTCGAATCCGAGTCCCGGATTCAATCCTCCATTCTTTACGAACGAATCGTTCATTGCACCTTGCAGCGCGCCCACGGCCAACGGCACTGCCGGAGATTGCCGCGTGACCCAGATACCCTCTCTAGCTAACGGGTTCCCCGCCGACTCGCTGGTCAATCCCAACACCCCCATCTTTTTCTCCGTCGATAAGAACCTGCGCACGCCGTATATGCAGCAGTGGCATTTGAGCGTTGAACATCAACTACCCGCGAACAGTGTGTTCACGCTTACTTATGCAGGTTCGCGGGGAACAAAGCTATACACGTTCTTCAACGGCAACCAGGCCGCCCCGGACCCGAATCCGAATGACGCGACGGCGCCGCGGCGTCCCGTGTCTGCGACCGTCATCGGATCACCCGCTCCTTGTTCGCTTGCGAATCCTCAGTACTGCAGCCCGGTTTTCGATACCGGCATCGACTGGTTCCGCTCGTCCGGCTCCTCCAATTACAACTCGTTGCAGGCAAGTTTTGAGAAGCGCTTCGCGAAGGGCCTGCAGTTCCAGGCGTCCTATACTTACGCGCATTCGCTGGACATCGCCTCAAACGCGAACCTTGGACCTACGCAGAACAACAGCGACTTCCGTTACTTCCGCGATCCACAGGCCGAATACGGCAATTCCGATTTCGACGTTCGTCAGCGCTTCGTGTTCAATTCCATCTACGAGCTTCCTTTCGGCCACGGCAAACGGTTCCTCGGGGAAGCGAGCGGTGTGGCGAATCAGGTTGTCGGAGGCTGGCAGATTGCAAATATTGTTTCGCTCTCGACCGGCAACTGGTACACGGTGCTCGATGCGGACGGTAACTTTGCCAATGCTGACGGCGGGGCCGGTGGGGTGTCGCAGCGTCCTGACCAGGTCGGCGACCCGACCCGCGCGGGCCCCGTGCCGGGCAACCCGACCTGCGTTGCTCCCGCCAAGATTCACACGCCGACCGCATGGTTCAACACCTGCGCGTTTGCCGATCCAGCTCTCGGTTCGTTCGGCGATGTTGGCCGGAACACTATCGAGTCTCCCGGATACAAGACGTGGGATTTCTCCGTATTCAAGTTTTTCCATACTTCGGAGAAAACGGAGCTGGAATTTCGCGCGGAATTTTTCAATCTGCTAAACCATACCAATTTTCTGTTCGCGGAAAGCGGCCCGCAGAATGGAAACAACGCAACGATCCTCGGAACAGAACAATTCGGCGACCTCACGGCTGCTCGCCCGCCGAGACAGATACAGTTTGCGTTGAAGTTCTCTTTTTAGCGGAATTGTGGATCTCGTCGTCCGGCCGTGTGCGGAACGGACGATGTTCTCAATCGACAGAGAGGACGCGGCTGCATGCGGCGTAGAGATTTTCTAAAAAGTAGCGTTGCCTTGGCAGTAGCCGCTGAACTGGGACCAAGAAAAGCGCAAGCAATCGTCCCCGCACACAACTGGGGAAAATACGATTTTGGTTCTGGCCCAACCGTGACGGACCGCCTCAACCAAGGTCCGTTTTCCCAGTACCCTCCCGATGCTGTTATTCCAACCGATGATGTTGTTATGACCACAACCCCTTCGGAAGAAGTTGTGCCGAACTATGGGAAGGGACTGATCACATACATCACCGCCGACATGGGCACCGAGGAAATTAAGTCGGACAACATTCCCCAGGCGATTGATGATCTAGTTCGATTCCCTCTGGGACAGCAGCTTTAGATACGCCCGACCTGGCGAGAGGTGCAGCCGCGAGTTGGACTCATCGATATGCCCGATTACTTGAAGCTTGTTTTCGAGTTGGCGAAGAAAAACAACAAGCGCATCGGAATGCGAATTCAGATGAGCGCTCCAGACTATTCACACCAACCGGCTTTACCAGATTTCGTTCTCGAAAAAGTGCCGACGGTTGATCTGGTCGTTAGCGATAAAGAAAGCAGCGCGTCGGCAGAGCGCTTTTTGAAGAATCCGTATTCGCGTTATCAGCCCCGCTTTGACCATCCTTTTTTTCAGCAGGCATTCCGGGAGCTGATCGGGCTGTTGGCAGCGGAGTTCAACGGAAGTCCTGACATCGAGTTCATCGATACCTTTATGTATGGGTTTTGGGGCGAAGGTCACACCTGGTCCTTCGGCAACAATCCTTTCCCCGATTACCAGACCGCGGAGCGCACTTGGATCAACATGCTGGAGGTTCAGCTGGAGCACTTTACGAAGACTCCTTTGATGACCAACACCCAGCCTGACTACAGCCGAGTCGGCAACTCAGAAATCCTCGACCGCACGGTTCGCAGCAATAATTGGATTCGTAGTGACACCATCTTCATCGAGAATGAGCAGATTGAAGCCCTCAGCAACCGGCCGCCTTGGATCGCTGCGGTGCTTGAACAACCGCTCCCCAGGAAAGCTCCAGACCCTCACGCCGTAGAAGAAGGGATATCGGCCTCCGACAACTTGATCGCTCATGTAATGGATGTAGGCGCGAATTATTGGTCGCTCTGGAATTTTCACCAGATCAGCGCAAAAAATCTCATGAGTTATTACGAGGCATCGCCGATGTGGTTTGACCGGATCAATCGTCGAATCGGCTATCGCGTGAGGCCGTCGATGATCTGGAGCTACGAAGACAATGGCTACCTCGGCTTGATTATCGGCTTTGCGAACGACGGTATTGCGGGCGTTCCGGGCGTGCTGCGGGTGACTGTGCAGAACGAGAACGGGGAAGCGCTGAAGACTGGTTGCCTGGATGCCGGCTATCCCTTACCCGGCAAGATCCGGCAGGCGCAGTTTGTGTTGCCTCGAGGCACCAAGTGGCAAGGACTGCGGCTGAGAGCCGAGATAGAGGTGAAGGGTATGCGCTACCCGGTGCGGTGGGCGTGTCACCAAAAGCTGAATGACGATGGCTCACTGACTCTGCGTTCCAACCTGCACCACATTGCTTAGCGAACGGCTGAGGATCTTTTGGCAAGCAGAATTCTCAAATCTGGATGTTCGCTTGCGTAGGCACGAGCCGGCGCCTTGAGCTGGTTCACTGATATACACATCGGGCGCGATACCAGTTGCGTCGTTGTACGCGTGCGCAAGATGGTCCTTGTGCGCGGAAAATCTGCATCTATGTGCCGAACTCTCACCGAACCGCAAGGTTGGCAGGTCAACGGTTGATTCGGGACTTAGGTTTAACAGACTAGAAGTCATAGCCGCCAATCTGCAAGGCGCGGCCCAATCGCGATGAACTGCAAACTATTCGGTTAGTGAACATCGAGTCCCATCGCGACTCCTGCCCGAGGATAACTTTGAGTATCAATGCTAACTCAAGCCCGCAATTCTCAGGACAAGCTGTCTAGTACTCTCTAGAACAGTGATTGCGTCCACTTAACTGTTCACCGTTGCGTATTTTCCTTGACTGTGACTCATGCTGGTATTTCTAATCTGCCGCTATAACCGCTGTCTCTGAGGCGGTACGAATCGTCTCCCGAGGGGATCCGATGTCTCGCACGCGAAAGTCTGCTGTGCTGTTGTTTGTTTGGCTGTTCGCTGGAACGGTCGCATTTGCTCAAGGTGGAGCAACCGGCGCCATCGGCGGCGTAGTGCAGGACGCATCTGGCGCTGTAATAGCGAACGCAAAGGTGAGCGTTGCGAACGAAGCAACCGGTGAAGCGGTGCGCCAGGTGGCGACGGACGTATCCGGGTTGTTTACCGCCACTCTGCTGCCGGTAGGCGTCTATACCGTGGAGGTGAGCGCAACAGGCTTTCCCACCACCAAGTTTCCCGGCATCGTGGTGCGC
>Ga0307478_10000747_pt1 | contig 31473 bp, 32 predicted proteins | sample atmos_gasesECM4C_2_FD_203713 | JGI IMG/M metagenome (GOLD analysis project Ga0307478, IMG submission 203713) | Hardwood forest soil microbial communities from Morgan-Monroe State Forest, Indiana, United States - atmos_gasesECM4C_05 | ecosystem: Environmental > Terrestrial > Soil > Temperate...
GGGAACGAACGGATTATGATGCCAGCGCGTGAGGGCCATCACAATCATGGTCAGCACGGGCACAAAGATGAAAATCTCCAGCGCCGTAGCGACTTTCCCGACCATCTGAATGCCGCGCACATTGATCCACGTAATTACGGCGATCAGTCCGACGGAAACCAGATAATGTTTCCATCCGGTGATTCCGGGGAAGTAGTAGACCAGATAATCCGTGAAGAGAACTGCGTACGCTCCGCCGAGCAGAAACGATGCAGACCAGTTCCACCAGCCCGCAAGAAATCCCCAGAAGTCTCCGAAGGCGGCGCGGGTCCAGCGATAGAATCCGCCCTCGACGGGCATCGCGGTGGTGAGTTCGGCCGACACCAGAGAGACCGGAATGCACCAGAAAAACGGCAACACGAGGAGATAAATCAGCGTCATCCCCGGGCCGGAAGTGGTGACCATGTCTTCGAGCCCGAACGGGCCGCCAGTGGTGTAGGAAAACATCACGAAAACGAGATAGAAGAGGCTAGCTTTACGAAGGGAGGATGCGGCGCTAGAGGAGGTCGTCAACGTGTCTTGTTATTGAAATGCAGTGCCTGAAGGCGTTTATGAAAATGCGTGTCCGGCACGCCGGAAGCCGTGCCCTGATACGAATCTCAATCGCAAACTACTACTAGGCTGCCAGAACTCCCGTCAGAGCGCCTTCCAGTTCCAGCAGTTTGCGCTTTACATCGAGCCCTCCGCCGTAGCCGCAGAGTGTGCCATCGGATGCAATCACGCGATGGCAAGGTACGACGATGGCGATCGGGTTGCGATTGTTGGCCATGCCCACCGCACGAAACGCGTTTGGCTTTCCCACCGCGCGGGCAACGTCAGCGTAGCTGCGCGTCTCTCCGTAGGGGATCGCGAGCAGAGCCCGCCAGCAGGCAAGCTGGAAATCGGTGCCGCGCAGGTCGAGTGGGAAGGTGAATTCGCGGAGGTTGCCGGCGAAATATTCTTCGAGTTCTTTCAGGTAGGGTCGCATCACGCGAGGTGAATCCTCAAACGTTACACCGGGTTTTTCTTCCCGAAGATGGCGTGGGTTTGGGCGAATCGATTGCTGTCCCGGCAGGCGGACATCGAATTCCAGGGCCACAAGTCCCTGGCCGGAGGCGGCCAGGAAAAGCGGCCCAATTACCGATTCCATATTCACGCAGCGAAAAGTTTCCATGGTAGGCCGACCTCGGTGCCGCAGACAACGATAGCAGAGGATTTGACGGTTGCTTTGGATTTTGTGTAGCTGAGCCTAACCAGACAAAAGTTGACAGAAATCGCTTTTTGGCCCAAAGTGTCTGCGGCGTGCTTATGCCTTCACCTGCGTCTCCCCTAAAAAAGGGCATCTTTATTTTCGTTGCGGTGGTTCTGGCCCCGGTGCTGCTGGTGGGGTTGGTCGCCTTGGCCGCAGGCGACTGGAGGACGATCGGCGCGACCGCCGGCGGCGATCAGGTTTTGGTCAGCTCGGTCACGGCGCAGAAAAACGGTCTGCGTACTGCATGGATACGCGTGGAATACAAAGAGCCGACCAAGCTGCCGCAGGGCGGCCCGTTTGTGGAGTTGCGCGCGCGGGTTCGCTTCAACTGCGCCAGCGGCAGCGCCATGGCAAGCTCGGAATGGTTCTACTCGCGCGACCGCAGCGGCAAACTTGTGGTCAGCAAGAAGACTCATCGTGACGATCAGTTTGGCGCGCTGGCGGAGGGGAACTTCGGCGACATGGCTCGGGAGTTTGTCTGCAAGCAGAAGTAGTAAAAGTACCAGCAACCGCTCTCAGATTTCCACAGCCCCGAACCTTCGGTAACCTCGCACCCACTTCCGCAGACAGCGCTTCCGTCATATTCTGATAAGGAAATGTAGTTGGCGGCGCCGGTTGCCAATTTACTCTCCTGGCTATGAATTCATTCCGTCTTGATGCGCTGATTGCGGCAGGCAGCATTGTTGGAATTGCTGGCCTCTATGCGATTTTGCGGAGAAAGCCAAAAGGTCCCGCGGAGTTGGAGCGCGAACGCCGCACCTGGCTCGACGGTATTGGACGCATCACCGACGGCACCGTCATCGATGTACACGAGATGACACAGAATGACGGCCATCACGCCGCAATACTGCTAATTTACAAATATGACGTCGCAGGCGTGTCCTACGAATGCTCGCAAGACGTTACTTACCTGCGCCAGTGGATCAACCTGCATTCCTGCCGGCTCGGGCTGCCCACCTCGGTGAAGTACGATCCACACAATCCTGGCAACTCACTGGTGGTCTCGGAAAGCTGGATGGGATTGCGGCAATAGGCGTCTCTGCCAGCCGGTCATCGCGTTTTTCGCCTGCATCCTCTGCCATGTGATTGATGACGTTGGCGGGTACGACACGTCCATAACGTGGTAGCCTTAGCCTCAATAGTGCAGACCTGAAATGAAATCCGCGAGAACCATTCTTCGCAAGAAGCAGATCGGCGCTTTTCGAATTATAGAAAAGTCCTATTCGGCGGAGGTGGCGCTCGCTCTGCACGAACATGAAACGGCTTACGTTTCTTTCCTCCTCGCGGGTGCGTACAGTGAAGTTTCCCATCAGGAGGAACGAAACTGTTCGTCGGGCACGGTCATCTGGCACCCGAGAACCGAGGCTCATACCGACCAGTTTCACTCCCGAGGCGGCCATTTGCTTGACCTCGAGATTGATCCGGCCTGGTTGGGAGATGCCGCACAGGAACTCAAGCCGGTTCCACGGGCTTGCATGTTTCGCGACGGCCTTCCCTATTCGCTCGGCCTACGGGTGTATCGCGCACTCAGTGCCGACCCGGACATGGTCGAAGACACAGCTACCGAGTTGCTTGGTTTCTTTTTTACCGGCCCACTGGATCGGTGTCCACCCAGGTGGTTCAACCGTGCGCTGGAAATCTGCAGCGAGATTGAGGAGCACTCCATCTCATTGGCGAGCCTTGCCTTCGCTGTTGGTGTTCATCCGGTGCACCTGGCACGCAGTTTTCACCGGTTTCTCGGATGCACATTTGGCGATCATCTGGCCAAGATCCGTATTCGGAAAGCTTTCGAGTTGCTCAGTTCGGAGCGGCCGATCGTGGAGGTGGCATACGCTTGTGGTTTCGCGGATCACGCCCATCTGTGCCGAGATTTCAAGAAGTCAACAGGCCTCACTCCTTCCGCTTTTCGAAACGCCGTCCAACTCCATCCACAAAAATCGCGTTAAATAAATTCCGTCCAGGCTAATATGGTTCAAGCAGCCACCCTTCCGGCTCCGCTATAAAACAGCATGAACTGACGGTTCGAGTGAGCTCCTGACGGCTCTCGATCGCGAGGAGCACTCTTTCTACGCCAGAATCATGGAGCACCTTAATGAGATTCCACCTTCGCATGTTGGGCTATTTATTTTGTGTCACAACGCTTTTTGCTCAGTCTAGCCAAGTTGCTCCGGGCGACAATTTAGTCGTAGAGGGAATTCCCCCAATACCTTCCGATTTGGTGCAACGTGCGGCCCGATACACCAAAGGCCGCGCCGCCGAGATACTGGACTGGCATCCCACAAAGCGAGAGATGCTGATCGTTACCTTCTTCGGTAACGTCCCGCAGGTCCACCAGGTTAAGTTCCCCGGTGGCGCTCGCACGCAACTTACTTTTCTCGACGACAACCCAGCCAGAGGAGTTTCCTATCATCCCGCGATGGGCGACTATTTTATTTTTTCCAAGGACGTGGGTGGCGACCAAAACTATCAGAACTATCGGTATGACTTCTCCACAGGTGACGTCACTCTGTTGACCGATGGCAAATCGAAGAACACCCCAGGCGTTTGGTCAAATGCTGGTGACCGTATCGTTTATGGATCGACGCGGAGAAACGGCAAAGACATTGACTTTTACATCATGAATCCGTCCGATCCAGCTAGCAACCGAATGCTGGCGCAATTAGATGGAGGCGAAGGATGGCAGCCGGCTGACTGGTCGCCAGATGACCGGCAAATCGTCGCGATTCAGGAAATCTCGGCTAACGAAAGTTACGTGTGGTCTTTTAACGTTGCAACCGGCGCAAAGGAGCTCTTAACCCCTAAAGTTGATGGTCAGACGGTTGCTTACGGCCACTACCCTTATGGGGCCCCACAATTCAGCAAAGACGGGAAGGGGGTCTACGTCACTACCGACCGAGATTCCGATTTTCGGAGATTAGCGTATTTGGATCTGAAAACCCGCCAATACACATTTTTGACCGATTACATCAAATGGGACATTCAGGACTTCAAGCTTTCTCCCGACGGAAAGATGATCGCCCTTCTGTCAAACGAAGATGGCCTCGAACTCCTTCACTTGATCGATGGGCATACGGGCAAGGACATTCCTCTAGTCAATGTTCCCCCTGGTTACGTCAGTGGTATTTGTTGGCACAAGGACGGGAGATATCTTGGATTCACTCTTGATTCAGTCCGCTCCCCAACCGACGCCTACTCGCTGGACACTAGAACTCTAACGGTGGAACGCTGGACGTATAGCGAAACCGGGATCAATACGGACGATTTTGTCGAGCCTAAACTTATACGATGGCAGAGCTTCGATGGACTATCGATCTCAGGCTTTCTGTATTCTCCTCCCGCAAAATTTATGGGAAAGCGTCCAGTGGTCATCGATATTCATGGAGGCCCTGAAGCCCAGTTTCAGCCTTACTTTCAGGGCCAGACCAATTACTACATGAACGAACTCGGTATCGCTCTGATCTGTCCAAATATTCGAGGCTCTTCGGGCTATGGCAAAGAATTTCTAAAGCTCGACAATGGATATCTTCGCGAGAATGCCTATAAAGACATTGGCGCACTGCTTGACTGGATCAAGACACAGCCGAACCTGGATGCGGACCATGTATTGGTAACAGGGGCAAGCTATGGCGGTCATGTGGCCCTTGCCGTCGCCGCAAATTACAGCGACAAAATCCGGGCGGCAATCGATATCTATGGACCGGCAAACCTTGTGACATTCCTGGAGCACACGGCCGCTTATCGTCAAGACCTGCGCCGGGTGGAATATGGCGATGAACGTGACCCGCAAATGCGTGCTTTCCTTGAAAGGATCGCGCCCCTCAACAATGTCGCGAAAATTAAGAAGCCCTTATTTGTAGTTCAAGGGAAGAACGATCCAATTGTTCCGGTGAGCGAATCGGAGGCCATGGTTGCCGCTCTCAGGAAAAACGGAACACCGGTTTGGCACTTGCTGGCGAAGGAAGAGGGCCATGGGTTTACCAAGGTAAACGACAGGGACTTTGAATTCTACGCGACCGTTCTCTTCATGAGAGAATATTTGTTAAAGTAGCCGGCGGAAAATCAAGGAACGCCCACCACTGCTCCTATAAACTTTCACGCTTCAGATCTGGTAATCCTGATAGTCGTCCTGGAATAGCTCTTGGGGAGAGAGGTTGGCCGTCGCCGTCTCTTCGCCGATCAACCGATCAGGCTCAGCGCCCAGGGCCTGGTGGGAGTGTTGTTGAAACTTCTCGCGCAATTCGTTTATTTCGGCAGCCAGCTTGATGATTACATCCGACAGCGGATCGCGAATGTCCTTGGGATCGGTGATGACCACGCGTTTGCCGTCACGAAGTACGATGTGCCCAGGGACGCCCACGATCGTAGAGTTGGCGGGAACGTTGCGTAGCACCACTGATCCCGCTCCCACGCGGCAGTTATCGCCGATAGTGATGTTGCCCAGCAATTTGGCTCCGGAGCCGATGGAAACGTTGTTCCCCACGGTGGGATGGCGCTTGCCTTTCTCTTTGCCGGTTCCACCCAGAGTTACGCCTTGGTAGAGCGTGACATCGTCACCCACAATTGCCGTTTCGCCGATCACGGTTCCCATGCCGTGGTCGATGAAGAGACGGCGGCCAAGCTCAGCGCCAGGATGAATCTCAATGCCGGTGAGCAGGCGGGCCACTTGCGACGTGAATCTTGCTGGAAAGCGCATCCCGTGGCCCCACAGCCAGTGGCCCAAGTGATGCGCCCACACCGCGTGCAGGCCCGGGTAGCAGACGAGCACTTCCAGATAAGAGCGCGCGGCAGGGTCCGACTCGAATACGGCAGCAATGTCCTCGCGCATCGAGTGGAAGAAGCCAGGCATGTTACGTATGAAGCTAGCCCAGGGAGGGAAAGAGTGCAAGGACCAGAGGCCAGAAGGGTAGTTCGTCGTTGCGACAGGCAAAAACCAAGGTCCCTCGCTTTGCTCGGGATGACAGTTGCAAAAGCGGGGGTGGCGAAATTTGACCTAGCTCCCAGGCTGGAAGCCGCCGCTGTGGGCGACAGTCATGCGGAGATACTTGTAAGGATTAACTGGAGTGTCGTTGATGCGAACTTCGTAGTGGAGATGCGGGCCCGTGGAGCGTCCGCTCAAGCCGACATAGCCGATGGTGTCGCCGCGGTGGACCTGCTGTCCCGGGGTGACGGCGAAGCCGGAAAGGTGGCCGTAGCGGGTGGAGATGCCGTGGCCATGGTCCATCATGATGAGCTTGCCGTATCCGCCCTGGAAGTCTGCGAAAGTGATTACGCCATCGGCCGGTGCGATCACGGCATGGCCGTAGGCACTGCCGATATCCACACCACTGTGAAATGCACCTTCTCCGTTGAACGGATCGATGCGCTCACCATAGCTGGCGGTGACCTGACCATCAACCGGCCAGAGGTTGGGCGCGGAGTTAGCCCGGAACCAGTCGGCCGTAGTGGCATTGCGGGTCATGCCCAGGCTGATGCCAACCGTGGCAGCGCCAGTGAGGGCGGAAGTGCGCAGAGCGCTCAGCTGATCCAGAGAAGAAGTGACGTCAGCGTCCTGAATATCCTGCTGCGAGGCCGTCACCAGTGTAGGCTGCGACTTCAATCCATAAAGTGCGGATACTTCGCTGGCGATCGAACCCAAAGAAGCGACCTGAACATCACGCTCCTTGGCGACCTCTTCGAGCCGCGAATAACGATCTTTCAACTGCTCTTTTTCGGTGCGCAGTTCGTTGTAATGAGACACCTTCAGCAGCATGCGCGCGTAAGAGCTGGCAATGCCGGTAAGACTAAGAAAGCCAATAGCGGCCCCCACTACGAATACGTACAGATAATGGACGGGGATAGAGATTTTGCGTAGCTGCCCATCGTCCCCGCGGGCCACAAATAGGATGTAGAAACGCTTTTGCAAAATACTTCCTTCTTCCTCGTTGAATAATCAGGGCCGGAATTCCAGGCAAAGTTCTGAGGTTGCAGAAAGCCTGTTCGGACCACCTGATGCTCGAGCCGCGCTTCCCATCGTGGGAATGGAGAAATCTTAACGCGCCCTTTTTCCTCCTGCACCGAAGCTCAAGCTAAAAAACATGTCGTCTGCAATTCCTACAGGATGCAGAACTTAGCTTGTTCAAAGTTTACTGAACTTCGCTCGGCCAGAGGGTTTGTGAATGTCAGGTAAAAGGTAGCAAACCGGGTTCTCCCTGTCAACGACCGCCAGGGCCATTAAACGTTACTTAAGGCAGGGTAATCATCCGCGCCGGCTGGGGTGTTACTGGAGCAAGTGGGCAGGTGGGCATATTGGCCAAACGGTCTATACGAGGTTCCATTGCCCGGTTGCAGCAGTATCGGGCCATGAAACCGCGGAATCCTAAGCCCGGTGCGGAGGCAGGTCGCATGATTTGGCGAGTTCTCGGTCGGGCTTTGGGTCCGCGAAACGACGTTCTGCGGAGGGCAGGTGGCATCGCTTATATTGGTGGCCGTGGTGATTGCCGAAAAAGCCCTGATTGCTCAAATTCGTCGCTTAGCCAGGTCCGCCAAAAATCCTGCTGTTGCCACCGGAATTGGTGACGACTGCGCCGTGCTGCGAGTTCAGGCGGGGCGAGGCAAGGAAAACGATACGCTGATCACGACAGACTTCTCGCTGGAAGGAGTTCACTTCCGGAGCGACTGGCATCCGGCGGAGTCAGTGGGACACCGCTGTCTGGCGCGTGGCCTGAGCGACATTGCGGCCATGGGCGGCGAACCGATCGCCGCATTTCTGTCGCTGGCTTTGCCGGGAGATTCGCCCCAGAGCTGGGTGGGACGCTTCGGAAGGGGCTTGATTAACCTTGCCGAGCGATACGGCGTAACCCTCGCAGGTGGCGACACGGCCGAGTCGCCGAAGGGAATTCTGGCGGATATTGTCGTCGTGGGAACTGTTGCCAAAGGAAAGGCGATATTGCGCTCGGGGGCGCGTCCTGGCGACCTTATTTATGTGAGCGGCGAACTGGGCGGCTCCGCGGCCGCACTCTGGATGATGCAGAAAAAGACGCAAAAGAAGCTTAAGCGAAAGCTGAATCCGCGAGACTATCCGCGGCATTTCTTCCCGGAACCGCGTATCGAACTGGGCCGCATCCTATGCGAGAAAGGTCTGGCTTCCGCCATGATCGACACCAGCGATGGCCTCTCAACCGATCTGTCGCACCTCTGTGAAGAAAGTGGCGTGGGAGCGGAGATCCAGTTGCAGTTAATCCCCCGTGCCAGCGTGGGTAAGCCGGCGCGGGAGGTTGATCCTCAGTTTGCGTTGCACGGCGGAGAAGATTACGAACTGCTTTTCACCGCTCCCCGGGGCAAACGCATTCCGTTGCGTATCGCCGGAATTCCGATCACGCAGATTGGGCACGTCACCCGAGATAAGAAAATCTTTCTGATGAACCGGGGCGGACTCGGATATCAGCTTCAACCCCTAGGCTGGGAACACTTCCGCAGCTAGTGGGTACTTCGGTTACCGGTAATCATCTGTGTCTATACCTTTTGAAGAGGAATCGAGACTAGAGTAGGCATATGTCGTACCCCCGAATGGTTTGCTTCCGTATTCTGATTGTCCTGGTCACGATCGCTGCTGGAACTGCAACCCTGGTTGCCGAGAAGAAGCAGCCGCCTCCGCCGCCAGCGCATGCCAAGTCACCCTCTCCCGCGGTGACCGATGAATATATCCACAAAGAGTTTGGCGATAACTGTTCGTTGCTCGCCGGCCCTCCGCAATTTGTCGGCGATCTTGACGGCGACGGTGTGGATGATCTCGTAGTTGCTGCCCGCTGCAAGAATCCCATGGCCGACCAGGCCGAATACGGGTTTCTTGTGGCTGATCCCTATAACAGCTTTCTGGGATTCGGTGACGTCAAAGTCACATCGACGTTCGCCTCCGATGCCCCGGAACGCAAAGGAATCTCGCTGCTGATAGTTCACGGCGTAGGCCCCGAAGCCTGGCGCTCCGAGAAAACGAAGCCCAAGTTTTTGCTGATCAACCTGCCTTTCAAAACCCTCGCTGTAAAAAGGCTGGCGCTGAAGAAGAAGGTCGTCCTGGGCGTCTACATGGAAGAAAAGGGCGAAGGCGAAGACACTTCTTCGGTCATCTTCTGGGACGGGAAGAAGTATCACTATCAAGTGCTGGGCGCGTCGCTCGAGTAGCTTCTCAATTGGATTTGTGTGCCGCGCTTCGGCGGGCAATGAAAAGGCCGGCCCGCGGCTCGCCTTTCTATTCAGCAACCATCCCTGTGACTACCCGATTCCCAGGTGAAACACATCCAGCACCTCATCCACGCAGCCGCTATAATCCTCCCGCCATGAATATCGAAGAAAAAATCGCAGAACTAAAAAAGCGCAATCAACTCGCCGAAGAGGGCGGAGGAGCGAAGCGCCGCGAACGCCAGCACAAAGAAGGCAAAATGTCGGCGCGGGAGCGCATCGAGTTTCTGCTCGACGAAGGCAGCTTCGAAGAGACCGACAAACTGGTCACGCACCGCTGCAACGAGTTTGGCATGACGGAGCAAAAACCATATGGCGACGGCTTCGTCACCGGTTACGGCCGCATCGAAGGCCGCCTGGTCTTTGTGTTTGCGCAGGATTTCACTGTGTTCGGCGGATCGCTCTCGGAAACGAATGCCGGGAAGATCGTCAAGATTATGGATCTGGCCGCGAAGATGGGCGCACCGGTAATTGGACTGAACGATTCCGGAGGCGCGCGCATTCAGGAAGGCGTGGCATCTCTGGCCGGATATGCCGACATTTTTCTGCGCAACACGTTGTATAGCGGAGTCGTGCCGCAGATTTCGGCGATCATGGGGCCTTGCGCAGGCGGCGCGGTGTATTCGCCCGCCATCACTGACTTCGTCCTCATGGTCGACAAAACTTCTTACATGTTCATCACCGGGCCTGATGTCATCAAGACGGTGACGCATGAAGAAGTCACCAAAGAGCAGCTCGGCGGAGCCATGACGCACAACGAAACTTCAGGGGTGGCGCACTTTTTGGCGCATGACGATGCCGAGTGCCTGTCGATGGTGCGCGAGTTATTGAGCTTTCTGCCGTCGAATAATTTGGAGGATCCGCCGCGCAGGCCCTGCAACGATCCCGCCGATCGCAACGACGCCCGCGCCGATACGGCGCTCGACAGCATCGTGCCTGCGCAATCGAATCAGCCCTATGACATGAAAGATGTGATTCACGCGGTGGTTGACGATGCTTACTTTTTCGAAGTGCAGGAGCACTACGCGAAAAATATCGTCGTGGGATTCGCGCGGCTAGATGGACGCTCGGTCGGCATCGTCGCGAATAATCCGGCCATGCTGGCGGGAACGCTCGACATCAATGCGTCGATCAAGGGCGCGCGCTTCGTGCGTTTCTGCGACTGCTTCAACATTCCGCTGATCACGTTTGAAGATGTGCCGGGATTCCTGCCCGGTACTGCGCAGGAATACGGCGGGATCATCAAGCACGGCGCGAAACTTTTGTTTGCCTTCGCTGAGGCCACAGTGCCGAAGGTCACCGTGATCACGCGCAAAGCCTACGGCGGCGCCTATTGCGTGATGGCGTCAAAGCATATCCGCACCGATGTGAACTATGCGTGGCCCACGGCGGAGATCGCGGTGATGGGCCCGGAGGGCGCGGTGGACATTGTGTACAAACGAGAGCTGGATCAAGTCAAGGATGCACATGAACGGCAAGAGGTGCGTCAGGCCAGAGTGGAAGAATTCCGCGACCGCTTCGCCAGCCCCTACGTCGCGGCGGATCGCGGGTTTGTGGATGCCATTATCCAGCCGAGGGAGACGCGGAAGAAGCTGATTCAGGCGCTAGCTATGCTGGAGAACAAGCGGGATAAGAACCCGCCGAAGAAGCATGGGAATATTCCGCTGTAAGTCAGCAAACGCTTAGGAATTTCGAGCATTAGGATTCCGAGGTGAGGAATGATTTGGAGCATAGACAGATCTACGGAAGATGCTGCTCGTTGCCACCCCTTACCGATCACCGCATCGAAGCCTGCCAGGCAGTGGCCCGGTCACCCAACGAAGGCGTCGACCTGGGAGGATCGCGTGATTCAGCCCGCGATATGGCCGGCCCCGCCGTTGCTGTCAAGCCCCACCCAGATATTGGACTTCTTTCAGAAAGAACTCTACACGCAGGCCGTCGCAATGGTCGTATCGTGGGGAGGGATGGCCCGCCGCTCTAAGGACATCTACAGACTGCGCTCCCAGGAGCATATTCAGCGCATCGATAAGGCCATACGTCTTTCGGCCGGGAGCACTCGCAACTCTGGGTCGATAGCCGACGCTTGGACCGTCCTTACTGGAAAAGGCGAGAGCGAACTCGGCTGGTCGCCGGTCATGGCCTCAAAGACGCTCCATTTCCTTTGTAGGTCGCTTGGATTCGAAGACGATCCGCCAATACCGATTGACAACAAAGTCATTCGCCAAATTGTATGGCCCAGGTTCCGGGACTCAGTTCCGAGAGGCCAGCGTCCAGGCAGTTGGGACGGGGGAAACTTCGCGGCCTATTGCAGGTACATGACTGCGGTTCTTACTTGGGCGGGACAGCGAGGGTGGACCACAACGCAGATGGAGAATACTATCTTCGACGAGTACCTCCCCAGAAATCCTTGACCCGCCCCTCCTCCGAAGCTTCGATCTAATCTTCCCCAGATTCTTCGTCGCCTAGCGGGAGCATTGATCCGTGACGAACGTGGATGACTCGTACCGACTTATCCTCGATTACAAAAAGAACTCGATAGGTTCCGCGATTGCCGGCACCGAGCAACATCTGACGGATTGGCACGTCGAAGTGGGTGCTTTCAGGCGCGAGAGGACAGCGTTCCGGAAAGTGAGAGAGCGTCTTGATGCTGGCGCGTGCACTAATACTCCACTGAGTCGCGGCTCGCGGAGCACGGTCCCGAATGTAATGATATATGTCCAGAAGATCAGCCTTGGCTTCCGGCGTGACCATGACGCGATAACGCGACGCAGCGTTCAGGGCTCTCTTTCCAGTTCATCGAATACTTCATCCACTGTCTGTCCCTCGCCTCTCTTGGCTTGGGCCAGACCCCGGCGAATTCTGGCGATGGCGTCGAGGTGTTCGGCTACTTGTTGATAAGTGTTTGGATCAAGTACCACGGCTTCTGCTTTCCCGTTGATGGTAAGCACAAGCGGTCGCCCCGTCTTTTTCATGCGCTTCATCAAGTCAGACGAATTGCGTTTGAACGTAGTAAAAGAGTGGATGTCCTCGGCAACATTAACCATGCGTCGATATTACATCCTATTTGCATCGTATTCAATGCTTAAAAAGCGCTGTACTGGCATCGTGAGGAGTCGGAAAAGGAAGGGTTTCGGAGCGAGCCGGGAGGAAAATCAGGGGAAAACAATAAGAGTTCCGAGGTGATGTTGGGTCCATTCGTCTCGGCCAGTAGCTCGCTTATGACCCTTGCTCGACCTGCTATCGCAGTCTCCCTTGCGGGGTGCCGCGCGCGATCTTCGCTCGGGCTCCGGGCTTACCGCCAACCGGAAAAACCTACCCAACGCCTCGGAACTCTATCCTGCCTTCGACGTTTCTTCTTGTTCTCCTCAACCAGCGCTTTGCTATAGACCCTTGCTTGCCCTCCCTGCTCATTTTCATGAAGAGGGTGACTGCGCTTGAGTCCCGGACGCCGCACCAACCGGAAAAACTTTAGAAGCTGTCAAAGAACGATTATGTTTCTACTCCTTCTATTTTCAGAGTCAATAAAAAGTTTGCGATTTTAACTCGCGTATTTTCAGCGGAGTGCAGGGCGTCCACAGGCGGGTGACAGGAATTGGTGCAGCGTGGGGAATGAAATCGCGCAGAACGCGCTTGGGGCACGGCTTTTGCGCGACCAGTTGTATTGCGGGATGGTGAGGTGGAGTGCTCGAATGGTTTCGAGTTTTGTGAAAATCCTGCGAGGTCCGCAAGTGGCGAGGAGTCTGCATATAGACCGGCGCATGATTACGATGTCAACGAAACTATGGATTACACTGACCCGTATGAAACCTCGGACTGCTTTCCTGCTGGCCGCTGTGGTCCTGCTCGCCTGCGCGTGCTCGCCGGCGCAGGTGCAACTTTCCGATACCCCCGCCGCGCATCAACTTTCCGGCTGGCTGGCGGCGTTCAATAGCGGCGACAGAACGACCTACCTGACGTTTCTCCAGAAGAACTATCCCGCTCGTGCCGGAGAGATCGACCAGGCAATGGGCTTCCGCGCCCAAACCGGCGGCTTCGATTTGAAGAAGGCCAGCGAATGTGACGCCACAAAATGTTCGGCCATCGTGCAGGAGCGCAATTCCGAACAGTTTGCGCGCATTGCGGTTGAGGTTGATCCCGCAGAGCCGCACGCCATCAAGAGCTTTGAACTGCGTGCCGTCCCTCGCCCGGCCGAATTTCCTATCGCACGCATGACGGAGGGGGAGGCGCTGAAAGCTTTTCGCGCGTACCTCGACCAGGCTGCTGCCGCCGATCGCTTTTCGGGCGCGGTTCTGGTGGCGAAAGATGGAAAGCCGGTCTTTACGGCGGCTTATGGCATGGCGGACCGCGAAAAGAAAATTCCCAACCAGCTTGGCACGCAGTTTCGCATCGGCTCCATGAACAAAATGTTCACGGCGACTGCGGTGCTTCAGCTTGTGCAGGCGGGCAAAATCAATCTCACCGATCCGCTCGGGAAATATCTCACTGACTATCCCAACAAAGACGTGGCTTCCAAGGTGACTATCCACCACCTTCTCACCCACACTGGAGGCACCGGCGACTTCTTCGGTCCGGAGTTCGATAAGCACCGCCTGGAGCTGCGCGCGTTGCAGGATTATGTGAAGCTTTACGGCGAACGAGGCCTCGCCTTTGACCCCGGCAGCCGCTGGGAATACAGCAACTACGGTTTCCTGTTGCTGGGCTTGATCGTGGAGAAGGCGAGTGGCCAGAACTATTACGACTATGTGCGCGAGCACATCTTCAAACCGGCGGGAATGAACTCGACCGACTCTCTTCCGGAAGATCAAGCGGTGCCTGGGCGATCTGTGGGTTACACGAAGATGGGCGGCGCTAAAGAGTGGCATCCCAATGTGGATACGCTTCCTTATCGAGGAACGTCCGCTGGCGGAGGTTATTCGACGGTCGAGGATCTTCTCGCATTCGCTAACGCGCTGGAAAACCACAAACTGCTCGACGCCAAACATGTGGAACTGCTCACCACGGGCAAAGTTGCGACGCCGATGGGCCCGAAGTATTCGTACGGATTTGAAGAAGGCATCTCGCCTGATAGCGTGCGTTGCGTCGGCCATGGCGGGGGCGCACCCGGCATGAACGGCGATTTTAAGATTTGCCCACAATCTGGATATGTGATCGCTGTCCTGGCAAACCTCGATCCGATGGCTGCGGGCCACGCCGCAGACTTCATCACGGCGCGCTTGCCGAAGTGAACACGATCTTCTCGTCGATCAACCGCTTGTCATTTTCTTCCGTGCCCGCGAGTTCAAACGAGTTGGTTATCGCGGCTTTCCCTTTTTCCACGCTGGTGATGACATAGGAGCAGCCGATCCAATGAGCTTCGGCGAAGTCGGTCGGCGACCAGCTAGCGGGATGGTCGGGATGAGAGTGATAGAAGCCAATAATGTCCTCGCCACGCTCGCGGCCCTCGCGTTGGATGCGCACCAGTTCGCGAGGATCAATATTGTAGCGATTCTGTGGCGAATCGGTACGGGTGTTGCCGCAGCGTGCGGTCGAGGTCACGATGCGTGTTCCGTTATCGTCCGTGTGGCCGAGCAGTATGCCGCAGCACTCGTGCGGATAAGTTTCTTCGCCGTGCCGGCGGATGGCGGCGTAATCTTTAAGGGCGATTTTCAGCATCAAAATCAAAATCCACCACGGAGACACGGAGAAAACAAATTCAAGTTTCAATCCACAAGATTGCAATGAGAGATTCTCCCTCGATTGCCTCCGTGTCTCCGTGCCTCTGTGGTGGGTGTTCTTATCCCTCCGTCCAGAATCTTTCGCTCAAGTATTTGTCGCCAGAGTCGCAGAGGATGGTAACGATGACCGCTTCCTGATCTTTTCTGAGATGAAGCTGTTCAGCGATTTTGAGACTGGCAAAGATTCCGGCTGCGGCAGAAATTCCCAGCAGCAGGCCACACTCCCGCGCGATGCGGCGGGCCATCGAATGCGCGTGTTCGGTAGCGATCTCAAGATTTTGATCTGCCAGCGCCGGATCATAAATCTTTGGAACGATGGCACTGGCCATGTGCTTGGCGCCTTCAATGCCGTGAAACGCCGAATCGGGCTGCAGCGAGATGCAGCGGATTGCCGGGTTGAGTTCCCTCAGGCGGCGTGTCGTCCCCATGAAGGTGCCGCTGGTGCCGAGCATGGCAACAAAGTGGGTGATGCGCCCTTCCGTTTGTTGCCAGATCTCATTCGCCGTGCCGTGATAGTGCGCGAGCCAGTTGGCGGCGTTGGAGTATTGGTCGGCGTAGAAATACAAATCCGGATGCTTGGCGGCAAGTTCGCGCGCCATGCGGATTGCGCCGTCGGACCCTTCTCCTGGATCGGTATAAAGAATGTTGGCGCCATAGGCGCTCAGAATCTTCTTGCGCTCAAGCGAGACGTTGGTCGGCATGCACAGCGTGACCGGAAATCCCTCAGCCGCGCCCAGCATGGCGTACGCTATGCCGGTGTTTCCACTAGTGGCGTCGAGCAGAATTTTACCGGGACTGAATTGTCCGCTGCGGCGGCCTTCGGCGACGATGCCGGCGGCGGCGCGGTCCTTCACTGAGCCTCCGGGATTGTGCCATTCGGCCTTACCCAAAAGTGTCACTCCCGGCAGATGTGCAGTGAGCTGATCAAAGCGAAGCAGGGGCGTATTGCCGATGCGGTCGAGTAGAGTCTGCCCCGGGCGCGGGATGGCGGCTTCCGGCGCTCCGTGGGTCGCGATCTTCGGCGCTGCGGTGGATGACGCCTGAACCATGTTTGAACTAATCCCTCGTGACTATCGTAATATGCAAAACGGTGCGAAACGAGCTATGTAGTATGGTGTGGTTAGATGACACAGATTGCAAGTGCGATGCAGGCGTAAATAAGCGGCGCACAATTTAGGCGCAGCCTGCATCCAATAGATTGGAAGCGTACACAATAATGAAGGATATCGAAGCACGAAGTTACGACGAAGCCCTGGGCTGGTTGCGCGAGCACGGTTTCGACGTGACTGAAGCGCCGGGCACGAATGGGCGCGTGTTCCTTAGAAAATACAACGTATCAGCCGCGATTCAGAAAACGCCTGAAGACGGCGTGAAGATCTTCGCGTACCCCGGATATCTGATCGGCAGCGAGATATCGAAGTTGGTCAACCGCGGCTACCAGCAGTTCCTGAAGACTTCGAAGGCTGAAATTCCGGCAACGGCCGACCACCTCAAAGCGCTGCAGTCGTTTGCCGAGGAACTGAAGGTAGGACTTGGACTGCCCAGCCTCTACAACGAGTCGCTGGGAACGGTGAGCGAGTCTTACCACTACGACCGGATCAAGGATCGGGACAAGGCGCCTGTGGATCGGCCGAAGCGTCCGTGGGAAGTTGCCGGCAAGGCTGTTGTAGCCAAGGCGGTTGCGGCGAAAAAGGGCCGGGCATAATTCTTCGTAAGAAAATCTTGCAGCCGACTTTCAAATCTTTCCACTCAAGTCCCTTCTGTCGTGCGAAACTGGTGCGCCCGTTGGCAAACGTTTGGAGGTTTGCATGCGCAACCGGTTTGTCCTCTACTTCCTGTTTTCTTTCTGTTTATCGATCACGATTCTCGTAACCGATCATCAGGTCCTTGCTCAGGCGGCGCCGGGCGCCTATGGCAATGAGGCGCGAGCGATCGAGCGCGTGCTCCGCACGCAGCAGGATGCCTGGAATCGTCACGACCTGGAAGGCTTCATGGCGGGCTACTGGAATTCTCCGGAGCTGACTTTTTTCGCTGGCGCGAAAGAGCAGAACGGATGGCAGGCGACAATTGACCGTTATCTCGCCACCTACGGGAGTCCTGGCCACGAGATGGGGAAACTGGAATTCTCCGGCTTGCGGGTCGAGGTGCTGGGTCAGGAGGCGGCGTTTGTGCGGGGTTCGTGGCTGTTGACGATGTCCAACGGCAAGAAGCCGCACGGGCTATTCACGCTAGTGTTCCGCAAGTTTCCCGAGGGATGGAAGATTGTGCACGACCATACTTCAGAGGCTGAGTGAAAGACGCTTCGGGCTCCTAGCTTCTGGCTACGCGTCCCATGCCTTTGTCCATGGCTTCGTTGGCCAGGCGGTCGGCATCTTGATTGTGTTCGCGCAGGGCGTGGCCGATGGAAAACCATTCCAGTTGCGCAATCAATTCCTTGGCGCGGCCGTGCAGATCCTGTAAGGTTGCATTTTTAACTTTGTAGATGCCCTTGATCTGACGCACAAGTAATTCCGAATCGCTGATGAGCTTGAGTGCCTTGGGGCCGTGCTGCACAGCATATTCGAGAGCCGCGATCAGGCCCTGATACTCGGCAAAATTATTAGTCTGGTGGCCCAGGTACTCGCTGAGATGAGCGACTTTGCGTCCGGACTCATCCTGGATGACGACGCCGTAGCCCGCGGGACCGGGATTGCCGCGTGCGCCGCCGTCGCTGTGCGCGACCAGGTAGTGCTCGGGTGGATTCTCGCGCGAGGAATCTTCGCGATGGGGGAAAAGTGATTTCGTTGCGGGGCGGCGCGGATAGGGAGCCATGCATCCGAGTTTACAACGATGGCATTGAAAGGTCAGCGGCCGGCGGCAAGGCGGGTGGCTAACCGCGGAGGCAGATTCGCGGCGAAGATGCGATCCTGGGCCGCTTTCAGGTTATAGGGCGAGCGGTGAAAGTGAACGATCTGCCCTTCGGTATCGAACAGGGCGAACGCGGCACGCCAGTCTCCGTCGCGCGGTTGCCCGATCGAGCCGGGATTGATCAGGTAGCGAGTGCCCGGCTTCAGTTGCAGCGAGACCGACTCGGCTCGTCCCACGGTGCGATATTCCGGACGGAATCCATCGGCACTGGTGCCGTTGGCAAAGAACCCACCCTGCAGGTGAGTATGACCGAAGAAAGTCAGCGGCGTGGTCAGAGCGAGCAGCGGGACGAGGGCATCGCCGATTGAAACAATGTATGCATCTTCATCCTCGGGCGAGCCGTGGACGAGGTGCGCTGGGGGAAATCCTTCCAAAGGAAGCGGACCCTGCGGCAACGACTTCAGCCACTCGTGATGCTCGGCAGTCAGTCGGTCCTGTGTCCAAATCGCGGCGGCGGCCGCCATTGGATTGAAGTCAGCCAGATCCAGCAGTCCAGTCGCCGCCTTATCGTGATTGCCGCGCACAAAAACCTTTCCCAGGCTGCGCGATCGATCGATCACTTCATTGGGGGAGGCTCCGTAGCCGACCACGTCGCCGAGATTAACTACCGAATCGAACGCGGGAGCGGCCGCCAGACAGGCCTCCAGCGCTTCGAGATTGGCGTGAATGTCGCTTAGTAGCAGTATGCGCAAGGAACACCAGACCGGATGGCGATTATAGAACGAGCGCCGCTGTTACGTCGCGTTGATCACCGGGCAGCGGGCCCAGTGTCCGCGCGCGACTTCGATCAGCGGCGGAACTGCACGCGCACACTCTGGCACGCGAAATCCGCAGCGCGGCCCAAATGCACAGCCCGGGGGCATCGCGTGCAAAGGTGGGACCGTGCCTTCAATCGTCCCCAGCGGCTGCCTGCGCTCCGTCTTCAGGTTGGGCACGGCGTGCAAAAGACCACGAGTATAAGGATGCGCGGGGGCCTGAAAGATTTCGCGCTTGGCGCCGAGTTCAACCAGATTTCCCGCATACATCACAGCCACGCGGTCAGCGACCTGCGACACGACGGCGAGATCGTGCGAGATGAAGAGCATGGCCAATCCGAATTTGGCGCGCAGTTGCGCGAGCAATTCAAGAATCTGCGCCTGGATAGTGACGTCGAGCGCGGTAGTAGGCTCGTCGGCGATCAACAATTGCGGCCGATTGACGATAGCCATCGCGATCATGACCCGCTGGCGCATGCCTCCGGAAAGTTGGTGAGGATAGTCGCGGGCGCGACGGTCGGGTTGGGGAATCGAAACGTCAGTCATCGCCTGAACCGCCAGCTTTCCTGCGTCGAGCTTTCGCCCGCTGCCGTGAGCCAGCACCGCCTCGGCTATTTGGTCTCCCACACGCATCACCGGATTGAGCGCGGTCATCGGCTCCTGAAAAATCATGGCAATGCGCGAACCGCGCAACCGGCGCACGGCTTCAGCGGGCAGTGTAGTGAGGTCGCGGGCCGTACCATTCTCCGAGAAGAAAATCTTCCCCGAAACCCTTGCCTGTGGGGGAAGCAGGCGCATGATCGCCAGGGAAGTGATCGACTTACCCGAACCGGATTCGCCAACTAATCCGAGCACTTCGCCAGAGCTGATTGAAAAAGTCAGGTCTCGCACGGCCGGAAGGGTTTTTGTGGAGGCACCCGTCGCGGGGCGCCCGCCCGCCTGGAGGGCGGCAGTGGGGAACTCAATGTTCAGATCGCGAACGTCGAGAAGCGGGGGCACGTTGTCATGGTAGCAGCGCGGCATAACCTTCGCCTGCGGCGAAAGGACAGACGGGGCTGTCCCCACATGGAATTGTTTCGTGCCGAGCTACTGCCCCAGAATCAGCGGCAAGCCGTTCTTGTTGTTGCCGATGACTACGACTTTGGAATTTGCGCTCTTGGCTAGATTCTCGGTGGCTTCGATGCCCTTCCATTCCAATAACGATGGCGTGATGCCCTGTGCCACGATCTGCTGGAAGTCGCGGACGCCGGCGGCTTCGATGCGCTTACGCTGGGCTTCCTGAGTTTCTTTCTGCAAGCGGAAGTTCATGGCGAGCGATTCCTGCTCCGCCTGTTGTTTGGCTTCAATTGCGGATTTCAGGGTGGCGGGCAGTTGAATGTCGCGCAACAGAACGTTTTCCACTGTCAGGCCGCGTTGATTGAGCTGTGCGCTTACCTGGTCGTAAATCTGCTTGGCCACCATTTCGCGCTCACCGGTGTAAAGAGCATTGGCGGTATGCGAGGCCGTGGCTTCGCGAATGGCGGAGCGCAGGGTGGGTTCCACCACCACATTTTCATAATCCGCGCCAATCTTCTGGAACACGTCAGCAGCATGGTCGGGATTGAGATGGTAGATGAGCGACGTATCGAGGCTCATCATTAGACCTTCGCTGGAAGGCACGCTGGCGGATTCCTTCAGGGTTTGCGTTTGAATGGAGAGTTCGTTATTGGTCTTCAGCGGATTGATGAGATGGATACCCTCGCCCAAGGTCTCTCCCGTCTGGACTTTACCGAAGAGTGTGAGCACGCCCACGCGGCCGGTGCCCACCCGGGTCACGCAACTAAATAACAGGATCACTAAAAGGAACGCACCAACACCCAGTCCGATCAGGCGCAGAAGGCCACCGCCTCCGCCACCATCAATTACTCTGCCGCGAGCGGGATCAAAAATTGTCATCGTAGTTTCTCCCCGTGCCGATTCTAGGGCGAAGTCACTGCCGATATAAGTGCCTTCTCTGGCACCAAACTCGCTCGCTGCTGAATCTTCCTCCTCCGCTGTGGCATCCTTAACGTCTGGACCTTATGAGCAAAATTCACATTCCCACGCCGCTGCGCCAGTATGTGGGCAAACAATCGGCTGTCGAGGTTAAAGCCGCGACAGTGGGCGAAGCCATGACCGACTTAGTGGCCCAGCATCCCGAACTGCGGCGCCACCTGTACACGGAAGAAGGCAAGCTGCGCGCCTTCGTCAACCTTTACCTGAACGACGAGGATATCCGCTACCTGCAGAAAGAGGCGACTGCGGTGAAGGAAGGTGATAACATTTCCATCGTGCCTTCCATTGCCGGGGGCGCGGTGTGACCGCTGATTTTACGGATGTTTCAGGGACTGTATTTATGGATCTGGAGTTGAAGCCTTCCGCCACAAACCGTTGTTGTATGTCTCCTGCCTGTTGTTAGTATTCAGCTCCCGACGATCCCGTAACGCGTTTTGAAATCTCAAGAGGAGTTTATGGCCGCAACCACCACAGAAATTCCAGTCACCCTGAGCAAAGACGAAATTCTGCGCTACTCGCGACACTTGATCATGCCCGAGGTCGGCATGGAAGGTCAGCAGAAATTGAAGGCGGCGCGGGTGCTGTGCATCGGCGCGGGAGGACTGGGATCGCCATTGGCTCTGTATCTTGGGGCCGCCGGCGTGGGCACGCTCGGCCTGGTCGATTTCGACGTGGTGGATTACACCAACCTGCAGCGGCAGATCATTCACTCCACCGCCGACGTGGGTCGAAAGAAACTGGATTCCGCGGCCGACAAGCTGACCGCGATCAATCCGTTTTTAAATGTTCAAAAGTTCGATACGCGCCTGAGCAGTGAGAACGCGCTCGAGCTTTTCCGCGACTTCGACATCATCGCCGACGGAACCGACAACTTTCCTACGCGTTACCTGGTGAATGACGCGTGCGTGCTCACGGGCAAACCAAATGTTTACGGATCGATCTTCCGCTTCGAAGGTCAGGCCAGCGTCTTCGCCACGAAGGATGGTCCCTGCTATCGCTGCTTGTATCCGGAGCCCCCGCCGCCGGGTCTGGTTCCATCCTGCGCGGAGGGTGGCGTGCTCGGCATTCTGCCCGGGCTGGTCGGCGTGATGCAGGCGACCGAGGTTATCAAATTAATTCTGGGAGCGGGCGAACCGCTCATTGGACGCCTGCTGTTGATTGACGCGCTTAGCATGAAGTTCCGTGAACTCAAGCTGCGCAAGAATCCCAATTGCCCGGTGTGCGGCACGCATCCTACCGTGACCAAGCTGATAGACTACAACCAATTTTGTGGCATTCGCGGGGAGGAAAAGCCGGTGGAAACTGGAGTTGCGGAAATTCAAGTGGAAGAACTGAAGCGCCGTCTGGATGCGAAAGAGGATCTCTTCGTCCTCGATGTGCGCGAGCCCCACGAATACCAGATCTGCAACATTGGCGGACATCTGATCCCGCTGAACGATCTGCCCAAGCGCGTGAACGAACTTGATTCCAGCCGGGAAATCGTCGTCCACTGCAAGATGGGCGGACGCAGCGCGAAAGCGGTTGAGTTTCTGCGGCAGGCTGGGTTTAAGAAGGTCCACAATCTCACCGGCGGGATTAATGCGTGGGCCGAGAGGGTGGATCCGAAGGTGCCGAAGTACTGAAAGGGTAGTGGGCCAGCGTCGTTTTCGGGAATGAGGTATCCCAAAGCGATTCGCGACGCAATGCGCACGGAGACGCTGAAGGGTTATACATAGATTTACTTGACAAGGCAGCACTTCGACAGCACAATTCTCCGGTAGCCTCTTCGAACACAGTCTTTCTCCCAACTGAGGACGGCTTTACCCGGCCCAAGAACTCAAACATGTGAAGGTAAGCTTGGAGGGGCTCCCGCGAGAGAGCTCAACCCATTAGTGTCCGCGGGGTCTCAGAAAAACGAAAGGATCTTTATGAATCGGCAACGAGAATTATTCGCGGTAACTCTTCTGATCCTCCTGTGGGCTTCGTCTGCGATGTTCAGCCAGGCTCAAGGTCAATCGGCAACCGCGCCCCCGCCTCCAGTATCCCAGCCAGTCGTAGCATCTGCGGCTCCAGCCCCGCAGCCGGCGACCGCGCCTGCTACGGGCAAGTTGGTCCTGAGGGAAGGGACGGACGTGAAGCTGAAATTCACGAACGATTTGAGCTCGAAGACAGCAGAGGAAGGTGACCCAGTCAATCTGATCTTGGATGAAGACATTAAAGTTGGCGATGTAGTAGTCGCCAAGGCCGGATGCAAGGCGGTAGGAGAGATAACAAACGCAAAAAAGGCTGGGATGATGGGCAAGGCTGGTGAGCTAAACCTGCGACTGGAGCATTTGACGGTTGGCGACCAGCGAGTCAGATTGCGTGGAAGCAAGGGCAAGGAAGGCGAGGGGAAAGTCGGTACCGCCGTGGCTCTGACGGTTCTCTTTGGGCCGATTGGGCTGATCAAACATGGCAAGAACGTTGAAGTGAAAGCGGGTACACCTCTAACCGCTTTTGTGGACGAGGACGCCCCACTCGGACCTTCGCTGTAACGGGGCATCGTGCTTCCGATCCGATTCGGGGTGATGTGTTGGCCACGCCAAACTAGCTGAGAAAAAGGGAGCACAAGGTGTGCTCCCTCTAGATTCCTAGCTTGCTTCTACTTGCTTGAACCGGCCTGCATTCCATCGCTGGCGTCACCCAACTCCAGCGCGATTTTTTTTCCCTGGAAGCGAACCCCGGCCAGAGTGTTCGGTCCGCTGTCATTCTTGCGGGTTACCGCGGCATCATAGGCGGCCGGTGTTTGCAATTCGACGATGTGCGCCGGCACCTTTGCCACCACGTTCTTGCCTTGGATAATGCTCATTTCCACGTTGGGTCCGCTGCCTTCCCACTGCACTTTGTAATCGCCGGGCTTCAGCGTGGTTCCGTTGACCAGCACAGGATTGCTAAGTTGCAAACTGCTTTTCGGCGCCGCAAAAGCGCTCGAGGCCAACAGCAATGCCAACCCCATCACCACACTTTTCGATGCTGTCGCGAACTTCATGACTGCTCCTTTTTTCTTCCCCGAAATCTCGTCGGGGATGGTTTGAGGCGGCCCGGTTCACGACTTGCGCGAGAAAACCTTTGTGTTTTGCCGCGAATCGCCTACAATGCATCCGCCGGGGTTCAGCCGACAGCCGAAACGCTGTCGCGCTGTACGCGGGGGTTTTCTCACCTGGGCCGCCAAACCGAGAGTGAGAGAATCCCCGAAACCCCGCAAGCTTTTGTGACATCGATGGATCAGAGCGTCCGCCTGATCCACTCTTAATCAACTACGTACTATCCCCGCAGGAAGTTCCGTGAAGTCGACCAGATTTGCCGTTCGCTTCTTGGACGCTGTGACGTGCTGTCGGTTAGCACCGCTGAGCCTTCTTCAACTCGAACTTGACAATGTATTAACAAACGCAATTCTCCAGCGCGCGCGGAACACTGCTGAGTTGTTTTGTGAGCCGGATGGTTGGAAGGTTGTGATGCGGTTCGTTGTTACGCGGTTCAATGATGCGAAGAAGCGTGCATGAGACAGCAGTGGAGTGTTGCGCTGGAGTTTACAGCTAGCTTAATCGGCGTCGCCGTGCTGCCGGTCGACTGACCAGATGCTCGCCTGATCTTTTTCAAATGGGTAGACGTGCACCATCCAGTTGAAGATTACGGGATGAAATGTTCCGCCCGCGGCATCGCAAGCTTCCTGCGTCGTGATCGATCCTCGCAAACCGAACTGCGGATGCGGCGACCGCATTTCCTGCCTGCGATCGGCAGGCGGGGCGCAGAAATTCACGTGCTCGTGCCATTGCGCGACGCTGAGCGGAACACGCTCGTCCAATTGATCTTCGCCTAAACGCTTGGGCGCGGTGTACATTGCACCGATCAATCTATAATCATCACCGTGTTTTTCATAGAGCAGCGAGGTCGGATGCTCGGGATTAAAACGGAAAGCGGCTTCCATCGCGTATCCGTAATTGGTGAAGTGGTACATCTTCTGCGGAAGCTCGGGATGAAAAATCTTGTAGCCGTCGGCCAGAGCAGTGTGATAATCGACGTATTTTTGCGAGGCTTTACGCGCAGCTTCAACAATCTCCCGGGCGCGCGCGTCGTCACCAGGCTTCGCGGGGCGCAACGCCGTCATCTTCATGTGCGGGCCCATATCCATGTGCCCTTCCATCGAGTGCATGGCGTGCGCGCTGGCGTCGCTGTCTTTCTCCGCGCCCATGGGCATGTCTTTCATCTGCATCTGCATCTGCATGTTCGACATGTCATGACCTGACATATCCATGCCGGGCATGCTGGGCTGGGATGTTTGCTGGCCCCACGCCACGCTGGCTAGCAGGCAGAATGAAATCAGAACAGCGATTCGGTTGCGCATGATGAAGTCCCCCGCGTTCAGTTTGTAATAACACTGTCGCAAGAGAGTTGTTTCTGCAAGAAAAGTTGGTTACCGGCGATTACAGAGGTAACGCGGAGAGCCTTCGCGAGGTCGGTCCTCTCAAGTACAGTGCGGGCTAAGATATGGGTGCAGAAACATGTTCGTGAACGACCATCCACTTGCCGTCCTGATTTTCGAAGACTACTGTCCAGCGGAAGCTTCCCATCTCGACCTTGCCAGTTTTTGTGGTCATCTCCTCTTTTATGGTCGCCGTAGCCCAAACCAAATCTCCATGGGGATGAATGGCCGCGTCATCGTTCACGGTGAACCTTGCGCTCTTGTAGCCGGAGAGAACGTTTTTCGCTCCCTTCTCATATTCGTCCCAGCTTCCATATTTCAAAGGGGCGATGTCGAAAAATGTGTTTGGGCCGCTCGCGTAGAACTTGGCGACATTGGCCGGATCGAGGGTGGACCATCCGTCCCAGATTTTCTGCAGGTAGGCTTTGTCGGGAGCGGCCGGGGCTGCAGCCTTCTTAGGCAGAGTCTTTGCGAGGCCGGATGCAGTGATAGCGAGCAAACATAGAAGAACAGCAGAAAGGCGCCTCATGGTTGTAGTTCCTCCGGGATTCGGCGGAATTCTCGCACATGGCGCGCAATCTTGCCAAGCGCGCATTGACCGATTTCCACAGCGCACGCTAGAATAGTTGAGTTTGCCTGTACTCGCCGACCCGTTCTGGGGACGCCTGCCTTGGCTACTGAAGCGCCGTGGCGGAAAACACAGCAAGCAGAGGACGTTCAGCGGGAAGTTTATCGGCCCCCCAGGATTGCGCCCGTGTGCGCGTGGCTGGGAGCTGATTTTCAAGACATTTTGATGGAGGCAGACGTATGTACGCGGTTATCCGCGCTGGTGGAAAGCAGTACCGGGTGGCGCCCGGCGACGTAATTCGAGTAGAAAGATTTGCAACTGGCACCGACGGTCACGTGGACTTTCCCGAAATTCTAGCTGTATCGGCCGGTGAGGGGAAGATCGGCAAACCGGAATCCCAAGCACGCGTGGTCGGCGAAGTAGTGGAAGAGGGCCGCGGCGCGAAGATTCTGGTCTTCCATTACAAACGCAAAAAGCAATACAAGAAGCTGCGCGGGCATCGTCAGGCCTATACCGCCGTGCGCATCACTGAGATTGCGTTTGACGGCCAGAGTTTTAAGGCTCCCGAACTAGCGAAAAAGCAGCCTAAGCCGAAGAAGGTTGCGCTAACGGACGAGAACGAAGAGAAGACTGCAAAAATCACTAAGGGACGGGCCAAAAAAGGGCAGGACAAGAAGACAACCGCGCCCAAGAAGAGCACGGCCAAAAAGAGTGCACCTAAGAAGAAGAAATAGTTTTTCCGGGGGCAAGATGCCCTCGCATGAGCCGGGAGGACGCCGGCGCTACTTTTAAGAATTGAGAGCTGATTCATGGCACATAAAAAAGGGCAAGGAACTTCACGAAACGGGCGCGACTCGAACGCGCAACGGCTGGGATTCAAAGCATTCGGCGGGCAGATCGTTCCCGGCGGCACCATTATCGTGCGGCAGCGCGGCACACGCGTGAAGCCAGGACTGAACGTTGGCCGGGGCAAAGACGACACATTGTTTGCCAAAATCACGGGCCGCATCAAGTTCCTGAATAAGGGCTCGATGGGTAAGTTTGTGATGGTTGAGCCGATGGAACTTGTGGAGTCGTAGTTCGCTGTCTGCGTAAAGTACATCGCGTGTAACGGCCGCGGCCAGCTGTCCGGCGCGGCCCGGCCTCGTCTTCGGGATGAGGCTTTTTATTTTATGTAGGCGGGCCTTCCCCGTTGCTGGATCGGGTTACGAACCGTCATCCCTTCCGACGCTCGGGATGGCAAGCATGCTTTGGTGCAATCCAATGTTTATCGACGAAGCCAAAATTCGGGTCAAGGCGGGAGATGGCGGCAATGGCTGCATGGCTTTTCGCCGCGAGAAATATGTTCCCCGGGGTGGGCCTTCAGGCGGCGACGGCGGCAAGGGCGGGGACGTGATCATGGAATCCAGCGAGCGCCACAATACCCTTGTCCATTTCCGCTTCAATCCCGAGTACAAAGCTGAGCGCGGACGCCACGGCGAAGGCTCAAACAAGAGCGGGCGGGAAGGTGTCGACATAGTTCTGAAGGTTCCAGTCGGCACGATTGTGTACGACGAAGAGACCGGCGAGAAGGTGTTCGATTTCTCCGGCCCTGACCAAGGCATGGTGATTGCACGGGGCGGACGGGGCGGTCGCGGCAACGCGCGCTTCGCGACTTCCGTTCACCAGGCTCCGCGCGAGCACGAGCCGGGGCGCCCCGGCGAAGAGCACAACTACCGCCTCGAACTGAAGTTACTGGCTGACGTGGGACTCGTGGGATTCCCAAACGTCGGCAAATCGACGCTGATCTCACGCATTTCGGCGGCGCGGCCGAAAATCGCCGACTATCCATTCACTACTTTGGAACCTAATCTCGGCGTGGTTGCGGTGGGCGACCCTAACCATGAAATCAGTTTTGTGGTGGCCGACATCCCCGGTTTGATCGAGGGGGCGCACACGGGCTCCGGCCTGGGCACACAGTTCTTGCGGCACATTGAGCGCACGCGCCTGCTGGTTCACATGGCCGATGTGTCCGATGCCAGCGGTCGCACCGACATTGTGAAGGATGTGGAAGTGATTCTTGGCGAGCTGGCGAGCTTCGGCGCGCATCTGGACGAAAAGCCGATGATCATGGTTGCGTCGAAGATTGATGTTGCCAACAAAGATAAAGTGGCGGCGCTGAAGCGCTACTGCAAAAAACACAAGCTGAAGCTTTACGAGATTTCAGCCGTGACGGGCAAGGGAATCGACGAATTAAAGTACGCAATGGCTAAGGAAGTGGACGGCCTGCGTGAGCGGGCGCTCGAGCAGGCCGAAGCGGGCGATCATCAAAGCGCCTGACCGACTTCATGCCCGCGGCAGGTCGGTTCCGTGCTGGAAGCGATATTGCAGAATTTTCGCAGCCAGAGCCGGCGGCATTTCTTCCCCGGCAGCCTGCACGGTGCGCACGACTTCTCCACGACAAACCACTTCGGTTTGTGAAAGCCCCGCAATTTCCTGGGGCAGCACCAGATTGATTTCGAGAATCACATTCGGCTGCAAGAGATCCTCTGCCTGGAACAGGAGACCGGAACGGCTGATATTTCTGGTTTCTCCGTCGTGCCAATCCTCTTCGTCGAGACGGCGATACTTCAACGGCAGGTGAAGTTGAAAACGTTGGGCGCGCGACAGCGGCAATTGTTGCAGTCCTGCCGCCGGATGGATTGCTTTGATTGGCATGGGAACCTCCCCGGGAGTCGAATCCAGCACCTCGCGAACTATATTTTTCATGTCGCGAAGAGTGAACGGCTTCTGCAGCAGGCGTATGCCCGCGTCCAGTGTGCCGTTGCGCCCGATTACATTTTCCGTGTAACCGGACATATAGAGCACTTTCGTGTTGGGACGAATTTCTAAAATCCGTTGCGCGAGTTCGCGCCCGTTCATGCCCGGCATAATTACGTCGGTAAGCAGCAGGTGAATCATCCCTTCGTGTGCCACTGCGATCTGCATTGCCGCCGCGCCATCGGCTGCTTCGATCACGCGATAACCTTGTTTCTCCAGGAATTGCCGGGCCAGAGAGCGCAAGTTGGGCTCATCCTCCACCACCAGGATCGTTTCCGTTCCCGGCACTGTGTCGGACTCTGCGGCCGCCGCAACTTGTGCCACGTTCTCTGTCATTTCCGCGACGCGCGGCAAGTAGATCTTGAACGTCGTCCCTTTATCCGGTTCGCTGTTGACCCAAATGTAGCCGCCGCTCTGTTTCACGATCCCGTAGACGGTGGAAAGACCAAGCCCGGTGCCCCTCGGTCCTTTCGTGGTAAAGAAAGGTTCGAAGATATGGGATTGGGTTTCTGAATCCATGCCGGCGCCGGTATCGCTGATGGCGAGGGTCACGTAATTTCCTGGCTTGAGGGGTGCGTGAAAGCGGGCATAGTCTTCATTGAGCGATATGTTGGAAGTTTCGATGGTCAGCTTTCCGCCAGAGGGCATGGCATCGCGCGCGTTCACCGCAAGATTCATGATGACCTGCTCGATCTGACCCGCATCGGCACGCACCGTGCCCAGACCGGATGCCGGCACCATGACCAGATCGATGTCCTCGCCGATGACGCGCGTGAGCATCTTCAGGTTTTCGGTGACCACGCTGTTCAGATCAAGAATCTTTGGAGCGAGCATTTGCTTCCGGCTGAAGGCGAGAAGTTGGCGTGTGAGCGAGGAGGCGCGTCCGGCGGCATTGGCGATCTCCTGAGCTGGAGCGCGCAATGTGGGTTCCGGGCCGAGGCGTTCGAGCAGGAATTCCGAGTACCCGGAAATGACCATCAGGAGGTTGTTGAAATCGTGCGCGATGCCGCCCGCAAGCCTACCAACGGCCTCCATCTTTTGCGATTGGAGCAGTTGTTGCTGCAAGGCGCGCTGTTCGGTCACGTCTTCGGCAAACAGCTCAAAGGTTATTCCTTTGCCGCCATTCGTAACGGCACGACCAGAGACGCGAACCACGGCGGGCTGTCCGTCCTTGCGCATCCACTCGGCGATCAATCCGTGAAAGGGAGTAGGCGAGCGGAGACGGTCCGCCAGTTCGAACCACTGGTGCGTGTCGGCGTAGAGTCCGCCGAGATGCCTGCCCACAAGTTCGCGAGCGGAGGAATAGCCGAGCATCCCCAGCAGCGCCGGATTTGCATCGAGCAGTTGTCCCGCGGAATCGCAGCGGCAGATCCCATACGGAGCGTGGGTCACCAGGGAGCGGAAATTCTTTTCGGAGCGCCGCAATCCCTCTTGCGCCGCGCGCAGCGCGGCGTTGAACCAGCAGATCAGAATCGCCAGCACGACGAACAGCGCCAGCCTCAGCATCGTCGAGCGAAATTGCGCCGGAGTCTGTTCTCTTGAAAATGAGAAGTAAGCGCTCACGGTGAGCGCGAAGGAGGTGGCCACCAGACCAGGCTTCCAGCCGCCATACCATGCGCTCACCATCACCGCCACCGCGAACACCGCCAAACGGCTTTCCGCAATGTTCGGCAGCAGCAGCGCCGGGATCAGCGCCAGCGTAGTGCTGAGCACCGCAACTCCATAGCGCAGAATGGGCGCACGGGCAGGCTGGATGCGCAGTAGGGGGAGGGATACTCGCATATGAGCTTCATACTAAGTCCCAATTTGAAAACGCGCGAGATTACAGGAGTGCATTCCAGAATCTCAGAACAAAATGTTCGGTTGGACAGCTCAGGCGTGGACAAAAAGACAATACATAAGTGCGCCGTGGGACAATGCCCTGGATCGGCCCACAGGCCAATCAAAAGAGTCGTCAACCGGCCGCGAAAACGTTGCGCTTGCCAACGGGCCTGCAAACTAGGACACTAAGCGCGCATGGATATTGGCCTGTTCGGGGGGACCTTCGACCCCATTCATCGCGGACACCTCGCGCTGGCGCTCGCGGCGCGGGAGCGCTGCAAGCTTTCCCGAATTCTTTTTGTGCCCGCCAACATTCCGCCGCACAAGCAGGCGCAGCCCTTGTCGGCCTTCGCGCATCGTTATGCCATGATTGCGCTCGCGACCGGGCAGGAAAAGGATTTTACGCCGTCGCTGCTGGAAGCGCCGGAGGACTTTGAGTCCGGCACTCCGCGTAAAGAAAAGGCGCGTGCGGAGGTACCGAACTACACCATCGACACCGTGAAGCGCCTTAAGCCGTCACTCAAGAAAGCCGACCGGCTTTTCCTTCTGATTGGCATCGATGCATTTGCGGACATCGCCAAATGGCACCAGGCCGAGATGCTGTTTCGCGAGTGCGAGTTTGTGGTTGCCAGCAGGCCAGGGTTTTCACTTGCCGATGTCGCGAACGCCCTGCCCGCAAGTCTGCGGCCGCGGCAGGAAGTGACGCGGCCGTTTCACAAGCAAGCGGCTGCCGGAGACTTGGTCCTGAGCGGCGTGACTATCCATCTGCTGAATGAAGTTTATCAACCGGTATCGTCTACGGCGATTCGCCAAGCCGTTGCCGCCGGGAAGCCGCTTGGCCGCTTTGTGGAACCCTCCGTTGCGGATTACATCAAGAAGATGGGACTGTATAAAGGCCGCTAGTCGTTGGCCGTCGGTCGTGCTCGCTCGCCAAATTCTGGCGGTGGAAC
>Ga0307478_10000748_pt1 | contig 31466 bp, 24 predicted proteins | sample atmos_gasesECM4C_2_FD_203713 | JGI IMG/M metagenome (GOLD analysis project Ga0307478, IMG submission 203713) | Hardwood forest soil microbial communities from Morgan-Monroe State Forest, Indiana, United States - atmos_gasesECM4C_05 | ecosystem: Environmental > Terrestrial > Soil > Temperate...
TCGAAGTCGCGCCTTGATGCGATTTTTCGAGCCTTTCTTACGACGAGAAATAGTTTGCTGGGCACGCTTAAGTTGTTTCAGCGCAGCGACCAGTGGCTTCGCAGCCTTGCACCTGGCAGGACGTAGTAAGGGTGTCGAGCAGGGTGAAGTTTCCGCCTCTCCGCCAGCCCGCCCGAACGAAATCCCAGTCGGTGAGCTTTCGATTGCGAGAGAGGGGAACAACCTTGTGAGTTGCAGCGGATGCGTGGCATCCAGCTTGGCGGTGCCCGGTGGGGTTCTCTCAATCGCTTCGCGGTTTCACGGAACTGTGTCCACAGCTGTTCCTGGGCGTGGTGCTGGAAACAATAGACGGCTCCGAAAGAAGGCTACACAGAAAGGCCATAATGGCCAGAGGCCACAGACGCCGGACGACAAAAAGAGCGCCGTCCTGGAGTTGCTTCCGAAACAACCAGCAGCTTTGGATCGCATTGCTTCCTTAAATAGGGCAAAGGTCTAAAAACTCACGGCACTAGTTCGACGGGATGATCGTAGCCGGTCATTTCCAGAAAACCGGCGCCGCTGAGGGATTTTGTGTGGCGTCGGCCCGTGAGGACAATGGCGCCTTCCCAATAGTTAGGGACAAATTTTGCGTGGCTGGTCAGTTCTTGCGATGCCAGCGGAGTTTTCGCTTCGAGCTCGATACCCAGTCTCGGAATGGCCATCTTCCAATGGATGGGGTAGGCAGCACCGGTGAAAGGGCTCAGCCATTTTTCTCCAACGGGTTCCAGCTTAAAATCACTGCAACGCAAGTGCGTGGCCTTTCCGATGGCATCAACGTAAGTACCGGCCGAGTACGGATCGATCGAGCCATCCTTGCGGCGAATATGAAAGAGCATTAGCTCGGTGTGGTCATCGAGTTGGAGGCTCAGCCAGTCCCAGCCCACCTGACCGGGTTCGAGCTGAAGTGTGAAGAATTCGTGGTCCATCCAACCGATGCCGGTCACTTCAAATTTCTTATTGCCAAGGTCGATTGCCCCGGAAGTCGCCAGGCGCGTCAAAGAAATATAATGCGAGGCGCGGCCCGGCCCCTGGGCCTTTTGACTGACGCCATTTTCACCGTGAATGATGGGAGGTTTTTCTGGATGCAGCACCAAGTGCAGTTGAAAATGCTTATCCGTGGCGTTCAGCTCCTGGTCACTGCCGTGCCATTGAACCTGCCAATTGCCGTTCCAGATGCGCCCGAGCGATTCGTTCACGGAGGCGATGCCGGGGCCGGAGCGGTTCGTGCGCTCCGAATGATAAAACTTGACGCCATCCAGATCGCTGAGTGCGAGATGCGCCAGGTAGAGATCCCGGACTTCCCAGGTGGCGGCTTTTGCGGAATCGCGGCTGACCGCTTGGCGAAAGAAGGTCAATTCGAATCCGAAGCGGTGGCCGGCGGCCGATTTCAGGTTTCCAGTGTAGTACCACCATTCGGTTTGAAAATCCGGATGATTGAAATGGTCGCGGGGAAATTCGTAGCGGTATCCCGGCAGAGCCGTGCGGTATTGCGCCGCAAGTGGCTGCAAGAGCAAAAGCGCGGCGATGAAGCATGCGAATTTACTCCTCATGGACGACCTCGAGCGGATTCAAGCGCACGGCCACCTGCGCCGGGTAGAGACCAGCAAGCACGGTGGCCACATACACGACGGTCAGAGCGCCAAGAAGAATTTGCACCGGCCAATGAAACCGGATGGTCCAGCCGAAGGACTGCTTATTGACCACATAGATGAGAATCAGTGACAACGCAAATCCCAGGCCCATGCCCGCGAGATTGGCGAGAACTCCGAGCAAACCGGCCTCGACAAGAATCAGCTTGCGAACTTGTCCGGCGCCCGCGCCGAGAAATCGCAGCAGCCCTAGTTCGCGGCGACGGTCAATCAAAAGGGCGAGTAGCGCTCCGGCAATCCCCATCACCGCAACGATGACCGCGACCGCTTCCAACGCATAGGTGATGGCGAAGGTGCGGTCAAAAATGCGGAGGGCTTCGGCGCGCAAGTCCCGATTTGAAAACAGCAGGACGCGATGACCAGCGGCGGTCTTTTCGATGGCGGCGCGAACCATCTCCAATTGCGCATCCGGGGAAATATAAATAGCAAGATTGGAGGGCGCAGGATCGGGCAAATACCGAAGCATGGTATTGCGGTCCATCAGGAGACTGCCACGCTCGCTGGAGTAATCGTGATAAACGTCGACGATGCGGAAGGATGCTTGTGTTCCGCCGAGGGAAAGCGTGATGAAATCCCCAACCGTCCGATGATGCTTATAAGCGAAGGGCTCGCTCACAACAACGGCGTTCGAATCGCGCAATTCCGCGAGGATTTGTTCCTTGGGGCGTCCAGAGAAAAAATCGGAATCGTGATGGGAACGTTCGACGCTTAGGTCGGCGGAAGCAAGCGAAGCAGGCATGCCTTCAAAGCTGATTTCGTAAATGCGCAAGCGTTCGACGGCTAAAACGCCGGGAAGTTTCGCAAGCTCTTCCGCTAAGCCGGGAGAAATTGTGGGATGGCGATCCGCTGCCGCGGAACCCGCGGGGCGGAGATACAGATCGGCAGGCAATTGATCTTCCATCCAGACCATGACGGTCTGGCGGAAACTTCCGACCATAATGCCGACCGCGGTCATCATGGCGATGGCGGTTGAGAGAGCACCGACCAGAACGGAAGTCCGGCGCAAAGAGGCGGCGAGACTGCGCGAAGCGAGCATCGGTTCCACGCCGAAAAGTTGGCCGAGAAGTTTCGAGGAAAAGGAAGTGAGCGCGTCAACAAAGGCGGGCATCGCCAGCGCCGATGCGGCCACGAGCAGGATCGCGGCTAGATAGCCAAAAAGCGGTTTGCCGGCAACAGCAGGAGCGCGGGAGGCCACGGCGGCGGCCAAGCCGAGCACTAAGGCCATCCACAAATCGCGCACTTTATGGACGCGCACGTCATACTCGCGGCGGCCGCGTGCCATCGCTTCGACGGGCGAAACCTGAGCAGCTTCGCGCGCCGGTGCATAGGCGGATGCCACAGCGACTCCGACGCCAATCGCGAGTGCCAGCAGAACGGAAGCGGCACCGAGATCGATACTTCCTGGCCGGCTGGTGACATAAAGGGACTCGACGGTGAGGGCCATCAACTTGACCGCGCCCGTGGCCATGAAACGACCCATGGGAAGCCCAACGAGAGCGCCCACCAGCCCGAAGCAGGCAGCTTCGCCAACGAAGGCGGAGAGAATGACGCCGCGGCTGGCGCCGAGGGCACGCACGATTCCAATTTCCGCTCGGCGGCGAACGACCGAAACAGAAATCGTGTTGTAAATCAGGAACGCGCCGACAACTAGAGAAATATAGCTCAGCAGGCGCAGGTTCCAGCGGAAGGCCGCCAGCATGCGGCGATTTTCGTTGGTGCCGGTTCCCTCTGGGCGAACTTCCACTCCAGCAGGAAGCACGGCCCGCAAACGCTGTTGCCAGTCTTCCAGGCTAGGCGTCCCTGGCACTTTCAAAAGGATGCGATCGACGCGGCCATAGCGTGCTAGCGCCTTCTGGGCGGCAGCGATGTCCATCACGATGGCGGATTCATTGCCGTTCGAATCAGGGTAGATGCCGCGGACGGTGTAGCTATGGATTTGATCGTTGATGAGAAGCTCCACACGGTCACCCCCCCGGTAGCCAAGGCGCGACCCCACCCAAATGCTCTCGGCATCTCCCAAATGCTGGAACGCATTTTCAGATGTATTTTGGGAAAGGAATTCGCTTTGCAGGAAAGCACTGCCTTCTGCGACAAGATCAAGTCCAATGAGTGGCAGCAGCTTTTTGGTGTCCGCGATCACCGCGTAGTCTTCGATGCGCGGCGAAGTTCGAATCGAATAAGGGAGCGTAGCCAGCGTGCCGACAAGGTCTTCCGGTATGCTGCCCGATGCGGTGACTTCCAGATCGTTATCGCCTGCGAGGGTTTCCAGCGAACTGCGGAACGATCCGGTAGCGGCGCCGCCCGCAAGGTCGATGGCCAAGACGACGGCGACTCCAAGAGCGAGGGCCAAGATTGTCAGCAAGGTACGCACTGGCTCGCGGAAGAGCGGGCGCACCATCAATCGGTAAAAGAGCAGAAAAGGGAGCATTTCAGTGCCGGGTGATTTCTTCGATTTTGCCGTCGCGCAACTTTACGACAGTGTTCGCGAGCGAAGCAGCTTCGAGACTGTGGGTGGCCATGATCGTCGCGGTGTTTTGCTCGCGCGTGAGACGCCGGATCAATTCCAGAATCACATTGCCAGTCGTCGTGTCGAGATTGCCGGTAGGTTCGTCGGCCAGAAGAATGCTGGGCGCATGGATGAGGGCGCGCGCAATGGCGACGCGCTGCATCTGGCCGCCGGAGAGCTGGTGCGGAAAGCGATCGCCGAGGCCGTCCAGTTCCACCCATGTAAGGCGTTGGCGGGCGGCTGCGCGAGCACCCGGTTTTCCAGCGAGCAGCAGCGGCAGTTCGACGTTTTCAAAAACCGTCAACGTGTGAAGCAATTGAAAAGACTGAAAGATGAAGCCGACCTTTTCGCGCCGCAATTGTGTCAAGCCGCTGTCGTTCAAGGATGCCGTTGCAACCCCGTCCAAAAGGACCGTGCCGGAGGTCGGAAAATCCATGGCCCCGGCGAGATTGAGCAGCGTGGATTTTCCGCAGCCGCTGCGCCCCACCAGGGCCACAAACTCTCCGCGCTCCACGTTGAGGCAAAGGCCGCTGAGCGCATGCACTGGCTGGCCATCGGTAAAATAGTCTTTGCAGACACCTTGCAACGAAAGGATCGCCATATCGATTTGCGGGCAGGGGATGCTCTTAGAGTCGCTCCCGGCTGCAGCTCGCCGATTATACGTTGCGCTTGAACGATCCGCTGCCGGGGCGCTGCGACACTTCCCGGTTCAGGATTTCAGCGCGGCCAGAACTTTCTCGATTGCGGAAGTCACCTGCGGCGCATCCGGCGTCACCTCGGGCTCGAAGCGGGTAATGACGCGCCCATCCGGACCGATCAGAAACTTGGTGAAATTCCATTGAATCTCTCCGCCGGTTTGCGGGTTGGCGGATTTGTCGGTCAGGAATTGGTAGAGCGGGGTAATGTCTTCGCCTTTCACGGACACTTTGCCCATCATGGGGAACGTCACGTGATATTTAGAGGAGCAAAAGGTCTTGATCTCCTGGTTGGTGCCAGGCTCTTGCGCGCCAAAATTATTCGCGGGAACGCCCACGATGACGAAGCCTGCGCTCTTATACTTCTCGTAGGTCGACTCCAACGCCGCGTACTGGGGCGTAAAACCGCAGCGGCTCGCAACGTTGACGAGCAACAAGACTTTCCCTTTGTAAGCAGCGAGCGGTGCAGGCTGGCCATCGAGCGAATGCAAGGTGAAATCGTACACCGTCTTGTCGGCGGCCATCACCGCGGCAGCGCAAAGAAGCAAGCAAAATAGTGCTTTCATCATGTTTCCCCCTATTCTTTTTTACCCCGTTCCAGGCTGGGGAGCAATCCGCAGAACCCCCGTCTGACGCACCATGGATACCGGAGGTGCCACTCATATATTCCATGCTCACTGGTTAGGGGCTTGGAAACTAGCCTCCAGCGTGAAACGGGCATTGAGCGTACCAGGAGCCTGTTATAGACTTCGCAGTCGCCAATTCACAGGCGCTTTCTTGGAGGCGCCGGGCTGGCGAGAGCAACTTCGTTTTTGGCAAAGCAGACAAGGCTGGTACGCGAAATTGCTTGAAGTTCCTTTGAGGCGGCGCGCCGCGAGCGGTTCGATGACCGCGGCGCCAAGGAGGCATGGATGCTGTTCGCATCTTCTGTCGCGGTAACGCACCGAGCGCTCGCGACCCCCGATCTGGTGATCATCGGAGTGTATTTCGCTATTGTCTTCGGCATCGGTATGTATTTTGCCAGGAAGGAAAGGTCCTCGGAAGACTATTTTCTCGCTGGGCGCGATGTCGGATGGTTTTTCATCGGCGCATCCTTGTTTGTGTCGAATATTTCCACGGAGCACTTCATCGGCCTCTCCGGCACGGGCGCATCATCGGGGCTGGCGGTCGGCCATTTTGAGTGGCTCGCTTGCCTTATCCTGCTGATCCTCGGCTGGGTGTTCGTGCCCTTTTACCTGCGCAGCAATGTATTCACCATGCCGGAATTTCTGGAACGCCGCTTCAATCGTCAGTGCGCGGTTTATCTCGCTGCGATTTCGATCATCGCCTACATCTTTACCAAGATATCCGTGCAACTTTATGCCGCGAGCGTAGTGCTCGAGCGGGTCGCCGGGTGGAAGTTGTGGGAGACGGCCGTGGTTCTGGTCATTGCCACCGGCATTTACACCGTCGCGGGCGGATTGGCGGCGGTGATTTATACGGACACGGTGCAAACCTTGATCCTTATCACGGGTGCGGTGGCTCTGACGATTATCGGCTTGGGACGCGTCGGCGGCTTGGAACATCTCCGCACCATGGTGCCGCCCGACTACTTCCATATGATGAAGCCGGTCTCGGATTCCAATTTCCCATGGACGGGCATATTTTTCGGGGCGCCAATCCTTGGCATCTGGTACTGGTGCACCGACCAGGTGATCGTGCAGCGTGTGCTCTCCGCGCGCGATGAGGGGCATGCAAAAGCGGGAACGATTTTTGCCGGCTTCCTGAAGATCCTGCCAGTGTTCATGCTCGTTCTGCCGGGCATCATCGCTTTTGCGTTGTTTCCAGAGCAAGTGAAAAAGCCTGACTTCGCTTATCCCACTTTAGTCCTCAATCTTCTTCCCGTCGGCCTCGTCGGGTTGGTCATGGCGGCATTGTTGGCGGCGGTCATGGGCGCGATGAGTTCGGTTTTCAATTCGGCCTCCACGCTCGTCACTCTCGATTTTTACAAAAAGCTCCGGCCGCAGGCTTCCGAGAAACAGCTCGTGAATTTTGGCCGGGTGGCGACTGGTATGATGGTTTTGCTGGGCTTGCTGTGGGTCCCCTTCATCCACTACATCAGCAGCCAGCTCTATATCTACCTGCAAAGCGTGCAGGCTTATATCAGTCCGCCGATCTCCGCTTGTTTTATCCTGGGAATCCTGTGGCCCCGCGCTAACGGGTCGGGAGCTATCGCGTCTCTCCTTACCGGCTTCGTCTTGGGCGCTACGCGATTTGTTCTGGAAATCGCCGATCGCGCCAGCGGCGGCCATTTTTCTTCTTCCCTTGTCCGCTGGCTCATTGACATGAACTTCCTGCACTACGCGATTTTCATGTTCGTCGTCTGTGCGGTGGTGCTCGTTACGGTCAGCCTGATGACGCCGGCTCCAGACCGCAAGCAACTCGCTGGACTGACGTTCGCGACCGTGGATGACAAGATGGAAACGGTAGCCGTGGGCATCCCTCAGCGCAAACCCGCCCACGAGACGCCTGCGGAACATGTCATCAATGTCGTCTTCAGCTTGTTGTTGCTATCCACGGTGATTGGACTGTGGATTTACTTCCGGTGAAACGGGGCGGAGAATAGCTTCGATGAATATCGGCGCCCTTCGCGCTTTGAAGCCGAACGTGACACAAGAAGAGGCGGTGCGTGCATTTTCCGGCGCGGGAATTTCCGCGCTCTATTGGCGGATGCGCAGCGGCCCGTTGCGGCGGATCGCCGATGCCTACGTGCCATATTTTTTGTACCGCGTTAAATACGCGGGAGCACCGGCGCGTCTTTTCGCCATTGACGCCGTGGATGGCTCGCTGGACTTGTTCGAATTTCCGCGAATCCCGGTGGAACGGGAATTGCTGGCGCTGCCAGCCCGCAACAGGCTAAAGGCAACCCTAACCGAGGAGCTTGCGGCGGAACTTCTGCGCGACAAAGTTTTGCGCGTGATTTTTCAGCAAGGATTTTTCAAGATTCGCGATGCCCATATCGAGGTCACACCCCTGGGCTGTGAGCTGCACTTGCCGTATTGGCTTGGTTTTCATGAACGCAGAGGAGCCGTCCGGTGCCGCGTGATGGACGCAGTGAGGCACCGGATGGAAGGCGCGAAAGCGTGCGCGTTTTTCGAACAGTGGCTCGCAGCTTGATACCACGGGTCGTTTTGGATTGTTTCTGCTCAAGTAAGAGACACACCTGATCGTTCTTCGCTTTTCTTGGCATCCCGGGAGGATGGACATGGCAGGGTTTGCTGGGCGCGCGGGAATGGGACTGCTGGCCTCCGCTCTGGGATGTGGAATCGCGTTGGCACAGGGCTGGCAGCACGTTGGCAAAGTCCAGCGCGTCGAAAAACTGAAAGATGGCGTTGAGTTAATCGCCGGAAGGGCAAAAGTGCGTGTCACCATCTTTCGCGACGGGATTTTTCGTGTGCGACTGGCTCCTGATGGAAATTTTCCCAAAGATTTTTCCTGGGCGCTGGTCGAATCCCCGGAGCCACCCGCCGTTAAGGTCGAAGAGAACCAGGAAGAAATTCGGGTTATTTCGGGGAATATAGTTGCCGCGATACAGAAAGCTCCTCTGTTGATCAGTTTTTCCGATGCGGCCGGAACCCTTTATCTCGCCGACGAGCCGGACCTGCCGATGGCTTGGAACGGTAAACGAGTGCACGTTTGGAAAAAGATGCCCGCGGATGAAAATTATTACGGGCTTGGCGACAAAGCCGGACCGATGAATCGCCGCAACCGTTCCTTCACGAATTGGAACACTGATGAGTTCGGGTGGCAGGAGTCTTCCGACCCGCTCTACAAAACCATCCCCTTTTTTATCGGCCTGCGCGAAGGCATGGCCTACGGCGTTTTCTTTGACAACACCTATCGAAGCGTTTTTGATTTTGGCAAAGAGTCAGCTGATTACTTCTTTTTTGGCGCCGAAGGCGGCGAGCTAAACTACTACTTCATTGCCGGGCCCGAGCCGAAAAAAATCGTCGAAGAATACACGGCCATGACGGGGCGCTCCCCCCTTCCTCCCTTGTGGGCGCTCGGGTACCAGCAAAGCCGTTATTCGTATTATCCGGAATCTCGGGCGCGGGAGATTGTCAAGACCCTGCGTGAGAAAAAAATACCCGCCGATGCCATCTATTTCGATATCGACTATCAGCAAGGCAATGCCCCCTTCACCATCAACCGGGAATACTTCCCCACCTTCGAAAAAATGATCTTCGATTTTCGCGCGCAGGGAATGCACTCCATTTTGATCACCGATTTGCACATCAAGAAAGATCCCAACCATGGCTATGCTCCTTACGATTCGGGAACAAAAGACGATGTGTTCGTGAAGAATCCCGATGGCTCGGTTTACGTCGGCACGGTATGGCCGGGCGACAGCGTTTTCCCGGATTTCACTTTGACGCGCGTGCGCGATTGGTGGGGCGGACTCTACAAAGATTTTGTCGGCATGGGCGCGGCGGGCTTCTGGAACGACATGAATGAACCCTCGCTCTTCATGCGCGCCGACAAAACCATGCCACTCGACACCCGGCACCGCCTCGACGATCGGACTAGCATCGATCATCGCGCTATCCACAACGTCTATGGCATGCAAAACGTTCGCGCCACTTACGAGGGATTGCGCAAGCTGCAGCCGGACGAACGGCCTTTCGTGCTTACCCGCGCCGCGTACTCAGGCGCACAGCGCTATGCCGCCACCTGGACTGGCGACAACAGCAGCACCTGGAATCACCTGAAGATGAGCACGCCGATGCTTTTGAGCATGGGAATTTCAGGCTACCCGCTCGTGGGCGACGACATCGGCGGTTTCGCTGGCTCCCCTACGGCTGATTTGTTGACGCGCTGGTTCGAGGTCGGAGCGCTAAATCCGATTTACCGCGATCACACCGCAAAGGGCACTGCCGATCAGGAACCGTGGGTGCATGGCCCCGAACATGAAGCTATCCGCCGGAAGTATATCGAGCTGCGTTATGAGCTGATGCCCTATCTGTACACAGGGATCGAGGAAATGTCGCGCACGGGCCTGCCGCTCATGCGACCCGTGTTTCTCGAATATCCGCAAGCGTCAGATTTTTACGGCGATAACCGGGACTTTCTTTTCGGCCGGGACCTTTTTGTCGCGCCCGTGACCACCGACATGGTGGACGCCGAAGAAATCTCCTTACCGCCGGGTGACTGGTATGACTTCTGGACAAACGCGAAGCTGTCGAGTGCAAAACAGATCATCTTGCATCCGCGGCTCGAGGAGATGCCGCTTTACGTGCGCGCCGGAGCCATCGTGCCGATGCAGCCCGTGGTGCAATCCACGGAAGAAAAGCCGCAGGGACCGCTTCAATTGCGCGTCTATCTGCCTGACGCGGCGTCGAGCGGCGATTGCCGCGGAACGCTCTACCAGGATGACGGGCACACGTTCGCTTACCAAAAAGGAGAAATTCTTCGCGTGAACTATTCTTGCCAAGTTTCCTCCGGCGCGGCCACCGTTACCAGCAACATAGACAAGAACGCATTTCAGCCGTGGTGGAAAAGTGCAGTTGTGACGATTTACGGCGCGGCAACAACACCCAAGGAAGTTCGCATCGGCGAGCAACCGATTCGCGAATGGCGCTACGACACCACAACGCACGCCGTCACGCTTACGGTACTCGATGCCTTGAAGAATTGGAGCGTTCGCCTCGCGTTCTGAGGACCGCCCTCGCATTATCTTAGTTCAAGGAAAAAATCGAGATCGATTGCGCCGGCATCATGATTCGGAGTTCGCCCCTTAGCAACTCCGTTTTAGCCTCTCCCAAAAGGAGCTCGATTGCTGTCGCCTCTTGCGCCCGCGTGTCTCCCAATGCCATGTGAAGTTCGCGCGCCTGGTCGGCGTTGTTGAAAGCCACGACAATTCGCTCGTCCTCCGATTCGCGGACAAAAACATACGAGGATTCGTCGGAGGCCAGATGCCATAACTGGCCGGTTCGCAGAGCGGCGTGTTCGCGGCGAAGGCGGAGCAGCGACTGCACGTAAGAGAAAATCTCCTGCTGCTCGCGCGTTCGGCCAGTCTCGGTGAAAGCATCGTTGGCATCTTCAATCCAACCCCCGGGGAAATCGCGCCGGTTGTCCGGATCGCCGGCCCCAGCCATCCCGATTTCATCGCCGTAGTAAATCTCAGGAACACCTCGCAGCGTGAGTGTGAGTCCAAACGCCAGCTTCACCTTTGTGGAAGAACTGCCTTCGGCGCTCACGAAGCGCGGTACGTCGTGGTTCGCAAAAAAGGGAACGAGCATTTCAGGATGCACATACAAAGCATCGTGCCGCAACACGTCCGCAATGCTGCCCGCGGGCGCGCCCCGCAGCAACACATCCCTTAGCGTAAAAAACATCGGAAAATCGAAGACCGTAGAGAGCCCACTATCGATTCCATCGTAGCGCCTCGCTCCGCCCACAAAAAACGAAGTCACGCTCGGATCGGGGTGAAACACTTCGCCGACCGTAGTCAAGTACGGGTAGAGCTTGCGCAATCCGGCATGCCAGTTGGCCCAGAACTTACGGCCCACATACGGAAACGTGTCGACGCGATAGCCATCCAGTCCCGATGTTTCCGCCCACCAGATGCTGTTCTGCACCAGATATTGCTCAACAAGGGGATTCTCCGTGTTCATGTCTGGCAAAATCCCGAAGAACCACCCTTGTGTAAGATTTCGTTTCATCCGAGGGGAGGCGTGGGGATCGCTCAGCGTTTCAAACGAATCGTTCGCGATGGCCTGGCCGCCCGGCTTTCCATAGAAGCTGCCTTTTAACGGCGAAAAAGAATCGATGTGGTGCTCGAATGTGCCGTGAAACCAGTCAGGCAGGGGCGAATTTGATACCCACGGATGTTTTGGGCCAACATGATTGGGAACTATATCGAAAACAATCTTCATGCCTTGTTGGTGAGCTGCCGCAACCAGGTTTTGGTAGTCTTTCAGTGCGCCGAGATGCGGATCGACGGCGTAGAGATCAACGGCGCCATAACCGTGATAGTCCTGTGCGGCGCCGTTCTTTACGATGGGCGTTAGCCATAGCGTCGTCACGCCCAGATCTTTCAGATACCGCAAATGATTCTGAATACCGCGCAGGTCGCCGCCATGGTATGCCCGGGGTTTCGAACGATCGTGCGAACCCGGCGCTTCCGCAGGCTCATCATTCGTGGGATCGCCATTGGCAAAGCGGTCGGGCATGATGAGGTACATCACATCATCCTGCGAAAGCCCTTGAAACTTTCCCAGCGTCGGAGCGCGAGCCGCAAGCGGCAATTCGAAGGAGGTCGCTCCTTTCGGTGCCACAATGCGGCAGACGGCGGTTCCCGACTTGGTATCGGCGGCAATCTTCAGCCAGACAAAGAGATACGTTCCTCCTGCCGTAGATTGCGTGCGCGAGACGCGGAGCGTTGGCAAGTTGCACTCAACATGCGTTGCTTCCAGGTCCTGCCCCGAAAGCAGCAGCAACACCTCCGGCGTGAGTCCGATCCACCAACTGGGAGGCTCGACTTTCGTGACGGCAGGACCAGCCTCTTTATCTGTTTGCCGCGGGCGCGCTAGCGGAGCGGAACCGCCGCAAATAATTCCAGCGGCGCATAGCACATAGAAAGAAACTCTGAGCGTTCGCTCCGGCGCAAAATACCGAAGATGCCGCAGTGGTCTTTTCACCGGGAAAGCATAAGTAAAAATCAGCCGGGATACCACCGATTATCTTGCGCGCCAATTCGGCAAGTCCGCTACTCTCGCGGCAGTGGGCTCCGGAACAAAAACCAATTTGCCAAACGCTTCTGGAACGTGGAAATTGGGCGCCGGAGTTCGCGTGGGCTGCCATGCGGAGTAAAATCGCGGCTCGCTAGCTCCTTCAACGCGGTAAACATTCACTCTCCATGTGGCTGCAGGATCGAATCGCTCGACCAGGCATTTCATGGGTAGCGCAAGCTCCGCGACCCACGTTTTCGCGGCTTGGTCCAAAACCACCCGGCGGCCGAGACCGCTCTTCAAGTCGTGCTTCTGCCCCGGGGCGATGTCCAGGTCGATCCAAAAACCATTGGGGCTGACTTCGAATTCCTTATAACGGCGGGGCTGAGACGGGTCGGGCTGAAGGAAAACTTCTGCGACGTCGCGCTCCCAAAGTTGATCGCGGCGTCCATTGGGCTGGGCATCGGGAAAAACAGTGACAACGCGAAACCTGGCGCAGAACCGCAAAAAGAGCCACTCCGGAGTCCAGAGCAGCCGCACTTCCGTCTCTCTTTGAGGATCGGCGTTGTTGCCCTGCCAGTCCGCGTTGAAACGCAGCGGCTTGGAAACTTCCCACCCAGACGCAGTTGGGAACCCATCGGTATCGGGCCGTTCCTTCATCTGGACGGCCACAGCGGTCCGTTCTATGGACATGACGTGGTGTTGAAGCATTCGCGCGAATGTCCGCGAGCAAACTTCGCGACGTCTGACAGCATAACCATTGAAACGTGATGCACAACAAAAAACTAGATAAAAAGTGTTTTCTCGCTTGCAGGACCTGCACTACCTTTTCCAGGATAAACCTGTCCCTAGGGCCTGCGAACTATTTGCGCACTAGGCCCTCCCCTGCTCGTGGACGCCGCAAAACGCCGTGCTAGCATCAGATTTGGACTCTTCTAGACTTACGCAAAGCAAATCGCAATGGATGTCCAGGAGCGCGGGAAATGATTAAGCCTGTCAACACCCAGGATTTCACGCTGCAATCGGAGCGGCGCAGGCCGGACGAATTTGAATACGTGAAGTTTCGCATCGATGCGGGTGTCGCAAGAATGACCCTCAGCCGCCCAGAACACAATCTTCTCAATGAAGCCATGCTCCGCGAGATCGCCAGCGGAATTTCTCATGCCGGCGAGCGCGGTGAAGTCAAGCTGATCGTTATCGATTCTGCTTGCAAGGTCTTCTGCGGTGGAATCGACATCGGCGAATATACCTCACAGCGCGTCTTTCAGATGCTCGACGCGTTTCATGCCGCCTTCGCGGGAATGTTGGAGGTAGGCAAGCCCGTCATCTGTGTGGTGAACGGACCTGCCATTGGCGGCGGCGCGGAGCTGGCCGCGTTCGGCGATCTCGTCATTGCCACGCCCAAAGCGCGGTTTGCGCAGCCGGAAATCAGTATCGGCATCTTCCCGCCCCTCGCCTCCACAATTCTTCCTTTCCTGGTCGGTCCCAAGATTGCTCTTGAGCTGGTATTGACGGGGGAACCAGTAACCGCCGAGCGCGCTTTGGAGCTTGGTATGGTGAATCGTCTCGTGCCGGAGGCGCAACTCCAACAAGCGGTGGACGATCTCGTCAGCCGGATCAGCAGCCACTCCGGCCCAGTTCTGGCCGTCGCCAAAAAAGCCATCCTCGGCGGCATGGGCTTGTCCTTGCGCGAGGGGCTCAAGCACTCCATGAGCATTTTCTTGAATGAGCTCTATCGCCTCGAGGATTCGCAGGAAGGTCTTCGCGCCCTCGTGGAAAATCGCAAGCCCAATTGGAAGAATCGCTGAACGTTTGATAGCGCTTTTTCAGCCGAGCATTGACACTCCCGTGGACGCGTCATACACTCGAATTTCAATTTGCAGGCAAGGGAAGCGGGGAAGGCCGTGCGAATCGGCCGCGGTCCCGCCACTGTAAGCGGCTGAACAGCCGTAAGCCAGGCCACCCTCCCATGCCGCGGAAGCCGCGCTCTTCGCGAGAAAGAGCGTTTCCAGAAGGCCCCAAGGTGTCTCGTGGGGCTTTTTTGTTGGTAAAGTGTAATTCTCAAGGCAGGGAGTTTCGTGAAAGAATCCGCACACCCGCGCCTCCGAAGCGCTGTCTTCGCCACAGCCGCGGCGTTGCTATCCTGCGCGGGGGTGGCGCGCGGGCAGAGCGCTTCTCCGCTCTCCGCTGCATCGCCGGTCTACCGCGAAGTCACCGACGAAACCGGCCGCACGGTTCGCGTGCCCCAGCCCCTCAACCGCATCGTGTCGCTTGCACCAAGTTTGACGGAAACCGTCTATGCGCTGGGGTTGCAGGATCGTCTCGTTGGAGACACCGAGTATTGCGACTATCCGCCTGAGGCGCAGAAAAAAACCAAGGTCGGCGGCGGAATCAATCCCAGCTTGGAATTAATCGCCTCTTTGCATCCCGATATCGTTCTCGTCACCAAAGCTTTCAACCGTCTCGAGACGGTAAATTCGCTGGAAAGCTTGGGAATCGCTTCATACGCCACCGATCCTCATACCGTTGACGAAATCATCTCCTCTACAAAAAAACTGTCCGATATTCTCGGCGCTCCCGAAGCAGGTTTATCCGTTGCCAGCGACATGCAGCACCATCTTGCTGATTTGCAACAGCGCCTGGGAGCTTTGCCGCCCAAGCGCGTTCTTTTCGTTGTGTGGACCCAGCCACTCATCTCCGTTGGCAAGAACACGTTTATCGCCGATGCCTTGCGCCGCGCCGGAGCTGTTTCGATCGTTGATTCCGAGCAAGACTGGCCTCAAGTGAGTCTGGAAGAGGTCGCCCATCTCCAGCCCGACTACCTGGTTTTTGCGGATGCGCATTCTGAACCCTCTTCCTCGTCTCTCGGTGTGCTCGCCACCCTTCCTGGGTGGAGCATCGTGAATGCCGTCAACAAGCACCACGCAGCGGTGATCAGTGACGCCGTCAATCGGCCGGCCCCGCGGATCGTCTCGGCTATCGAAGATCTAGCCAAGCAACTTCATCCGGAAGCCTTCGCCGAAAAGCCAGAAAACCCCAAAGAAAAGACGGAAAAGGAAAATCCGGCTGCAGTCCCTCAGCCCCTTGCCCAATTTTCTCTCTGGCCCAGCACTCGGCAGGCTCCAATAGCGATTTCCGGAGGCCAAGCATGCGCCCGCTGACGCTTCGCCGTCTGCTTCTGCAATGCTTGCTCCTGGTGGTGATCTTATTCGTGGTGGTGGTGGTCGCCTTGAAGTTTGGTGCCGTGCCCGTCTCGCTTTACGCTCTCGGGCGAGACTTGTTGCGCGTTCTTTTCGGGCAGAGCAGCCAGATCTCCACCGATTACGGCCTGATCGTTGTGAATATCCGCTTGCCGCGTATTTTGCTCGGTATCATTGTGGGGGCGGCCCTTTCCGTCGCGGGAACTAGTTTTCAAGCGCTGCTGCGCAATCCGCTAGCGGATCCTTACGTGCTCGGCGTATCCAGCGGAGCATCCCTCGGCGCTATCCTGGCGCTCATCGCCGAGCCCCATCTTACAGTTCCCCCCTTGTTCGCGGCCCTGCTCACTCCCCTGGGAGCTTTTCTCGGCGCGGCGGCGACGATCGCGGCAGTTTATTTCCTTGGCCGTCGCGAAGGACAAATTGACAGCACCACGTTGCTGCTGGGCGGCGTCATTACGGGTTCTTTCATTTCCGCCATCATTATGTTTTTGATGAGCACTCTCTCCGGCAGTCTCCGCGGCGTTTCTTTCTGGTTGATGGGGGATCTCTCCACCCCCTTGCAGAAGAGCATTTACTGGTTTCTCGGCATTGGGTTCGTCGTTGCGGCCGGAGCAATCTACACCACCGCCTCGGATTTGAATTTGCTTCTGGCCGGCGAAAAAGAGGCCATGCACCTCGGCGTTGACGTGCCCCGCGTGCGCCTGGTCGTCTATATTGCGGCTTCTTTTCTGACCGGATTGGCGGTTTCCGTGAGTGGCGCTGTTGGCTACGTGGGCTTAATTGTGCCGCACGTAATGCGTTTCATTTTTGGCTCGGACCATCGCACTTTGCTACCGACTGCGGCGATCGGCGGAGCCATTGCCGTAGTTATGGCCGATACTCTGGCGCGCACCGTTGTGGCCCCAACGGAGGTATCCGTCGGCGCCGTCACTGCAGTGGTCGGCGCGCCGCTTTTCATTTATCTCCTGCGCAGGAGGCTCGCATGAGCGGCAGCTCAGCTCTGGCGCGAAATTCCAGCGAGCCCGCACGCGCCAGCGGTGACGTCCGGCTCAGCGTCGAGCAAGTTAGCTACGCCTACTCCGCGAATCCTGCCCAGGCTCCTCTTTTCACGTTGGAAGCCACAAGTTTTCAGGCCAAGCCGGGTGAAATCGTCGCCGTCCTCGGACCGAACGCCAGCGGCAAATCCACTCTTCTAAAATTGATCTCCGGCGCCCTGGCGCCCCTCTCCGGCCGGATTCTGCTCAACGGCTTTGTCACTCACTCGCTTACGCCGCGCACCCGCGCGCAGCGCATCGCTGTCGTCCAGCAGGAGAGCACGCTGCTCTTCCCCGCGCGCGCTTGGGAATTTGTCCTGCAGGGCCGCCATGCTTATGGCCGCTCGCTGCGCTTCGAGTCGCAAGACGATATCTTGATTGCGAAAAACGCTCTCGCCCAGGTCGCTGCGGCAGATCTAAGCGACCGTTGGATGGACCAAATCTCCGGCGGTGAAAAACAGCGCGTAATCCTCGCGCGCGCGCTAGCGCAACAGCCGTTGCTGCTGCTTCTCGATGAACCGACTCTGCACTTGGATATCGCGGCGCAAATCGGTCTGCTGGATTCCTTGCGCCGCCTGGCCGCGGAGAATCGCTACACCGTAGTCGTGGTCACCCACGAATTGAACCTCGCCGCGGAGTACGCCGATCAAGTCGTCTTGATGCAGCGCGGACGCTGCTTGCGCGTCGGTCCGCCCGCCAGCATCTATCAGCGCGAATTGCTCGAACAGGTTTTCCAGACGCCGCTCGCTGTGGAACTCGGTTCCCACGGCCGGCCACGCGTCACCATTTTGTCTAGCGCCTAACGTAGGGGCGAACTTTAGTTCCCGCTTCTTGAAACTCTAGTTCGCCTTTTTTCTCGTCAACCTCAACCCTGCGGTCCGGTGCCGCAGATCACATTCACCGCGAACTTCGTGCTCGGGAAGACGGTTCGGCGCTCCCAGCTTGACCAGGATCGCCGGTAACTAAGCCGTCGCCGCCGCGCGACTGTAAGGCGGATTCAGTTTATGCGCAGGCCACTGCGGCCAGTCGCCCCTTCGCTGGGCGGCCCGCGGGAAGGCCCCGCAACGGCCCTCCTAAGTAAGGTCCGGAGCTACCGCCAAGCCAGGAGACCGGCGAAGTTCGCAGCCGTGCAATCTATCGTGATTGCACAGGTCAACCTTCAACTCCCGCGCGAGAGGGAGCGGAGGACAAAATGAAAACGCCTTTTCTTCGTACCGTTTTTCTTCTCTTCGCAGGCTCCGTAGTCACCTTTTCCTTGCCAGCCCAGAGCAATTCATCCGATGCCCGTCTATCCGGAAAACTCACCGATCTTTCCGGCTACGGCATCGGCAACGCAAAAATCACCGCGCAGCTTGAAAATGACACAAACGCCCGCATGTGGTCGGCGTTTTCCAGTGCTGACGGAACATATCTCCTGGTCGCCCCCGCGGGCCGCTACCATATTCATTTCCAACACGCGTCATTTGTACCCCGCGATGTCGTTCTCAGCCTCGCCGCCTCGGAAACTCGTTCCCTCGACCTGCGCCTCGAAATTGAGACTCTTTCCGAAAACGTCGTCGTCACCGCAAACACCCAGCCGACCGAGCTCGCCCATGCGCCTGCCCCCGTCGACATTGTCGGCCACCAGGAAATCGAGCAGCGCCAGGCCGTCTCGCTTCCTGACCTTCTCACTACCGAAACCGGCATCAGTCTTGCCCGCACCGGCACGATCGGTGGCCTCACAACCATCTTCGTCGACGGCGGCAATTCCAGTTTCACGAAGGTTTTGATCGACGGCACGCCTGTCAACCTTCCCGGCGGGGACTTCGACTTCTCCAATTTCACTCTCGACAACGTCGACAAAGTCGAGATCGTCCATGGCGCCGAAAGCGCCCTCTACGGCACCGACGCCATGTCCGGCGTGATCCAAATTGTCAGTCACCGCGGCGCCACGCGCGTTCCGGAAATCAATCTTTTCGCTGAAGGTGGCGGCTTTTCCTCCGCGCGCGGCGGCGCTCAAGTCAGTGGCCTTCTCGATAAGTTCGATTACTCCGCCGCGGGCTCCTACTTTCATACCGACGGCCAAGGCGTGAATGACGCCTTCTTGAACCGCGGCTTCGCCGGCAACTTCGGTTACAGCTTTTCCGACTCGAATCAAATCCGCCTTACTGTTCGCAGCAACTCCAGCTTTGCCGGAGCTCCCGGCCAGACGCTCCTGGGTCCCAGTTTTTCCGATCCTACGGCTTTCTACGATCTCCAGCAACTTTCCACGGACCTCACCTGGAACTTTCACACCGGCCAACACTGGAGCCATCATTTCTCTGGTATGGAGTCCCGCTACTACAGCATCAGCGGCTTCCCTCCTTTCGGCAATTTTCCGAATCAAGCCAATCGCGCCGGGGGCCTCGCGCAATCTACCTACTCCTTTCGCCGCGGCGCGGCAACGGCAGGCTATCAATACGAAGTAGAAAACGTCGCCAGCGCGAACGCTCACCGCCACAACCAAGGCGGCTTTCTCGACGTCCGCTGGTCCCCCATTTCGCGCCTTACGTTGAGCGCCGGAGGGCGCGCTGAAGCCAACACCAGCTTCGGCACTCGCGTTGTGCCTCGCGCGGGCGCTGTCTACGCTCTGCGCTACGCCAAAGGCTTTTTGGGAGATACGCGCGCGCGCTTTGCTTACGGCCAGGGTATCGAAGAGCCTACGGCGCTTGAATCCTTTGACACCGATCCGTGCAGCCCGGGAAACCCCCAGCTGCGCCCCCAGCGTAGCCGTACCATCAACGCCGGCCTGGACCAGTACTTCGATTTCGACCGCTTTCGCGTTTCCGCCGCCTACTTCACCAACCAGTTCCGCGATCTGATCACTGCCGTGCCCGGCGCACAAGCTGGCTGTCCGTTCGGCAGCTTTGCGTTTCTCAATACCGACCTCGCGCGCGCGCGCGGCGTGGACTTCACTGCCACCGCCCGTTTGAGGCGCTGGTTTTCACTCAACGGGAACTATTCCTTCGACGATACGCGCGTGGTACGAGCCTCCGCCGCTGACACCGGATTTCAGAACCCGGGTGATCATCTTCTGCGGCGTCCCGTGAATTCCGGCAATGTCTGGCTGAATGCCGTATATCGCCGCTTCAACTTCAACATCAACGCTTACTTCACCGGCCCGCGCAGAGACAGCGATTTTGACAGCACCTTCATCGGAAACGTCTGTACTGGCCCTTGCCTCACGCGCAATCCGGGATACGCGCGCTTCGACATCGCCACCAGTTATCTCATCGCCCGCGGTATTTCCTTCACTGGCCGCGCCACAAATCTTTTTGACAAACACTATCAGGAGGCCATCGGCTTTCCCGCCCTAGGCCGCGACTATCGCCTCGGTCTCAACTATCGCTTCTCGGGCAGGAATTAGTCTCTGTTGGCAAAATCTACGACAATTGGAGATTTCTTGAACTCGAACGAACCCATCCTCTTTTGCTGGAGCGGCGGCAAAGACAGCGCCATGGCGCTCTACACGCTGCTTCGACAGAAGCAGTTCCACATCGCCTCTCTTCTCACCACCGTCACCGAGACCTACGACCGCGTCGCCATGCACGGTGTCCGGCGTGAACTACTGAACCGGCAAGCGCAGTCCATCGGCCTTCCCCTTCACGAAATCTTCATCCCGCCGCAATGCGTCAATTCCGTCTACGAAGCGCGCATGGCAGAAGCCCTCCGCCGCTTCTACGACCAAGGCGTTCGAACGGTCGCCTTCGGCGACATCTTCCTGGAAGACCTGCGCGCTTACCGCGAAAAAAATCTCGCTCGCATTGGCATGACCGCCCTGTTCCCCATCTGGAAGCGCGACACGCGCGAACTAATCCGGCACTTTCACGAGCAGCGTTTCCGCGCCATCGCCGCTTGCGTCGATTCGAGAGTTCTCGATCCCAGCTTCGCTGGCCGCGAACTTGACGAATCTTTCTTCCACGATTTTCCGCCCCACGCCGATCCTTGTGGCGAAAACGGCGAATTCCACACCTTCGTCTTCGATGGCCCCATTTTTCAATCACCCATTCCCGTTCGAACGGGAGAAGTTGTAACCCGCGATGGCTTTGTCTTTTGCGATCTATTACCGCAAATGGAGGGAGCACAAAAATGAACGCCGAAATATCTCAAAAAGAAAATCTGTTCTACCGCACCCTGCTCGCGCTGGTCCTGATTCTACTCGCCGCCGCCTTGCGCATCGCTCCGCATCCCTGGAATTTCGCTCCCATCGGCGCGATGGCTCTGTTTTCCGGCGCGCTAGTCAAGGACCGCCGGCTAGCCTTTTTATTCCCGCTCTTCACCTTATTCGTGGGCGACATTTTCATCGGCTTTCACAAATTAATCCCCATCGTCTACGCCAGCTTCCTCATCAACGTCGCCATCGGTCTCTGGTTGCGCGACCGCCGTTCCGTTGCCCGCATCAGTCTCGCCACGCTCCTCGGCTCTATCCAATTCTTCCTGGTCACCAATTTCGCCGTCTGGCAATTCATGAACACCTACCCTCACACCTCTTCCGGCGTCTTGGACTGCTACATCGCCGGCATCCCCTTTTTCTGGAACACGCTGGCTGGCGACGCTTTCTACGCCGCTCTGCTTTTTGGTGGTTTTGCCCTCGCCGAGCACTTCTTTCCTGCATTCCTCAAGCCTATGCGGGCCGCTAGCTAATGCTATAATCTTCGTTCCCTTATGGCGAAATCGGCTCCAGACGAACCCGCGATCGCGCCCGAAGTGCTCGCCAAATACGAGTCCGTCATCGGTCTGGAAGTCCACGTGCAACTTCTTACCCGCACCAAAATCTTCTGCGGCTGCTCCACGCGCTTCGGCGATCCTCCAAACACCAACGTGTGCTCCGTCTGCCTGGGCCTCCCGGGCACTCTCCCGGTGCTCAACAAGCGCGCCGTTGAAATGGCCATGCGCGCCTCGCTGGCCCTGCACTGCACCGTCCACGAGCATTCGCGCTTCGCCCGCAAAAACTATTTCTACCCCGACCTCCCCAAGGGCTATCAAATCTCGCAATATGAATTGCCGTTAGCCACCGGCGGCTGGCTCGAAGTTGCAGTGAACGGCGCCAAAAAACGCATCGGCATCACCCGCCTGCACCTCGAAGAAGACGCGGCGAAGAATCTTCACGAAGGTTTTTCCGAATCCGCCACCAAAGCCTACATTGACTACAACCGCTGCGGCACGCCGCTCGGCGAAATCGTCTCCGAGCCAGACATGCGCACTCCCGAAGAGGCTTACGCCTACCTCACTACTCTCCGCCAGATCCTGCTCTACACCGGCGTCAGCGATTGCAATATGGAAGAAGGCTCGCTCCGCTGCGACGCCAACGTCAGCGTCCGCCTGCGCGACGCAAAAGAATTTGGCACCAAGGTGGAAGTCAAAAACCTAAACTCTTTCCGCTACCTCCAGAAAGCTCTGGAATACGAAATCGAGCGCCACATCGGCGTCCACGAATCCGGCGGCCGCATCTCGCAAGAGACACGCCTCTGGAACCAAGCGGAAGGCCGCACCGTCTCCATGCGCTCCAAGGAAAAAGCCCACGACTACCGCTATTTCCCCGAGCCCGATCTTCTCCCCGTCCACATCAGCCCCGCTTGGCGCGAAGAAGTTCGCCGCACCCTCCCCGAACTCCCCGAAGCCAAGCGCGGCCGCTTCGTTGCCTCGTACGGCATCAGCCCCTACGATGCCGAAGTCCTCACCAGCACCCAAGCCCTCGCTGACTATTTCGAATCCGTAGTCAAAGCCGGAGCCCCGGGCAAAGCCGCCGCCAATTGGATCGAAACCGAACTCCTCCGCGGCTTGAAGGATTCCGCCAAGGAAATCAAGGCGAGCCCTGTCTCGCCTGCCGCCCTCGCCGAATTGGTAAACCTGGTCGAATCCGCCAAAATTACCGGCGCCGTCGCCAAAAAAGTTTTCGGCGCCATGTTCGAATCCGGGCGCACCGCCCCCGAAATCGTTTCCGCTGAAGGCCTCGGCGCTCAAGTGGGCGATTCCGCCATCGAACAAGCCGCCCGCGAAGTCATCGCCAAGAATCCCGACAACGTCGCCAAATTCAAATCCGGCAACGAAGGCGTGTTCAAATTTTTCGTAGGCCAAGTCATGAAAGCCACCCGCGGCCAAGCCAATCCCCAGGCGGTAAACGACATCCTCCGCAAACTTCTTTCCTCTTAGCTCTTCGTAGTGGCCGGTCTTCAGACCGGTTCGGGTCCAGCCGTAACTCAAGCAGGAATCTGCCCGCACCGGGTCAGAAAGCCTCAGGCTTTCTGGAGTGCGGCGGTTTACCCTGAGCTCCGAAGGACCGCCGCTTTTCCGTCATACCTCAGCTCCGCAACGCAAAAAAGCGAGTGTGTCATTCAGAGGCGATCCGATAAGGATCGCCGAAGAATCTCAACCCATGCTTCATTCGTCTAAAGCATCCGAGGGGTTGGTTCTCGGTTGGGGCGCAGCATGCTGCGCCGCTGCAGGCGAGATGTTCAACTTAGGAACCTTGGCCCAGAATCCTCAAAATGAGAGAACAGCACCGCCGGCTCCGGTTTCCTGTTAGACTTCCGACAACTGACCCGAGGAACGTCCCCATGCTCAAACCAGGTTCCAAAGCCCCCGCCTTCCGCCTTCTCTCCGACGAAGGCGAGCCCGTCGCTCTAAAAGACTACGCCGGCCAGCGCGTTCTCGTCTTTCTCTACCCCAAAGCCAATACCTCGGGTTGAACGATCGAAGCGTCCGAGTTTCGTGACGCAAAAGAAGAATTCGACAAACTTGGCGTCGCCATCCTGGGCATGAGCAGCGATCCCGTCAAAGCCCAAGCCTCCTTCAAAGCCAAGCACAATCTCAATTTTCCCCTGCTCAGCGACCCCACCCACAAAACCATCCAGAAGCTCGGCTCCTGGCAGAAAAAGCATTTCATGGGCCGCACCTTCATGGGCATCGTCCGCAGCTCTTTCCTCATCGGCAAGACCGGCAAAATCGAGCACGTCTGGCCCCTCGTCAAAGCCAAAGGTCACGCCAGCGAAGTCTTCAAGTGGCTAACGAAAAGCACCTCCTAGGCCGCGATGGAGTGCGGGAGCTTGCTCCCGCTTTTCTTTCTGCCGAGCACCTACTCCCGCGGCACCAAGTCCAATACAAAAGCCCCTCCCGCAGCCATGCTTTGTTCTTTCAGAGGCGCATCTCAAGTTCTTCTGACCCGGAGGCCCTCGGCTCGATATACAAATTGTCGATCAGCCGGGTCTTCCCGATGAAAACCGCCAAGAGTACATAACAGGACTTGCTCACCCGCATCACCGGCTCAAACGTTTCAGCATCAACGACTTCCGCGTAGTCCACCCGCGCCAGCGGCTCGCCGTCCAGTTTCCGCCACAAACTAGTCTGCAGCTGCAGCGCATCGCGAACGCCCGCGCCAAGTGCGCTCTTCGCCGCATCCAGCGCGCGGTGCAAAACGGTGGCCGCTTGGCGTTCCTCCGCATTCAAATAAGCGTTTCGCGAAGAAAGCGCCAAGCCATCAGGTTCACGAACCGGCGGGCAAATCACAATCTCCGCATCCAGGTTTAAGTCGTGCGCCATTTGCGTGACGAGCCGCGATTGCTGCGCGTCCTTTCGGCCGAAGTAAGCAAAGTTCGGCTGCACGATTTGCAGCAGTTTCATCACCACTGTCGTGACCCCCCGGAAGTGCCCGGGCCGCGAACGCCCCTCAAGCTTATCGCTCAGTCCGTCAACGTTGACGTAAGTCGCAAATCCGCCGGGATAAATTTCCGCTGGTTCCGGCGCAAAAAGAAAATCCACGCCGGCGCGCCCCAGTTTTTCGCTGTCGCTCTCAAACGTCCGCGGATATTTTGAAAAATCCTCATTCGGACCAAACTGCTTCGGATTCACGAAGATCGAAGCAATCACCGGCAAGCACTCCTTCTTGGCCCGTTCGATCAGCGACAAATGCCCTGCATGAAGGGCTCCCATCGTCGGCACCAAGCCGATGATGCGGCTCTCCGCGCGCGCCCGCCGCGCCTGTTCCTTCATCCACGCAATGGTTCTGATTATTTCCACGAAGTGAGAAAAAGGGTTTGCTACTACGCGCCCGCCGCCGTGGCTCGTTCGCGATAAAAGTGCATCAGGTCCGTCAAGATAGGCTGCGCTCCAAGCTGCCGCAGCAGCGTAGTGACCTGCCCGCGATGATACGTCCCGTGGTTCACAAGGTGCTGCATCGATTGCCAAAGAGGATTGCTGTAAACGCCAAACTTTAGCGTCTTGTATTCCATCACGCGGTCCAGGTCGGCTGGCGTCAAGCTTCGCACAAAAGTGAGCAGACGAGTTTCATGTTCGCTCCAGCGCTCTCGCAAAATAGCCAAGTCTTTGAATTGCGTCGTGTCCGGAAGCGAAGCCGGCGAGCGGCCCTGGAATCGCTCCAGCCAAATCCATTCGGCGCCGAAAATGTGCCCGAGCGTGTCGCGCACGGAACCGAAGCTCGAGCCCATCGGCTGAACGAATCTTTCCGCCGTGAGCGCGGACGCCGCGTCCAGCGCCCGGTGATTGGACCAGGCGTTGTAGTCATACAACACGCGCATCTCTTGCGGCGTCATCGTTCCCTCCACTTACAAAACTGAATTTCGGTTGTCATTCCCAGCCTACGAGCCGCAGTTTGCTTGCTACCAGCAAGGCAGGCGCAAGCGCGCCTTTTGCGCTCCCGAATATTTTTTCGGAACGAGGCATGCGCTTTGGACTCTTACCGCCTGGCTCGCTTTCTACCAATCGCCGTCGCTATTAACCGGCGCTTCTTTCTGCTCCATCGCCATCCGCGCCGCGTGATAAGACTCGGCGTCCGACGGAAATCCGCCCTCGCGCACGTCTTCGCAATATTCGCGCACGGCTTTGGTAATCATCTGCCCGACGTTGGCATACTGCCGCGCAAATTTCGGCGTCTGCCCGAAGGTAAGTCCTAGCAAATCGTGCAGCACGAGAATCTGCCCGTCGCAATCCGGTCCGGCCCCGATGCCGATCGTGGGAATGCGCAATTCACGCGTAATCTGTGCGGCCAACTCGCGCGGCACGGCTTCCAGTACCACCGCGAAAGCTCCCGCCGCTTCCACGGCGCGCGCGTCGCGAATCAATTGCTCGGCGGCGTCCGCCGTTTTTCCCTGCACGCGGTATCCACCCAGCGCATTCACCGATTGCGGCGTCAACCCCACGTGCCCCATGACCGGAATTTCCGCTTCCGTCAGCCGCGAAATCAGTTCCAAGCGCCGCTCGCCGCCCTCCACCTTCACGGCTTCCGCGCCCGCTTCCTTTACAAAGCGCATGGCGTTGTCGAGCGACTGGCTCAAGTCCGTGTGGTAGCTGCCGTAAGGCATGTCCGCCACGACGAGCGCCCGCCGCGTCCCGCGCCGCACCGCCCGCGTGTGGTGGAGCATCTCGCCAATCGTAACGGCCAGCGTGCTCTCCTGCCCCAGCACCACCATGCCCAGCGAATCACCGACCAGAATCACCTCCACGCCGGCTTCATCGAGCAAGCGTGCGGTTGGATAGTCGTAGGCCGTCAAGCAAGTGATTTTCTGGAAGTTCCAGTGGGGGCCCGCCGCCTGGGTCTTGCGCTGCAGCAGATCGGGTACGGTAATCTTTCCGTTTCCGGAATTGGGGACTGCGCTCATGGTGGCCTCCGGTGCCGTTCCCTTAAATTCGGGATACAGCCCTGTACCTTACATTTTTGAAGAATAGCAAACTCGAATGCGAATCGCCAGTTTTTTCGATGCTTGGCGGTGCGCCAACCAGCTTGCGGGTAAGCGCGCCCATGCCGGCAAGAAATCTTTAGGCATCATCCATTTGTCATGGCAACGGCAGGGTCCAGATCAGAAGAATACTGGCGTTATCGTCCACCGCCGCGAACCTGGCCACATCTCCGGAGCTGGCAATGGCGAGTCCAAACGAGCCGCCCTGAGCCGGGTCCACCGATATTTGTTTTGCGAATTTGCCGGCCGTGGTGAACTCGACGATTTCGCTTGGCTGGTTGGGATCGGGATTGATGGCGTCATTGTTGCTGACCACCAGGTGGCCATTCGGCGCCATCGCCATTCCGAGCGGTCCATGCAAATGGGTTGCGTCCGTGTAGACCACTCTTCCCTTGCCGCCATCGCGCGTTCGACCGCCGGCGTCCTGAACCGCAAAGACGGTATTGTCCACTGTGGAAGCAACATACAAGACATCTTGCTCCGGGTCATAGACGAGACCCGTGGGGGCGTCCACAAAAGTCACGGGGTCACACTGAAACCCATACCCCGAGGCGATCTGAGTGGCGCTCGCGACGGTGACGCCAGACGCGCCCACGACCAGGTTCAAGCGCGCAATTGTGCCGGTCAATCCGTTAGCGACAAAGAACTTCGCGGTGTTCCCTTGATCGAAAAGTGCGGAATCCCAAGGACCATTAATAAAGGAAGGATCGGCGATGCTGCCCACTTGCTGGCCGCTTTTGTTGATGACCAAGATCGAGCCCGGCTGAGCGGTTCCACAGGTGCCATCGGTAGACGGAAAGTTGCCCACCAGGACGAATCCTTTCTGCAGAATGTTGAGAGCTGTGGAAAGACCGAGCGGCGCTTGACCCTGGAAGAAAACAGTAGGAGAGCCAACGGCCGGCACATCTATGATAGTGGTTCCCGTCCCTTGAAGATTCTTGCTGTTGTTGAAGTTGGAGACAAGAATGTTGCCGGGGTTGACCGTTCCTCCTGACGGAAAGTGCGCAGGCACAAAGGCTACGCCGTACGGGTTGACGTCGCCATTGGCCGGGACGGTCGAGACACTGCGAACCGGAGTGGGAAGAAAGGGCTGGTTCCGGTCATTGTCCTGCGCCATGAGCGGACTGAAAGACATCAGAGAAAATACGCCAGCGACGAGCAGTAACTTCCTTAGCGGGATCCCCGTTCCACCCAAGCAGGACTGCGAACCCATCACCAGTTTCCGCGTGATTTTCATGAGCTGCTCCTTTCAGACTTGCGGTTCTCTCAGAAGCTTGTCTCCTCGGGAAGACCGTATTGAGGGTGATACTTCTAGCAGACCCGTCGAAAGTCCGCCGACCCAGAATTCGGGAAATATACTATCGGCACATCGTTTTTATTCCCGAAAGATAAAATCTTGGCCACAACGAAACTTCGAGCAATAAATTTGCCGAACTTCAAAGGGAAGGTATGGCAAGACTTAACGAAACAGCGTTCCAAGAAAATCCAGCGAATCATACTTCGGCTGTGGAAAACAAGATCTTCTGGGCCAAGGCACTCCTTTGCGCCTGGCGCGTTTCGACACCGAGAAGCAAAGCAAGCATCAGTAGTAACAGGACGACTCTCAGTCTACTAGTGCTTGTTCACGCGTTGCGCTTGGGCGCGGCCCTTCCATTGGCCGCCGCGGCCAAGCGCATAGCGTGCGGCGGAAACGCAAGTGGCGTAACCGTAGTACACCGCCGCCAGGGGTAGGGTGAGAGCCCAGGGCCAGGGAAGGGAGTAAAAACGGACCGTCACGCCAAAGGTAACGGTCATTAGACAGATGGCGGTGCTGGCGAGAAACCAGGCGGGGTCTTCGCTGGAGAGAAAAGAAAACCATGGCAAGAGAAACGTAACGAATAGACCGGCGAGGGCCACGAACAGGAAAAAGAATGAATAATGGAGCTGCGTAAAAGCGGTGCGAGCAATCATGTCGCGAATTTCGGTGAGAGTGCCGTAGGCGCGCAAGCTGAAGCTCGCGCGCGTTAAGCCCATCCAGATTCTTCCGCCGTCCTTCTTCACGGCACGGGCAAGCGCACAATCGTCAATCACCGCCCCGCGAATCGCGGCAATCCCGCCGATAGGCGCGAGCACATTCCGCCGCAGCAAAATACACCCACCGGCGGCGCCGGCGGTGTTGGCGTTCGGGTCGTTGCTCCAACGCGGGGGATAAAGCATCAGGAAAAAATAGACAAATGGCGGAATGAGCAGGCGTTCGGGAAACGTCTCTGCTTGAAGCAGTACCATCAAGGAAACGAGATCGAGCGAATCTTTTTCCGCGCGATAGACTAGGCGGTGCAAAGTGTCCGGCGCGTGCTCGATATCAGCGTCGGTGAACCAAAGAAAATCAGGCTTGTCGTTGGACGCGGCCTGCACGCCTTCGTTCAAGGCCCAGAGTTTTCCCGTCCAGCCCGGCCCGAGCGGAGCCGCCGAGTGAATTTTCACCCGTTCGGAAGCACCGCATTCATTGGCGGCTTTTTGCGCGAGAGCGGCGGTCCCGTCGCCGCTGTGGTCATCCACGATGATTATCGAGAATTCTCCGGGATACTCTTGCGCGGCGAGAGACCGGACGGCTTTTGCGATGGTTTCCGCTTCATTGCGGGCGGGAACGATAGCGGCGACACGAGGCCAATGGGCAAGAGGTTGCAGATAAATGTCGTCTTCGCGCAGTTGCCAGAAATTGCCGCGCGCGAGAAAGAGGTAAATCCAGATTGCCAGCGGGATGGCGGCGACAAAAGTCGGTGACAGGGGCACGCGCTATTTTGCAACAAGCCGGGAAAGAAACGCTACGCCAGATCTTCCGCGCGAATGGGAAGCCGCCGGATGGGTTTGCCGGTGGCCGCGAAAATGGCGTTACAAACGGCTGGAGCGATCGGGGGCGTGCCTGGTTCGCCGACGCCGCCGGGCGGCTCGTTGCTCGGCACAATGTGAACTTCCACCTTGGGCGTTTCATTGATCCGGAGCATTTCATAATCATGGAAATTGCTTTGTTCGACGCGGCCTTTCGCAATGGTGATTTGCCCCTTCAGAGCGGCCGTCAAGCCGAAAACAATGGCACCTTCCATTTGGGCCTCAATCGTGTTGGGGTTCACGTAGCGACCGCAGTCCACGGCGCAGACCACGCGATGAACTCTCACTTCGCCGGAGCCGCGGTTGACGCTGACTTCCGCGACTTCCGCGACGTAACTTCCAAACGACTCGACAACGGCAATCCCGCGCGTGCGCCCGGCGGCAAGCGGTTTTCCCCATCCCGCTTTCTCCGCGGCAAGCTCGAGAACACCGCGATGCCGCGGCGCGTTGGCCAGGAGCTTGCGGCGAAACTCGAAAGGATCCTTGCCTGCTGCTTTGGCAAGCTCCTCGACAAAACACTCGGTAATGAATCCGTTGTGCGAATTCCCGACCGAGCGCCAGAAACCAACGGGCACGCCCGCTTCCGTCAGCGCATACTCGACGAGAAAATTCGGGATGGCGTATTTGGCGTTGGCTTGGCCTTCCACGGAAGTTTCATCGATGCCGTTTTTCACCGAGCCGGGGAAAAAGCGCGACATAATCGAGGGACCGACGATGCGGCTTTTCCAGGCAACCGGCCAACCGTCCGCGCCGAGTCCGGCGACCAGCTTGGTGTAAGCGGCGGGACGGTAAAAATCATTCTGGATATCATCTTCGCGGGACCAGGTCACCAGGACGGGCGCGCTTGTCCCTTTTGAAATTTCCACCGCTTCGGAAATAAAATCCTGCTCCGCGCGGCGTCCAAATCCGCCGCCGAGAAAGGTCGTGTGAATGCGAACCTGTTCGGGCTTCAAGCCCGTGATTTTCGCCCCGGTCATCTGATTGATGGTTTGAAATTGCGTTGGCGCGTAAATATCGCAGCCTTCGGCGCGCACATCGGCTGCACAATTCATGGGCTCCATGGTGGCGTGAGCCAGGAAAGGAACTTCATAAGCAGCCTCGACCCTTTTCGTGGCGGTGGCGAGGGCGGCGTCGGTATCGCCATCCTTGCGCGCGATGGCGCCAGGCTTTTCCGCGGCGGCGAGATACAGTTTTCGAATGGCCTCGCTGGAATTGGCGGCGTTGGGGCCCTGGTCCCAGGTGATCTGTAGCGCGCGCCGTCCTTCCATCGCCGACCAAGTGTTGTCCGCGACGACGGCAACGCCGGAAGAGATTTGCAAAACTTGCTTTACGCCGCGAACGGTTTTCGCTTTCGAATCGTCAAAGCTTTTCACCTTCCCGCCGAAAACGGGGCAGCGCGCCACGACCGCGTGCTGCATACCCGGCAGGCGCACATCGATCCCGAAGGGCGCCTGGCCGTTCACCTTGGCAGGCGTATCCAGCCGCTTTATGGGCTTGCCAATGTACTTGTAGTCTTTCGGCTCCTTCAAAGAGGGATTGCCAGGCACGGGAAGTTTCGCGGCTCGCTCGACCAGGGCTCCATACCCTGACCGCTTGCTCGTGGCGTTGTGCACCACGGCGCCATTCTCCACATGACAAGACGACGGCTCCACGTACCATTGCTGAGCCGCGGCGGCGATGAGCATCTCGCGAGCAGCCGCAGCGGCTTTCGTCAGCGGCTCCCAGGACGCGCGCACGCTGGTGCTACCACCGGTCCCTTGCAAGCCGAAGAGCGGATTGAAATAAACAGGAGCAGCGGGAGCAAACTCGGTTTTGACCTTCTTCCAATCAAACTCGAGTTCCTCGGCAAGCAACATGGCAAGCGCCGTGAGAATTCCCTGGCCCATCTCTGATTTGTCGATGATAAGAGTTACGCTGTCATCCGAGGCCATGCGAACCCAGGCGTTGGCGGCGATCGCTTCGGAGGGCGGCGCGGTCGCCGACAAGGCCCCAAATTTTCCAGGAAGATAGAAGCCCACAACCAGTGCGGTTACGCCAGCGGCGCTTTTCTTCAGAA
>Ga0307478_10000749_pt1 | contig 31414 bp, 19 predicted proteins | sample atmos_gasesECM4C_2_FD_203713 | JGI IMG/M metagenome (GOLD analysis project Ga0307478, IMG submission 203713) | Hardwood forest soil microbial communities from Morgan-Monroe State Forest, Indiana, United States - atmos_gasesECM4C_05 | ecosystem: Environmental > Terrestrial > Soil > Temperate...
TTCCGACGGTAGCATTGCCTCCGGTCACTCCGTTCACTTGCCAGGTCACTGCCGTGTTGCTGGTGTTCTGCACCGTGGCGGTGAATTGCTGGGTTCCTCCGGCTAGCACCGTTGCCGTTGTCGGCGAAATCGTGACGCTCACCGCAGCCGCCGGCGTGATGGTCACCAGGGCGGAGGCTGACTTCGTGGGGTCGGCCTGAGACACGGCCGTCACCGTCACCGTGGCCGGACTCGGCACTACTGCAGGCGCGGTGTATAGACCGGAACTGGAAATCGTTCCGACGGTAGCATTGCCTCCGGTCACTCCGTTCACCTGCCAGGTCACTGCCGTGTTACTGGTGTTCTGCACCGTAGCGGTGAATTGCTGGGTTCCTCCGACTGGCACCGTTGCCGACGTAGGCGAGATGGTGACGCTCACCGGAATAGGTATTCGCGTCGTTGATACACCTGCACAGCCGGAAATATGTAATAGACTCGTCCCCACTCCCGCGCACCACAAGCAAAAGGAAAGTAGGTCTATCCTTCTCCGTTTCCGACTATAGCCATCAGTTTTCATGGGATCTCTAGCTCACCTCAGCATCGTGCAAGTATTCGCTTACGCCGCGCAACTGCTCTCAAGGCCAGGTCGCGTACCACACACTAAACTTCGCCCGAAGCTGGTAAGGTCGCTACTGGGTTCCGCATGATTCTGAAACAGGCTTTTTGAGTGCTAAAGCAAATTGACTGATGATGCTGCGAGATTGAACTTGGAATTCTTTGGGCCTGATTTTGGCTGAAGCTTTCTAATCTTGCCTTCACTGATGTCCTCACTGTCTGGTCTTAGTGACCGAAGCTTGTTGTTGGCGTATCTGATAGATACGGAGATCCTCGTCCTCGTAAAAGATCTCGGCATTGGAGTGAAATTGCCGGTAGCTCTCGCACAGTTGCAGCGCCGCTGCCTCCAAGCTGGCTCGCCCTCCCGGTGAGCGGTAATTGCGGTAAGTGGGGTCGGCTAGCACGGAGAAAGAGACGGTCCCGGGTTCCCGGGAGAAAATCTGAAAGGGTTTCTTCTCCACGTAAATAAACAAATTCTCCCGTGCATCTGGAAAGCGAAAATCTGGCCGCGCGGCTTGACTGCCATACTGCTGGACAAATCCAGCCAGATCTTCATGCCCCCCCAAGCCAAATGTTTCAGCTAGCTGTTCTACGGGAGCCGCCACAACCCACGACTGCCGAGGGAATCTATATGCGATCTGCTGGGTCGCACGGGCAGCGGCTTCATATTCGAGGCTTTGGCCGTGCAACTGTTGTGGTCGCAACCAAATCACTGCAACACAAAGACAGGTGCCGAGGAGTACCGCTTCGGCCCTCCAGCGGGTCCTGGCGGTTAATTGCGCTTCTAGAAAGGCAAGGAGGCAACCCACGAGGATGGCGCCGGCAACCGGCAAGATGGCGCGCAGTTCCTCCGGGACGGTGATACCGGCCGGCAGAGTCGCGCACACCATCAATCCATAACTCAGCGTCGCGAAAGCGAACAGTCCCGCCATCGGTCGAAGCAGCAAAACCCCAGCCGACATCACCAAAAGTATGAGTAAGACCTGGGAAACGAAGCCGGTCAGCAACAGGCAGCACGCAAAATCCAGCAAGGAATCCCACCCTCGTAAGCTCCTATGCCAATCAGCGAGAAAAACAAGAGCCAGGAGGAGGAACAGCAAGCCGAGCGCAAATTCGGGCCTGGATCGGGTAGTCGCGGGGGAAGCGCTGAAGACGCTCTCAATTCTTTGCATCGTGGAAATTGCCACTCCCGTTTGATCTCTCACGGGCGGAAACGCCGCTGCTCCTAGACAGTAGATAGCGGCAACGCTGGCAACGCGCCCACGGGCACACACCTGTAGGAGCAAGCCGGCGGCCAGAACCACGAACACGCCAATTGCAGGCGTGAGGAAACGTGTTACCTGGGTGGGATCCGTGCTGCTTAGCAAGGAGGTGGCTGCGACAGTGGCGGGAAATACCAATGGTCGGGCGACAAGGTGGATGTTGAGCATCAATTCTCGTGCCCGCAGCAAAGCCGAATATTGCTCGGGTTGATCAAAGCGCAGTTCGCGAACCGCATGTTCTGCTTGCAAGACGACGGCTATCCCCAGCACCACAACAAAGCATGCGCCCAGCAGTTCTTTGCCATCCAGGTGTCTAAGCCACTGGTTTACGCGTCGCCCGGCCGAAGTGGGCAGGCGCTTGCGTGCCAGGAGGAGCAGCTCAAAGGAACGAGATTCCACCTGGCGTATGATGTTTATCACCGTCGCTTGCAGCTCTGTCAATAAATGGCGAGGCGTCCCGGCACGCTTGCGAAAATAACCGACCGCTAGCGTGGCGCAAAAAATCAAACCAACCGTGATCGCACCCAGCACTCGCAAACTGCTTAAGAGAAAAACCAGGATCGTTGCACACAGCACGGCGCGAGCCCCATTGCCGGCCATGCGAATGACCCACGGGGCATTCGTCCTGCCCGAAAAGAGATATGTTGGAAGCCCAAAAAACGTCGCAAAGAAGACGCCGAGGATCCAAAAAGCTTTTAGCACATCCAGAGCTGGCATCCGAAAAGCTCACGAAATGGAATAGTGATAATCAGGCTGCTGCAGGACGCGAATAACCGCCGCATTGGATATCCACAGAACAACAGCGGATCCGACGAGCAGTCCAACGGCCGCGTATGGCACTCCCCAGATGTGGCTGAGTACGTATCCGGTGAGTAAGTTCACTACGACTCCGCTTGCTACTGCCAGCGACGCCATCGAAATCGCGTTTACGCTGGCCAAAATTATTATTTCCAGCAACGCCATGCTGAACATGAGATAGCCGAGACCGCCCAGCACGGCTGTCTCGAGTAATCTAGGAGCCGGGGCCAGATGACTCGAAAACGAGAAGAGCGACCAAGCGCTCAAGGCAATCGCAACGAATACAATAAAGATAGCCAACATCGACTTTGCCAGGCGTTTCCGCAGACTTGCCTTCAGTTGCTCGCTAGCGGCCTGCGGCAGTTCCGTAGCTAGCCTTTGCCAAAACCGCAACAATGAGTCAGCGAGATATTCCACCACTGCGGAAGTAATCAGGAAGGCTAGCAACACCAGATCGGTAGCGCTCTTATAGGCGGCGTCGATTCCAAAACTTAGCCCGGAAACCCATGGGACGGCGCTGCCCGCGGTCACACGATCGGAAAAAAGAAAGCTGAAATAGAGGGTCCCGTAAACATAGAAAGGTATCACCGAGATGAACATGACGCCACTTCGTGGAGCCGCGCTATCCTTGCTCTGTGGATTCTTCCTCTCTGCGTGATAACGACCGGCCAGCACACAAGCGAGCGCGAAAGATACTGCCAGTAACGGGCAAAGTAGCAACAAAATGGTTGTTCGCGGACTTGAAAGAATTTCTATCAGGCCACCAATTAGAATGGTAAGAAAAAAAATGAGCGGTATGCACCAGCCGAGCCCCTGCACGGAAAGCACGGCGCAGAGCATCCATAGAAGGCTTAGTGCCAGGTAGTTGAGCGCCGCCAGAACGAGGTAGTTGCCGGCGAATAAATGAAAGTAAGAACCCGCGATCATCCCTAATACTGCCAGAACAAGACCGCAAGTCAGCCCAATGTTCAGAAGTGAGATGCAGGTGCGATGCGCCAATGCGGGCTCCTTCAGCCCGTAATAGAAGTTTCCACAGCGGGAAATCATCTGCACGAACCCGCCGGTGCTGATAAGACTGGCGATCAGCGAAAGACTCAACGCTCCGCCTATCTCGGGGGAAACTTGCAGCGCCTGCGGCCGCCAGTACTCGAAAGCCACCAGCACCATCCAAGGCACAGCGTAGGCCAAGCTCAGGGAAAACTTGCGCAGCGCGCATCTGGTTTCTGCCCAGACGGAAAGCTGCCCGCGCTTCTGACTGGCCCTCTCATCCGCAGCAGGCTTTTGCTGGAGACGCGCGAAGAGATGCTCGGCCAAAGAAAAGATATCCGGGAAACCCCAACTTTTCGCGGCCTGATCATTATGCCCCATCGATTCCATCAGGGCCGCAACCTCGCGGGCGTGCACGACTTGTGCCGTCACTCGGTCATTTGTAAACAGGTCTTCGTGCTCTTTATGATTCATAGGCCTCCACCGCAGGTCAAAAGTGGCGCTTCTTGGGCAGAAGTTAACGAATTTGCGATGTGTCTTGGTTCAAGTGAGCCATCGAAGGGGATCCGATGAATAGAATGAGTGGCGGCATCTCCGACCACTAAGTAGTCGCCCACTTGCCTCCAGAAGCGTATGTGATTAGAAGCGACCGGAGACGGCTGCTCGAAACCGCGAAGCATGGTGCTTTCGAGGCTGCAGCGATGTTCAGCTAAAGCGTTGGTCACAGCCGCAAAGTTCGGTTCTCCCCAGCTAAAACCATCGAGGCCATAGAGAAGGGCTGTCCACCACGCATAATTGAACTTTTCCAGGCTGAATGGCTGCTGCTCGGTCGTTGTGGTGGTGGCAAAAATGCGGGCCCCGTAACGTCGCCGATATTTGAGGGCCCGGTTCAGGCGCGCTTGCCAGTCGGAAAAATCTTCATAGTCGCTGTTTCTCACCTGAAAGGATTCCAGCAGAAAAAGATCGCGCCGGTCTAAGGGCGGAGGCAAATGTTCAGGGTTTTTCTCGGCGCCATTCGCATGCGGGAGCTGGTCTTCGGAGCTGAACAAATGATCCAGAAAGTACGCATTCATGAACGCGCTCAGACCAAGTTCATGGATCATCCTGACGGCCATATTCTGTCGTTCGCGCGTGACCACGGCGAAGTCGTAGCCGGCCTCATCCAGAAAAATGCCTGCCACACCCATCTGCTTCCACAGCGTCACACGTTCTTCCAATTGTGCCGGCGTGAGAGATATTTTTTCTCCTTTGGGGGATGGCATCTCGCCCAAACAGACGTAGCCGTAGAAACGTGTCCCGGGCCTGCGGTCCCGGACCGCCGCGATTATCCTGAGGACCTTCTGGTGCTCCTCCGGGTCCCCCGGAGGGTAGCGCCCGGGTTGCCGGTCCGGAAACTCCAAGCCATCGCCCAAGACCACCACGTCGTAAGCGTTGAATACACTCGCCGCTTTCTCAATATCCCCGTTAGCCCCATTTACCAGACTGGGGTACCCGTAATAGATTGCTAGGCGCGCGAGCGCAGTAGCATTAGCAGTGTGGACGATACTGCTTGCGGGGAACAAACTTGACCCTGCCAACGTCATAGCCAACCCTAGCCGAACCAACCGCACGCACACTCCGATCACCGGCTATATGCCGGCAAGAACGGCCGGGGCCGGCGCGACAGCAGTTTGCAGTAAGTGCTTTCGTAAGAATTGAGGAATTGTTCCTCGGTAAAATGCTTAAGGACGCGCGCCCGAGCCATCTGCCCCAATCGTTTGCGCTCTCCCGAATTGTTGAGTAAGAAAGAAACGGCCGCGGCCATCGCTTGCGGCGTCCTGGCAGGCACAAGCAGCCCGCAATCATCCAGCGCTTCTCTCACCCCTCCTACATCCGAAGCAACGATCGCCGCGCCGCACGCCATGGCCTCCAGCACAGCATAGGGGAAGGCTTCGGAAATGCTGGGGAAAGCCATGACGTCAGCGTCGTTGTACACTTTCCACGGCTCCTTTGTCGGCCCCGCGAATGTGACGCAATCGCTCAGTCCCAACTCCGCGACCTTGTGGAGGCAGGAATCGAAATACGCGCGATCGGCGGGCGTCCCATAGAAGCGCACCTCCACATCGTTGACCTTTGTTCTTAGCAAGGCCGCCGCGTCTATCAAGTCGAGCTGCCCTTTTAATGGATAAATATGGCCGACACAGGAGACCCGCGCTCGGTCATTGTTTTTCTGCTTGTCTGGAGAGAATTTTTGGGGATCAACTCCGTTGAAAATCACGTTGATACGGCTCTCGGGCACGCCCAAATGCTTTTCCCAACGCGAATTGTAGGCGCATACGGGAGCCACGAGGTCGGCGAAGTGATAATTCAATTCGACCACGTTTTCAACCACTCGGTATAGAAACCAACGAACGAAAAAGGACTTCACTTGACGGCGAAGATTGAAATATTGCTCGCGCAGATAGACCCCATGCTCTGTCAGCACATAGGGCGTGCCATGCGCTAGTTTTGCCAGTACGCAAGGCAAGCCGCAAAATGAGGCCGCCGATGAATGTGTGATGTCTGCGCCAGGAATGGGGAAGTGAAGCACCATCAACAAGTGGTAGAGCAAGCGAAAAGCTTGCTTCAATTCGGCGAGAGTCGCGTACTCCGTGGCCCGGGGGCGGCCCTCCCAGGCAGCCCGCACCGCGTGGCGAAGCACGTTCCAGGCGTCCAGGGAGTTCATGGTTTTCTGGTAGTCGAACCATTGAAAGTAGTTGTGGAGTTCAAGCAACACACGGCCAAGTTCTTCTTTGTCACAACTAGCCGAGAACAAGAGAGCCAGGAATCGTTCGAAGATTGGTTTGAAACGGGCAGCAATAACTGGTGGCGTAGTATTCCATAGATTACGCAGCACCACGGAAGGTGGTTGATGGTAGGAATATTCTGCTGGCTGTAAAAGGCCCCATTGCGGAACTTTAATCACGCCCCGCACATTGCCCGGCAGGTCGTATTTGGGCTGTGGCGACGGGTTGGTAACTACCGCCAGCACAGTGAAGTCAATGTTTGGCAAGTTATGCGTGAGGCGGTGACACCACGTGCTCACACCACCGCTGTAGAACGGATACGTTCCTTCGGTTGTCAGAAGAACGGAAATCGGCGCCTCAAAGGTCATTGCCGCACAAACCGTACCTCGGCCGGTTGCCCCGCCAGCAGCAAGAGAGTTGGATTATCGAATTCGACATCCACGGTGTGGGTCAGGTTTTCAGTGGGGAGCGGATTGATGGTTCCGATTCTGCCCGCCTCCGCGCGGGAAGGGGAGGACGGCAGCTTCACTTGCACCGATTGGCCAACTTTCAGTTCTGAAATCAACTGCGCTGCTACCTGAACTTCCGCGATCATGCGATCCAGTTTCGCGAGCCGCACAAGGACGGTGCCACCAGGCACGCGATCCCCGAGGCGGACGGGGACTTCCGAGACCACACCGGCTGCCGTGGCCCGCACGACAGTGGCGTCGGCTTGCTCCTTAGCGCGTTCATAGTTCACTTGCGCCTGGCGCAATTGCGCTTTTAATTCCTCGCGCGTGACCTTCGCTTGCAGGTTGGCCTGCTCTGCCTGATCCTGGGCCAGCTTTGCTGATGCCGTCGCCAGTTGCTTCGCGTTTTCCAGGTCATCCCGGGCAACGCGCAGCTCCGTAGCTCGAGCATCCAACTCTTGTTGCGCAATGAGTCCGGCATCGAACAGTTTCTTGGCGCGGTTGTAGTTGAGCATGGTTTGGTCGTAGGCGGCGTCGGCTCGTTCCGGAGAATCACGCCATTGCCGCGTGGGAACTAACTGTTCTTGGCGTTGCGCTATGGCCACACGGGCATTCGCGTCACCCAGTTGTAGGCCAAATTTATTCACCTTGGTCTTCGCTGCCTCGAGCTCCACACTTGCTTGTTTGAGGGCCAATTGCGCTTCGCGATCATCCATAGTTAGAAGCTGCTGACCCTGTTGCACGGTATCGCCCACCTTGACCGAAATATTGGAAACCGTGCCGCCGGACTCCGCGGTGATGTGGATTTCACTGGCCGGGTGCACTGTGCCTTCAAACGGCACACCGTAGACCGACTGACGGCTGGTGAATGCAGTTCCATGCGGGCGGAATGCCTGGTTCGTTCCTAGCAACACGAGCCCCGTCGCAAAGAAAGCCAGCACCAAGTAATTTCGGATCTTCTGATGTGACCACCGGAACTCGCCAGGAAGCTGGACGGTATGATCTTTCAGCCTGCCGAATACATCGGCGTTTGCGGGAGGGACGAGCGTCGGCAAGACTTCGAAGGAGCCCTCCGCGGGCTGCCCCTGTGCTGGCGACAGAGAATTTACCCTGTCCAAGGCGGGGTCCTGCCCCGCGATTATGGCATCAAATATTCGGCTCACCGTACTCCTTTCATTCTAGAGGCGCAACGCGCATTGCTACCTCAGCTACAACAACACGGAAAGAGTCGCTGATTGACTCGTGTTGTTATACGAAGCTGAGATCGTCGATGAAGTCGATACGAGCACCATCGACGTATTCACCGTAAACGTCGCGCTGCTGCTTCCAGCAGGAACGATCACGCTGGGAGGCGCGGTGGCGGCCGCCGCGTTGCTGCTGGAAAGGATAACTTGCGCGCCGCCCGCGGGAGCCGGCCCGCTAAGGGTTACTGTCCCAGTAGACGATTGCGCGCCGCCAACAACGGTGGAGGGGTTCAACGTCAGCGATGAGATGGTTGGGGCCGTCACGGTGAGTGAGGCCGAGGGCGTGACGCTATCATACGATGCAAAAATGGTCGCCACAGTCGAGGCGGCCACCGGGTTGGTGCTGATCGGGAAAGTGCCGCTGGTGCTTCCGGCCGGAACCGTTACGCTGGCAGGAACGCTAGCCGCCGCGTTGCTGCTGGAAAGCGCAACCTGCGCGCCAGCCGCGGGAGCTGGTCCGCTTAAGGTCACCGTGCCCGTGGACGATTGCGCACCACCAGTTACACTGCTGGGGTTCAACGTCACCGAAGAGGCGGATGGGAGAAGAGCTACCGATGTCACGGGCAGCGTTACCGTTTGACCGCTGCTGACCGAAACGTGCGAAATGTATTGTCCTCCATAAGCTTCGGCATTTGCGCTGTACAAGCCGGTGACCGGGACGATCGCGCTCGCGACCGCGGCCGTCGAAGGCACCGTGATGCTAATGGTCTGATTCGACCCCGGGGCGCCCGTGATGCTGGCTGTCACCGTCGACAGGTTATAGGCGTTGCGCTTCTTCATGTTCTGCCCCAACTGATCGAGCGTCAGGCTGACGACCCCCCGATTGAAGAGCCGTTCGTACTTACTGAAAGCCTGATCGTAGGTGTCGCCGAGCAGCGAGTGACCTTGCCCGTCATAGTCGTGCAGATTGGGTTGATGGAACATCTCCGGGTCCATGTCTCCCATCAACATGTGCGTGACGAAGTCCGAGCTGACGTAATCGAGAATCTGTGCTGCATTGTAAGTGTTATAGGGCGGCTGAGCTGGATTGTTATAGATGCAGTAAAATTCCGCCTGATCGTCATTCCAATTTGCGGCGTTGAAAAAGACATCGTTGGGACGGCGCGGTACTTCATAAAGACTGGGAGCGTAGCTGTTCACGATACCTACATTTGGCGACGGATTGGGACCGTTATTCGGCTGTCCAAGGACCGACGTGTCGGTTACCACGTATCCCACCCCATCTTGAGCGAGATAGGATGGGACCGCAGTGTCGTTCAGACCCGTGACTCCCGGAGTTACAAGATTTAATGGGTTGAAGTCGGTCAAATGGATAGTGCTGACAGTATCACTGGTGTCTGTGTCTAGGTTCTGCCCGCTGCCGTTGGCGACATACTGGTTTGTCAGGATCTCGAGGTCGATGGAATCCATCTGGGGAGTGTCCGGATCGCCATAAGGATCCGACTTATGCAAGCCGTTCAGCGTGTTCGGGTGATCGTAGGTGTGACTTATCCAGTGGAAGAACGGTTGGTAGCTCTGCACATGGGTTGTCAAATCATCATTCGCAACGCCGGGGGAAGGGAGACCGGTCCAGTCGGTATTGCCTGTGGTGCCGACGCCGTTGAAGGCCAGAGTTATTTTGAAATTTGCAAGGAACGGATCGCTTTGAACCCTGTTCTGCCAAGCGACCAGCGAAGTCATGTCCGCGGAGTTGATCCTAAAAAACGGCAGCGTGGTGGAATCCGGCGCCGTGCGGTCGTGCGTGATGGGATCGGTGCATGGCGTCCCCGGTATCCACTCCGAGTCGTTAATGAAAAAGTCGTCTACCTGCGCAGCGGCGTAGGTATGATATTCGCCAAGAAAGATGCCTTTCATCACCCAATTGATCAGACCGTACGCCAGGACCAAGTCGTGCGTCTGGTAGGGACTGCTGTCGAAGGTCTGGGTGAGATATTGTCTCCCATCCGCTTGGGTGTAGATCAGCGAAAGCGCGTAGCCGGAGTTATCCGTGAGCAAGGGCGTTACCGAAGCACCCGCTGGCAAGGTACTGAGCGGAGTGCCCTGATAGATGAAGGCGTTTGAGATGACCACCGGGTTGGCGGTGTTCGCGTACCAGAAAGCGGATGCCCCTGCCGAAGTAAAGCCAGCGCTATCCGTACCGGACGAAGTGATGGTCCCGTTATAAGGGTAGTTGAATCCGAAATCGTTGTTCGGATACATGTACCAATTCAACTGGCGGATCCCGAACTTTTGCTCGTAGGCGGTCAGGTTGGGCATCCCCGGTAGCGTGTAGACATAGGCGCCAAACGCGAAGATCACGCCTTGGTAGTAACCGTGGCAACTGCCGTCGGACAACATTGCGGCAGTGATTCCTCCGGTGCTGACGGTCATGTCCAAAACGTCGTAAGGCGTGCCCAAATAGTCGAGAATCTGCTTGATGGCAGGAAAATCCGCCTCCGCTTTTCCATTGCTCACCACCAGCAGCTTCACGTCGATCGTCGGCGTCGCGCAACTCTGGGCTCGCGCGGTTTGTATTGTGGCCGAGAAAAGCACGAGAGTCAGAACCACGACTCCGTTGGAAATCCCGCAAAAGCGGAACAACTGCTTCATAAGCCTACCTCTCTTAGCTCTGAAATCGGGCCCCGACCCACACCAAAGCCTCCGCAAGTCGTGCGGTTGGGTTCGTGCGGGCAGGTTCAGCAGGGAGAATGATCTGTGCCTGGCTAGCTCGCGTATCTCCAACTTGCTTCGACCATGGCTTGGTCAGTCCCACTCAGGGTAGGGGACGGCAAAATAAGCAGCAATCCGGTGATTGTCGCAATTGGGGAACGAAGAATCCCGCCTATCAAGGAATTAGCCGATCAAATTAGCCCTTTGGGTTAGGGCAATGAACTGCCCACACCCGTATTCCTTTCGACTTTCTCGCGGGCTTCATGGGCAACTGCTACATTAATGCGGTTGCGTCAGGATAATTTTGCTTACCATTGCGGACCGGGAAGAGGCGCCCGTCTTGATCATGATCATTCGTATATAAGCTTTCACGGTATTGGGGCTGATACTCATGCGATTCGCAATCGCCTTGCTGCTCAGACCTTGCAGCACATACTCCAACGCTTCCTGCTCTCGTTGCGTGAGGTTGAACTGCCCGGAGACTCGCGACAATGGGACCAACCCGGAGGGACCTCGTTCTAGCAGCACGGCTATGCATGGGTGCGAAGCATCTCTGTCACAGGAATCCACGACGAAGGCTCGGCAAAAATAACGTCTCCTGCCGGACCGGAACTCCGCCACAAAAGACGATTCACTACGAGCCTCCTGGCTTACTAGCCTTGACCGAACCTTTGCTGCAAGGAGCACTTCAGAGCCCGTTAAGTCTGTCTGTTTGTCCGGATAATCAATAATATTGATGGCCTCGGCATTGAACCACGCGGGCCGCAGTGAGGAATCCAGCAGAAGGAACCCTGCCGCGGTTTTGGGAGGAGATTCCTCCTTCGTAGGCACGGACGCGACCGCTTTGGCGACCGAAATCTTTTTATTCGTTAATCGAGGGATAGCGCTGCCCATAGCCATACTCCTCGGCAGCTACGCCGCACCACGCACGGCTTGTCGTTTTGGCGTTGTGGAACCGAAAGCGAAGGAACGATGCATCCGCGTTCTCTCCTTCGTCCCTGTTCTCCAATCGTGGCTGTTGTTACTTCCTCTAAAAGAAATCTGCGAGCTAAGGCTCAGGTGGTTTGCTGTGAGCCGCTTCCTAACCAAAGCTTTGGCCTGGGATGGTAGCTTCGAGGAGATGCTGTCGCATTTCCTTTGGTGGTTCGATGATGGAAAGCAATGATTGATCTTCGTGGTCGCGCGCATCTTATCCTGGACATCGGGAGAACAAACGGACCCTCAGCGGTCGCATCCTGCAATCTAGAAAGTTTAGGGGGCGCACAGTCGGACTCGATTCTGAGCCTGCCCTTCCTCGAAAGATATGAGCCCGACGCTTCTTTTGGTCAGAGCCCACTTAATCGATAAAGCGCTAGAAATCCTTGGCGAAACAGGAAGCCCACAGACTTCCTCGCAACCTATCGTCAGTCTCTTGCCAGTAAGGCGCAACCCCGTAGAATCTCTATTTTTGCATACATTAAAAACCCTAATAAGCTGTCGGTTTTCGAAACCTAGGGACCCTTCTTGACTTCTACTGAATTTGCGACGACGCACGAAGTAGGCCTACCACCAGCCAAAAAATAGGCTTGAAAAGGAAAGTCGATGGCGAGATACTCCCCTAAGAACCTTATGGGCAGGACCCCTGGCCATGACTCAGAAAAAGTCTGAAGCCGGCGATCTGTTGCGCGACACACTCGACATGCTCATCCTGAAAACTCTGAGCCAAGGAGAGATGCACGGCTATGACATCGCAGAGTACATCCATGACAGGAGCGACCAGGTTCTGGGCGTCGAAGAAGGCGCCCTGTATCCGGCGCTACACCGCCTGGAAGTTCGAGGACTGCTCGCGGCAGAGTGGGGCGTATCGGACAACAACCGGCGGGCGAAATATTACAAGCTGACGGCGGCGGGACGGAAACAGCTCGCGGAAGAAACAGCGCACTGGAACCGCATGTCTTCCGCGATTGCGCGGATTCTGGAGCCCGCCTGAGGAGGACCGATGCCGCACGAATGGCTGACGGAGGCGTGGCTGAGGGCCATGGCGCTGGTGAAGCGGAAGAGACTGGACCGCGACCTCGAGGAAGAACTGCAGTTTCATCTGGCGAAGCGCGCGGAAAAGAATTGCGCCTTGGGGATTACGGCAAATGACGCGCAAGCTGCAGCGCGCCGGCGATTTGGGAACGTTACGCTCGTGAAGGAAGATTGCCGCGAAACGTGGATTTTTACCTCGATTGAAACGCTCTGGCAGGACCTCCGCTACGCGGCCCGGATCCTGGCAAAAAGCCCGGGCTTCGCCGCCGTCGTAATTTTCTCGCTGGCGCTCGGCATCGGAGCAAACACCGCGGTATTCAGTGCGATGAACGCGGTGCTGTTACGCGCTCTGCCTTACGAGCATCCGGATACCTTGGCGACAGTATGGACCACCCAAAAAACGGACCCCGGTTCAGAGGATCTTCCGCCGGTTGCGGAGGTGACTGACTGGAAAGAACAAAATCATGTTTTTGCGGACATTGCCGGGACCAGTATCAGCGGTAAAGCCATGCTGACCGGCTTCGGTGAGCCTGGGCCGGTCATCGCTCAATGGGCGACTCAGAACTTTTTCGACTTGGTCGGAGTGCAGCCCGCCTTGGGGCGGGTCCTTCGCACGGAAGAGAGTCAAGAGGAGTTCCAGACCGTTGTCATCAGCAACGTCTTCTGGAAGAGGAGGTTCAACAGCGACCCCCATGTGCTTGGCACGACGTTCCGGATCGATGGTGTGGTTTCGAATGTCGTCGGAGTGATGCCTGAGGGGTTCACTGGGTTTGCGCCGTGGTACGGCTCGGACACTGAGGGAAAGCCCACGGAGGTTTGGCTACCGATCGATCCGCGAAGTGCAAGGAATGCGAAGCGCTCCGACCACTGGATCATGCCCGTGGCGCGCCTAAAGCCGGGAGTGACCGTCGCGCAAGCACAGGTCGAGATGGACGTGATTGCCCTGGGCATGGAGCGAGCCTATCCCGACTCCAATAAGGGAGTGGGGGAAAAGGTTATTCCTTTGCGCGACACGCTGTACAAGAGTACTCGAGACAAACTCTATCCGCTTATGGGAGCAGTGGGCTTTGTGCTGCTGATTGGCTGCGTGAACGTGGCGAACCTCATGCTTTCTCGGACGGAGGGTCGGCGAAAGGAATACTCCGTGCGGGCGTCGCTCGGTGCGAGCCGGCGGCGACTCATGCAGCAATTGCTTGCTGAGAGCGGATTGCTGACATTGATCGGGGGCTCGCTCGGCATCTTGCTTTCGTTTTGGGGAATTCGCCTGCTGCGCGCGATTGCAGAAGGTGTTCCAGATGCGGAGAGCATTCGCATCGACGGACGTGTGCTCCTTTTTGCCGCTGGACTCTCGGTCTTGACGGCGTTCCTGTTCGGCCTGGCCCCAGCCATTTGCGCTGCGCGCCTAGATTTGAATGATGCTCTGCGCGCAGGAGAGAGCAGGACTTCATCCGGGAAACGAGGCCGCACGCGTTATCTGTTGGTGATTTCGGAAGTAGCTCTGGCGATGGTGCTTTTGGTGGGGGCCGGCTTGATGATCAACAGCTTGCTTCGCTTGCTGCTCCCCTCTCCGGGTTTTGACGCGGCAAACGTGCTGACCATGGCTGTGAATCTCCCGGCGACCGACGTGAAATACGTCGAGAAAATTCCCGGCAAAGACATGGATCGAGTATCTCCGAAAGTGACCGCCTTTCACCAGCAATTGCTCGGAAGAGCCTCGGCGATACCGGGAGTCGAGTCGGTAGGAATGATCAGCATCATCCCTCCGCTGGGAGCGGGAATGAGGACTTTCTCCATCCTTGGGCATCCTGCTCCTTTACCGGGGAGTAGGCCGCAGGGGTTTTTCAACGAAGTGAGTCCCAGCTACTTTAGCACCATGAAGATTCCGCTCAGGAAAGGGCGCTACTTCGATGAGCGCGATAAGGAGAGCGCGCCGTGGGCAGTGATCATTAGCGAGACACTGGCAAGTCGCTATTTTCCGAATGAAGATCCGATCGAGCAACAGATTCTCCTTCGTTACGAGCCTCAGCGAGTGGACGAAGAGAGGCCGCGCCAGATCGTGGGCGTTGTGGGCGAGGTCAAGCAAATCGGGATGGGCGGACTTCACCCGCTTCTCTACGAATCCTTTCTCCAACAGCCGGAAGTGTTCCAGGGCGGCAGCGAATTCTTCCAGCTCATGGGGAGCCTGGTAATCCGGACCACCTCAGACGTACGTGTCCATGAGGCATATATCGCAACGTCGGTGAAGCAATTTGTGAAAGAGATGGACCCCGATCAGCCTGTGACTGACATCAGTACGATGGAGGACGTGCTGGGAAAATCCCTGAAAGATTACAAAAACTACGTCGTCGTGCTCGGTTTTTTGGCCGGCATAGCCGTGGTTCTGGCAGCGATCGGCGTTTACGGCGTCCTTTCCTACTTTGTCAACCAGCGTACACGCGAATTGGGCATCCGTTTCGCTCTTGGAGCTCAGCGCGGTGATGTGCTCTTGTTGGTCACCAAGCTGGGACTCGCGCTTACTGGGACCGGACTCGCCATTGGCGTTGCGCTGACGCTCGGACTCAACCGGTTCATGGCGCAGCATCTCCAGCTCTTTCACGTGAAGCCAACCGATCCAGCAACCTCTGGCGCCGTCGGCATCTTGCTGGTGTGCATCGCCTTGCTGGCGTGCTATATCCCTGCTCGCCGCGCCACCCATGTGGATCCCCTGACCGCGCTACGGCATGAGTAACTCGGTGAGTCCATTACCATGGAGCGACCATGGGTCTCGGTTCGGAAATACTCTTGATTGCGACTCTTATCAAGAACAACGAAGCGAGATTGATATCGTACATAGACTATGAAATGGAAACGGTTACGCTGTTGGCAGTGTTAACCCACAAAGAGTACGACAAGGGGGGGTGGAAGAGTACTTGCAACCGTTTGTTTCCCTTCGCATATTCCATGTATTTGATACCGAGTTCGCCGGCAGTCCTTGTAAGATGGTTGTCTTTCGTCAAACGGACAGAACATCCTGTAACTTCCTGGCCATAGCGGACAAAATGGGACGTATCTCCTGGCTACGGCGCCGGAGCCGATCGTGGCTTGTGTTCCGTTAGCCACATATCGTCACAGCGAGCAAAGCCATTTCATTGACAATGAGAACAAAATCGCCACCACGCCAGAACTTCCTTGCCATTCTGGCCTGTTTCTTTTTCTCTGGCGCAGCGGGTCTCATCTACCAAGTGGCTTGGGGCAAGGCCCTGGGGTTGATCTTCGGACACACTGTCTATGCGATCGCCACGGTGCTCGCTGCCTTTATGGCTGGCCTGGCCGCCGGCAGTGCTTATATTGGTCGTTGGAGCGAACAACACGCCGAACCTGTCGCCTTGTATTCCTGGATCGAGTTTCTGGTCGCTGCGACAGGAGCTTTCTCGCTCGCCGGCCTTGCTGGCGTCCGTTCGCTCTATGTAGCGGCATATCCGAGCGTTAGTGGCCTGCAGCCGATTCTGCTCGCGCTAAGATTCTTCGGCGCAACCGTGGTTCTGTTCATTCCGACCTTTTTAATGGGGGGCACACTTCCCATCCTGGTTCGCGGCATCACCCGGAATTCTGCCGAACTGGGTATGCGAGTCAGTCAGCTCTATTGGGTCAATACGCTGGGCGCGGTTGCCGGGACACTGATCTCCGGTTTTGTCCTGCTTCCCGCATTGGGCTTGCGCGGGACGGTTGCCTCGGCCGTGGTTCTCAATATCCTTGTCGGTTTGATCGCCCTTCGGATCGCGAAAGAGCCGCGCAACCAGCGCGAAGGAAAGGGCTCACCCTTAATTGTGAGTTCCGCCGCTGCCGATCCGCAACAACCCACATTTGCCTTCCTGCTTTTTCTGTTTGCCGTCGTAGGTAGCACCGCTTTTGCGTACGAGATTGCTTGGACGCGGCTCCTGGCGATCGCGATCAGCAGCTCCACATACGCGTTTACACTGATGCTCGCGACGTTTCTTGCGGGCACGGTCATTGGCAGTGCATTTTTCCAACGCTTCTTCGCAAGCTCAGGGCGGGTCTCACTTATTACGTTCTCCCGGACGCAAACATGGATCGGGATCGCAGCTCTTTCTTCCTTGATTTTCTTTCATTGGATTCCAGCCGTCATTCCCCCTTTGCTACGAGCGACCCATCAGACCTTTAGCGGACTCGTTCTAGCGCAATTTGTCACCAGTGCCCTGACTGTTCTCCCAGTGGCCGCCATTTTCGGTTTCAATTTTCCCACCGTTGTCGTTTTGCTTGATGCCGCGCCCGCCAACTTTGTCAGGTCGGCAACGGTCGGCCGGGCTTATGCCGCAAACACTGTTGGCGCCATCGTTGGGTCACTGATAACCGGTTTCTGGCTGGTCCCTTGGCTGGGGAGTTTTCGCGTGATAGCCGCTACCGCTGGAGTGAATCTGCTATTGGCAGTGGCGCTGGAATTGCGCTCATGGCAACGCCGCATCCTGCCTTTAGCGATGAATCTCTTCTGTCTTCTGATCGCAATGGTCGTCGGATCTTCTTCTTTCCTACACAATCGGACGCTCCTCTCCTTATCAGCAGTACTGTATGGAAACTCTTATCAAGGTCATCTTACTCTCGGCGAAATCGCTGCGACAAACGATCTCGTGTTTACCGCAGACGGCGTAAACGACTCGATTGCCGTTTTCCGCTCGGATAACTACGTGGCCCTCCGCGTCAACGGTAAAGTAGATGCATCCACGGGTGATGCTCGCACGCAGCTCCTCTTGGGTCACTTGGGAGCCGCGTTTGAGCCGGCGCCGCGGCGAGTTCTCATCATCGGTTTCGGTAGCGGTATGACCGCCTCGGCCGTAGCCCGTTACCCAGACATCGAGAAAATTGATTGCGTTGAAATCGAGCCCGCCGTCATCCGAGCGGCGCCTTACCTCGAAAGTCTCAATCGTAATGTCCTGAGTGATCCTCGCGTTCACGTCATTTTCGATGACGCGCGAAACTTCCTGCTCACTTCTCGCGAGAAGTACGACCTGATCATTTCCGAGCCGTCGAACCCTTGGATCGCAGGTATCGCTACGCTTTTCACGGATGAGTACTACGCTGTCGTCCGCCACCAGCTCGCGCCAGGCGGAAAATTCGTGCAGTGGGTGCAAGCATATTCGCTGGCACCGGCCGACCTGCGCATGATTATCGCGAGTCTCGCGCCTCACTTTGCCGAAGTTACCCTCTGGCGTGCCGCCGGACCCGACCTTCTGCTCCTGGGCCGCACCGACCCGGCGCTCTTCCAATTCGGCCGCCTCCGCGCTCTTTGGCAAAACGCAGCTCTCCGTAATGACTTTGAGTCCATTGATGTGCACCAACCCGAAGGACTCGTCGCTTACTACTTGTTGGACGATGCGGCAGTGCGAAAACTGGCAGAGGGCAGCACCTTGAACACGGACGATCGCACTCTCCTCGAATATCATGCCCCTCAAACGGTGCTTATTCCCGGCTTATCTGATGCAAATCAAGAACTCATTACGCAGTTCCGCAAAGGTCCGCTGCCGACGAATTTGGAACCCTCAGAAGTTCAACAAGCGCTCGAAGGTGGTTCTCTTACAGCGCTCGATCTCAGCGACAGGGCAAATGCTAGAAATTTTGTCAGAGCTCTCGAATCTCAACCGGAATCTACTTCTCGTTACATTGTTCAAGGCCGCTTTGCGCTGATGCAAGGTGCCCTAACAGAAGCTAAGTCCTTTCTGGAGGCCGCCCTCAAGCGAGATCCCGACTCGCCCGAAGCAATGCACTGGCTCGCCATCGCCGAGCATCGTGGCGGCGAGGATACCTCTGCCCGATCGCGCGTCGACGAGATTCTGAAGCGCCATCCTCGCTTCCTCCCTGCGCTCACCGATGAAATGGAGCTCGCGGCGGATCGCAAGGATTTTCGAATCGCCCTGCTTGCGCAGTTGAACCGGATTGTCGTGATGCCGGACCCACCGGCATCCGAATACTGCCGCCTCGGAGCGATATGGATGAAATTATCCAACCTGGCGGAGGCTGAACCAGTCCTGCTTAGAGGAACGATGAAGGATCCTTACAGCTATGCCTGCCACCTCGAATTAGGTGAATTGTATAGTGAAACGGGTCGATATCCTCTCGCGCGTCAACACTTCGAGTTCGTTGTGCGTTTCTATCCGGATTATGACCCCGCCATCTTCAGGTCCCTTGCAGGAGTGTACGTCGCTCTGGGAGATTCCCACTCTTCCATGGCCACTCTTCAGAAAGGCCTTCGCCTCTTCCCTGATGACCCGGAGTTGCAGAAAGCAGTGCCCGGCAAATGATGTTCGCACGTCAAGCGTAAGTGATGATTGGAGAGCTGTTCTCCCGCGACGCGCTGTAATGAAGCGACTGCAGCTATGAATTTCGATCGTGTTTCCGAGCGGGTTTTCGGTCTCGCCCGGACTGCAGCGCTGGACTCTCCATAGTCCGTGTACCCGGTATGTGTTTGCTGAGCGAGAAGTTCATTACTCTTCCCTGAGCAAACCTGCTGGATCTATGCGTAAAGCACGTTGTGCGGGAATACAGATCGCCACGAGACCCAACACCGCCATGGTGGTCAGCACCGCAGCAAACAACAACGGATCGCGTGGCGTAGCCTGATAGACGATTTGGGCCAAAAGTTGGCTGGCCATCACGCCTAGGAGCAATCCGGCCGAGGAACCCGAAAGCAGCAAAATTAGAGGACGGCTCAGCGCCGAACGCATCAGTTGGACGGCTTGGGCTCCCAGGGCCACGCGGATGCCAAGTTCTTTCATTCGCTTCGAGACTACATACATGGCCATTCCGAAGACTCCCGTGACGGCCAGCATCGCTGCCAACAAACCCATCACGCCAAGAGCGGCCGTGGCCACGCGCGCGGGAAATAAAACGAATGCCAGAGCGTCGGGCCAGCTATGGAAAACGAACGGCAAACTCGGATCGATTTGCGCGAGCGTCCGTCTGAGCTCCGGCACGATTTCCGCGGTCGGCAATGGCGAGCGCACCACCAGTGAAGTGTCACTGTCGGGGTTTTGTTCGAGCGGGAAAAACATGGCTGGCCAAGGGGTTTCCGTCAGCGATTCGTACTTTCCGTTTTCGACCACGCCGACAATCTCATATGAATACTTTTCCCCGAGGGCAAAACGGAGACCGAGCGCGGATGTGTTCCCGGCCATTCTTTGGGCGAACGTCTCGTTGACGATCGCGACGTTGGGCGCTTTGGCATCGTCGTGCCAGGTAAAGTCGCGCCCGCCCAACAAACGCGTCCCAGCGGCTTGGAGATAGCCGGGTGAGATGGAAAAAAATCTTGCCCCGAATGCGCTATTGGACATTCGGAAATCGCTTGTACCCTCCCGGTAGACCGGAGAAGTGCTTCCTCCGGTGCCGAGCGGAGTCTCGTCGATGATTCCGACCGAAGTAACTCCGGGAATGCGTCCAACTTCTTCGAGCATGCGCTTGCGAACCGGCATGATTGAAGCCCCAGAGTGTCCGCCCATGTGCAAATCAGTCTCGGCCAGAATCACACCTTGCGGATGGAAGCCCAGCCGGGCGTGCAGCGAGCGCTGCATTCCACGCAGAGCGACAAGGGAAGCCGTAACCAGCAAAGTACACAGCGTAATCTGAATACCAAGAAGAAGATCGCGAAGCGTGAAGCGCCGAAGGACAATCGCGGCGCCGCCGCCGCTTTTCATGACTTGTGCGGAGTCGGTGGCCCAGATCTGCCGCATGGGAACCAGGCCACACAACACTCCGCTTGCAATCGACAGCAGCAGGGCCACCAGGAACACTTTTGGATCGGGGCTGACAGTCACATGAATCGGAAATTCCGGAAACGGCTGCCAGCGCGTCAAACCATTCAGCAAGATGGTAGAAAAAAATGTTCCTAAAGCGCCGCCGAGAACGGAGAGGAGGACCGCCTCAGAAAGCAGTTGACGGACGACATTCCACCGGCTGGAACCAATGGCCAGGCGGATGGCGAGTTCGCGGCTGCGATCTGCGGTGCGCGCGGCAAAAAGGCTTGCGAGGTTGGCGCAAGCCGCCAAGAGCACAAGAAACGCGAGGAGCATGACGCCCGCCAAAAAGGATCTGGCTGGGTCTCCGAACATATCGCCCATCAATCCGGGTTTTACCAGCCGTGCGCTCAAGCCGTCATCTGCGGGATTCTGGCGCGCCAGTTCCTGCGCGATGGCGGTGAGATTATCGGTGGCTTGCTGCGGAGTGACCCCAGGATTCAATTTTCCCAAGATCCAGAGATTGTGCGAGCCACGGTTGGAAAGAAAATTTGTGTCTTCAGGATCCGGGCTGTCGACGATGGGCATCCAGAAATCGGGCCAGAAGAACAGGTCGGGTCCGTGAAAGCCAGCTGGTGCAACTCCGACGACCGTAAAGGGGTGCTTGTTAATATCGACGGTAGCGTCAACGATGCGGGGATCGGAATCGAAATGTCGGCGCCAAAAATCATGACTCAGGACGATATAAGGAGCCGAGTTCGGCCCATGTTCATCGCTGGCATGAAAGAGCCTACCGTGCTCAGGCTGCACGCCCAGCATGTCAAAGTAATTTCCGGAAACCTTGTAGTACCAGCATTTGTAGGCCGCGTCTGTTCTGCTGAGTCCTGCCATGTCAATCCGGTAGGCGGCCATATCGGTGAAAGTGGAGTTTTTGCTCCGAAAATCCACGTAATCGGGATAAGAATGATTGTCGTACGCTGGTTGCTGGTGCACGACGTTGTAAAGACCTGTGGGTTGCGGCAGGTCGAGGGGGCGCAGAACCAAGGCATTCAGCACGCTGAACACGACGACGTTCGCGCCGATTCCCACGATTAGAGTGATCAGGGCTGTGGCGGTAAATGCGGGCGACCGGCGCAACTGGCGTGCGGCGTAGCGCAGGTCGCGTCCGAAGGCATCCAAAACCGTCGCCGCGTCCGCGGCCGTTATGCGTTCCCTCATCACAACCCGGTTCCCGAAACGAATCAGCGCATCGCGGCGAGCTTCTTCAGGGGACATCCCGGCAGCGATGCTGTCCGCCATGCGCATTTCGACGTGCGATTGGATTTCCGCATCGATTTCCTGATGCAATTTCGAGCGGGAGAAAGTATTGACAACGCGGCGAAATATGGACATGGATTACCTCACGCGTACCGCAGGATGGCGCGAATCCCTTTAACGAGCTGTTCAAAGCTCTTTTCCGCACTCTGCAATTCTTTCTGTCCGGCGGGAGTCAGCCGGTAGAACTTGGCCTTGCGGTTGGTGTCCGTCACTTTCCACTCGGAGCGAATCCATCCGCTCATCTCCATGCGATGCAGGGCGGGATAGAGCGAACCCTCCTCCACGGAAAGCAGCTCATCCGACGCTCTTTGAATATGCAGCACGATGCCGTAGCCGTGGAGCTCTCCCATCTGCGAAAGGGTTTTCAAAACGAGGAGATCGAGAGTTCCCTGCAGATCGTTTCTGGCCATGCGCACCCCTAGACAACTTAGCCTGCGAGAAGACTAACCCTAGAAGTAGGGGTATGTCAACGGTGCCAGCTCCCTGCGGATCTGCTGAGATGCTCAGAAAAATTAATCAAGCCCGCGTGACGGGGTATTCTTCGATAGTCAGATGAGGTAAGAATGGCCGACCATTCGCCGTCAATCTCAGCTCCAGGTGTGCTACCGGCGATTCGGGCGCCCAAAATCATGCACCGACGGCAAATCCTCTCGCATCGAAGTGCGTTAGGAGGAAGTGTTATGAAAGCTGCAGTGGTTCCCGCTGTCAGCAGTTCATGGCTGATCAAAGACGTTCCGCAACCTCAACCCGGACCTAATCAGGTACTGGTAAAAATGCATGCCAGCGGCATCTGCTACACCGACGTACATCTGACGCTCGGACACTTTCCCGGGCCATTTCCCCGAATCTTAGGCCACGAGCCAGTGGGCGAGATCGTTGCCGTGGCTCCCGACGTCACCACACGGAAGGTGGGCGACCGCGTGGGTACCGCCTGGATTCAATCTACCTGCGGGCGCTGCGAATGGTGCCAGCGTGGTCGCAGAATGTTCTGTCCCTATATGAAGGGTACAGGAATTGAGGCTCAAGGCGGGCACGCCGAGTACATGCTGATGAATACCGACGCAACCTACTTGATTCCCGATCAGATTTCCTACGAGCAAGCAGCGCCGATCTTCTGCGCGGGCTACACGGTCTACAGCGGACTGCGCTGGGCCGATCCCCAGCCGCACGAGCGCGTGGCCGTGCTGGGAATCGGCGGCCTTGGACACCTCGCAGTGCAATACGCGAAGGCGGCGGGCTTTGCGACCATTGCCATTTCCCACTCCCCTGACAAAGACAAGTTGATCCGCGAGCTCGGCGCGGATGAAATTGTCCGCGACGGAAAGAACCTTGCCGCAGCGGGCGGCGCCGACATCATCCTCAGCACTTCCAATTCGACGAAGTCCATGGCGGACAGCATTCAGGGATTACGGCCAGACGGCCGGCTGATCGCCATGGGCGCCGACGCGGAGCCACTCTCCGTCTCGCTGATGGATCTCCTCATGAAGCGCATCCGCATCATCGGCAGCCAGCAGAACGGCCCCGAATATCTCTACGAAGCTCTTGATTTCGTGGCCCAAGGGAAAGTCAAAACGATCGTCGAGACTTACCCATTGGCGGAGGCCGCCAAGGCCTACGAACGCGTTGCGGAGGGCAGGGTCCGGTTCCGCGCCGTCCTCACCATGTAATCGGCGATACGAGCAGTCACCGCCGTTTTCGGACGCAGCAACGGGCAACCCTTCCATAATCCGATCAGGGCAGGGTGCCAACGATTTGTTCAGGATGCAAAATTGAAGGTTGACGCGCCGTTTAAACGCTCTTTAGCATAAGGAGCATAACTCTAGATTTTCACGCGCGCGAAGCGCAATTCACAGCGACGGACGTTCGAGGGTACGAAGAGTCGGATCAAGAACAATGGCGAGTATGAGCAGACTGTCTAATAAAGTGGCCATAGTGACGGGCGCATCCAAAGGCATAGGCGGTGGCATTGCAACGGCCTTGGGAGCAGCGGGCGCGCGCGTGGCCGTGAACTATTCCTCCGACCGTGAAGGCGCCGAACGGGTCGCTCGGGCGATCACCGACCACGGGGGCGAGGCCATTGCCGTCGAGGCCGACGTGTCCAAGGTCGCAGATGTCGCGCGGTTATTCAAAGAAGTGCATTCCGCGTTCGGAAGACTGGACGTTTTGGTCAACAACGCCGGGGTATTCCGCTTCGGCGCCTTCGCGGAGATCACCGAAGAGAACTTTCACCTCCATTACAACATCAACGTTCTCGGGGCGATTCTCACCGTGCAAGAGGCGATCAAGCGGTTCGGCGCCGACGGCGGTAGCATCATTAACCTCAGCTCGATCGTGGGCTCGCATCCGGTGGCGGGAGCCCTGCTGTATGCTTCCACGAAAGGTGCCATCGAAACGCTGACCAGGGGATTGGCGCTCGAACTGGCGCCGCGCAAGATACGCGTCAACGCCATCGCTCCGGGTCATACAGAAACCGAGGGCAATGTAGCTGCGGGAACCTTCGAGGGTGGGGCCGGCGCCGTTCTGGCTGGGAAGACGCCGCTCGGCCGGCTCGGTCGCGTCACGGATATCGCCCCGCTGGCGGTGTTCCTAGCTTCAGATGAATCAACCTGGATCACCGGGGAGGTCATTCGTGCCGCAGGCGGTCTCGTTGTAGCCACCTGAGTGCAATGTGCTGACCTCGCGCCATAACACGTTCGGGTGAACGCAGTCAGGCAACACAGAGAGGAGAATCCTATGCAACTTCAAGATGACTACTTTGCTGCCTATCGCAGCCTGAAGCTGACGCGAGATGCTGACGGTGTGCTGGTTGTCGAATTTCACAGCCAGGGCGGGCCGTTCCGATTCGCGGCACAAGATCATACAGAGTTTGTCGATGCCTTTTACCGGATAGCGCAAGATCGGGCGAACAAGATCGTAATCCTGACCGGAGCAGGCGGGGAGTTCATTCCTGACATCGATTTTTCATCCTTCGGCAACGTCGCCGATCCCGGCGTTTGGAGCCAGGTTCACGACGAAGGGGTTCAGCTACTGGAAAACCTAGCCAACATACGCGTGCCGGTGATCGCGGCTATCGAGGGACGCGCCCATGTGCACTCAGAATATGCGCTTCTTGCCAGTGTGATTGTGGCGGCCGAGGGTGCGACGTTCCATGACGTGCCGCACTTCGCCGGCGGCATTGTGCCGGGTGACGGAATCTTCACCACGTGGAGTTATCGCGCCGGAGCCGCACGAGCGGAGGCCTTCCTGCTGAACCCACAGCTGCTCACGGCGCAAACGGCGCACGCATGGGGAGTGATTGCGGAGGTTGTGCCGAACGGAAAGGCGCTGCCCCGAGCCCGGGAATTGGCCAAGTTGTATTTGCAGGTGCCCGAAGTGACCCGCCGCAACACGCGTGTACATTTCATTCAACCGTTGAAAGAGCGTATTGTCCGAGAAGTCGGCTATGGACTGTCGCTCGAAGGAGCGTCGGCAGCCGATCTCGTCAAATCCATACAAGCCAAGGGTGAACTCCGTCGGAAAGGAAAATCCGCATGAAGAGCACGAAGCACGCTTCACTCGCCCAGGCCCGTGAGAAGACGCAGCCGGAAGAATTTGATCTCGTGATTCTCGGCGGCGGCACGGGCTCGACCATCGCTGCGTGGACTTTTGCTGGCGAAGGAAAGCAAGTCGCAGTCGTCGAGCGCAAATACATCGGCGGGTCATGCCCGAACATCGCATGCTTGCCAAGCAAGAACATCATCCACAGCGCGAAGGTCGCATCGTACTTTCGTCGAAGCAAGGAATTCGGCATCACACACGACGGCTTCGCGATCGACATGGCGGGCGTGCGCGAGCGCAAGCGCCGGATGGTGCGCGGCCTAAACGACATGTACATGGAGAGTTACAGGAACACGGGAGCCGAGTTCGTATTGGGAACGGGCCGGTTCCTGGCTCCGAGAACTGTGGAAGTCACCCTGGCCGATGGGACCACACGTCAACTGCGGGGCGCGAATGTGATCGTTAGTACGGGCACGCGTGCCGCGATGGAGACAATTCCTGGCCTTAGGGAAGCGCAGCCGCTCACGCATATCGAGGCTCTTGAACTCGATGAAATTCCCGAACACTTGCTTGTTGTCGGTGGGGGCTACGTCGGAGTGGAGATGTCCCAAGCGATGCGCCGCTTCGGCAGCAAGGTGACGATAGTCGATAGCAACGGGCGGCTGATGTCCAAAGAAGACCCGGACGTATGCGAGGGCCTTCGCAGCCTGCTCGCAGATGAGGGCGCCGACATACTCCTGAATGCACGGATTAAGCAAGTATCGGGCAAATCTGGGGACTCGGTGAGGGTCATCGTCGAGCAGAATGGAATTGAAAAAGTCCTACAGGGTAGTCACGTATTGGTCGCCACAGGCCGCAAACCGAACACGGAAGGGCTCGGCCTGGAACTGACCGGCGTTGAGCTCACCGACCGGGGATACATCAAGGTCAACGAGCGGCTGCAAACTACTGCGCCCGGCGTCTGGGCGATCGGCGAGGTTGCAGGTAGCCCCCAGTTCACGCACATCAGCATCGACGATTTCAGGGTAGTCCATGCCAATTTAACCGGCGGCAACCGTGTGACCACGGGCAGGCAAGTCCCATATTGTCTGTTTACCGACCCCGAACTCGCTCGTATCGGCTTGAGTGAAACTGAAGCGGAGGCTCAAGGGATCGCTTATCGCCTGTTTAAGGTCCCAATGGAAACCAACCTGCGTGCACGCACGCTTTCCGAGACCCGCGGGTTCGTGAAGGCCCTCGTGGAGGCTGCTAGCGATCGCATTCTCGGGTTCACGGCCTTCGGTGTGGGTGCGGGGGAGACCCTGGCCGCCGTCCAGATTGCGATGATCGCAGGGCTGCCCTACACCGTGCTGCGCGATGCGATCCTGACTCACCCAACACTGGTCGAAGGTCTCCTACCTCTGTTCTCATCCGCGGCGTCGGCGCACAAAGTTGTCGAGACAAGACGAGCCCACATCTCCGCCGCATGAGATGAACTGCAACAGCATAAGAAAAATAGCAACTGACGATCCGTTCGACCATCGTTACGAGTAGGGCATCCCTTCGACAACTCCCAATTAGGGGGCAACTCTTCCGTAATGGGATAAGGGAAGGTTTGCCGACAATACGTTGAACTCGGCTTGGGGTGCATGTACTCCAGCCTCTCTGCCCGCTTCTCGGCGCTCCACACATTTCAAGCCGTCGTATACGTCGTATAATCTCGTGCGCGCAACTGGGGAGCAGAACATATGAACGTACAAGAACAAATCACGAAGTACATTACCAGCCAACCAGAGCCAAAACGCAGTGACATGCGAGAGTTGCATCGGCTCACACTTCAAGTGTCACCAGAATGCAAATTATCGTTCTTCGATGGTAAAGACAGCAAAAATCATACTGTTTCGAACCCTACGATTGGATATGGATTTCACACCATAAAATATGCCAATGGAAAAAGTAGAGAGTTTTTTCAAATTGGTGTGAGCGGAAACAAAACCGGAATCTCTGTCTACGTTCTTGGTCTCAAAGATAAGAAGTACTTAGCCAAAACGTATGGAAAAAAACTAGGCAAGGCGAGCGTGACCGGATATTGCATTCGGTTTAAAGCTCTAAAGGATATAAACATCGATACGCTTGAAGCGGCAATACGATATGGGCTTGCAGCTCAGAATGAAAAAGGCAAGCTGACGAAATAATTTCACTGTTAAAGACAAGAAGTTATCGATGTAAAGGCGCTCCAGTATACGCCCCCTACAGGCCTGACCCGCGCCACAAAGCCATTCTCTATAAAACGGGTCCCCCGCAATAGTCGTGCGGCTCTCCACACGTAACGCGATTAGGTAAGGGTTGCCACTCGTCCAGAATCGTCGGATCTTCCGCGCAGCAAGGATCGGCGAAATCCGTTCGCTGCATTAATGAGTCACGTTGTCGCATGATTTCGAGGAGGAATAGTAGCTCGGCTTCTGTTTCTAGAAGTATAATTCGGCCCAAATGGCATTGACCTCCGGCACTCGCCTCGGATCCTACGAAATTCTAACGCCGCTTGGCGCGGGCGGCATGGGAGAAGTCTATCGCGCGCAAGACACGCGCCTGCGCCGCACCGTCGCCATCAAGATTCTTCCTGACGAAATTGCGAGCCACGCCGAGCGCCGCGCTCGAATTCTGGCCGAAGCCCGCGCTGCTGCGGCTCTCAATCACCCCGGGATCACCACCATCTATGAAGTCGGGGAAGAGGGCGACCAGATCTTCATCGTTATGGAACTCGTTTCCGGGAAGACCATCCGGGCGATCCTTTCCGAAGGACCCGTGGAGTCGGGCGTTCTACTCCGTTTGGGAGCGCACGTGGCCGAAGCACTGGCGGCTGCTCACGCTCAGGGCGTGATCCATGGCGATATCAAGCCGGAGAACATCGTTTTGCAGCCAGAAGGGCGGGTGAAGCTGCTCGACTTTGGAATCGCCAGCCAGATGGCTGCCGAAACGGCTACTCTAACCCGCACGGGCACCACGGCTTCCCGGTCACCCGATTCGCATTTCGCAGGTACTCTGGCCTACATGGCGCCCGAGCTTTTGTTAGGCGCACCCGCCGATGCCCGCGCCGACCTGTTCTCGCTCGGTGTATTGCTCTACGAGCTGTCCGCCGGCCACCGCCCATTTCCGGGGCCAGGGGCAAACGTGATGGTCAACCAGATTCTGCACGATACTGCCCCGGCGTTGTGCACTGCCGCCTCCACTGCTCCCACTGAGCTCGGGCGCATCGTTCACAAATTACTCGAGAAGGAACCGGAGCGGCGCTACCAGTCCGCGCGCGAGGTGCAGGTGGACTTGGCGAATCTGAGCCGCAACCTCGAGCTTGGCGTGGTGCTTCCGGACGTCGTCGCTGGCAAACGCGGTGTCGCCGTCCTTCCCTTCAAGCTGCTAACGCCGAGCGCCGAGGATGAGTACCTCTCCGTGGCCCTGGCGGACGCAGTCATTAATCAGTTGGGAGCCAGGGGCGAGTTGCTCGTGCGACCCACGAGCACGGTCATGCGCTACGCCAAACAGCCCGTGGATCCCTTGCTGGCGGCGCGTGAGCTGAACGTCCAGGTCGTCGTGGACGGCAGTATCCAGAAATTCGGTCAGAAGTTGCGCGTGCATGTGCAATCCTGGAACGCCGCCAATGGAGCGACTCTGCTTTCCGCCAAACACGATTCCGATTTGAGCGACCTCTTCGGACTGCAAGACAGAATCTCCGACGCCCTAGCGCGGGCGCTCGGCGCGAAACCGGTTGCGAATGGCCCGGCAGAGCCGCCGACGAAAAATCCGGCCGCCTATCAATTGTTCCTGCGCGCCGTGGAACGCATCCAACGGTTAAATCGTTGGGATACGCGCACCGCCATCGAGATGCTCGAGAATGCGACTGAGCTGGACCCTCGTTTTGCCGACGCCTGGGCGCGGCTCTCTGAAGCCTTCTTGTTGATGGCAGTTTCCTTTGACCCAAATCCCAAGTGGATTCACAAAGCCGAACGAGCTGTACGGCGCGCTCTGTCGCTGGACCCCGCCAATGTGAACGCTCTCTGCGCTCACGGACGCGTGCTGTGGGCACCATCTAAAGGATTCCAGCATCGTCCCGCTGTGCGCGCGTTTGACCAGGCACTGCGGCTGAACCCGAGCTGCCATCAGGCGTCGCTTTGGACGGGCATTGTTTATTGTCATGTGGGATTGCACCAGGAAGCCATTGAAAAAGGCGTCGTGGCGGTGGCCAGTAATCCCGATGATCCAACGACAATTTGGTCACTGGGCCACTCTAAGCAGATTGCCCGAGAATTTGACGAAGCCGAAGACTATTTTGCCCGTACACTTAGGCTTGAGCCCTCTCACGTCTGGGGAAATATTTTCTTTCCGGGAGTTCATCTCTACGCCGGGCGGTTGGATCGCGCGGAGGAAAAGATTCGTGTCGCGGGGCAACTGGCGCCAAATGATCCGTTGGTGTCGAGCTGGGAGGCCTTGCTGTGGGCCAAACGGGGTGAGCCTCGGAAGGCCGATCTCGCGGCGCGGCGGGCACTCAGCCACAAACGCGTCTTTACGTATTCCCATCATGCCTGGCACGCCATTGCTGCCGCCTATGCTCTCACGGAGAAACCTGGACGGGCTCTTTCCGTCTTGAAGAAGGCCGCGAGGACGGGCCTGCCGAATTACCCCCTGTTCCGCGACGATCTGCACTTCGCAACTTTGCGAAACCATCCGCAATTCCTGCGCTTGCTTGCTGGACTGAAACGCGAATGGGAATTCTACAAACGCGAATTTGGTCATCCCACATCCTTATGAACCGCTCGGCGCCAACGTGCAGAGCGCGGAATTCGTGGCAAAGGTCCGGTTCTGGGAATTCCCGCGAGACGCGCGTGGAAAATTCCTCCCGTATCTCGGCAAACCGGAAGTAATCCCAAGGGTCGAGTAGCCGGGCGCCATTGCTGGCGCCCAGCCCTCTAAGAACCGGACTTGAAGGTTTTCCATTCATCCGGCTCGAACACCCAAAAAGCCCCCCTGAAAAACGAGGACGCGGCTTCGCATTGGCATCGAGCCGAACCGCTCGCAACTGCGCGAGATCCTCCCGAGCCGTCGGTTACTCGTATCGCAGCGCTGTGTTTGGTTCGATTTCGGTGACGCGTCGAGCCGGGAGATAGCAAGCCAGTGCTCCCACGAGCAGCAAGAAGGTCGAGATCGCACCAAAAGTCAGTGGATCGCCGGGTCTTACGCCAAACAGCATCGTTTGCAGCAGCGGCGTGAGCGCGAACGACAAGGCCAGTCCCACCAAAAGACCGGCGATTACCGGGACGAGATTCTGACCGAAAATCATGCGAAGAATTTCGTTTGAGCCGGCGCCGAGCGCAATGCGGATGCCGATTTCGTTGGTGCGTTGCGCGATCGAATACCAAGTGACACCGGCGATGCCAATGCACGCAAGCAACAGAGCGATTCCCGCCAGAGCGCCCACCAGAAACGCCACGAAGCGGTTCTGCGCGCGCGCTTGATTCACCAGTTCGTTCAGGGCGATCAGCCGCGCAACCGGCGCGTTTGCATTTAGCTTGGCAACTTGCGCGCGGATGGGCGCGGCCAAATTTGCGAGCGGCGCCGATGCCCGCACCACGAACGAAACAGGGCGCGGCGCAAGCTGAAAGGGGACGTACACTTGCGGCCGCACCATGGTGGTGAGCGAGTGATATTGCACGTGTTCGACGACACCCACGACGACAACCCAATCGCGTTCAAATTGGTAAGGACCTTTGGGCGAATCGGAGATGTTGAGCTTGTGGCCGAGCGGATCCTGGCCGGGCCAAGTTTCCTTCGCGAGCGCATCATCAATGATGGCGACATGCTGGTGCGCGGCGTCGTCCGCCTCAGTGAAGTCGCGTCCTTCGACGAGGGTAGCCCCGATGGTTTGGAAATAGCCTGGCAGAATCGAGCGGCTATCGGCGAGCGTAGTGGACTGCTGCGAGGGGGCGGTGCCTTCGGGATAATAAGCGTCATACCAATTGGGGTAGCTGTCATCGAGCGGCAGGTGCGAAACGATCGAAGCAGACTGCACGCCAGGAATCGTCAATAGTTTCTGCAGCAGTTCGTGCACAA
>Ga0307478_10000750_pt1 | contig 31398 bp, 20 predicted proteins | sample atmos_gasesECM4C_2_FD_203713 | JGI IMG/M metagenome (GOLD analysis project Ga0307478, IMG submission 203713) | Hardwood forest soil microbial communities from Morgan-Monroe State Forest, Indiana, United States - atmos_gasesECM4C_05 | ecosystem: Environmental > Terrestrial > Soil > Temperate...
GCGCGGTAGGCTCCGGTGGTGACCGCCTGCGTAGAAGCGCCGGTGAACCAGTAGATCATTGCGCCGCCGGTAATCAGTCCAAGGAAGAACGGAGCATGCAACAGAGAGAGCTTATCGACATTTTCGGTGAGTCCGGCGGTGAGGGCCATGATGATGGAAAAAATCATGGTGGTGGCGCCGACGACCGCTGTGCCGATGAGGACCGGTTTGGCAGTCGCTTTGAAGGTGTTGCCTGCGCCATCGTTGGCTTCGAGCAAGTGCTTGGCGCGATCGAAGTTGAGCGATAGGTTGAAATCCTTTTTGATTTCAGTTTCGACGTTGGGAACCTGTTCGATGAGAGAAAGTTCGAAGACGGATTGAGCGTTGTCGGTGACGGGACCGTAGGAGTCGACGGCGATGGTAACGGGGCCCATGCCGAGGAAGCCGAAAGCAACGAGTCCAAAGGCGAACACGGCGGGCGCGAGCATGGTTGCGGCCGCTGCCAAGCCCATTGTGCTGAAGTAATAGGCGATGGCCATCAGCAGGACCATCGACAGGCCGAGGTAGTAGCCGGAGAAATTTCCCGCGACGAAGCCGGAGAGAATGCCGAGCGACGCTCCGCCCTCTTCGGCAGAGGTTACAACTTCTTTTACGTGGCGCGACTCGGTCGAAGTGAACGACTTCACCAGTTCTGGAATGAGTGCGCCTGCGAGGGTTCCGCAGGAGATGATGACGGCGAGTTTCCACCACTGAGAGGCATCGCCACCGAGGTCGGGAATGATGAAGTAAGAGACGAGAAAAGTCAGACCAATCGAAACGATCGAGGTGAGCCAGACTAGCGTGGTCAGCGGAGTCTCGAAATTCATTTCATCCGCGCTGCCGAAGCGGGCTTTGGCGATCGCCGCGTTGATGAAATAAGAGAGGGCGCTGGAGACCAGCATCATGACGCGCATGACGAAGATCCAAACCAGCAGTTGAACTTGCACGGTGGGATTTTTCACGCCGAGAAGAATGAAGGTGATGAGGGCGACGCCGGTGACGCCGTAGGTTTCGAAGCCGTCGGCGGAGGGCCCAACGGAATCGCCAGCGTTGTCGCCGGTGCAATCGGCGATGACGCCGGGGTTGCGAGCGTCATCTTCTTTGATCTTGAAGACGATCTTCATCAGGTCGGAGCCGATATCGGCGATCTTGGTGAAGATGCCGCCAGCGATGCGGAGCGCGGCTGCGCCGAGAGACTCGCCGATGGCGAAGCCGATGAAGCATGGTCCGGCATAGTCGCCGGGAACGAAGAGCAGAATAAAGAGCATGATGAGCAGTTCGACGCTGATCAGCATCATGCCGATACTCATGCCGGCTTCCAGCGGAATCTGATAAACGGGATAGGGCTTGCCGGGGAGCGAGGCGAACGCGGTGCGCGAGTTCGCGAACGTGTTCACGCGAATTCCGAACCAGGCGACGCCGTAACTGCCGGCGATGCCGACGAGGCTGAAGGCGAGGATGATGACGACGCGCGCTGCTTCCATGTGCTGGAGCACGCCGAAGTAAAGCAGGATGATGACGGCGATGAATACCCACAGCAGCAGAATGAATTTTCCCTGGGTGATCAGGTAGGTTTTACAAGTCTCGTAGATGAGTTCGGAGATCTCGCGCATGGAGCGATGCACCGGCAGGTTTTTGAGGCGCATATAGATGACCATGCCGAAGCCGAGTCCGAAAATACAAAAGAGGATGCCGATGAGGAGCAGGCGGTGGCCGTCGATGGCTCCATTGAGAAAACCGACAGAGGAAAGATCGGGAAGCTTGAGGGAAGCTTCACCGCCAGCTTCAGATTGAGCGAAAGCCGGGGCAGTTCCGACGGTAAACAGGGTTGCCAGGGCAAGAAGCTTTGTCAGGAAATCAGTTACCGCACGCCGTCCTTGAAACGCAGCAGTGGCGAGCCAGGTGCGCATCATAAGTCCTCCAAAAATGAATCGGTTTTTAAGGAATATGCAAACGTGTCTAGAGACTGCCTTCCGGCGACGAACCCCGTGAGAGCACGCCCGTGCAGCCTGCGGGGACGCCGGAATTCCGAACACGCTTCCACCGCAAACCTCAACGGAGTGTTGGAGCTTGGCCGCGTCGGAGTTCTTTTTGTCTGGCCGACCGGAGTATTAAGACTCCGCTCCGGAGGCACCAGCGCAAAACGGGCATTTATAACATGTTGCAACGGAAGGGGTCAATGACGTGATGACGGGACGCGACATTTTCCAGCAACAGCAGCGGCCTTCGTTTTCCCTAGTTCTTGTTTTCCTAGTCTTGATTTCTCTCCTCAGAGGCTGAGCTTACGGATATTTGAGCGCGGGACAAATGGAGTCGAAGGATGACAGTGCTGGGTGGAAGAGCGGTCGTTCAGGGCCTCGTAAGTAGCTCAATATCCGTGGCTCAGCCACTGAGGAGAAAATCAAGACGAGGAGAAAATCAAGACTAGGAAAGCCAAAGCGCAAATCATTTCACCGTGATGATGACATAGCTCGTATGAATCGGCTTGTAGCCGTTATTCGGATTCACGTCCAAAATCGCCAGCCGGTAGGTTCCGGGACCGGGCAGCGTCACATTCTGATTGATGAACGCGCTATTCACGCCCACTCCCGTAACCGACTCGCCCAGTTTCCTGCCATGCGTGTTGTCCCAGACTTCAATATGATCGACCAACGGTGTGTTCGATCCCGCCTGCTCATAGGCGTAGGCGCTGACCGGCACACTCGTAGTCGGCCACGTAGAATTATTTGCCGGCGAGTTCACGTAGATCCCAGGTGCCGCAGCAACCGTAAAACTGACATTGCTCCGGTGAATGGGCTGGCCCGCGCCGCTTACATCTTCTATTGTCAAAGTATATTTCCCTGGCGCCAGCGAGTACCATTGATTGATCGTGGTTCCCGTCGGCGAATCTCCAAGCTTCGTGGCGCCGTTCCAAACTTCGATGTGGTCGATGCCGGAACTCGACTCCTCCGCTCCCGCTTCTACCGCAAAAGCACTCAACGGGAACATCGATCCCTGCGTCGAGCCGCTCGCTGGGGTACTTACGAACACTCCATAGCTTGAAGACACCGTATAGTTCGTAACTTCCTTATGCAGGATTGAATAATTCGGCGCACCCCCAATATCCTGGATGGTCATTTGATGCGGCCCGTTCCCACTCGCCGGGAAAGCCTGATCGATCGTCTTGCCGTAAATGTTTCCTAACTTTGTTCCTTTTTTACCGAACGTGTCCCACACTTCCATGTGATCCACCTGGGCGCCAAGTTCGGAGGCAGCCGCACGCACCAGCACTGACGGCCCTTGCATCAACTGGTTCGCCGGTGAATCAATCACCACGCTGCCCGCCATCGAAACGAAAAAGTCCGACATGTCCGCCACGCTCGCAGACCATCCCGGATAACTTTCGATCCCCAGCGCGTCCAACATGGTTCTCAAAGTGTTTTCGTGCTTATAGGCCACGTTCGAAACATACCCCCGCTTTATATTCGGACCGATGACCGCCGTCAGCACTTGCCCTGCGCCGTCGCCGTTGCCATTGTCAAAAGTTACGATGAGCAGACCACTTCCGCCCGGCTGAAAATCGGCCAGAGCCAGCATGGGAGTCAAATTGCTGTTCAGGAAGTCGTCAGCCTGCTCCAGCGGGTTGCTGGAGCAGCCATCGTGATTGTCCCAGCATCCATCCGGAACGACGATCGAGAACCGCGGTAACGTCCCGTTCGCCACATCGATTCCAAACTGCTCAAAGTCCACGATGCTCCCTTGCGAACCGTGCGTATTGGCCAGCACCTCGCTATACCAAACAGCCGCGTTGTGGCGCGCATAATAGTGGGTATAGGGAGGCTGGTTCGCCGAAGTAAAATCCGGCGCGTTCACCGTGCCTCCCGCGTTGAGATAGTTCTGTACATAAACCTTCCACGAGACCGGCTGCGCATCCATAAGCGCAAAAATATTGTTGTCGGTGATGGCATCCTTAGTGGAGGTCGATGTGCAGCCGTTTACGGTGAAGCAATCGTTCCCGTTGCAGTAAAAATTATGGGATCCCGAGGGCAGGCTGCACGACGGCGCTCCGGCGCAGTGATAGTCAGATTCGCAACTTCCCGACGCCAGGTATATATAGTCAAGCAGGGAACCACTCACATCGGAAAAGTAGTTCTTCGCATAGCCATATTTCTGCGCCTGACTCGACAACCATGGCATTCCTTTCGGAAACGCTGTGTCGAACGATGTGTTTTCATCGACGACCAGGACGACATGCTGTGCCAATGGCACCACCTGCGCAGACAGCACTGAGGAAGCGCCAAGCATCAGCATGTAACCGATAAGAACGAAAAATGAAAAGGCTCTAGCGGTGAGGTGGCTCTTGCGCATAGGGATTTCCTCTCGAATTCGAACGTCAATATTTTTCGTGAATGTCAAGCAGCGGTCGCGAATACACCGCCGCTCAGCCGGGCACCCGGGGCTCCGGGGTCTAGGAAGCCCAGCTATCGAGACAGCCGCCAAAAATTGTTGCTGATAGAACTAGTAATATCGCGCTTTCGATTTTCAAACAAGATTCCAGCGGTTTTAATTCCCCTCGCGCATCAAAAAGGGAAACGCATTGACCCTGCCAGCTTTAACATCCGATTAATCTTTTTCTTCGCCGCTCTAGGCTCGCACACTTTTCAAGACAAACAGCCTCCTTCATGGGTGCTGGTTCTCGTTAATTTCAGGCAACAGCAGCCCGTGTCCACGAATCGAATACCAACCGGAAGAGGTGACTCATATGGACGAAGCCCAGGTTCAGCAGATTGTCGACGAGCTACTCTCCTCACTCGAGCCCCTGGAAACTCAAAGTTCTGCTCTTTTGCAATTTCTGAAAGCCAAAGGCCTCGCCACCGACGAAGAGCTCTCTCCTTTTCTCGATCAAGCCGGAAACACCGCCAACGTCCGCTGGCGCGCCGTCAAGGTAAGAATCGCCGCCCTGATCTCGAATGCTATGAAGTCGGCTGGACAGCCCACCGAACCTATCGCGACGAACAACCCTCTGATCGCCGCAAAGCCAGTTGCGGAAATGAAGCCGCGAAAAGAAAAGGGAAAAGAACAGGAAAACGCCGAGCCGAGCGAAGAGCAAAAAACGGCAGAGGAAAGAACGAAGGACGCAAATCAACCACAAGAAGGTAAGAAAGAAACTATGGCCCAGAAGCAGAAAACAGAGACCGCCTCAACACCCGAGCAAAGAACCCAGGAGAAAAGTCTCGAAGAGACCCCCAAGCCCTATCAATCGATTCCGGAGAGCGACGAAGCCCTAAACGAAAACTGCCCCACCAACTCAGACGCCCCCGAGGCTCCCAGCAAAAACGACACGCGCGAAGCCGCCTGAGCGCCAGCCCTGCGCCCGGGATTCACCGATGTCCGGATCGCCGTTCTTTGCACCCTAACTTCGGAGCGGACATAAAGTCCAATTTGTTTTATGATGCGGTACTTCGCAGTCGGTGGTCGCATTATGATGCGTGTGATAGCTCTCGCCGTAATCCTCACTACCCTGACGGTGGCGCAGACCGCTCCCTCAACAGTTTCCGCCACTGGCAAGGTATCTTCTCACTTCACCGCTGAGAAGGGCCTCGTGCCATTTGCGTTCACCATCCGCAACGACAGCGCCGCCGAACTCAGAGATTTACAGATCGTGAATCTGCCCAACGGCTACGATCTTCTGCCACAGCTTTCCACCGACCCCACTCCAGCATGCGCTGACATCAGTTCTCAGCGTGCGAATCCGAATCCGAATCCAATTTCCAAATGTCTGCCTGCTGGACAAAGCCTAGTCGTGTGGGGAAATTTTCAAGCTCAATCCACACACAAGGCCCAAACTCTGCTCATTGTTTTGCACTGGAAAGCGAGAACCAAAACCGCAATCCCCGCCGGCAAGAATAATACGCAGACTAGAACCGACGAAACCGAGTCTTCTCTCGCCGTCGATCTCGGCGAAAACGAGGTCCAAAGCTGGTGGTGGGTGGATGTCTCCGACTATCTTCCCTTCGTCGTCCCTGTCATCGCTGCTTTGGCGATCGCCGTCCTGACTTTCCTCTTCAATTGGCGCCTCGCAAGCAATAGCCGTCGCACCGAAGTCTTGAAGCAAATGCTTACCCAGATGCAAAACTACGGCTCAAAATTTTATATGCCGATGTCTTCCGCCGCTCAGGGACTCGAAGAAGAACTGTCCGAAAATCTAAACAATCGAAAAAATCCAGCGACTCCACAGTCCTTCTTCTTTTTCCTCCTTCTGCAAAGGACCATGCTTGACCTCCTCGGCGAAATCGGAGGAGCTTTCTTCAGCGATAATCGCGGCGAAGTTTTGGCGGGTGCCTGCTGGGGCGAAATCTTTAACTGGTTCTATCCAGAGGGGCGGGCCACCACTCTCTACCTGACAGCCTACGCTGCGGCAAAAGTGATAACTCCGCGGTCCGATTTCGAGGAATTCTCCAGCCGCTTTGTGGTCCAACCCGACCCATTGATCCTGGCCAATCCCGCAATTGAGCAATGTTGGACAGAGTTCTCGAAATCGATGAACCAGCGCCAGAACTCGACGAATCAGTCCGAGAAGGTTGCAGAACTCATTATCCTCTTGAGCGCCTTCTCAAAAGTCGTGGATTGCGAGATCAACCGCGTCAACAAATATTGGTATCCCTCAGTCGTATCCACGCGCGCGAATTCAGATGTCTGGAAAAAGCTGCACCAACTCGCGAGTGACGGCAAAATCAGCAGATGGAAGACTTTTCGGTATTTCTGGCCTTGGGAGCTTGAATAAAAGAAGCGCGAGTAGAAGAAGAGAAGAAGAATTGAAGAACTAGAGGAAGGGTAAGGGCAAGGCTAACTACGAAACCGCATGCGCTGCAGAACTAGCCCAGAACGCGCCGCACAACACACTGCCGACACGAACGTAACTCTCAACTTAGCTCAAATAATATGGTGGTCGAAATCTAGTCGCCATGGCTTCCTCCTGCCTCAGTGAATTATCGATCATTCTCCGCTCAATTACAAGCAACCTGTTACTCAACCAACAGTGATTAGATGCTCGCTCCGACTCCTTCGATCTAGCTAAATCCCACTTGTTTTCAATGGCTTGCCTTTGGCATTTATGCCTGGTTTCTGGGAGCCGATAGCTCCAAAGCGCGAGCGGATGCTGCAACAGATCCAAGACCTTCACCTCTTCCTCCGCATCCAGTCCCACGCCTCCCGATACCGCTCCCACCTCGGACGCCGGCTCTTCAAATCCGGAAACAGCCTCAAACTCTTCACTCCCGCAATCGCCCTCACCGGCAGCAAATACCAAACGTCATTCCGCGAAAACTCCCCCGCCTCAGCATCACTCTTGCCCCGCCCACCCCTGTCCCGATCATCCCCGCCCGCATCGCCCCCACCACTCTCGTCGAGCCCCTCCCGCGCCACATGCGCCGCCAGCACATCGATCTGTGCCGCCGTATAAGTCTTCTTTCCCTCCCGTGTCGCATACACCGGCTGCACATCATATCCCCCGCGATTCAACCTCCCCGTCGCCTTCACCTGCACCCGCAACAGCCGCCCACACTCCCGCTCCCAAACAATAAAGTCGCACTTCTCGCTGTCTCCCCACGGCACCGCCAGCGCAAATCCCAGCTTCTGTGCCTTCAGCAAAAACGCCGCCTGTGACATCTCCCCCATCCGCTTCGGATTCCTCTTCCCCCTGTCATCGTCCGATTCCTCCGCCACCGCCTGAATCCAAGGTACGAAGCCACTGTGTGGAGCGGGCGCCCCCGCCCGCTGCCTTTGACCCTGATCTTGATCTTGATCTTGATCTTGATCTTGATCTTGATCTCGACTTCGCTCTCGAAGCTCGCCCCAGCCCATACAAATCCCTCTTCGCGCCGCCACAACAGCGCAGCAAATCACAATGCAGGATGTTTTCCCGATAGCTATAGCCTAGATCGTCCCCAGTTTGAAAGCAACACAATAAACTCCGGATTTGCACAGCAAGAAGATGTTCATCCATCACCAAGCTTTAGCAGTCGCCTGATCTACAATGCCCGGGCTTCGGTCGCCTATATAGAGATGCCGTGCAATTAATATTTACGTTGTGTAAATACACCAGATGAAGTATATTTGGAATGAAGAAAAGAACCGCCGCAACGTAAAGTTGCACGGAATCACGTTCGAAGATGCGGTGCGGATTTTCGAAGGCGCAACCGTCGAAGTCCCGGACGACCGCTTCGACTATGGCGAGCATCGCATTTATGCCATCGGACTACTCAATGCGTTAGAAATCACGGTCATCTATGCCGACACCAAAAAAGACGAAAGGCGCATCATCTCAGCCTGGCGCTCCGAGCCGCACGAGCGCCGCCGCTACTGGCAAAATCTCGAAGTTTAACGGATCGCGCAAGCGCGCGATCGGCACAGACTGGGATAGATTGCGCCGTATGACGCCAGCCGAAATTCGCAAAGGCATCATGGCTGACCCAGCCGCCCACCCCACCAATGAAGCCTTCTGGAAGAACGCAAAACTCGTCATGCCGGTCCCCAAAGAGATCGTAACCATGCGCCTCGACGCCGACCTGCTCCGCTGGTTCCGTCAACACCCCGGCTACCAAACCCGCATCAACGCTATCCTTCGCGCCTATATGCAAGCTCAGCCCTAAGCCCGTGTGGAACGGACACTCCTGTCCGCTGCCTTTGACCTTGTGCTTGGTGTTGACTCCGTTCTTGGGTGACGCAGCGCTTCCAGCGCTGCGATAACTTCCCAAGGCTTTGAAAGGGCGCGGCTTCACAGAGTGCTGAAAAACTCATATGCAATCCACAGGGGAATGGGATAAGAAGCAGGGATGAGAGGAAATGAGCAGCGGCAGGATGCGGTGTTCAGCTACGTGAGTTTGGAACAGCGAGTGCCGAGCGATCACCCGCTGCGGGCGATTCGCAGGATGGTGGATGAGGCACTGAGCGAAGTGACGGGGCACATCGATGGCTTGTACGCGAGCACGGGGCGGCCGTCGATTGCGCCGGAGAAGCTGTTGCGGGCGCTGCTGCTGCAAGCGCTGTACGGCAAGCGCAGTGAACGGCTGCTGATGGAAGAACTGGACTACAGCCTGCTGTTCCGGTGGTTTGTTGGGCTGGCGATCGACGACGAGGTGTGGGACGCGACGGTGTTCAGCAAAAATCGGGAGCGGTTGATCGAAGGCGAAGTGGCAGCGCGGTTTTTCGCGGCAGTGCGGGGACAACTGGAGAGCTCGGGACTGCTGGGCGATGAGCACTTCACGGTGGATGGGACGATGTTGGAGGCATGGGCGAACCGGCGCAGTTTTCGGGAGAAACCCGACCCGCCGCAGCGGGGCAGCGGAAGTGGGGGCAAGCGGTTGCTGCGGGACACGCATGAATCAACCACCGACCCGGAGGCGCGATTGTTTCGCAAATGCAATGCGGCAGCGGCGGAACCGTGTTACCTGGGGCACGTGCTCACCGATAATCAGCATGGTCTGATCGTCGAGGCCTGCGTAACCGAAGCTGGCACTCGAGCGGAGCGGGAAGCAGCGCTGAGCCTGCTGGATCGCAGAGAACCGGGACGGCGGCGCACGCTGGGGGCCGACAAGCAATACCAAGAACGACGTTTTGTCGAGGCTCTGCGTGAACGCAATATCGTGCCCCACGTCGCCGAGTACGAGCGCGGCAACTTCTCACGAAACAGTTTGCGGGAGGAGGAACGAAACAGCGCGGGCTTTCAACAGAGCCAGAGGAAGCGAAAGCTGGTGGAACAAAGTTTCGCCTGGATCAAGCACTGGGCGGGATTCCGGCAAGTGAAGCTGCGGAGCCGGAAACGGGTGGAATGGCTGTTTCAAATCGCGGCGGCGGCCTACAACTTGGTGCGCATGACACGCTGGTTGAAGTCACCCGCCTGAGACCAAGGCCGCAGACGTCGGATTCGCCCGCTGCGAGAGCAACCTTACCAACTGGCAGTAACTCCAGCACCGCGGGCAGCAGGGTTTTTCAGCACTCTGTAAAGCCGCGCCGTAAGCAGCCCCCCACCGTGGAAGCGCGGCGCTTCAGCGCCGCCTAAGGGTTACACGATGCAGACTTCTCCGAGCGACTCCGCAACCAAAAGGGTGCCCCATCCTTCTCGCGTTTTTGGCGAGAGGGTGGGATCTTTGATTTCCTCATCACCGCGACCCCTCATGGGCGAAGCGCGCAAAACGAACCACCGCACCCCAGCCCCGGAGGGGCGGCAGATAGTAGCCCCGGACGCAAGTCCGGGGTGGGTTAGCAAAAAGGGAACCAAGTCCCGGAGGGACGACAGAAAATCGTCGAAGCCGAAACCCACGCCGATAATCGGAAAGAAACCGGGAAGGGCACGACGTTCAGTCGTGTCAATTAAGACTCAACGATAAGGGAACAGCAGAATCATTCACTTCGCGAATGGTCCTGTGTATACGCAAACATTCAGATTGGGAAACAAATTACGCTAGCAAGTGATCCTAATGGACATGTATCCATTTAACTCGCGTCGAGAAATATGCTGGGGCGTCGGTGCCGCTGGATGTTATCCAGCATTTGCAGCACTTTCTTCTCGCGTACCGCGTGGCCGGACAAATGCTGCGCTAGGTCACGGTATTGATTGTTACTTTGTTCCAACGAAGAGTTGGAGAGATCATAAAGGTTCGACGCAACACCATCCAAGCTGGAAGCCATCGCTTCAATCCGCCCCCCCAAATCATCGATAGAAGAAGTGATACGGCTCGTCATCTGATCCAAGGCTTGGGCTAAATTCGTGAAGCCCGCAACCAAGATTTTGTTTGTCTTACGGTGTTCATAAATAGTAGCAAATTGGAAGTTACGCTGCGCCTTGCGAACGATGGCTTTCATTCTCTCCGCTGTCGCGGTTCCGACCGTAAGTTTGGACGCAGACTTTCTTGCAACCGGGAATTCGGGTGGCTTTCCTTCGAACGTCTTCGCTAGCGTTGAATATCGGATGGAATTGCTCGACATCTGACGTACAGCTTCGTCGAACCGGCCGAGTGAGCCGGCAACCTTCTCTATCGAATCCCAGAACGGAGCGAACGCGCCCTCAGCAAAGTCAGCCTCTGCCTGATTCAAGGCTTCCTCTCCTTCTACTAATTGCCCTGGCATGGACTCAAACAGCTGTAGTGACTGTTCTCCGAGGGAGGTTATTTGTTGCAAGATATTTAGTTGCGCAAGCTGGTGTTTTCTCAGTCGATCTGCCTCAGCGGCCGTCATTTCCGCTGCCCTTGCCGCTTCCGCCGCCCTGTTTTGCCGAGCGACTTTCTCCGCATCCACGACCAGATAGATGATGAAGCACGCAGCGAAGGTCCCGATTATCCATCCCATGTTCGACCTCTTAGCGCGAGTCGCCGCTGATTTTCTGCAGAATGAATACTAGAGATGCCGATACGCGTCAATCCCACTAATGGGTCATTAATCCTTACTCCCTCACCCCCAACTGCCAAAACAAAAACTCATACATATCCGTGAACTCCTCAATCTGTTTCGTCACCGGTTTCCCCGCTCCATGCCCCGCCTTCGATTCAATCCGTAACAAAATGGGCCGCGTCCGGCTGCTCCCATTCTTCGCCTCCGCCTGCATCAAAGCCGCCATCTTCTTCGCATGCATCGGATCAACTCTAGTATCCGTATCGGCAGTCATAAACAAAACCGCCGGATACTCCACGCCCGCCTTCACGTGGTGATACGGCGAATACGCATATAGCCACTTGAACTGCTCGGGATTCTCCGCTGTCCCATACTCCGGAATCCACAGCTTCGCAATCTGAAAGTCCTGGTAGTGCAGCATGTCGAGCAGCGGCACCTGGCACACCACCGCGCGAAACAAATCCGGACGCTGCGTCATCATCGCCCCCATCAACAGCCCGCCATTCGACCCTCCGCGAATCGCCAGATGATCCTTGTCGGTATATTTTTCCGCGATCAGATACTCCGCCGCCGCAATCATGTCGTCGAAAACATTCTGTTTTTTCTCCAGCATTCCCGCCCGGTGCCAGTCTTCGCCAAACTCCGCGCCGCCACGCAAATTTGCTACCGCATAAACTCCGCCACGTTCCAGCCACAAATATGTTGACGGCGTAAACGCTGGAGTCATGCTCACATTGAACCCTCCATAAGCCGTGAGCAGCGTGGGATTGTGCCCATCCTTCTTGAATTCACCCGGCTTCAGCCCTTTTTTGTGCACCAGAAACATCGGCACCCGCGTACCATCCTTGGAGTGGTACCACTCCTGCGCAACTTCGTAAGCCACGGGGTCGATTGCAGGCGCATCCACCTTGGTCCACAGCGAAGTCGTCCCGCTCTCCAGGTCGTAGCGGTAAATCGACGGAGGCACGGTGAACGACTGAAAACCATAAAACATTTCGTCATGATTCCATTTGCCGGAGGAGCCAAACACCGAACCAATCGCCGGCAGCGCAATGTCTTTGAGTTTCGTTCCGCTGATGTCAAAAATCGTCAGTTGCGACGTCGCGTTCTGTTCATACTGCGCAAAAATCTTGCCGCCCCATTCCGCCGCACCCTGCAAAACCGACCCAGTCTGTGGAATCAGCTCTTTCCAATTCTCGCGCTCGTAGTCTCCCGCTTCCGTGACAAACATGCGGTAGCGTGGTGCGTCTTCATTGGTGACAATGTAGAGCCGTCCGTTGTACACCGACCCGTGATAAACAAAATTCTTCCCGGTCGTGATGCGCGTCGGTGGCGTGCCTTTCTTCAAATCCATCAAGAACAGTTCGGTCTTAGTCCAGCCTTGCTCCACCGTGATGAGCAACAGGCGGCCATCATTGTCGAGACGCACTTCCGGCCAGTCTTCCGGATCGCGCCCCTCGCCAAAAATCTTCGGGTCAGTCGCCGGATCCGTTCCTAACTCGTGATAAAACACGTGCCGGTTGTACATCTCCTGCCCTTCAGCAACGTCACCTTTCTTCGGATAACGCGTGTAGTAGAAGCCGCCATTGTCCAGCTCCCACGCGATGCTGGCAGCGCGCGTGCGCTCAATCGTATCGGGCAGCACCGTGCCGGTTTTGGTCTCGATGATGTGCAGCGTGCTCATCTCCGAGCCGCTCGGCGACGTGCCGTAAGCCAGATATTTTCCGTTCTCCGACGGCTCGAACCAGTCAAGCGCAACCGTGCCGTCCGCGGCCATCTGGTTCGCGTCAACCAGCACGCGATCTTGGCTCGAGTTAGTCTCCTTATTGTCTGTCATCCTGAGCGAAGCGGATCGGAGAGCAGCGCGATCCGATCCGTGCAGTCGAAGGACCTCGTGTTCCCCGCCGCCGTCATCGGCCTTAATGGGAGTTCTCTCCGCGCTCGTGGAAGCGCCAGCAGGATTGCTTGCCCGTTCCCGCACATAAAGCACCGGCTGGTTCTGCATCCCCTCGCGCCGCGTATAGAAATAATATTTCCCAGCAATTTGCGGCACCCCAATGCTGCCTGTGCTCAACAGTTCCGTCAGCCGCTTGTTGACCGCCTCTCGCCCCGGCAGCGGGTCGAGCACACTGCGCGTGTACGCCATCTCCTCCGCAACCCACTTCTGCGTCTCCGGACTATTCCCATCCTCCAGCCACCGGTAATTGTCGACAACCTTCGTTCCATGAAACATCTCTTCGCTCGGTTGCACCTCGGCCTTAGGAGGATGCGCTTGTGCCGCCGTCGACGAATCTTTATCGTCCGCCGCCGCGAACACCACCGCTCCCAGGACTAAACAGGAAAATGTCGAAATAGAAATCCACATCAAGCTCGAAATCAAGCGCGCACCTCCACCCATAAGAACCTCGCGGGGAATCAATCGCTAGCGTATCAAAAACGCATCCCCCACCGTTCGCGAGCGTGTGCCTCGCTGTTTTCACCGTGAACCATCTAAACTGTTGCGGGAACTCGTGGACTTGCCGATGCTGACAGTATTTCTCCCGCGCAAGCCGCGCCCGTCTGCGCAAGAGCGATGACTGAGGTGCCGCACGATGCTGTGGCAGACTCCGCCTCACGATGCTATGATAAATGCGCGGCGCGCCCCAAAGCGCGCACCACAACACTCCTCAGTAGCTCAATGGTAGAGCATTCGGCTGTTAACCGAAGGGTTGTAGGTTCGAATCCTACCTGAGGAGCCATTCTTGCCGGCCCGATTGATCCATCCCGAGGCGCGATTTCGCGCTCCCAAGTCACCTGGGTTTTGAGAGCGAGTTCGCAATTCCCTCATTAGTATTTCGTTCGTTACGAAAGCCGCCGTCCGGATCGCGATCGTCTTTGCGCGGGAGCTGGTTCCGGGATGAACCTGATTTCCACATGGTGGTTCGTTCAATCGTCACAGACGGGATGCCAGGAGTGATGAGACAAGAGTAGGCGTGGGGAAGAATAGGACAGTTTTGGAACCCGAAAAATAAGAGGGCTATAGCGAAATGTGGAAAAATGTGAATAATGGAGTGGCGACGCAGCCGGAGTTCGCCAGTCAGCCGGCGCCTAAGACACTAGCGTCCGCCGGTAAGTTGCTCAATGAAGCGCCGGCTGGGTTGCAAGCTGTTGGCGAAAACGAAGGCGCGTTATCTACCACGACAACGATGACGACGTACGCAGAGGCGGTGAACGAATTCACAAAAAACGCTACTGCGTGTATTGGATTCCTTCCTTTGATCTCCAAGGCGCGGGATGGCTATGAGCAAGCTACAAGAGCCAGTGAGCAACTTCGCAAGGTGCTGGATGCGGGCGAGGAAAATCTTCGAACCGTCATGGCGCAATTGGAGCAAGCGATCAACGTTCACATGCCTAAGTCCGTTGGTGACGGCAAGAGACCGGAACCAGCAAAGGTTGAACCGATCCGAGGCAACAACAAAGCGTCGTGAGGGGGCAACCTGCGGCCCCTCAGGATACTCTTTTTCCGATCCAATTTCCCCCTAGCACTTCAAACCTCCCGACCTACTTGGAGGTTTCCGGGAAGGTGTTTAGACTGTCGCGGGGGAGATTGTGTTGGAAACTCTGCTCGCGAAAAATCTAGAGGCTTCTGGTGTGGGTGCTCGCCGGAATGCTTCTCATCGTCGTGCTACTCTCGACGGCACATTTGGGAGTCCTAATCGTCGAGGAAATCTTGAAACCTCCCCGGTTTCTTATTTCGGTCGAAAGCCTGCTCGATGTTTTTGGTTATTTTCTGCTTGTGCTGATCGGAGTAGAGCTCCTAGAGACGCTGAGATCGTACATGAAGAAGGACGTGATTCATGTGCGAGTCGTGCTCGAAGTAGCCCTCATCGCTATGGCGCGCAAGGCGATTATTGCGGAACCCGGTAACGCGCCGGTATTGACCTCGGTTGGTTTAGCGGCGCTGATTCTGGCCCTGGGGGTCGCCTTTTACTTTGAGCGGCGGACGGAAGATAAAGAGTAAGATCTAGCTGCGAACCGGCAATCGTCAGCCGTGTCTGCCTCGCAGTGTACTGCTGAAAATCCCGCCTTCATTCATCTGACCCAGCCCCCGAAAACTGGACCATCTACAGTAAACGGGGGCACTTCACCGAAGTCATTGCCGTGGTGGGCTCGGATAGCGAGCTCACCCTAGTCACGCTTGGTTCGCCACCAACCCAATTCAGGGGGTCGTGAGTATGGCTTCGACGAGATTGAACGAATCCATGTAATTGCCTGCCAATGCGGAGAACGACGAATTCGTCGGCGCGAGCCCATCCGATGAGAAGACGATCTGCAACGTCTTGCCGTCCGCGCTCGTCCATGCGCCCACGATATTATGACCGAGTGTGTCCATGCCCACGTACGTCGATCCATTCCATGTGCCAGCACCTAAATTACCCCATCCGCCAGTACCGCCATTGGCGACATTAATATTGGTGTAGTAAATGACCGACCATGGTCCCCATGGATTGGGGGTTTCGTAGAAGGCAACTTGACTTGCTTTTGCCCCTTGGGCGACAGCGATATAGCGTTTTAGCGGTGCATCGTAAACGGGCTTTCCAATGTTCATGAGCATCGGAAAGGTATAGTTGGTCCCGCTATAGGTCTGTGAAGGGGTGTTGTCCACAAATACCGGACGAATCTGATTGATGTTCGTCGTCCAAATGGGATTCCCGTTGAAGTCAAGACCGGAGTAAAATTGATAGGCGGACTCAGTAGTAATTTGACTGCTTGGGACGCGGACAAGATAAGTCGCGTTCGCTCCGGTCGTGGATCCATACCCATTCCAATAATATGACGTATTGGCACCGCCGTAGGCATAAACGTATCCATCCGCACTTGGGATTCCCTCGCCAAAATTGGCGAAGTTAGTGATGCACAGACCGGTTCCGCCCCCGAGACCACCGGAAAGAGGATTTCCGTTGGAGTCTGCGCTACAAAAATTCCACGCGGTATCCGCCCAGGAGTAGGCGTTATTTGGCGATGACACGACCTCAGAATGGTTGGGCGAGCCATTTGGACCTCCTTGATCCGTCGATCTCCAGACGCCCCCCACCCCATAGAAGTTAGCTCCGATGGCTATGATCGATGACATTTTGCCGTTGAGTAACCCGTTCTTGTTGTCGTTGTAAGGGTGCGACGAGTTGTATCCACCATAGATGTTGCCGTTCGTGAATTGCGATGGACACGACTGACCGAGCGGTCCGGTAGGAGGACCTCCTGTGATCTTCGATATACCAAAGCTTGTGTAGTCATTCGTAATTCCAGCGCCACTGTCGAGCTCTCCGCACAAGCCCCATCCATCGCCGAAGAAAGTGTATACATTGCCGTCTTGCCCCCATGTTACCGGCCACAGATCGCTGCCGTCAGAATATGGCGGGCTGTCCGCCCGGTTTGAATGCGTCTCACTCAGCATCGTAGAGTATTGAAAACTCATGGATGAGATTACTGTGCTCGGACAGTAGGCCGCCTCGCCATTGGCCAGGGGTGCGGCTGTTGTGGCGTTTAAAGATGCCGGTGCCGACACGTTTCCGGCTTGATCAAATGCACTCACTGCATAGGTGTACTCGGTAGAGCCACTCACCGTGGTGTCCTGAAATGACGTCTGGGAAAAGGGAATCGTAGCGATCGTCACACCATTTCGGGCGATGCGATATCCCGCGATAGCCGCTCCACTTGAATTGCTGGTCGACGCGGTCCAGCTAAATCCCGCAACCTCCGCCGTGTTACAACCGGAAATCAACGAGATTGAGGTAGGGGGAGTGGGTGCCACTGTGTTTGCGGCCGCCGGAGCCACCACGACTTCGTACATGCTGTATGGGGTCGTTCCGCTCTGTAGATTTCCGCCCAGTTGTATCGTGGTTCCGCTCGGGTAGAAGTTGCTGTAGATCTCGTAGGTAGTGCCAGGGTTGTCGTTGTTGTTCACGACCGCTTGGCCAATGTCCATGAAGTTATTCGTGAGCCAATCGGGGAACGGGACCGCTTGAACATCATGCGCAACGTAGACGACTGCATTCTCATTCACTTTGAAGCTGATGAAATCAGAGCCTCCCGAATCGGTAGACTTATCACCATTGGCGGTTTGAATAAAGACGTTACCGTTGAGCGCGTCGGGTACCACTGTTGACACCACATAGCTACGATCCACGTATTGAAGAGCCCCGTTCACAAAACCATTAGTACCACCGCAGGTCGTGCCGGTACCGCATATCGCATAAGTGAATGCACCGCCATTGTTGACCGTTAAGTTGCTTATCAGAGAAGTGGACGAGGGGACGACAATCACCGAATACATGCCGGTTGATGGTTCGTTGGAACTGGTAGTGTTGGAGCCAAGGGTGACCGTAGATCCGGCCGCGTACAACCGGCTGTACAGCACGAAGGTGAAATCACTACTGTTTGTCACGGATAAACTCGTTTTGGTAAATCCCGAGGTTAACCATGACGGAATGGGCGATATCGCGGTGCAATAGACGACATAGACAGTGGCGGCTTGCCCGAGGATGAAGGACATGTAGTTAGAGCTTCCTGCATCTGCATTCTTGTCGGTATTGGCGGTCATGATAAGCGTTTGACCGCTCACTCCAGCAGGAACGGTCGAATTGATTTGAAACGTTCGATCGAGATATTGAAGTGCATTTTCCTGAAAGCCACTTGTCGATCCGCACGCATTGCCGCCTGGGCACACTTGATATGGCTTGCCCGTGCCCCCGTTCGCTGCGGTGTTGTTGACGATCAGATTACTGATCAGCGGCGTGGGAATTGGAACGACAACCACGGAGTACATGGCAATCGAGGGATTAGTGCCCGTTACGGTGTTGGATCCCAAGACCACGGTGCTGCCCGCGGCGTAGGTTCGGCTGTACAGCTCGAAGGTAAAGATATTGTTGTTGGTAATAGATGTTCCGGTATCCAAGAAATTGGAGGTGAGCCAGGTCGGAATAGGGGATATGGCGGTGCAGTAGACGACGTATACGATAGCCGCCTGACCCAACGTAAAGCTCATGTAGCTTGAGCTACCCGCATCGGCGTTTTTATCGCTATCCGCCGTCATGATGAACATCTGCCCGTTCACAGTTGACGGCAGAGCAGGATTGATCTCGTAGGCCCGATCGACGTATTGAGTAGCTCCACCGACAAATCCGGTGGTCGTCCCGCAGGAACTTCCCCCGGGACAGATCTGATAAGTGTCGCCGGTCCCGCCATTCTGGCTGGAGTTCTGCACTGTAAGGTTGTTGATGAGCGTGGCGAAGCAGGCCGGTGCAAAGAAACCATTAATAAGAATAAGCATGAGTGCCGCGAGAAGGAGCGGCCGTGAATTCCTCTGAGACATTTCAGCTTCCTCCCTAAAGCCCGAAAATTAGTCGGACTTGTTCGCAACATTCGCCCACGCGCCGCTTCACAGGTGTGTACTGGAGAGCGACAGAACAAAGTTGCGTATCTGCTCCAAATCCCTTGGGGTGAGAGCCCCTTAAGAACCCGTAGCAACCTTAGCTCAACAAATCAAATTATGGGAGGAAGCATCGGCAAGAATAATAAAGCTCAGACCCCTCGTTCCAAGCTATCTGCCAATTCCGGCACTATTACAGATATCGAGGTTACAGACACACTCGGCTGTTGAAATTCCGTATTTAGTAAATTAGGGACTACGGTGCGGTGTGGAATTGTGCGCCGCATGAAGCAATCTGTAGGTTGCAGAAGCGTTTAATTTTTCAGACATTTGAGTCGAGCGGAATGATTTCCGGTGTACCTCCCGATGGAGGACAGATCACGAACATCGGACAGATGAATATTCGGGAGGAAGTAGTTACAGAAACCGAACGAACGTGCGACTTTCTTCACCCTCAGATTCCTGTGGCTGACAGCTTGGCCCCGAGGATCAACTTCAGGGCTCAGGCCTGTTGCGAAGAATCGAATACGAATCAAGATTAGGGGGCTGGCCCAGCCGACCATTCTTCCGATAAGGCTACATGAACTGGATGCCCCACCCGTGGCAGTTTCACGGGTGGGCGGCGATGCCGACGGGGATCAGGAGATTTTCTGATGCGAAGCTCCGTTTTTTGGGTCTCATTGATTAGTGTGATGCTGGCAGATCAGCCTAGAGAGAACTCCCAGAGGCTGCACCTGCAACCGAGCGCAATAGAGATCCTTCGACTGCGTGAGTGCTGCGCTTCGTGCAGCACCCACTTCGCTCAGGATGACAAACTAGCGATCTTTAGCAGACCCCTAGTGCAGCAGCGACGGCTTGGTTTTCCTAGTCTTGATTTCCCCTCAGAGGCTGAGCTACGAATATTGAGCGCGAGGCAAAGTGCGATGCTGGCAGAGCAATCTAGAGAGAACTCCCAGAGGCTGTACCCGCAACTGAGGCGCAATAGGGATCCCCTTCGGCAAGCTCAGGGCAGGCTTTCGACTGCGTGAGTGCTGCGCTTCGCGTAGCACTCACTTCGCTCAGGATGACAAACTAGGGTGGCCAGCCCCCGGGCCGGAAGTCCCGAGGACAAAACGGTAAAAAGGATATCCTGGGACAACTATAAAGCAGTCTCGCGGGTTGACACACAAGAAGCAAAGCAGGGCCAACCGACGGTAAGGCCGTATCCCCATGCTCCTCGTGGTGCAACTAACTTAAGGCTAGAAGGTGAACGTTGCGCCGAGGCGGATATGGCGTGATATCTGCCAGAGGTTCGGCTGGCCGTAGAGTGAGTTCACCACCACGCCGCCGGAACTAGCCGCCGCCGGCAGGCTGTATCCTGTTTCAGCTGCCTGGTAAAACGCCGCACCCTGGGTAATGTTGGCGCCTCCCGGTAATAGGGGCGCACCGACGAAATTCGAGTTGAACCCCTCCCAATATGAGGTGACGGAGTGCTGGTTCAACAGGTTGGTGAAGGTCCCGGTAAAGCTGAGCACCTGTGCCTCATTGTTCTTGTTCACCTTGATAGAGTGTTGCAGGTTGAAATCAGTCTGCGTGTACCACGGCGTGCGACGGGCATAAGGCGCGCTAAAGGTGACATCTCCTGGTGCCGCGCCTTGGGTTGCATTGACCCAGTTGCCGCGGCCAAAGACATACACGGCTTCGTAGGAGAGGGGAGCCGCAGAGCCAGTTGGGATCGCCGCGCCGACGTCGGAGAATGCGCTCATCGGGCTGCCCTGGTAGGCAACCTGGAAGATTCCAAAGGTTGTTGTGTTGGTGTTGAAGTGTCCCTTCCAAGGCAGCGCGTAATACGCATATCCCTTTAACACGTTCGGACGATCCGTCGGCAGCGGTCCGTAATTCGACTTGCCGTTAGCGCCGAAATAGTAGAACGGCTCGTCGAACGAACGAGTGGTGTCGGGCGAGTTGCGTCCGGTCGAACCTCCATCGCTCTGGTCTGTGGTGGTGAGGCCGGTATAGTTGCCCCAGAGGCTGCTGTAGGTGTAGCTGAACATTCCAGACCAACCCCTGCTCTGCGTCTTGGTTAACCGAAATTCCAGGCCGTCATAGTTACGGATTGCCGTGGGATTGTCTGGGCACCCGGTACAAGTGCCGAATAAGCCCGTAGGATTAAACGCAGCTGTCCCGGGACCGTAGGCGTCACCAATCGAGGTCAGGTAGCTGGCATAACCGTTGAGGGTCTTGTCGACATTCTGCCCAGGATTGACAATGGTATAGATTTCGCCGGCGGTCGGATCGGACAACGAAGCGTCCTCAATTACGTGGTCGAGGCGGCGGCGATCATAACGCGCTTCGAAAGCCCAACTCTTGGAAATCTGGTAGTCCCAGCCCGCCACGTACTCGTGCTGGCGATAAGGCTTTAAGCCGGGTGAGACCGGCTCCTCCGGACGGAAGTTGTCGTTTTCAATCAGCTGAGTGCCAGTCTTGGCGTCGGTCAGGGATGGCGGGGCTTGGCCGTTCCCACCGAAGGAGGCCCCCACGGTGGAGACGCCCGTCGGGCAGGCGCGGCCACCAGTGTTGAAAATGAAATTGAGATCGGACTGCTGGAACCCGGCCGCGGTCCCGTCTGGACCGAGGGGATAGGCGCAAGTCTCGTAACCTTGCGCTCCCCACGATGTCTGGGCGAGCAAGAGCTTCATGACATCGTTGGTGACGCCATAGCTGCCAAATATCTTCATCTTGCCATCAGGCGATCCCCAGGCAGCACCCAGGCGAGGCTCAATCTTGTCGCCCCATGAGAAGTTGATGGTTCTGATGCTGCTAATCCCTATTCCCGAGGGAGCAGGCAGGCTTTCTTTCTCAATACGGAGGCCGAGGTTGAGGGTTAAACCGTGCCCTACAGTCCACGCATCCTGGACGAATAAGGCATGGTTCCAGTCGGTGGCGGGTGCATACGCGCCAGAGGTTGTTTTCAGGACGGTTGCGAAGTCCTGCACCTTCACATAGCCGTACTGCCCAGTGCAGAGTGGCGTCACAACCCCCTTTACAACCGCAGTGTATTCCATCCCCAGCGTGGCGCAGTTGCCGGCGCCGTTGGCTGTGAGCGCCCCATAGCCAGTCCCAGCGCCAACGTACATGAATGCGAAGGGCAGGTTGCCGTGCTGATCAATTACGTTAGACAGATGGTTGAGCTGATAGCCAGCTTTGATGTTGTGGGTGCCCCACCAGCCGCTCTTGAAGAACGCCACGTCCTGGTCGAACTGATAGTGCTTACTGGCATTGACCTGTGTGAAACTTTCATCGAAGGGGGCAGTGGTCGTACCGGCAGACAAGGCCAGATTGGCCGGTAGGGGGTTGCCCGAGTTGTCGCAGGCAAACGTAGTTCCCTTACAGGTACCCAAGCCGGAGGTCTGGAAACTAAGGTCCACACCTGCAGTGGGCCAGCCAAAGTCGTGATAATTCTGAAAGAAGTAGCCGAAGCGAGTGGTGGCGACGATCTTCGGGGTTAGGGTGATATCAGCGCCGGTGATGTACGTCGCATTTGGCGCCGAGTAGCCGAGGCCATGCGCAAACTGTGTAAGAGGGCTGTTGATCCCAGGTATTGCGGTCCCGCTAATTGAGAGCCCAGTGTTTGGCAAGCCGGTCGTCGAATCCGGAGCCGGCAAGCTGTCCCCGCTCTCGCGCGTGTACTGGTACAACCACGAACCGAACAGGCGGATCTTCTGAGTCAGCGTGAAGTCCAGTCGGGCAGTGCTGAAGTACTGCTGGTTGTCCGAGGTGAAGATTTGGTTCCCAAGGTTTGAATTCCCTGGAAATGTAGAAGGAGCGAAGTTTACCGTTCTGGCCAAGGCATTGTACTCTGGAGCAAAACCCAGGAAGAACCACAAGCGATCCTTAATGATCGGGCCGCCAAGGGTAAAGCCGGGTTGAACGATGCTAAAGTGGTCTCTCGTCGGTTGATAGATTTGCCCCTCATCGTCACCCGAAGGGGAAGCGGTAAAATTCGGATTGTAACGCAGGTTGGCGCTCTCAGAGCCGTCTAGCTTGTCGGCCTCATAACTACCAAAGAACGAGCCGTGGTAAGCGTTAGCACCCTTCTTCATGATGACGTTGACCACGCCGCCCAGGGCGCCGCCGTGTTCCGCTTCGATACCCGAACTCTTGACCTGGACTTCCTGAATGAACTGGAAAGGAACGTTGGCGCTGGAAGCGCCACCGGAGATATTCTCCGTGTCCTGGCCTTCCACCAGGTAGGTGTTTTCCGAATCCGCAGCGCCTCCAACGGAGTAACCGGCAGCCTGGCCGTTGCCGCTGCTGCCCGGCAGGGCCCCGCCCCCGCCGCCGGCTCCCATCGTGGCAGACCCACCGGCGAGAGGCTCATTGCGGGCCATGGGTGCATACTGAATGACCGACTGGAAGCTGTAACCGTGAGGAGTATCGTTCAGTGCTTGGGCGGTGAGGTTGGTTTGATTCGTGTTCGTAGTGACGTCGATCACCGGAGCGGCCCCGCTCACTTCCACAGTTTCAGCGGTAGCCCCAACCTCGAGTGCAATGTCCACGGTCGGAAGGTGCCCAACCTCCAGGACCAGCCCTTCGCGGTGAATGGTCTTGAAACCCGTGGCCGTGACCGTAATGGTATAGGTGCCCGGGGGAAGATTGGCGAAACGGTAGTAGCCAGCCGAGTCTGTATTCGCGGATTTATCGCCCTCCAAAGCTGGTCCCCTAACTACCACGTGAGCGTGACTCACCACGGCTCCGGAGGGATCTTTGACGGCACCCTGTAACCCGCCGGTGGTCTCTTGTCCGAAAACACCGACAGCTAGAAGCAACACAGAGAGAACACAAACAGCGAACATCCCAAGCTTTGTCGAAGCACGACTCATAGAAGGATATCCATAAAGTGGAATGATGAGTAACGTCGGGCGGCAACTTATAGCACAAGACTCCGATCCCAGCGTAAATTTCTTGAAGTTGTTACGAAAGCAGGAACAGGTGCCGATATATCGGCACTTCGGCACCTGAGATCGGCTAAGTGATTGAAAGCGCAAGAGGGCTGCGCGCGAGTTGGGGACAGACGGGACGTACCCCGCTTTTTCGCTAGCGGCGCGCCGCCGGGCATTTGTTTATTTCAACTGCCGAATCCGTTCTTGCGGGAATTGCCGCTCTGGTTCCTGTTGGGTCAGGGCCAGAGCTTTCTCATAAGAGGGCCGAGCCCAGCTGTCCTGCCGAGCCTGCGGTATATATCTGCACCGGCGGAATGCGTCAGGTAATAATTAGCCAATTCGCCATGTTGCAACACCGCGTCGATATGCGTCAGACCGGCCTCTGGGCCATCGCGCATGGCAATGGCGATGCTGCGTGTGCTATTTGATTTTGCTGTGGATACGTGATCGAACCCACTTGGCGCCGGCATTTCCGACTCCCGCCCTTCGCAAAAAACGCGAAGGAACGGGGCACCCCAGCCGATCATTTCTCCGATAAGGCTCCGTGAAAGTGCCACGTGTGGGGCATCCCGTGCGAGTTAGAGTACGACTGGGCCAGCCCCCACCGAAATATTCGAGATCAATTCGGGATGTTTCTTTGAAAATTCAATCACTTCCGGCGCGCATCAAGACTCCACGGCCCTGCTCCGAACTGCGAGATGAGCAGCGCACCGCCCAGCATCGATACGTTTCTCATAAAAGTGGCAAGCTGTAACTGGTACCTCATGGGATCGCTGATGACCCAGAACTTGTGCATCATGGGAGTGACGCCGATCAGAAACAGAGCGATTAGCCATGCGCCGATTTTGGCGCGGTAGCCGAGAAGAATGGAAAGCCCTCCGGCAAGCGCGAGGAAGCCCGCGATGGGCACGGCGATCGACGCCATGGGTACGCCTTGCGACACCGCGAAGGCGACGGCCTGGCCCCATAAGAGTCGCGGTCCAGCATTCACAAAGATCAGCACGAACAGGATGCGGCCCAAAAGAACGATAGGCCCCGAAGCGGCTGGAAACGTTGCTTGCGACCGGGCGGAAGTTGTAGAGGAAAGAGTTGAACTGCTGACGAACATTTTAGTTCTCCTTAAGGGCTTAAAAGTAACCTAGCTGTAATATGACACGCAAGACAATCCTCGGCGAACGCTTTCCCCTTATGCCATCGGGGGGCTGGCCCAGCCGACGCATTTTCGTCGAGCTAGCGTGAACTGGATGCCTCACCCGTGGCGGTTGCACGGACGGGCCGCGACGCCGACGGCTCAGGAGATTTTGCGGATGTGAAGCCCTAAGAGCCGTGATAGCGGTGCAGGTTGTCGGCATCGAAACGATGTAACAGGAACGCGACGATTTCGCTGTGACCGATGAACATGCCAGGGTAAGTTCGCAGCAGCCCACCTTCGGCTCCGCTCAGGGCAGGCTCCGTGAAACGGCCACGGATGGGGGCATCCAGTGCCGTGTTAGAGTGCTGGGCAGGCTGACTGGAGTTAAATGAAGGCAGCACCTTGGTGCCAAGCAGTAGCACGCAAGAGCCATTTACCCTTTGTGTGAATGGGGTTAGTCTCATTCTTGAGCAGCACTTGGGGGAGGGCTGATCAACATACGTCCCGTGACTCAAACCGAGTCTGGGGCGTTTTGTTTTGCGCGAAAAACGGCTGATTTACCTCATTGCGCCAGCAAGCGAGGGTAGGGAAGCATCGTTTAGGCTCCTTCGACGATCCCGTCGCGGCCCGATTTGACCTGGATTCCGTTGCTCCTTTCCTTGACTCGAGGTTGCCGGGGTGTATTGGCTAAAGTCCTCTCAGCACGTGCCGATATACGAAAAAGACAATATGGAGGGAGAAATGATCAGGCCCTCCTGTCGCGTGGAGAATAAGTAGAGTCTTATGCCAATAACCGCCCTCATCGTCGACGACTCCTCGGTCATGAGAAAAATTGTAGAGCGCTCATTGCGCCAGGCCGGGCTCGAGTTAAGCAAGGTATTCGAAGCAGGCAATGGGGCGGAGGCGCTCAGCGTGCTGCTGGGAGATAAAGTGGATCTCATCCTTTGTGACATCAACATGCCGGTTATGGACGGCTTAGAGTTTGTGAAGCAGCTCGCTGGAGTGGAGAACGCAAAGGGGACGCCGGTCGTGATGATTACGACCGAAGGCAGCGAGGCCCATGTGGTGCAGGCGCTCTCGGCGGGAGCACGGGGATATATCCGGAAGCCGTTTACGCCGGAACAAGTGAAGGAGCAGGTGATTCCAGTTCTGGGAGGGAAGTCATGAGCTCCTCGAAGGAACTACTGGCAGCCGGTGGCACCCAAGAGGGCTGGGCGCCATTGCTGGAACTGGCCTTGCGCGAAGTTTTCGAACTAATGCTGGGAAGCCAACTGACTTTGCCGACAAATGCCGCAGAGGAAATGCCCAAAGAAGTCACCGCGATGGTGGGGCTGGCCGGAAAGCTGTGTGGGCTCGTGGGCGTGCATTGCAGCGGAAAGTGTGCCGCGCTGATGACTTCCAAGATGCTGGGCGTTCCCCTAGATAAAGTCGGCGCGGACATGTCGGATGCGCTGGGTGAAATCAGCAATATGGTCGCAGGCAATTTTAAGAACAAGATTTCCGGTCTGGGCGACGGTTGCATGCTATCCCCGCCTACTGTTATCACAGGGACCGACTACAGTATGTATTCGCTGGCAGACTCGCCGGCGCTTGAAATCAGAGTGATGTTTGAAAACATGCTCATTGTTATTTCCCTTCAGATTCATTCTTAACCCAAACATGTGATGAAGGTGTGCCAGCTCTTTAGTCAGGGCAGGCATCTGCCTTTCTAAACTAGTGATTTTCTAGAGCGGTGCTTCCTGAAGCGGTGCCTTTCTAGAACAGCGTTTATCGCGGCCGCTGGAAGCGCTGTGCTATCCGGAGGTTTATTCTCAGAAGCAAGGCGGCCGTGATGGAGGATGAGAAAGCAGGTTCCTCACTGGGCGTTCCGCCCGGTTCGGAATGACATCGATTTTTGCTTTTCGGTTTTCCTGGTTTTGGTTTTCCTAGTCTTGATTTCCTTCTTAGGGCTCAAAAGCCCTGCTAGGAGTGGAGGGCGATTATCGCAGCGCTCGAAGCGCTGCACCACCCGGGCTGCACGCTTCCCATCACCCAGTTAACCAGCAGTGCGGTTTAACTTTTCCCTGCGGCGGCACTCGATCCGAAGATGGTCGAAACCAGATTGAAGACTTCTCCCGCGGCCTCGTCGAGCTCGAAGGTGAAGCGAACCAGATCGATGCCTTCGAGGGCGCGATACTCTTGCAAAAGGATGGCCCATGCGGGATTGTTGGCCAGATCTACTTTGCGGCTCTCATAGTAGCCATACCCCATGTTGCGCATGCGGCAGAGCAGGTCGCTGAGGTGAACCATGGCGACCAGAGGTTTGGCGGATTCGCTCAGTTCAGGCGTGTGGTGGAAGGCGATGACCTGAATTAAATCGTCGGCCAGGTGCCATTTCTCAGCCAGAGCGCGCCCTGTCTCGCAGTGCGAAAATCCCATCGTGGCGCGTTCGGCTTCATCGAGAGGAATCTGTGCCTGAGTAGCATTGGCCGTCGCTATGGCAAATTCCTTGGGAAAGACCATGCAGTTGACCGGAAAACCGATATCGTGAAGCAGCCCGGCCATGTAAGCTTTGTCGCCGTCGGGTGCGGCTAACTTCTCGCTGAACTTCCGGCAAACCATGGCACAGCCGAGTGAATGCCGCCAGAACGTCGTGGGTTCGAGCGGCCAGTTTTTGGCAGGAAAAGCGCTACCCAGACAACACGTGAGGAGAATCGTTTGGACCCGGCGCAAGCCGAGGCTGAGCACCGCGCCCTTGATCGAGTCGGGGGTCTTTGCCAGCCCGAACAGCGGGGAACTGGCGACACGCAGGCACTGCGCGGCGATGGTGTTGTCGTAGGAGACTAACTTGACGATCTCGTCCAACTTAACATTTTCCGGCGGCAAGTTGAGCAGTTCGAGCAAAGGCAGAAACACTGCGGGGATGGAAGGCATGGTGTCAATGCGCGACACGCGATCCTGGATGGTAGCGGTAAAAGAAGTTGTGGTCATAGCTTGCCACTCGATAGGGACGGTTTCCAATACGCGATGCTGCCGGGAAAATGGACAAGGTGAAACTTGTCATTCAAATTCAGCAACGACTCCGAGGTTCCGAGAAAGAAATAACCGCCGAAGTTCAGGTTGGTGTAGTAATGGTTGACGACTTTGGCTTTCGAGGAACCGTCAAAATAAATCAGCACGTTGCAGCAGAAGATTAGATCCATGCCCTTCATGAAGAGAATCTTCGAGTCGTCCTGTAGGTTCAGGCGGCTGAAGGTGATCAGCTTCTTGACTTCGGGACGGACCTGGAGTTTTTTTTCATCGAGCGTGGTGAAATATTTGCGCTTGTAGTAGTCGGTGGTGTTGCGCAGCGCGTAATCGCCGTAGATGCCGGCTTTGGCGGTTTCGACGGAACGGTCATTCAGATCGGTCGCGAGAATTTCGACGGTCCAGCCTTTCAGGAGCCGCTCACTTTCTTCCATCATGTTCATGGCCAAGGTGTAGGACTCCTCGCCGGTGGAGCAGCCGGCGCTCCAGATGCGCAGCCGCTTCGTGATCTGCTTGGTTTTCTCCACGACAATCTCAGGAAGAATGACCTTGCGCACCGCATCGAGCTGGGGTTGGCTGCGGAAGAGGCAGGTTTCTCCGATGGTGATCTCGTTCAGCAGTTGCCGAAGTTCGCCGTCGCGACTGGGATTCGCGGTGAGGTAATCCCAATAATCGCGGGAGGACTTTGCGCCCATCACTTTCATGCGGCGCACGCAGCCATCGGCGAGAAGGTAAAGCTTTTCATCGGCCTTATAGATACCGGAAACCTTGTAAACCAGGTCGCGGATTTGCCGGTAGACGGGATCGACGGGTCCGGTCTTAGTAGGAGCGGGTTGGGGGGCAGTCGTCATTTTGCGGGATGCTCCATGGTGGCATAGCTGTTCAGGTGAACGGGTGCGTGAGAACCGCGACTCTGCACAACACGGCGGGTAATTTCCGCCGCAAGCTGATCGAGAGGATAGGCGGCATCGGCAAGGCCGGAAGCATGCACTAAACCAGGCATTCCCCATACAATCGAGGAAGCTTCGTCCTGGATAATGACGCTGCCTCCAGCGTCGCAAATCTCCTGCGCCCCGAGCACTCCGTCGGAACCCATGCCGGTCATGACTACCGCGAGAACGTTTGCGCCGTAAGCGGCTGCCACGGAGCGGAATAACACATCGACCGCCGGACGGCAGGAGTTCTCAGGGGGCGACTGGTTGAGGCTTAAGCGAGAGGAGAGGCCTGCGCGCGTCACCTTCATATGAAAGTTTCCGGGAGCGATCCAGGCGTGGCCGGGAGAGAGCACGGTATTCGCGCTACCTTCTTCTACGGGAATGGCGGAGCGGCTGGCGAGGCGCTCGGCGAGCAAACGGGTGAAAATCGGTGGCATGTGCTGGACCAAGACAATCGGGACCGGGAAATCGCTGGGGATCCGGGGCAAGACTTCGGCCAAGGCGTTCGGGCCTCCGGTGGAAGTGCCGATGGCCACAATCTCGATACGGGAGTTCGATCGTAGACGAGCTGCGACAGGAGGACGGGTGCGCGGCAACGGCTGAAGCTTCAAAGGGGATACGCCACACAACGCCTTGATCTTGGGGATGAGTTCGCTGCGGACGCGCGCTATGGCCACTTCGGGACTGCCCGTATTGCTGGGTTTGGTGGCGTAGTCGGAAGCTCCCAGCGCGAGGGCGTCGAGGGTGGCAGATGCGCCGCGCTCGGTCAGCGTGCTGAACATGATGACCGGGAGCTTGGGATACAGTTTGCGGATTTCGGCCAGGGTTTCAAGTCCATTCATCACTGGCATTTCGACATCAAGGGTGATGAGGTCTGGTTTAAGCAGGGGAATCTTGGCGAGGGCAATGTGTCCGTCGCTGGCGACACCAACTACATCAAAGGTGCGCTCCGCAGACAGGGTGTCAGACAGCACCTTGCGAATCACCACCGAATCATCCACCACGAGAATGCGAATGCGGCTCATGACAAACTTATTTGGTCCCTTTCAAAACGCAGGGTGCCGATCCCGGTCATTCGAAGCATGGTGAACGTCGCCCTCATCAAGCCAGCCGAAGCGTTCTAATACCAGGCCAGTAATTTTTCGCGGAGATTCGCATTCTTCCTTTAGAAAGTTTTAATTGTCGGTTCAAGTTCCATTCCGCATGCAATTTGGCGAACGCTCTCGCTCGCTCATAGGCTGATAATCGGCGGTGCGGCGGAAAGCTTTAAGGGAGCTTCACAGAGTCGATATCTCGCCGTGGATTCCCGTCATCTGCGAGACTTCGGCGTATATGACGACGGCACTGATGGCCATCGCGGCCAGCACCACACCAAATCCGTTGCCGATCTGTTTGCCTAGCTTCAAGTTGCTGAACTCCTCCACTTTGAAGGTTCTTCGGCCTAGGCGTGAGCCGCCATGCTCCGGGCTGAGGCATTACCGCCAGCGCCGTTGTCGATCTTGAATTGCTCGACCAGGCGACGCAGTTCGGCGGAAGTCTCGACTAACTGTTGTGCGGCCTTTTGCGTGTCGGCGGCTCCGCGCGAGGTGCTTTCGGCGGCCTGGGAGACTCCAGCGATGTTGCTGGTGATCTCGCCGCTGGAGTGCGCTGCTTCGCTGACGTTGCGCGACATCTCGTTGGTGGTGGCGTTCTGTTCTTCGACGGCGGTTGCTATGGTGCTCGAGATGTCGTTGATCTGATTGATGACTCCGGAGATCGAAGCGATGGCATCGACGGCGGCTTTCGTGTCGGTCTGAATGGCTTCGATCTTGCGGCTGATGTCTTCCGTAGCTTTCGCGGTTTCTTTGGCAAGTTCTTTGACTTCGTTGGCGACGACGGCGAAGCCTTTGCCGGCTTCTCCGGCGCGAGCGGCTTCGATGGTGGCGTTGAGGGCGAGCAGGTTGGTTTGCTGGGCGATGGAAGTGATGACCTTGATGACTTGACCAATTTCGGTGGAAGACTCTCCGAGCTTGGAGACGGTGATGGTAGTGGTTTCTGCGACTTTGACGGCGCCAGTGGCGACCTTGGCGGCCTCGGTGGCGTTCTTGGCGATCTCTTTGATGCTGACGCCCATTTCTTCGGCGCCGGTGGCGACGGTTTGCAGGTTCTGGCTGACGGTTTGTGCGGCGGTGGAAACCACATTGGCCTGGGCGGAAGTTTCCTCGGAGTTGGCGGTGATTTGCTGGCTGGTGCTGGAGAGCTCCTCGCTGGCGCTGGCCACCTGCACCGCGTTTTGTGTGATGTCCAGGATCATGCGCTTCAGGCTGCCGTGCATTTTGTTGATAGCCTGGGTAAGTTCGCCGAGTTCATCCTGGCTTTGGACCTTCAGGTCCTGGTGGGTCAGATCTCCACTGGCGATGGCTTCAGCTTGAACCAGAACCGCCTGGGTTGCGCCTGAGATGCTTCGGCTCAGGTAAAGAGCCACGAAAATGCCGATACCCAGAGCCAGAAAGGTGGTAATCGCCATGGTCAGGTTCATCGACCGGTTTTCCGCGTTCATCGTCTGCGTGTTCTCCTCCAGCATTTTGTCGAAGGAATCCGCCATGTCGCCGAGGGGCTTCTTAAGCGCTT
>Ga0307478_10000751_pt1 | contig 31395 bp, 30 predicted proteins | sample atmos_gasesECM4C_2_FD_203713 | JGI IMG/M metagenome (GOLD analysis project Ga0307478, IMG submission 203713) | Hardwood forest soil microbial communities from Morgan-Monroe State Forest, Indiana, United States - atmos_gasesECM4C_05 | ecosystem: Environmental > Terrestrial > Soil > Temperate...
AATCTTGCCGTCGGGCCCTATGGCCGTGCTCCCCGAGACGTGCACGTACGATCCAACCTTCACCGCGCGCGAATAACCGACGATGGGCTCCCAGGGAGCACCGCTCGAGATGTTCTGCCGTTGCATGCGAATCCTCCGTGGCCGCCTATTCTAGCAAGGAGAAAATCAAAGGCGGACAGGTGGGTGCGTCCCACATCGGAGTGTTCTTGCTACTTCGCGCGTGCTTCCCGCACATCATTTTGCGCGGAGGAGGAGGACGGGGACGCGGATGCTGTGCTGGACTTTGGTAGCGGTGGTGCCGAGGAACATGTCGGCCAGGAAGCGGTGGCCGTGGGTGCTCATGGCGACGAGGTCACAGCCCTTTTTTTCGACCCACTTGATGATTTCTTTGGCGGGTTCACCAAAGGCAAGTTCGGCTTCAGTGGGGATGCCTTCGGCTTGAAGTTCGGCGCGGACTTTCTGCAAGTACTCGCTGTCTTCACGAATTTCAGGGCTCACGGCGTCAGAACCGTAGGTGCGGGCGGCCCATCCGTCGGCGACATGAAGGAGGACCAGGCGGCTGTGAGCGAGCTTGGCGAGTTCTTTCACGTGATCGATGATTGCCCGGTCGGTGGGCGTGCCGTCGAGGGTGACGAGGATGGTGTCGTACATAGCCTTCAGGAGTCGCGACATCAATGTGTCGTTTCTCCGGGAACGGATGTGATTCCTAGGCCCCTTCGGGGCTGGCTGACTTTTTCGTTGGCACACCTACGGATTCGCCCTTCGACACGCTCAGGGCAAGCCGTAGGCTGCATTCTTTCGTCTTTCGGCTGACATCTCGCGGCAAATCGCGCTAGCAAGCGCCTCACATTCCAAACGCTTTACATCGAATCCGCAACGGTAATGACACGTACCTTCTCACGAGCCCGTAATGACGTGCCATGCCGCTTTCATCGAGTCCGGTAGACCGTAGACGTCCATGGCGGTGATCAGGATAGCACTGGCCCATCCGGCGGTTAGCAGGAACCATCCGTTTTTCCACTGGCCCATCCGTTTGCGGGAGCTGGTGAATTGCAGCAATGGGAACATGGCGAAGGGAAGTTGCAGCGCGAGCACGACCTGGCTGAGGGTGAGCAAGTCGGTGACGCTGCTTTCGCCGCGCAGTCCGATGATGATCACGGCCGGCAGAATTGCCAGCGTTCGAGTGATGAGGCGGCGGACCCAGGGCTTGATGCGCCAGTGCATGAAGCCTTCCATGACAACCTGTCCGGCGAGCGTGCCGGTGATGGTGCTGCTTTGCCCGCTGGCCAGTAATGCTATAGCAAAGAGTGTGCTGGCTATACCCGCGCCCAATAGCGGAGCGAGGGTCAGGTAGGCGACACGGATCCAATCGCTGCTGGCGTTGAAGTGGATTACCTGTCCTCCGGAGGCCGCGACGCTCTCCTTGCCGTAGAAGACTATGGCCGCCAAGACGAGGATGGCGGCGTTGACGAAGAAAGCAATGGTCAGAGCGACGATGGAATCGATAGTGTTGAAGTCGATGGCGCGACGAATAGATTTCGCATCCTTCTGCAGTTGCCGGCTCTGGACCAGAGCAGAGTGCAGGTAGAGGTTATGCGGCATGACCGTGGCGCCGATGATTCCGATGGCGATGTACAACATGCCGGCTTGACGGAAGTGCGGCGAGATCAGCGCGCGGCCCATTTCGAAGAAACTGGGCTGGGTCTGGGGCAGAATAAAAATCTCGATGAAATAGCAGAGCGCGATGGTCGCCACTAGCAACAGGACTATGGCTTCGATCGTGCGCATACCGAATTGCTGAAGAGCTAAAAGAAGCAGTACGTCGATGCCGGTGATGATGACGGCCCACAGCAGCGGGATGTGAAACAGCAGGTTGAGAGCGACAGCGCTGCCCAGGACTTCTGCCAAGTCGCAGGCGCCAATCGCGAGTTCGCTCATCAGCCAGTTGGGCCAGCGAGTCCAACCTGGGTACCAGTCGCGGCAGCATTGGGCGAGGTCTTTACCGGTGACGACGCCGAGGCGGGCCGAGATTACCTGCATAAAGATGGCCATGAGGCTGGCCAGGCCTACGACCCACAGCAGTCCATATTTGTATTGAGCTCCGCCCTGCAGATCTGTGCCCCAGTTGCCCGGATCCATGTAGCCGACGGCAACGAGAATGGCGGGGCCGACGAAGGCACGCCATTGTTCCCAGAATCCGGCTTCGTGATGGGGCACGGCGACGGAACTGTGGGCGCCTTCGAGCGATAGGTGGTTGGTTAGGATAGGCGCGGCACGCCGCCCGCCGGGGCGTACAGGCACGCTTATCTCCCTGAACTCATCGCTGCTTGACATAACCGCGTTTTTGCGACCCAGACGACCAACCGATATTAGATACTATACACGATAAGGCATTAACTACAGTTAAGTATCTGTTGCTCAGTATTGGTTGACGTAATTACCTGGCCGCCTTATCGACTGCGAAAACCCTCACTCCTGGCAAAAACCGGCCAGAAACGGGCAACCACAGTGCGAGACGATTGACTGATTAGAGGTTGATGGGGGACACCCAGATTTTTTCCGCAGCCAGGCCGCCCAGTACGACTGGGCCGGCAGAGGTGCGAACCGAGAGTGTCTTATCGTAGTTACGCTCCAGTAAACGAAATTTGGCGCCGGGGCGGATGTCGCGAGCCTCCAGGAACTCGAGCAACTGGCGGTCGCGCTCGTAGATGCTGCTGACGATGTAGGCGTGACCCGGTTCGGCGTCGGAGAGCAGGACCAGGCCGCGTTTGCGGCGGCTGGCTGGGCCTTCGGATTCGCTCAGGTTCCCATGCGGACAGGCGCCGCCGGAACCAAGTTTGGCCAGTAACTTGGCCTCGAAGTCGGGGGAGACGGCGTGCTCCAGGCGTTCGGCCTCGTCGTGCACCTTCCACCATTCCATGCCGAACATTTCGGCGAGCATGCGTTCGATGAGGTGGTGGCGCAGAGTGAGCTTGCGAGCGATCTTGCGTCCGGCGGCAGTCAGACGGATTTCGCCGTCGCCCTCAACCCGGACCAGGCCATCTTTTTTCAGACGGCGTAATGCCATCGTGACGGCCGGGGGCGAAACTTTGTGCCAATCGGCGAGGCGGGCAGAGATGACGGTCTCACCTTCACTTTCGGCTTCGAGGATGGACTTGAGGTAGTCCTCTTTGGAGACGGTGATCATGCTGGGTGGATTATACGCGGGGTATTAAGCGGGGTTAACTTCGGCTGGTCACGGATTTGGAGGGCAGCGTTTTCAGTTCCACAATCCCCCATCGTGCGAAGGCCGCGTCGGGTGGGGCGGGGGGAAATCCCCACTTCTGGCAAAACCGGCCAGAAATGGGTGCCGACTTCCGCCCTCCCGCGCTTTCCTTCGAGGTCATGGCGGCGTGTCGTTTGACACCTTTCCGCCTGTACCCCTAACCTGTTTTCTCTGGCTATGAAAGTTCTGGTTCTTGGTGGCGGCGGGCGCGAGCATGCACTGGTTTGGAAACTGCGGCAGTCGTCGCGCATTTCGCAGCTCTACTGCGCGCCGGGAAACGCCGGGATTGCAGAGGAAGCGGAGTGCCTTCCAGCGGATCTGAAGAGCCTGGATGCGGTTACGGCGCTGGGGGCCAAATTGCAGCCGGATCTGACGGTCGTGGGGCCGGAGCTTCCCCTTACGTTAGGTGTCGTTGACGAATTCACGCGGCGCGGCTGGCGGGCGTTTGGTCCGACCCAGGCGGCGGCGCAACTGGAGTCGAGCAAGAGCTTCGCCAAGCAGTTCCTGCAGCGACATCACATCCCGACAGCGCCATTTGCGATTTGCGATTCGATTGAGCAGGTTCGTTCGGCGCTCACCCATTTCCACACTCCCGTCGTGGTGAAGGCCGATGGTCTGGCCGCGGGCAAAGGCGTCGTGATCGCCAAGAGCCGGGAAGAAGCAGCCGGCGTCGCTGCGGAGATGCTCAGCGGGCGGATGCTGGGTGATGCGGGATCGCGCGTGGTGCTGGAAGAGTGTTTGAAGGGAGATGAACTCTCTTTTCTCGTGCTCAGTGATGGCGAGCGGGTGGCACCGCTGGTGGCGGCACAGGATCACAAGAGGGTGGGCGACGGCGATACTGGACCGAATACGGGCGGGATGGGCGCGTATTCCACTCGCGATATCGTCGACGATCAAATGCGCGATTGGCTGGTACACCACGTCGCTCAGCCGGTGGTGACCGGGATGAAGGCTGAGGGCGCGGAGTTCAAGGGGGTGCTGTATTGCGGGCTCATGATGACGGCGCGCGGCCCGATGGTGCTGGAGTTCAACTGTCGCTTTGGCGATCCAGAGACGCAGCCCATTCTCATGCGGCTGGAGAGCGATCTGGTGGACGCACTGGAGGCATCCATTGAAGGACGCGTCAGCGAGGGCGACTTCAAGTGGTCGCAGGATGCTTCGGTGTGCGTGGTGATGGCGTCGGGAGGGTATCCGGGGACGTTTGAAGCGGGGAAGCGGATTGATGGACTGGATGAGGCGGGGGCGGTTTCAGGAGTGAAAGTGTTTCATGCGGGGACGTCGAAGCGCGATGGAGCTTTTTATACCGCGGGCGGGCGCGTGTTGGGGGTGACGGCTCGAGCGAGGAATCTGGAGACCGCGGTCGCCTCGGCTTATGAGGCGTGCGGCAAGATTCATTTCGATGGAGCGCATTATCGGAAGGATATTGCGGGGAGAGCGCTGAAGAAGTAAATCCCCACGCTACGAACAGCGCGTAGGGTGGGGCACCCTCCGGCTTCGTTCTGCTGTTAGGAAAAATCCCCACTTCTGGCAAAGACGGCCAGAGGTGGGGCACCCAACCAAAATGACTACTGGAGCAGAGGATGAGCAAGGCACTGGTTTCGATTGTGATGGGGAGTGATTCCGACCTGGAAATCATGCGCGAGGCGGGGAAAGCACTCGACGAGTTCGGGATCGCTTATGAAATCGATGTGACGTCGGCGCACCGGTCTCCGGATCGGACGGCGGATCTTGCGCGGAATGCCGCCGAGCGCGGGATTCGCGTGATCATTGCCGGGGCGGGCGGGGCGGCGCATTTGGCGGGAGTGATCGCGGCGCATACGACTTTGCCAGTCATTGGTGTGCCGATTCCTTCGACGTCGCTGAACGGGATGGATTCGTTACTATCGACGGTGCAGATGCCGGCAGGGATTCCGGTGGCGACTGTAGCGATCGGGAAGCCGGGGGCAACGAACGCGGGGATTCTGGCAGCGCAGATGATTGGGTTGGCGGATGAGGGCATTGCGAAGAAACTTCATTCGCACAAAGAGAAATTGGCGCGTGGGGTGGAGGAAAAGTCTAGGAAGTTGAGAGAGAAGTGAGTAGAGTCAAAGTTCCCATCTTGTCTCACCTAAAAACCGCGAGACTAAAGATGGCAACCTTTTCATAACACAAGAGTCAAGATCCCCACTTCTGGCAAATTCGGCCAGAAGTGGGGCACGCGATCTTGTTAGTTCTCAACTCCCACCTTACGAAAACCGCGTAAGGTCGGGCACCCACAACTTTTCGAATTACAGCTTCAATCCCCTTAAGTATTCACGAAATGGCCCACCTAGATCACTTCGCTTCAGGGCGAATTCCACTGTTGCTTTCAGGAAACCGAGTTTGTCGCCTGTGTCGTAACGGCGGCCTTCGTAAACGTAGGCATACATTTTTTCCCGCTTGAGCAGCATGCGCAGGCCGTCGGTGAGCTGGAGTTCGCCGCCGGCGCCAGCAGGAATTTTCGCCAGGCAATCGAAAACGGCTGGGGTAAGGATGTAGCGGCCGATCACCGCCAGGTTAGAGGGTGCTTCTTCCGGCTTGGGCTTTTCAACCATGTTACGGACTTCAAAGAGGCGGCCGTTGAATCCGTCAGCGGGTTGAGCGTCAAAGACGCCGTAGGAAGAAATCATCTTGCCTTCGATGACTTGCGCCGCGATCACGGAACATTGCTTCTCGCGAAAGACGTCGGCCATTTGCTTGAGGGCGGGGACAGGGTTGTCAATGACATCGTCGGCGAGCAGCACGGCGAAAGGCTCATCGCCTACCAGTTCGCGTGCCGTCAGCACGGCGTGGCCGAGGCCCAGCGCCTCTTTCTGGCGGACGTAGCTGACATACATCATGTCGGAGATGGAGCGCACGATTTTGAGCAGGTCTTTCTTGCCGCGTTCCTCCAACATTTTTTCGAGTTCGTAGCTGACGTCGAAGTGGTCTTCGATGGCCTGCTTGCCGCGTCCGGTGACGATAATGATCTGGTCGCAGCCCGAGGCCATGGCCTCTTCGACGCCATATTGAATGATCGGCTTGTCGACGACCGGAAGCATTTCTTTGGGTTGCGCTTTGGTGGCGGGCAGAAAGCGTGTGCCCAGACCGGCTGCGGGGAAGACGGCTTTGCGGACTTTCATCATACGGTCGTTGGTCGCTGGTGGTTAATCGTTGGCGAAATCAAAGCCGGACAAATTGTAACTGCTGAATGGAAGACTGGCGATCTTTGGGACGTTAGTCAGGCATGTTTCCACTTGCGCTCGAACCAACCTCAGATGCAGCTTCCGCACTGGCCAGTTGCTCTAAAACTGTGCGCAGGGCGCGTAGAACCTCATCGGCGCCTGTTGCCTTCACTGTGAATTTCAGCATGCCGTCCGGCGTGAACTGGGCTCCTCGCTGCGCAGAGACGAAGCGGGCAAGCTGTTCGGGATCGACGGCCGCATTCTGACGGAACTTGAGCGTCACGGAATCGCGCTTGCGATCGATGGCGTTCACTCCGACGCGCAGGCAGAGCAGCTTGAGCGAGGCGTAGTCGAGCAGGTTGCGGACGGGCGGCGGCGGCGGTCCGTAGCGGTCTTCGAGTTCCGAGCCCACGTCGGCCAGTTGCGATTCCGTTTCCACGCCGGCGACGCGCTTGTACATTCGCAGGCGTTGGTTCTCTTCGGGAATGTAGCCGGCGGGAATGCGGATGTTCAGGCCGAGGTTGAGTTGCGTTTCGGCCTCGTCAGGTGCGGCTTCGCCCTTCATCTCGCGGACAGCGCGGTCGAGCATCTGGGTGTAAAGCTCGAAGCCGACGGCCTCGATGTGTCCGCTCTGCTCGCCGCCGAGCAGGTTTCCTGCGCCGCGGAGTTCAAGGTCGAGGGCGGCGATCTTGAATCCAGCGCCGAGGTCGGAAAATTCTTTGAGCGCGGCGAGGCGGCGGCGGGCAATTGGAGTCAGTTCGAGTTCGCGGGGGATCAGCAAGTAGGCATAGGCCCGGCGATTGGAGCGGCCGACGCGCCCACGAAGCTGGTAGAGCTCGGAGAGGCCGAGGCGGTCCGCCCGGTTGATAAGTATCGTGTTACAGAGCGGGATGTCGAGCCCGTTTTCGATGATCGTCGTGGCGACCAGGATGTCGGCTTCGTGGTGCATGAACTTCAACATCACTTTTTCGAGTTCGGTCTCGGCCATCTGGCCGTGGCCGACGATAATCCGCGCCTTGGGAACTAATTCCTGCAGCTTGGCCGCGATCTCCCAGATGGTCTCGACGCGGTTGTGCACGAAGTAGACTTGTCCGCCGCGCTCGAGTTCCTGCTCAATGGAGGACTGGATAAGCTTGTCGTCCCAACTGGCGACCACGGTCTGAATCGCCATGCGATCTTTGGGCGGAGTTTCGATGACGCTCATATCGCGCAAGCCGACCAGCGACATGTGCAGGGTGCGCGGGATGGGCGTTGCGGACATGGTGAGCACGTCCACCTGCTTGCGCATCTGCTTGATGCGCTCTTTGTGACGGACGCCGAAGCGCTGCTCTTCGTCGACGATCAGTAGGCCCAGGTCGGCGAACTTGAGGTCTTTGGAGAGCAGGCGGTGCGTGCCGATGAGAATGTCGATCTTGCCGGCTTCTAGCTTCTGCAGAATTTCTTTTTGCTGCTTAGGATTTCGGAAGCGGCTGATCATCTCGACCGTCACCGGAAACGGTCCGAAGCGCTGCTTGAAGGTTTCGAAATGCTGGAAGGCAAGGACCGTAGTCGGCGCAAGCAGGGCGACTTGTTTATTGTCGCTGACCGCTTTGAAGGCGGCGCGCATGGCAACTTCTGTCTTGCCATAACCGACATCTCCGCAGAGCAGGCGATCCATGGGCTGCGACGACTCCATGTCGTGCATGACATCGGTGATGGCCTGCGCCTGGTCTTCGGTCTCGCTGAATTCGAACGCATCTTCGAATTCGCGGACGAACTCGTTCCCCTCCGGAAATGCGTGTCCCTGCGCCATCTTCCGTTGCGCATAGAGTTTCAGGAGTTCGTCGGCCATGTCTTTCATGGCCTTGCGCACACGGGCCTTGGTCTTGGCCCAGGCCTGAGTGCCGAGATGGCTGAGCGCGGGTTTCGCGCCTTCCGATGAGCGATATTTCTGGATCAGATCGAGCCGAGTAAGAGGAACGTAGAGACGCGCGGTTTCGGCGTACTCCAGCAACATGAATTCCGCAGTTCCGTCACCCTGATTGATTTCTTTGAGGCCCTGATATTGGCCGATGCCGTGTTCGACGTGGACAACGTAATCGCCGACCTGCAGGTCGCGGAAATCGGAGAGGAAGGCGGAGACCTTTGATTTCTGGCGCTGCGGGCGCGAGGCGACCGTATCGGACTCGTCGAACAAATCGCGAGCGCCAAAGATGGCGAGGTTGGCCTCGGGAATCAGAACTCCGTCCGGAACGTAGGCCTTGGCGAGCGTGGTGGTCTGGACTTCTCCGGCGAAATAACTGGTCTCGTCGGCGTAGCTCTCGCCGCCGCGAGTGCGGCTTCCCAAGCGGAACGACACGTTGTATTCGGTGAAGATGTCGGCCAGGCGCTCGACTTCTCCGGTATTGGGCGCGGCGAACATGACCTGCTTGCCATCAGCCGTCAACTTCTGGACCTCCTCCAGCATGGTGGGAACGGCGCCGTGGAAACGAGGAGTGGGCTGGGTCAGGAAAGTGACGGTTGTGCTTTCATCGGCGGAGCGTGTGATGCCGAGGTGCTCTACATCGGCCCCGGTCAGAGAAGCGACCTTCTTCCACCAGTCTTCGGGAGGAAGATACAAATCGGCAGGACGCACAAGGTTGCCGACGCCGCTGCGTTCGTGCGCTTCGACGACCCGTGTCCAGAAGCGTTCGAACTCGGAACGCAACAGTTCGGGTTCGTCGAGCACCACGGCGGAACGGGGGAGCAGATCGAAGACGGCGTGGTCGGCTCCGGCCACGGGAGCGTAGAACTCCCATCCGGGAAAAGTGGTCACGCCTCCGGCGCGGATCGCGGCTTCGACAATCTCTTCTGAGCCGCTGACTCGTTTGCCGGAGAGCCGGGTGTGAATCGCGCCGAGAATCTGGTCGGTCACTGGAGTTTCCGTAAGCGGCAGTAGCAAGGCTTCGTCGATCGGATTCGAAGAGCGCTGCGAGGCAGGATCGAAGCGGCGGATCGACTCCACCTCGTCCCCAAAAAATTCGATGCGCACCGGGCGCTCGGCTTCGGGCGAATAGACATCGAGGATGCCGCCACGCAACGCGTACTGTCCGGGCATCTCGACGACATCGGCGGACTCATAACCGACGACATTCAGGTGCGCGAGCAGGCTATCGATATCAAGGGACTCAGCGCGGCGGACCATGCGTGCAAGGTCGCTATAGTACTCGGCGGAACGCAGGAGGATCGCCGCGGCCGCCACAGGAGTGACGACGATCGAGGCTCTTCCAGTGGCAATCTTCCACAACGCAGTCGCGCGTTCTTCCTGCAATTCGGGGTGCGGCGAGAGATTCTGAAAAGGCAGCACGTCCCGGGCGGGCAGCGAAACTACATCGTCGGGATCGCAGGCTGCCGTGAGTTCACAAAAACCCCGCACGATGGGAACGAAGTCTTCCACGGCTCGGTTGTCGTTGACGACGACGATCAGGGAGCGGTCCGCGGCACGACGCAAGAGCACGAGCAGCAACGCTTTGGCCGTGGGAGTCAGCCCGGAAACACTAATCCGCCCCGTGCCCTCTTTCAGGTGGGAGGCTACACGCGTAAAGCCGGGAAGAATTTCCACGTCCGCAAAGAGTTCGCGGACGAAGGGAAGCAGCATGCACTTTGATTTTAACAGGAATGGAAGGCTTGCTTTTTTCCGGCGGAGTGAGGCTGCGCCAAGTGTGGTCCGGTGTTAGACCAAGGTTGGTCAAAAGGCGCGGAAGCCGCCGGCAATTTCGATCACTTGCAAAAGACAAGTGAGATTGATAAGCTGCCGGGCGTGGCCAAAAGGCCTAAATCGCGCCACCGTTCGGGGTGCCCGGTCAGCCTGTCGCTCGAGGGCTTTGGAGATCGCTGGTCGTTGCTCATTGTGCGCGATTTGATGGTGCGGGGATTCCGCACATTCAAGGAGTTCCAAAATTCCGGAGAAGGAATTGCCAGCAACGTCCTGGCAGACCGCTTGCGAAAATTGAAAGAAGCGGGAATTGTGATCGCTGAATCTGAAGGGGCGGACGGAAGGCGGGTCTATTACCGGCTCACGGAGAAAGGAATCGATCTGGCGCCTGTGTTGTTGGAGTTGCTGCTTTGGGGAGCACAGCATGAGCAATCGGACGCGTCTTGCGCATTGATCACAGCAATGAGCAAAAACCGTGATGCGCTTTTGGCGGAAGTACGGCGACGCTGGCAGGACCGCGATTCGACTCCGCTCATTCCCAGATTTGATGCCGACGTTGCGCGCAATCTGGCAGGCAGGCGGCGTACCAGTTGACGCGACCGGCACGCAATCGGACGCTTCGCAACCGCTGTTTTGGCAAATGGTTGTATTGAGTCTGGTTAACGATTCGTGGGAACGGGGTTCACCAAGGGCTTGTAAGCACTAACGGTTTACAACTTCGATTGAGTCCAGAGGAGATTACTATGCGAAAGGCTTCGCTGTTTCTCTGTGCGCTGCTGTTACTAAGCTGCGCGGGATTTGGCCAGAATCTCAGCCAGACGGACCGGGACAAGGGTCTGCAATACCTGGAGCAAACACGCGATGGAGTGATAGCAGCGACCAAGGGACTCTCGGACACTCAGATGAAGTTCAAGCCGGCGCCGGATCGCTGGTCGGTGGTGGAAGTGGTGGAACACATTACCAAGGTTGAAGACGGTATTTTTCAGAATGTGACCCTAAAGGTCATGAAAGCACCGGCTGACGCGGCCGATCGCGATCCCGTGAAGATGGATGCCATGGTGCTGACGATGGTGCCGGACCGGAGCCACAAGAGGCAAGCGCCGCCGGAGTTTGTGCCCACCGACAGCGCGACACCGGCAGAGACGCTGGACCATTTCCTGAAGACTCGGGCGAAGACGATCGAGTTCCTGCAGTCGACGCCGGACTTGCGGGCACACGTGGCCGACAGTCCGCTGGGGCCTCTCGATGCCTACGAGTGGCTGCTGTTTACGAGCGCGCACAGTGATCGGCACACGAAGCAGATTCTTGAAGTGAAGGCAGATCCGAATTTTCCCAAGAACTAAGCCGCACATTACCCGAGTGTTGCGCAGCGCCTAGACGCGCTCCGTTGAAAGGCTGTCCTCAGATTACACAACAGATATAAAAATAGGAGCAGCGATGAGCAAAGTACGAGTCTTAGTTGGCACCCGGAAAGGAGCGTTCATTCTCACTGCGGACGGCAAGCGCGAAAAGTGGGAGGTCAGCGGTCCGCATTTCGCGGGGTGGGAGATGTATCACCTGAAGGGATCGCCCGCGGATCCAAATCGGATTTACGCTTCGCAGACCAGCGGATGGTTCGGACAAATGGTGCAGCGGTCGGACGACGGCGGCAAGACCTGGCAGCAGCCGGGGGTTCAGCCGGCGCCGCCTGAGCCCGGACGCATGCCGCCGCCGGCCCCGAACAAGTTCATCTATGATGCGTCGCCGGACCACGGCAAGCCGCTGACCACGCACCAGTGGTACGACGGCACGCAACATCCGTGGGAGTTCAAGCGGGTATGGCATTTTGAACCGTCGTTGACTGATCCGGACACCGTCTACGCGGGAGTCGAGGACGCGGCGCTGTTCCGCTCGACCGATGGAGGAAAGAACTGGCAGGAACTTTCCGGCCTGCGCGGGCATGGCACTGGTCCGAAATGGCAGCCGGGCGCGGGCGGGATGTGCCTGCATACGGTCATTCTGGATCCAAGCAATCCGAAGCGGATTTATATCGCAATCTCAGCGGCGGGCGCGTTTCGCACCGATGATGGCGGCCAGACCTGGAAGCCGATCAACAAGGGACTTTACTCGCAATACATTCCGAATCCGACGGCTGAGGTCGGGCATTGCGTGCACCACGTCGCGATGAACCCGAAGCGCCCGGGCGTGCTCTTCATGCAGAAGCACTGGCACGTGATGCGGTCCGATGATGCAGGCGACAACTGGACCAAGATCAGCGGGAACTTGCCGACTGATTTCGGATTCGTGATCGATGTGCACGCTCACGAGCCGGAAACGATTTACGTCGTGCCGATCAAGAGCGATTCCGAACATTACGTGCACGAAGGGAAACTGCGCGTATATCGCAGCCGGACTGGAGGCAACGAGTGGGAGGCGCTGACCAAGGGTCTGCCGCAGAAGGATTGCTACGTGAACGTGCTGCGGGATGCCATGGCGGTGGACACGCTCGACAAGTGCGGGATTTATTTCGGGACAACCGGCGGGCAGGTTTACTGCTCGAACGATGCCGGGGACTCGTGGGCTCCGATTGTGCATGATCTCCCGGCGGTGTTGTCGGTGGAAGTACAGACGCTAAAGGGATGACTGCCAGCGGGCTGCAGCGGAGCTTCGCCTCCACGAAGTTGAAATTCCCACTTCTGGCAACACCGGCCAGAAGTGGGGCACCCGCATTTTGATCGGCGGCGACAGGCGTGCATAAGTCCTTCGCTTCGCTCAGGATGACAAACTTGCCATGATCCGCGTCGTGCTTCCCTATCATTTGCGTAACCTGGCGCATGTCGGGGGTGAAGTTACGCTCGAGGTTGCTCCTCCCGTGACGCAGCGCTCCGTGCTCGATGCGCTGGAGGCGCGTTATCCCATGCTGCGCGGGGCGATTCGCGAGCATGAGACTCTGAAGCGGCGGGCGTTTTTGCGTTTTTTCGCCTGCGAGGAAGACTTGTCGCATGAGTCGCCGGATGCGCCGCTGCCCGAAGCGGTGGCGTCAGGCAAGGAGCCTTTCATCGTCATCGGGGCCATTGCCGGCGGGTGCCAGGCTGCGTCTTAACATCCTGCGTGTGCGCCGCCTAGATACCAGTCTTGCAGCGGGGGCAGCGCAACTCCTGGCACGTGCGCCATGCCAGGAGAACAGCAACTCCCGCGCGGTTTCCGCGATGAACGCTGGAGAAGTATTCCGCAAGGCGGCATTCACCCGCGGAGCAAGGGTCGCGTAAGGCACGTTGGCCCGCCGCCGCCGTTGATGCAGAGTTCGCTACCAGGGAAGGTGCGGACGTCGAATCCGGCATGACGCAGGCGGTCGTTAGTCTTGCGATTTTCTTCAATGGCGAGCAAGCAGCCGTAGCCGAGCGAAAGAACGTTGCAGGCCAGCGTATCGCGCTCGGAGTCGTCGATCTCTACAAAACGGAAACCGCGGCGCTTAAGGAGTTCGACCGTCTCCACCGCGAGCCAAGGCAGATCGACTAATGCAGTCTGCTCGTCGAGCAGGCTGATCAACGACATCAGGTGCAAACAAGTAGAAGGGCCCTGGCCGTAAGGCAAGGGCGCCGAAAGAACTTCGATTCCCCTCGGTGCCAGCAGGGCGCGCATCTGCTCAATGCCGGAAGCGTTGGTGCGAAAGCCGTGACCGATGACCAGGGTTGTCGAATCGAGCCACAGCATGTCACCGGCTTCGGTCGTGCCTGGGGCCTGAACCTGCCCGAAAATCGGAATGCCCAACGGTTCACATGTCGTGCGCTGATGCCCGGCTTCCACCATACGGTTGGGTTTGCCGGGGCGCATCAGGATCAATCCGAAATCTGTGGTGAGAGAGGCATCGTGGGCGTAGACCGCATCCAGCGAGAGATCGGGGTGAGAGGGCAGATGGACCAGTTCCGCGCCGCAGGTTTCCAGTTCACGACAGAGAACTTGATGTTGTAACTCAGCAGCCTCGAAATCGGAAGCGTGATGGAATCCCAGTTCACGCCAGAGAGCTGCATGGTCCGGCTCGTTCCACCCAGCGCTGCGAGGGGAACACACGAGGACGCGGCGAAGAACACCGACCATGGAGTTCCCATAACAGCGGATTTCGGTGGTTGTCTGGGTCATCGAATGTTGCCTCTCAAGTACCTTGGCGAATGTATCCTCGAATCTAAATTGGGTGTTATGCCAAAAGCAATCTCAAGAGGAGTTTCGAGGGCTAGAACTCTACGTGGGCGCGGAAGGTGGGCACGAGGACCGGTCCACGATCGCGGTTGTAGCCAGGATTCTCGATGTGCTGCAGGCCGGGAGCGAGGTAAATACCACGCCAGACATGCACCGTATAGTAGGTTTCGAGAATGTTCTCGCGGCCGTAGTTCAAGCGCCCATCGCCTAGCAGAAATCCCGATCCGCCCAAAGCGAGATAGGTCTGGTGATCTTTCTTGATGGCGTTAGTGACGAAGGCGACGCCGGCGCGATCCTGCTTGCGATGCCACCACGCTCCGCTTGCACCCATCCCCGCCGCGACTGTCTGATCGACTTCGGTGTAGGCGAATGATTCCGTTTTGCCGTTGTCCCATCCCGTGCGGGCAAAAGCGGTGAGGTAGTGCGTCAGATTCTGTTCCACATTGATGCCGAACCCGTACTTGCGCGTAATGTGCCAGGGATGGTCGGTGATATCAGGCGTTCGACCCTCCTCTTCAGCCTTGAGGACCTGATCGCGATAGATGCCCATGTTTGCGTAGTTGGTGTATGCGAGCACCCGAACGATGCCGGCTTTCTTCGGAATGAAGCCTTGGCGGAGTTCGTATTCGAAATTTTCGGCGTGGGCTTGCCAAGGCTTCCACACGAGATCGATGCCATTCGCGATCTTGGGCATGAGTCCTTCGGCGAAACGGAATCCCCAGTTGCGGTCTTCGAAGTCGGCGGTGAATCCAACCGTATATCCGCGGGTGTCGGCGGCATAGTCCCAGGCCCCGTTATTGTCGATAGTCCAGTTGGTGAACTGGAAGTGCGTGTCGGAACCGACAGAGTTGATGTCGAGAAAGTCTGGCATGCTGAACTTGCCGAAACGAATTTCGAGACGGCGGCGAGGCAATTCGTCGAAGAGCGACAGCGCATTGCGCGAATTTTCGACTTTGTCATCACTCAGCGCAAAGACTTTGTGGATCATCCCCCGGCTCAGGTACGGGGCTTTGCTGAGCAGCGGGTTGCGGACAATGTCGAGATCAGTGTTTCCGGCGAGGCCAAAACCGAGACTGAGCGCGGAGCCGCCCGCTTCCTCTACATCGACCAGCAATTCTGTCGAATCGTTGACGCGCATGCCGGTGTACAGCGTCATTACGCGAGAAGTCGCTTTCTCGTAATGCGGGCCGAGGCTGTGCGGACCGTTGTATAGCGCACGGAACTCGGGATGGGTCTGAAAGATGAAATTTGCCTGTCCCGAGAGCCAGAAGCGCGTGCTCTTGAAATGCGGGAACATGGCCTCAACACTTTCCTGAGCCATGGGATCGGCGGGATCGACGTCTGACGCACCACCACGTTGAGGGGAAGCAGGCTCGTCGGGCTGTTGCGCCGACAGACTCGCCGCCGCGGCCAGGAACAACGCCAGCCAGATGATGAACAGGCGAGGGTGCGCCTGGAATTTTTCGGTATTGAGAACGCTTCCCATGTCTCGAAATCCGGCCGCCTTGGTCTAGGAACCACCAGATGGGCTACAAATTAAACTTCCCCGTTTTTTCCGTTACGTAGTTAACTACTGTACATTTATACCATTAACTATGGTTAAATAGTTTCGGTTGCCGGCGCCACTCCTGAACCTGGTCCACCACGTTACGCTGCCCGGATTAAAGGAATGTTACTGGAATCCGAGAATGGCGCACGCCCTCAGCCGCGCTCGGCTTACGGTGCCCATTGGATTTGCAGTTTCCGGTTGCCATTGCGGTCGGTGACCACGACCCAGCTCATGCTCAGAGCCTGGTGATCCACGTTGCCTTCGGGTTGCCAGGCCAAGGCTTTTTCGTGGTGGATCACGCGCTTGAGTTGCGTCGTCGCCATCGCCACAGGTGCTGCGAATAATGTCATCCAGAACATCTCCGTTCCTCCTTTCTGTGAATTTGGGCACCAAGAAATAAAATCCTGGAATCCGGCGTTCTAGTTCTTATATGATACCCCCGTACGGTATATGTCAAGATTGAACAGGCGAGAATCGGAAAAACTTATGAAGGACAAAGATCCGGAAATTCCCAAAGAGAAGCAAAAACTATTGTCCAGGATCAGGCGCCTCGGCGGGCAAATCACCGCGGTGGAGCGAGCGGTCACCGACGGCGATGAATGCGCCGACATTCTGATGCTGCTCGCCGCCATCCGAGGCGGAGTCAACAGTCTGATGGCAGAGATCCTCGAAGATCACATACGGCTGCACATCACGCCTCAGAACCGGGGAATGGAATCGCCGGAGGAACTGACGGAGGATTTGATCTCGCTGGTGCGGGCGTATTTGAAGTGAGGCCGTGTAGCAACCTCTTAGGCCCTGCAGACGAACGCATCTGCGGCTACACGCGCAAAAAGGACAGCCCGGAGCCCCCGAGACTGTCCCTCAAACCCTCCCGGTTAGAAGGGCAACTTGATGACTCCACGGTACTGGCGGGATGTTGCAAAGGGATTGCGGAATGATGAAAATCTGATGAATTCCGTACCGCTGGTATAGTAGTCGCTTGCGAAAAACCGGCTGTTGATATCTCTCTTCTCCGCTCTGGAGGAATGATGCCGTCCACCACATCCCGCAAAATGGAGCAGTCGCATCGGCTGCAACAGCGCGCCGAGAGCATGATTCCAGGAGGAGTGAACTCGCCGGTGCGGGCCTTCAAGTCCGTGGGCGGGGAGCCTCCCTTCATAGTGCGCGGGAAGGGATCGCACATCTGGGATGCGGATGAGAATGAATACATCGATTACATCGGGTCGTGGGGGCCTCTGATCCTCGGCCACGCCGAAGCATCGGTGCTGGACGCGATTGTGAGCGCGGCGTGTAATGGCACGAGCTTTGGAGCGTCTACGCCTTCCGAAGCCGATCTCGCAGAGTTAGTGTTGGGTGCCTTCCCGCACATGCAGAAGGTGCGCTTCGTCAGTTCCGGGACGGAAGCGACCATGTCGGCAATCCGCCTTGCGCGGGCCTACACAAAACGCAAATACATTGTGAAGTTCGAAGGCTGCTATCACGGGCATGCGGATGCGCTCCTGGTGAAGGCGGGATCGGGAGTGGCGACGCTGGGCATCCCAGGTTCGGCGGGCGTCCCCGAGGAATTCACACAGTTCACGCTGGCCCTCCCGTTCAATAATCTTTCCGCGGTCGAGCATGCGTTTGCGAAGTTCAAGCACCAGATCGCGTGCGTGATTGTCGAGCCCGTAGTTGGAAACATGGGCTGCGTTCCAGCTGCGGACGACTATCTCGTGGGGCTGAAACTCATCACGGAACGCGAGCGGTCGGTGCTCATCTTCGACGAGGTTATGACCGGATTTCGCGTCGCTTTCGGCGGAGCGCAGGAACTGTACAACATTCGTCCCGACCTGACTACGCTGGGGAAGATCATTGGCGGAGGATTGCCAGTAGGAGCATACGGCGGGCCCAGCGAAATTATGGATCTGGTGGCGCCGCTGGGGCCGATGTACCAGGCAGGAACGCTTTCAGGAAATCCTTTGGCGATGGCGGCGGGTTGCGCCATGGTCCGGCAGTTGAAAGACCGCAAGGAAGAAATTTACCCGCGACTCGAAAAGTTAAGCGCGGATCTGGTGCAAGGTGTGGCAGCCGCCGCTCAGGAGGCCGGAGTTCCGCTGTGCCACAACCGCGTCGGATCGATGTTCACTTGGTTCTTCAATCCAGGCCCTGTGACGAATTGGGATACAGCTTCGAAATCCGACACGGAAGCGTTCGGGCGATTCTTTCGCAGCATGCTGGAGCACGGCATCTATCTCCCGCCTTCGCAGTACGAAGCGGCATTCCTCGGCGCCACGCATTCCGAGGAGGATGTGCAGAAAACCGTTGCCGCGGCAAAGCAGGCATTCAAGGCTGCGCGCGCCTGAGCGAATGACCCCTCACTTGTGAGAAGGCAGTAGAGACCAAATCTCCGGATCCTCTGCGCCCAGCACCCAGGAACAAAATCCCTGCAAAGCGCGATCGCGGACAAGATTAAGCCGCTCCTGAAATCCGCGCTTGTCAGTGTAGAAGACCCATTCCCGCGTGTCATCGCGATAGAAATAAAACCAGGCTGTGCGATCGACTGAGTCCCACTCGGCGTGCGGGTGATAGGCAGCGACGTACTGATCGACATCCTGCTGGCCGATGTACTCCGCGGTAGGATTGGGCTTCTCGTCCTTACCGGGATCGCCGGCGAACCAGTGATATCCGTAGAGAGGGATCCCCAGCGACAATTTTTCTTTGGGTACGGATTCGAGAGCGTAGTTGAGGTTGTCGACGGTCCAGGGATAGCCAGCGACCGGCCCGGGTTCAGTCCAGCGCGTGTTCTGGTCGTAGGTCATGAGGCAAATCAGGTCGGCGGATTGGGCCAGGGCCTTGAGATCGTAGGCGCCGCGCCAGTTGGCATAGAGCCAGTGAGAATAGCTGCTTTTGCCTGCCGCGCCCGGAGCATTAGGCACGGTCGCGATTGTGAGTTGCAGATTTTCCATATGCAGGCCTGCGGCAGTTTCGGCGACCAGGGCGGACAGCAGGTCACGGTCGGTCCAATTTACATTTTCAAAATCTATTTGGAAACCGCTATATCCGTTCTTCTTGCACTCCGAGAGCAGAGACGTGATGAACGCGTTGCGGGCGGCGGCCGTAGTGAAAAGTTTGTGGAGGTCGGTCTGGTTCATCAGAGCCACGATGGGCATGACCGGAATATGACGATCAGTTGCGGTCTTCAGCACGCTGGGGTTGGGACCTCCCCAAACGAGTCCGTTGCCGTCGACGTTGTACCAGGCAGGAACGAGGATATCGATCTTATCGGCGTGGTCGAAGAATGATTTCACCGAAGTGGTGCTGTTGGTCATATAGAAGAGCGCTTTTGGCTGTGCCGAAGCGAAAGCAATTGCAGGGAAAATGAACAGGAATGCAATTTTCATCGAAAACCTCCCGAAACAATGGGATTCTGCCGCACGGTATCGAGCACGCGTCGTTATGCGACGGCCATCATTTTTGAAATGGTCACGAAATCGTAGCCTTCCGCCTGGTAACGGGTGATCACGCTGTCGGTCGCGAGGACCGTTTGCAAGCGATCGGCTCCCATGTTCTTGTGGCCGCCATCGTGGAGCAGGATGACATCGCCTCCACGAATCTGTTTCACTACTTTGCGTTCAATCACCGGTGCGGGAGGGGCACTCCAGTCATATCCGGTGACGTTCCACATCACGGGCTCAAGACCCAATTCGCGCGCGGTACGTAAGACGGCGGGACGTCGTCCGCCGAAAGGTGGACGAAATAGATTCGAGTGTTCGCCAATGGCATCGTGCAGAGCCGAACGGCAGTCGGAGAGTTCTTTGCGAATTTCAGCCGCGCTTTTGAAGATCAGCAGTGGATGAGTGAAAGTGTGGTTGCCGACAACGTGTCCGGCTTTCACAATTTCACGCGCGATGTCAGCACGTTGTCGCACGTAGCGGCCGATCAGGAAAAATGTCGCCTGGGCGTTGTGTCGAGCCAGGACTTCAAGCAGTCGCAGCGTATGCGGATCATTTGGCCCGTCATCAAAAGTGAGCGCGATTCGTTTGGAGCCGCGGGCGAGGCCCGTGAACGTGCGTCCATACCACTGGCCTGTAGGGGCCATGGATTGATAGCCGGCGGAGAAAGCCGCCGCTGCGGTGGCCCCGCAGATGACGGTTGCTAGCACGGAAGCATTGTAAATTGTTGATTGATGATTGTTGACTGACGAGCGAGACCCGCTGAAGTAGCCGAGGTTTGATCCGAGAGTCGGCAATCAGAAAACAACGCTGATTCCTGTTAACTCTTCCCGCAATTGTCATCAGCGCGCAACCGAGATATCCTGCAACTTCCGGAACATCGCAGGACCCGTCGCACGAAAACATGGCCAATCTCTTTGAACTTCCCCGGTACATTGCAGTGGAAGGACCTATTCGAGTCGGCAAGAGCACGCTGGCGCGCATTTTGGCCGAACGCCTGAATGCGCAGCGGGTCATGGAGCCGGAGTCGAATCCGTTTCTGAGCGCATTTTACGAAGGCGAGCGGGGAGCGGCGTTTCAGGCCCAGTTTGCGTTTCTGGTGCGTCGGTTTGAACAGTTGCGCGCGCTCGATCTGGGTGCCCGGTCGCAGAAAATCGTGGTCGCGGATTTTCTGTTTGAGAAGGACAAGCTGTTCGCCTGCCTGAATCTGACGGACCAGGAGCTTGAAACTTACAATCTCTACTACAACCACTTTCGTGAACAGTTGCCGACACCCGATCTGGTGATTTATCTGCAGGCGACGCCTGAGGTGTTGAAAAAACGGCTCAAGAAAAAGAATGTGCCCGGAGAGCGGGCGGTGAATGATGAATATCTGGAAGAAGTGATCAAGGCTTACGAGCACTTCTTTTTTCATTACACATCGTCCGATCTGCTCATCGTTAACACGTCGGAGATTGATTTCGTCGACCGCAATGAAGATCTGCAGGAGTTGCTGCGCAAGGTCACCGAACCCATCAAGGGCACGCAGTATTTCCTGCCGTTGGGCGGGCAGGAAGCGGCCAGCGCCTGAACATCAACCTCGAAACTGAATGTTAAAATGAGCGGCTGTGACGCGCTCCCTGAGGCCGGTTTTCCCCTTTCTTCTTGTTCTTAGCCTGTCCTCTCTTGCTCAAGAGAATCACCGTCATGCCTAGCGCGGCCGACGCGGCTGGGAATGCAACGACGGCGGGGAAGTATTTTCGGAAGCTTACGGAGGTTGCGGTGGGTGACGAACGAGCCGAGCTAAAAACCGCGAGAAAGCGAATCCTGGGTTAGCAGGGATCGACCCACTGCCCTGAGCAAAGACTGACCCCGAAGCCGTTGAAAACAATGGAAATCCAGGTAATGAACGACCTGGTTTTTATCGCTACAATAACGGCAGCGTCATCCTAGATGTTGACGCCTAGATGCGTACAGGCTCTATCCAGCATAGCCGGAAGGGCACTGGAGGACATCATGAGTTTGACCCCGATTAGCGGGCGTCTCCCTGACGAGTCTCGCCCGAAGATCACGACCGCTTCCCTGCGGGAACAGAAACTCCACCACGATTCAATCACCTGCTTAACTGCCTACGACTATGCGACCGCGCGTCTGGTCGATGAGGCCGGCATCGACATCGTGCTGGTCGGCGACTCATTGGCACAGACCATGCTGGGCTACGAGAACACGCTCTCGGTCACCATGGACGAGATGCTGCACCACGTGAAAGCGGTGCGGCGTGGCGTGAAGAGTGCCCTGCTGATCGCGGACATGCCTTACGGGTCGTACCAAGTGGACTCCGAAGAGGCGGTCCGGAATGCGGCACGCTTTGTGAAAGAAGGCGGAGCCGAAGCGGTGAAACTGGAAGGCGGAGAGCGGCGAGCGGATTTGATTCGCCGCATTGTGGATGCCGAGATCCCCGTGGCAGGCCACATCGGGCTCACGCCGCAATCGATCAACGTGATGGGCGGCTACAAGGTGCAAGGAAAAAATCTGAGCGCGATTGAGCAACTAATGCGCGATGCCGTGGCACTTGATCGGGCGGGAGTCGCCTGCTTGTATCTGGAGGGTATTCCGCGCGAGGTAGCGGCAATGATTACGGCCCAGGTGGACACGCCGACCATCGGCATTGGCGCCGGGCCGGAGTGCGATGGGCAGGTGCTGGTGTTCCATGACATCGTAAACCTGACATTCGGGCCGCCGGCAAAGTTCGTCCGCCGCTACGAGGATGTGGCGGGAGTGATCACACACGCGGTGCAGGCGTTTCGCGCGGACGTGAAGTCGCACCAGTATCCTTCGGATGAGGAGTCGTATCACTTGCCGAAGGACACCAAGGCCGGACTGGATGACGTCCTGGCGCGCAAGCGAGCAATGGCTCGATAACGATGTGCGTCATCGGCGCGGAACCTTATGCCCGGCTCTTGCGTACACTCTTGTGGGGCCGAAGTGGTTCGGCGTCGCCTAGCTGTCTCACGATTGCCTCGATGGTGCTAGGCTAGTAGCAGAGAGAGGAGTGAAACGATGATTCTCCCAGCACACTTCTTCTTTTTTCCGGTCTTCGGCTTCGGATTCTTTATGTATTTCCTGCCGTCGATCATTGCCCTGGCGCGCAGTAAGCGCGACACGCTGGCGATCTTCCTGCTGAACTTTTTTCTGGGATGGAGCGTGATCGGCTGGCTGGTTGCCTTGATCTGGGCCGCAAAGAACGACGTTCCGGCGGTGGCCAGGTAGCCTGCACTGTGACTCGAACGTCAGCGACTTCTCGTTCCATCGGGGCTGCCGCTTTTCTTTGTTGTTTGTGCATGACCATGGCCTGCTCGCCGCAACCGGCCGCGCAAGGTCCCTCTCCGGAATCCGTTCTGCAGGCGATTCCAGCAGCCGATCCAGCTCAGTACGAACATGTCCACGACATGAAAAAGTGGCGCAATCCCTACCTGATCGTGCGCACCGATGGAGTGGCTCTTTACGATCCAGCGGACAGCGCCGAAATCATTCTGAAGCCGGACGAATTGCTGGCCGCGCTGGCGCGGCTGCCCAGATCCAACTGGCCTTATGGCAGGGTCGTGGCGGCCACCGAGATTGGAGTGCGGAAATCGGAGCAGGATGGAGTGGCGATCCGGCGTAATCGGGGGATCGTGGGCGGCATGCTCGAGGGCGTGAAGGTGGCGATCAAATGGGTGCCGGCGGCGTGACCGGTTCTGCAAAGTACGCTTGAGAATCTGCACAACTATCCACGAAATGAGGACTGAATCCCGCCGCATCCGCGGCGCGGGCAAGCGGCTGGGATTGGTTCCGACGATGGGGGCTCTCCACGAGGGACACTTGTCGCTGGTGCGGGCGGCGCGAACTGGCTGTGATTCAGTCGCGGCCTCGATCTTCGTCAATCCAACGCAATTCGGGCCCAATGAAGATTTCGCCAAGTATCCGCGTTCTTTTGAGCGCGACCGCGAGTTGCTCGAACGCGAAGGAGTCAACCTGCTATTCGCCCCGAGCGTGCAAGAGATGTATCCGACAGGGGCTGTCACCTGGGTCACGGTCGAGGGACTGAGCGATCGACTCGACGGTCGCTCGCGCCCCGGTCATTTTCGGGGAGTAGCTACCGTCGTCTCGAAGCTGTTTCACATCATCGAACCGGATGCCGCGTTCTTCGGGCAGAAGGATGCGGCGCAGGTGGCGGTGCTCCGACGCATGGTGAGCGATCTACGGATCGCGGTGGAGATTGTGGTGTGTCCAATTGTGCGCGAGCCTGACGGACTGGCCATGAGTTCGCGCAATGCGTATCTCGATCCGCAACAGCGAGGGGAGGCATTGGTGCTGCATCGCTCGCTGATGCGGGTCAAGCAACTGGCTGACGCAGGCGAGCGCGGAGCGGCGAAGCTGGCAGCCGCCGGGCGCGAGCAATTTCGGGCCGACGGTTCAGTGCGTCTCGATTACTTCGAAATTGTCGACCCGGACACGCTCGAGCCGGTCGAGCATGTATCCCGTGGCGTGCTGGTCGCGGTCGCTGCCTTCGTCGGGACGACCCGGCTTATCGACAATATTCTTCTTCCAGGCAGTGTATGATACGCACGTTGGGCAAGAGGCAAGCGGCGCAATTTCCGCAACCTTATGCGCGCGAGAGATGATTTCAAGCACATCGCGCTTACCTGACAGTTCCCAAACCTCTGATATCTAGGCTCCCGAAAGATACAGAGCTAATCTCATCCCCATTCCCAGAACGACCCGGCCGACCAGGGAAATCCAACGCGGGCGTTGCGTCCTCGATCGGCCAAAAGATCGAAGCAAGACCGTTGTGTTCCCAGTCGAGGATTAATGCGTAGTAGACAATTTGCTGCAGTTCTGCCCCTGGCCTTGGCGCTGGCGGGTTGCGGGTCCAATCATGCCACGCCGGCCGCAAATCTCACTCCATCCACCGTCGCCTCTCAAATTGCCAACAACACCAGTGCAGCCAACAGTTTCTTGAGCCAAGCGAACGGCAATCTGGGCTCCAACAACGTGAGCAAGGGCAACATTCACTCGCTGCTCTATCCCGGCGCGACGACCAAGGTCCTGGCGCAATTGCTGGTTTGGTTCGGGCAGTCGAACCATATGAATGTGGGATACAGTTCCACCGACCCAGCTCAAGTGCAGCGCCAGATTGCGGACATGATCAGCCGCGGCATCGACGGTGTGATCGTCGATTGGTATGGTCCGAATAACCCCATCGATCAAGCCACGCAACTGGTGATGCACGAGGCAGAAAAGCATCCCGGTTTTACATTTGCGATCATGGTCGATGCGGGAGCCATTGGAGCAGGTTCATGCCCCAGCTGCGCGCCCCAGCAAACCCTGACGGAATTGCTGCAGTACGTGGAGCAGACTTATTTCGTTTCCCCTGCCTACCTGACTCTGCAGGGTCAACCAGTGGTGACTGACTTCAATATTGATCGGTCGTATTCGATCGATTGGGATGCGGTGAACGCCGCCCTCCCTACGCCGCCTCGGTTTCTTTTTCAGGACAATGATGGATTCGGCCACACGCTCAGCGACGGCAGCTATTCCTGGGTCATGCCTCAGGCTTCCGACTTTGGCCTGAGCTATCTGTCAAGCTTCTACGACACCGGTCTAGCATTTGCCAACAAAGAAACCGTAGGTGCGACCTACAAGGGATTCGACGACAAACTCGCATCCTGGGGTTCAGGCCGCTTCATGGATCAGCAGTGCGGCCTGACCTGGCTGCAGACGTTCACGCAGATCAACGGCCTTTATAGCGCGGGCAAGCAACTGCCGTACCTGCAACTCGTAACCTGGAACGACTACGAAGAGGGCACCGAGATCGAGTCGGGCATCGACAGTTGTTTCTCACTCAACGCCTCTGTGTCGGGCAACACGCTCGAGTGGAGCACTACTGGCAACGAAAGCACCGTCGATCACTACAACGTTTACGTCAGCACCGATGGGCGGGACCTCAACGAAGTGACAGAAACGAAGCCGGGTGTGCATTCCGTCGATCTGTGCAGTCTTTCGATGCCGGCAGGCAGTGACGAAATATTCGTGCAGGCAGTCGGCAGGCCCTCGCTGGCAAATCGTATGCCCGCCCCCGTGAGCTACAGCCCATCCTGCAACGGTTCACACTAAAGCCTTGGAATGGCTTGAGGCTTTCACGCAAGGCGGGAGACGATCTACGGCCGCGGAGCTTGGGCCACGACGCCGGGTTGCGGCTGCGTGCGCCGCAGCACCAAAGTCTCGACCTGATTCCAAAGCTGCGGATCGCATTCACTCTGCATGTGGTCGGGAGTGAAGACGCGTTCGAACCATGAGGTCCCTTCACACTTTACGGGCGCTCGTTTGTAGTCGTAGAGATAGTTGCCGAGAATTTCGGTGCGGGTGGGATCGGCAGCGGTGATTTCCGCCCGTCCTCGAACGATGCCATGCGGCTGGTAGAAATTCACGGCGGCCAAGACATTTTCGGGAATAACCCCGTCTTTTTGCCAGAACTTGGCCACGCTGTCGACCTGCACCGTCAATAGCACCGGGATTCCTTCATGTTTGAGTTCGCGAGCCAGCAGGACGGTCGCGGAGGCGCCCCAACTATGGCCGAAGAGAATGATGCGGGCATTCGCCTTTTCGTCCTCGGAGAGTACGCCGTCATGATTACGGTCGAGCAGGCGAAGGATGGTATGGTAGGCCGTCTTCCGGTGCCGGTTCTCAAAGATCTGAATATAGGCATCCTTGGGAAGAGATCGGTGCATGCGCTGAGCCAGCCGAACCGGCCCGTGATGAGGATTATCGTGGCGCACGAATCCGCCGACAAAACCGATGACAATGCTGGAAGGAGCTTGCTCGCTTCCTTCCCTGATTCCCTCGGCGGCGCATAGAACTGACACGAGCACGGTCACAAGAATGACGAGCAGGGCGGGAAGAATCCGAAATCGCGCCGGGCCGGGCACGAGAGCTCCTGGTTTACGTCTCATCAGATGGCGCACTCTGCCCGCAGGATGCTGCAAAAATCAGCACAGAAGTTTGTGTCCCGGTGGCTAAACGGCGCGCCAAAAGCCTCGTCCAACAAGGCATCTGACCTGTCCAATCCGCACAATAGTCTACACCTCTATGTCAAATCTATGATTGTGCTCACAACCGTAGAGCTGTCAGAGGCCGATTATTTCGATGCCAAACGACTTCCTGAAACGAAAGCATTGCCCCGCAGGAAGTAACGGAGACGGCGGTCAGCCGCCTTGGTGATGCCGATTCGAGCGGTCATGCAGATCTGGCGAGAGCGGTAGCCGTCATCCCCGATCCATAGTCCGCTGCCTTGCGAGGTAAGATCGCCTCCGTTATCTCGCAAGCGGGTAATGCCGAAGGCTTCTGATAATCTTCCGGGTCCTCGAGTCAGCTTGAGCAAGTCCTTCGGGCTGGCGATTGTAACGTCCCGGGCACGAGCCATTTCGGCCACACCTTCCAGGGGTTCGAGCGCACGAAACAGAACACCGCCTGCCTTGCCTTCCCGCTCGCAGGAGACATTCAGGCAATAATGATTGCCATAGATGAAATACACGTAGGCATACCCCGGAGGGCCGAAAAGGACGGCATTGCGTGCAGTACGTCCGGCGGCGGCGTGCGCCGCGGGATCGCTTTCACCCAGGTAGGCTTCCAGTTCCACGACCCTCGCCGTGAGCCGGACGCTGTCATCTTGACGGACGAGAATCTTGCCCAGGAGTTCGCGCGCCACCCGTCGGGGATCGTGTGCGAAAAAAGCCCGCGCAAGGGGTGCGATTGGACACATCGAGGCCGCGGCTGACGCGATGCGGGATGCGCTGGCCACGGGTCAGGCCTTCGCCTTGGCCGATTCTTTCAGGTAGTCTAAGACCTCCTCGGCGTGGCCCTCGGGCTTCACATTTTCGAAGATGTGAGCAATCTTTCCGTCGGGGCCGATGATGAAAGTGGTCCGCGCAATGCCCATCACCTTTTTGCCATACATGTTTTTTTCCTTCAAAACGCCGAAGGCCTGGGCGACTTTCTTGTCGGCGTCGGCCAGCAGCGTGAACGGGAGGTCATAGTTGTCGGCAAATTTCTTTTGTGCTTTGGAAGTATCCGGGGAGATGCCAAGCAGCACCGCGCCGGTCTTCTGAATCTTACTGTATGTGTCGCGGAACCCGCGAGCTTCCAGCGTTCAGCCCGGCGTGTTGGCGCGGGGATAGAAGAAGAGAATCACGGTCTTGCCGCGCAGGTCCTTGAGGGCGACTTCTTTTTCGTTCTCATCCTGCAAAGAGAAGTCGGGCGCTTTATCATGAATATTCACGGGAGGTTTCTCAAAAAATTGAATTCAGGTCGGGTGAATGCCGGGGCACCTGTATCCGGCCGGCAATACTATCTGAAGATTCTATACCGGGCGGCCTGTGCGCTCGCGGTGCTGACTTGTGCCTGCACCGTGCCGGCGGCGCAGGCGCAGGAAGAGCGGCCACAAATCACACCCGGAGAGCGGAAGGTACCGCGCAAGAAGGATGCCGGACCGCGCGCGGTCGCCGTCTTACAACTTTCTGCAAAGGGCAAGGCGTCGCTAGTGCCGATCGCTATCCTGATCAACGGCAAGTTTTGGGACGCCGGCGCCTACAAAGCAGCTCCGGTGCCCATGGCTCTGGAGCCGGGCACAGTATACGAAGCGGAGCGGGCTGGTAGTTCGCAAGGGCTGTTTACAGTCAACACCGCCCTGCGCAGCACCGCCATCAACGCACAAAATCCGTGGATCGGAACCGGATCGTGGGTCCCGGCTGGATCAGAAAAGGCTGAGACGAAGCCCAAGGCAGAGGGAGTACCCACCGGCATCGATTCGATCGAAGGACCGCCGCGCTTGACCAAGAACTCGAGCGCACAGCCGACAGCGCCATCGACGGCACCCACCAACACACCTGCATCGCCCCCGCCCAAAGGGAGCGATTCTGGTGATGAACCTCCGCGATTGAGCAAGCCCGCTTCGCCTCCGGCCAGCACGACACCGAGTTCGGGACCAAGCTCAGGGCCGGAATCGCCGCCGCGACAAGGAGATTCTCCAGGCTCGGCGCAATCGCCACCGTCGCAGAGCAAGCCGGGTGACGCGAAACCCTCGGAAGATCGTCCGAAATCGGCCGAGTCCGATAGCGGAGCAGGTCAGGGGAACCGTCCCAGGCTACGCCGAGGCAAGCCGGCGGAATCTTTCGCGGATGACGAAATCCCGGGATACAGCAAGCCGGGCGTACCGACGTCGCCGTCTGCGGCAAAAGCGACAGACGCCACCGCCTTGGGCCCAGTTCAATTGATTCCGGCAGTTTCTGATGCAGGCGGCCCGGATCCTCATTCGTACGGATTCGAATGGCTCAAGGGCGAAGAGGAACAGCGCAAGGAGCAGATGATTGCACTGGCGAAAGATCAGTTGCGCGCGTACTTGCAAGCCCGGGCCAAAGCGAGCATCACGCCGAAGGCCACACCGGCTCTGTCATCGCATCACGCGGCGGCGAAGAAGGCCCCGGAGCCGGTCTTGAGCAACGAGCAGATGACCGCCTACGATCTGTGGTCTATGAACAAGCCGGTTCTAGTATTCAGCGCTCAAGCGCAAATGCCGCCGCCCGCCAGTGGAGGATCATCGGCGGACCTGCAGTACTCGATTCTTCTGGTCGCTTACCCGGACATTTATAACAACTTGCACAAGCTGTATTCCGGCATAACGGATAAATATCATCTTGACCTGACACCGAGGCTCGATTTGGTCGATGCGGTGGATGCCGACGGCGATGGGCGCGGAGAACTGCTGTTCCGCGAGACCTCGGACGCCGGCAGCGGATGGGTGATTTATCGCGCGACAGCTGACAAATTGTGGAAAGTGTTTGACAGTCTGAATCCGGAATAACGCCACCCCGACAATCGGGTGAGAACCTTTAGAATAGGACCAATGAGTTCCTCTCCCGAGCATCGCCCGCCCCACTGGTACGGTATCCCGGTGCGCGTGTTGCTGGTCACCTTCCTTGGGACGCTCATTTGCTTTGCGGTAAGTCTGTTTCTGGCAATCGTCGGCACGGTGATTGGCTCGGCGCTGCGCGGCGTTTCTCCCGATATGCGGATTGCCTACTCGCACATTGCCATCCCGATGGGCCTGGTTGCCGGAGCTATCGTTTTCGTGCTCATACTGATCCTCGAAATTCGCCACTACCGCCAGGCGAAAACTCTTTCTGCTCTGGAGAAGCTCAGCTAGCGATGGCTCCGCGAATCGCGATCCCTTTGCCCCACGGTTCGGACCCCGAGTATGCCGAACGTGCCATTCCACAGTACGAACATGCCATCAGGCTGGCAGGTGGCGAACCAGTGCGCATTCCTCTAAATCAGGGCGCGAGCGCAGTGATGCGTCTGATTGACGGCTGCGATGGCGTGCTGTTGCCGGGAAGCAAAGCCGATATCGATCCCGCGAGATTCAAGGCGGATCGCTCGGCCCAGACGGCTGCCGCCGACCCGCAGCGTGACGCGGTGGACGACCTGTTGCTCAACGATGCTTACCAACACCGCAAGCCTGTGCTGGGAATCTGTTACGGACTGCAGAGCTTGAATGTGCACTGCGGCGGATCGCTGGTGCAACACATCCCGGATTTTCTTCCCGAGTCCACAAGTGGCAAGGTGAATCACGAAGCCGGGAAGAAAGTTTCGGTCGCGCACACTGTGGAAGTGGAAGCCAAGTCTGCTCTTGCCCGGATTCTAGACGGGGACAACCACCCTCGATCGACCAATGGCGCGCAGGAACTTATCGTGCCGGTGAATTCATCGCATCATCAATCCGCGGAGGCGATTGGCGACGGCCTGCGAGTGGTGGCGCGCTGTGTGGAAGATGGGATTATCGAGGCGCTGGAAGGAACCGCGCCCGAGCATTTCGTGCTCGCCGTGCAGTGGCATCCGGAACGATCGGTGGATGACGACGAAGCATCGCGCGCGATCTTTCGCGCCTTCGTGACTGCTGCGGAATGTCGGGAGAAAGAAGCGACTCGGTCCAAACAGGCCTAAGAACTCGACGTGTGGTCGTGCACGATCTTCCATCCGTTGGCCATGCGCCGAAACACGAGCGTGAAAAGGCCATGGGGAGTCTTGCCATCTGACATCGTCAAATGCCACGCGCCACGCACAAACGCGGCATTCAGGCCTAGCATTTCAATGCGCAGATCTGAAAACTCCAGCTTCCCCATTTCTTTCCCGGGGCTGGCATAGCTAGCCCGGTAGCGATCGAGAGTAGCCTGCCATCCGTGCTGCTCCTTTGCGCCCGAGAAGAAAGTCAGGTCGGGAGAATTCCAGTAGCCGTCCATAAATGCTTCCAGGTCTTGACGGTTCCAGGCCTCCTGCTGCGTGTGTAGCACTTGCTCAATCGCCGTCTGGGCCTGAGCTTCAAAAATCGCCTCCGATTTCGGCAATTGGAGTTGCGCAACCGCGCAGGCTGTCATCAACAAAAGCGCTGACGGCAGATATATAGCGAACATTCTTCTCATGATTTTCCTCGAAGAGGTTAGTGGGTTTCTTCCGCTGCCGGCGCGGTATCCGGAGTGTCGACCTTCTGTGCCGGGGCATGCGTCGAATCGGGTGGTTGGAAATCTCCCGCATCCTTGCCCGCCATGGCCACGTTCATAAAACTCGTCCAGATCGGCAGGGCAGCGTGAGCACCAGTTTCTTTGGCGCCGAGCGATTTTTTCTCGTCATAGCCCACCCAGACTCCGCAAGTCATGGTCGGCGTGAATCCGACGAACCAGGCATCGGTAAAGTCGTTCGTCGTTCCAGTTTTGCCGGCGACAGGATAGGGCAATCTCGAGGCGGCAATTCCCGTGCCATGGAGCACCACCTCGCGCAACATCGAGGTCATGATTCGCGCTGTGCGCTCGCTAATGACGTCTTTGACTTCGGGAAAATCTTCTTCCAGTACACGGCCTTCGTAATCGGTGACTCGCGTGAGGTAGCGCGGTGTGACCCGCACGCCATCATTGGGGAACACGCTGTACGCCGAGGTCTGTTCCATCAGCGTGATTTCCGCCGATCCCAGCGCGACGGGCAGGTACGGCGGCAGCTTCGCCGTAATGCCGAAGCGGCCGGCATAATCAATCACGCTCTTGATGCCAACC
>Ga0307478_10000752_pt1 | contig 31357 bp, 32 predicted proteins | sample atmos_gasesECM4C_2_FD_203713 | JGI IMG/M metagenome (GOLD analysis project Ga0307478, IMG submission 203713) | Hardwood forest soil microbial communities from Morgan-Monroe State Forest, Indiana, United States - atmos_gasesECM4C_05 | ecosystem: Environmental > Terrestrial > Soil > Temperate...
CATTATGAAAGCAGCCATTCATCCCGCTTATAACGAAGTGCGCGTGCATTGTGCGTGCGGGAACACGTTTATGACACGCTCGACCCATAAGGGCGATATCGCGGTGGAAATTTGCTCGAATTGCCATCCGTTCTTTACCGGCAAGCAGAAGCTGATGGATACTGCCGGGCGGGTAGAACGCTTCCGGCGGAAGTATGCCAAGGCGGAAACGGCAAAGAAGTAAGCCGAGCCAAAACGGATTCAACCTGAGATCGGCCCTCGCTGCGGCGGGGGCTTTGTTTTTGACGGCGATGTCAGATTGTGGCGGGCATCGATTTATTTTTACTGCGGAGGACCCACCATCCAAGCAGCGAGCCGGCCAGAATGGGGATGATGCTGTCGCCAACTTGCATGGCGAGCCAGCGCGCGGACCAACTTGCTTCCTCGATACGCTGGAAATTCGCCAGGTCGGCGAACCAGTTGAGAACCTTTGTCAGTACCGAGAGCACGATCTGCTCGGTGAGCTGCACAAGCCACCACAATCCCCAATGCAACAGGTAGGCGGCCACAATGGGGCCGGCAAATCTGCGAGCTAGAGGTCCAATGGGCACCGTGATCGATTGTAAATTCAGGTCTTTTCCGCTTCTTCTGCAGCCGCGCGCTCGGGATTGCGAGGATAAAGCCAGCGCGCCAGGAGATAGGCGGAGCCAAGGTAGAGAGCGACTCTGGAGAGTGCGCCCAGCGCAGTGTATGGGGTCGAGAGGCGGTGGCTGTCGGCGATTGCATTGTGTCCAAACTGAACGTAGTAAGAAATCTGGGGGACTGCAGTGGTAACGATGGCGGCAACCGCGTCGGTGACTAGAACAGCAACGACGATGGCTCCGATGTATTCGGTGAGCAGGATTTCGCGGATGACGCGCATAGGAAGCTCCAGGTCGGCACCGATTGTCGCATACCGGAAATCACGTCAGAGCACGTAAAATACAGAATCATGCGTAAGTTCTGGGACAATTCGCCGGAGTCTGGTGTGCTGGCTGGAGACGCGGGCGGGGGCGCCCGCGCCACACGGATGGTGCCGGTGTCGTTGGCGATTGGCGGGGTGACGATCTCCCCGGCGACGGTGCTGGCTCCGATGGCGGGAGTGACTGACACCGTGTTTCGGCGGTTCATACGGAACCTGGGCGGATGCGGGCTGATCATGACGGAGTTCACCTCGGCCGATGGAGTCCTTCGCAAGAAAGATCAGAAGGCGAAGCGTTACCTGCATTTTTATGAAGATGAACATCCGATTTCGGCGCAGCTATTCGGCAGCAATCCGCAGGTGATGGCGGAGGCGGCGCGGATGGTGGAAGGACTCGGATTCGACCTGGTGGATTTGAACTTAGGATGTCCGGCAAAGAAAGTTGTGAAGTGCAATGGCGGGTCGGGGCTGCTGCGGGATCTTCCGGCAATTGGCAAGATTTTTGAAGCGGTGCGCGCGGCGGTGAAGATTCCGTTCACAGTGAAATTCCGCGCGGGATGGAACGACGAAGAGATTGTGTGCGTGGAACTGGCGCGCATGGCAGAGTCATGCGGGCTGGCGGCCGTGGCGCTGCATGCGCGGACACGGGAGCAAGGGTACAGCGGGAATGCGCGGTGGGAATGGATCTCGGCGGTAAAGGATGCAGTGAAGATTCCGGTAATTGGCAATGGGGACATCCGCTCGCCTGAGGATGCGTGCGCGATGGTTACGCAGACCGGGTGCAATGCGGTGATGATCGGGCGAACGGCGCCGTCGAATCCGTGGATCTTCCGGCAGATCGAGCAGTATTGCGCGACGACGCAGGATGATCTTGTGGGGAGAGCCGCCCCTGGCTGTCCGGTCGAGCGAAGTTCGACGGTGTTTGATCGCGAGAGTGGGCGGGATGAGCAGAAATCGGGCCTGCGACCCGACGAACAGCCGAGGGCGGCTGTCCCCACAGGTAAACAGCGGTATGACGAACCGAGCGAGGCGGACCGGTACCGGATGATTCGCACGTATTTCCAGATGCTGATTGAAGAAGAATTGCCAGATGCCGTGGGCAAGATGAAGCAGTTTGCCTCGTGGTTCACGCATGGCGTGCCGGGTGGGGCGGGTCTGCGGAAGGCGATCTACGAGTCGAAGGGCGCGCCGGAGATTTTAGCGCGGGTGGAAGCATTCTTTGAGGCGAGATTGTGCGTGGCTGCAGCCGCCGAATCGGTGTCGTAATTTTCTTGCGCCCCTTCGACAAGCTCAGGGCAGGCAGTGGATGGATTCTTGCGCCGCTTCGCGGCTGAGCGCGCCGCCTCTCAATGAGAATTCGTGCTCTTCGCACTAGGCCGCAGCTAGGCGCCGTCGCCGGTTAGGGCACGAACAAAACCAACCCTGAGAGAAATTTGAAACGGAGACGTTGCAAGGAACGTCTCTACGGTGTCGGGGCCGGGGTTGATGGGGTGGCTGGTGCCGCGGCGGCGCTGGGGGTGCTTTCATTGACCAAGTCTTTTAATTCCTTGCTGGGCTTGAAGAAGGGAATTTTCTTAGCGGGGACTTCGACGCGCTCACCGGTTTTCGGGTTGCGGCCGACGCGCGGTTTGCGTTGACGTGTGCGGAAGCTGCCAAAGCCGCGAATTTCGATTTTGTCGCCGGCGCGCAGGGAGCGGACCACGCTGTCGAAAATCGTTTCCACGATCACTTCGCTATCTTTGCGCGTAAGTTCGGCTAAACGCGAGACTTCGTCAATCAGATCGGCTTTGGTCATATGGCCCCCTCTTTCCTGCGTCACTCCAACTCGTTTTAAGAATCCGCCAGAAATGATTCCAGTCTTCTCCACCTCGGAGGAGCGGAACTCTCCAATAATACCCCCATAACCTTCTCAAATTTCAGGGGTTTCATGCAAGTTACGGGTTTGGGACCGGAAGCGGAGGGCTGGGAACCACCTGGCGGACCCGTTTCCGATCAAGAGCATAGGCGATGAGGCTGAGTGCGATCGGGACGACAATCCAGGAGACGGTTAACTGTTGCGGCTTTGGAGGCGTGGTCAGAGTGATCTGTGTCCAAGTCATGGCTGTGACCAGAAGGACGAAGATCGCGATGCCATAACGGCTGAGGGCGGACGCGCGGGATCCGGACAGGGTCCAGTAGATGGCGATACCAGCAACAGCCATCAATGTCTCGATGGTGAGTTCAACAGGCAGGTAGTTCCACAGGCCCAGGCCGAACTTGGGAGAATTTTCTCCGGCGATGGGCAGGCCGGCGACGTGCACGATGCCATCAAGAACGAAATGCGAAAGGACGACCAGTGCGATAACGATCCAGATGCGTTTGGCATCGAAGCGGTGGGGGCGTGAGATCAGGAAGCCGAAGATTGCCGCCCAGACGATCAACGGGAGCAGGCCGTGTGAGTAGGGGAAGGTGAATAGAAGATAGTGGCGTGCGGCGTAATTGTCAGGAACGGCCGAGTGCTCGAGTCCCAGAGCGGCAAAGATGCCGAGCAGGAAGTCGGAAAGAAGAGCCGCCATCACGAGCCAGCCGACGTTCAGGCGCGGTGCGGCTTTCGACGCTCCTAATGCGAGAGCAACGTGGCCTACGCCCATGGCGTGGACTCCTTGAGATTGTAAAACTACTTCCAGAGGTAATAGAAGCCGACTTGCTGCTCAAACATCTTTTCGCGCGTGGGCAGATACTGGGAAACGTCGCCGAGCAGGAGATCCATGAGAGTCTTGCGATCCCTTTCGGGGCGGACGAGCGTGGGCTCGCCCTTGATGCCAACCGATTTTGCGGTGTCGGCGATGGCGGCTTCGAAGTCGCCAACAGTGTCGATGAGCTTCATGGACATGGCCTGCTCGCCGGTCCAGACTTTTCCGTTGGCGAATGATTTCACGTCGTCGTACTTCAAGCCGCGGCCGTCGGCGACCGCTTTCACGAATTGGCCGAACATATTGTCGATGAGCGACTGCATGTAGGCTTGCTCGGCGGGAGTGAGATCGCGCGCGGGATTGCCGGTATCTTTGAACTCTCCTGTTTTTAGGACGACATCTTTTAACTTGGCCCACTTGAGCAGGTCGCCGTAGTTGACCCATTGCGCAATAACGCCGATGGAGCCGACGATGCTGCCCTGGTCGGCAAAGATTTTATCGGAGGCGGAGGCAACATAGTAAGCCCCACTGGCGCCGACGGTCTCGATGGAGACGACAATCTTTTTCTTCTTCTCGTTTCGTATGCGTTTCACTTCGCGATAAATCTCTTCGGAGGCGGCCACCCCTCCGCCGGGCGAGTTCACGTGCAGAATAATGGCTTTGATCGAAGAGTCATCACCGAATTTTTTTAACTGGCCGACGACGGGCTGCGGCGAGAGGATGACGCCATCGAGATCGACCACACCGATGCGATCGCCGAAGCTGGTGATGCTCGCGGTCTCGCCGCCTCCGGCGTGCAGCGTGAGATAGACCAGCGAAAACACGGCCAGCACGAAGAGGAAAAAAGCTCCTCCGCCGATCAGGATCCAGAGCAGGGTGCGGGAACGTCCTTCAGGCATGGGAAAAGTTTAGCACCAAGGGAAGTTTCAAGTTTCCGGTTTCCAGTTTCGAGTTGGCTGCGGCTCTGTCGTACGAATGGACGCCATCAGACCATCGAGTAGGGGTTCCCTTCTCCGGAGATCTCTATAGGAATGTGATATGCCGATGCTCCGGTGGTGATCGATTCGTGCGCTCTGAAATTTGCGCCATAGGAGGTTAGAAACCAGAAACTAGAAACTTGTCTGCGAGGAATGAACAATCAGTCGCAGCGCACTGCCTTGAATTACAACCTCGACTGGTGTCTGGCAGACATATTCTCCATCGGCATAGACGTCGAGGGGATGTTCTGTCTCGACGCGGACGCGTGGCTCTTGGAAGTAGCTGACCTCACGGATGGAGAGGTGGCGACCCGCGTAGACCGTGGGGAACATGCAAAAGAGTTTGAAGGGATTGACGCCGCCGACGATGCAGATGTCGAGGAGGCCATCATCGATCTTCGCGCGGGGAGCGATTTTCATGCCGCCGCCGTAGACCGGAGTGTTGGCGAAGGCGGCGAGAAGCGTGGGCTGGTTGCTGAGGGTGGTCCAATTGGCGTTAGTGTGTGAAGAGGCGTTTTCGGCCTGCCTGAGGATCTTTATCGGCAGGGGAGCGAAACGAAAAATTGTCGGGATGAGGCTGAGGGCGTACCCGCCGTGTCCGCGCAGCCAGCGAGGAACCTCGTTAGCGCAGCGTGCGACTTCGCTGTCAAGGCCGACGCCGGCGACGCAGCAGAAGTACCGAGGGTGAGGTGGAGTTTCGCCCGCGCCTTCTGTTGCAGAGATTACGCCCAGGTCGATGGTGCGAACGTTGGCGGAGCCGACGCAAAATCTCTTCCATGCGGCGACGGAATCGCGAAGACTGTGCAATCCGAGCGCGCGGGCGAAGTCGTTGCCGCTGCCGGCGGGGACAACGAGCACGGGAAGGCCAAGTCGGACCAAGGGTCCGAGATGGCGGTGAATAGTTCCGTCGCCGCCGAACAGGAGGATGGCGTCGGCGTGATCTGCGGCAGCAGGCATGCCCAGTTGCCATTCGATGGACGGATCCGTTTGGAAGGGCTTGAGATCTTTGGGAGAACGTCCCAGGCCGAGAATGGCGGCGGCGCGCATGTGCGCGGATGAGGGTAGCAGAATTGGTTCTTTTTAGTCGTTCGCCACGCAGACGAACTGCTTGGAAAATGTTCTAAGTCATACCCCCCACTTCTGGCAACATCGGCCAGAAGTGGGGCAACCGCTATTCGAGGACGCTGTCGTCGAGTTTCTTTTTTCCCCAGTCGGCGGCAGCCTGCACGAACGCCAGGACCAGGGGATGCGGCTTTTTCTCGGTCGACGAGAGCTGGGGTTGAAACAACGTGGCTAGAAAAAAACGGTGGGTGGGGGATTCGATGGCGCGAATTTCGCCTTGAGGCCCGCGCGCGACGACCGGGAATCCAGCTTCCATGGCGGTCCATTCGAAGTCAGGATTAATTTCGAAGTTACAGAAGAATTCTTCCGTCACAGTTTCTTTGTCCTTGCCATAGAACGATTGCAGGTAGGAGCCTGGGCGCAGGCGGATTTCAGGAACGGCGCCGGAGAGTTTGGGGGCTTTGCCGTTGCGGTCGGGAACGGCGCAGGCGACAGGATAGATGACGACGTTCTTTGATCCGGAGTTATTTTCCGCACTGTCAGCGTCGGCGATGTGGAGAACATTGCGGGCGAATTCGATGAAGGCGTATTGGAATCCGCCGCAGGTGCCGAGGAACGGCCAGTCACGACGGCGCGCGAACTCGATACCTTTGAGCATGCCCTCGAAGCTCTTGTACGGGCTTCCGGGAGAGGCCCAAAGGCCGTCGTAAGTCTCCAGCTTTTTCTCTGCGTCAGTCGCCAGGGTAGGAGTCGGAATCCATTCGGATTCGACCTGAAATTTCAGTTTGCGGGCGGCGTGTTGCAGGGCGTCGTTGGTGGCGTGGTGAGAGCGAAATTCGGGGTTGAAATCGCCAAGGATTCCGATGCGGACCGCGTCGCTCACGCGATTGATTGTACTAGAGGGAGTGCGGCGGGCTGAGTTAGTGGCGTGGTGCGCGAGGGTCAGTTTGGCCCTCGAGCGTCGCGAGGAATGTCCGCAGTTCCCTGGGTAAAGGGCTGGTAAGAGCGATCGACTCTCCCGTTCGAGGATGGGTCAGTTGGAGTTCGGCGGCGTGCAGAAAATTGCGGCTCAGAGAGACTGACGGGCCCGTCGAGTTCTTTGTTCTGCTCTTCACCTCGGGGGGCGCACCGTAGAGCTTATCGCTGACGACGGGATGTCCGAGCGAAGCCAGGTGTACGCGGATCTGATGGGTGCGGCCGGTGTCAATCTTCACTCGCGCCAGGGTGAATTTGCCGAATGGAGTATCGAGCCGCTGTACGACTTCGTAGTGCGAGACGGCTTCGCGTCCGCCGGCGAGGCGAGTAGTCATACGCGTTCGGCGGACGCGGTCGCGGCTGATGCCGGCGGCGATGGTGCCACGGTCTTTTTTCAGCCATCCATGCACCAGGGCGATGTAGGTTTTCTTGACTTCGCGGCGGGCAAATTGCGCGGCTAGCTTGCGATGAGCTTCGTCGTTCTTGGCTACGACGATGAGGCCACTGGTTTCTTTGTCGAGGCGGTGAACGATGCCGGGACGCATCTCGCCGCCCACCGCAGAGAGGCTTCCAAAATGATGCAGGAGCGCGTTGACCAGCGTTCCGCGATTGCGTTCGTCATCGGTAGCGCCGGCGCCGGCGTGAACCATCATGCCGGCGGGCTTATTGATGATTGCGAGGTCGTCATCTTCGTAGAGGATGTCGAGGGGGATGTCTTCGGCGCTGGCGCGGAGAGGCGGGCGCGCGGCGGGGCCGAGGATGGTGATGCCCTCGCCGCCGCGGAGTTTCAGAGAGGCTTTGGCGGGGGCGCCGTTCAGAAGGATTTTTCCATCACGAATCAGCTGTTGGACGCGGGCGCGGCTGACCTCGCTCAATACGGCGGTTAGAAATTGATCTAGTCTCTTGCCGGCGTCCTCGGGCTTGGTTGTGAGAGACAAAGGAAAGGTCGGCGCCATTTTGGTTCGGGTGTCCTTCGGGAGTCTGGCCCTGGCTTTTCTTACGCCCCTTGGCTGTCGCAATTCTCACCTTGCAGCCCACGGCTTACGCCCTCGACTGCATTCTTCCGCGCTTTGCGGCTCACAAGAATCGTCCTCTCTTCAACTGATCTGGGTCCGACGAAAAACTCCCCGGTGCACGAGCGAAGCTAGTTCAGTCTAACCGCGCTTGAAACGCTGGGCCAGCGTCAGCGTCTGTCAATGCGGTGTGTAACCTCAAAGTGAATGCAGCGACAACGAACGCTACGTCAGTGGGTTGCGGTGACGGTCTGTGAAGAGACTTGCTTGGAGCCGGGGCGTAGCCACCAGATCAGGCCGCCCGCGATCACGAGGCCAATAGAGATCAGCTGAGTGCCGGTCATGGCGCCTCCGAAGACTGAGCCGCGGCCGGGATCGTCGCGGACGAACTCCAAAAAGAAGCGCGCGATGCCATAGATGAACATGAAGGCACCGAAGACCTGGCCGTCGAACTTGCGGCGCTTCAGAAGCCACATCAGGAATAAAAAGTTCGCGAACTCCACCGCAGACTCGAACAATTGCGTGGGTTCGAGCGGGACATTCAGCGGAGTGCCCGTGATCTCGTGCGCGAGTGGATTGCGAAAAATCACACCCCACCAGTGATGGGTCTCTTTGCCATAGCAGCATCCGGCGGCAAAGCATCCGATACGTCCGATAGCATGCCCGAGAGCGAGGCCGGGAGAGAAGGCGTCGCAAATGCCGAGCGCAGGCAAGTGATGCCTGCGGACGTACCAAGCCGCGGCGATGAAGGCGGCGAGAAGACCTCCGGAAAAGACACCACCGGCTTGCAGCGTGGCGATACTGAAGATGTCCCCGAGATGGTCCTTGTAGAGGCTCCAGTCGTTGATGATGTAAAGGATCTTGGCGCCAATGATCCCGCAGAGCACGACGAGGATGCCGAGGTTCCAGGCCTTGTCGCCGTCGATGCCCATACGTTCGGAGTTGCGGACGCTGATCCAGAGGCCGATCAGGACTCCAGTCGAGACCAGCAGGCCATAGGTGGGCAGGAAGAACCGGCCGTAATGAAAAATTTGGGGGAACATCTATTTAGTTGGATGCGCGAGATATACGATTCGCTGCGGGATCAGTCTAGCAGGAAAGGGGTGCGGACTGCCGCCAGAGCAAGTCTCAGTTGCGAGGCGAGAAACGGGCTGCCGAGCCTTACTCGGCCGGACAGCCGAGGGCGGCCGACCCCATATGAGTATCTTGCGACAAAAACAATCAAGCCGACCCACTGTGCCGTGTGACGGGGCCGAGAATGAACCCGTCGGTAGACGTTGGGTGCCCGCCGAGACCCTTTAGGCATCTGCGCATGGCGCAGCGTCGCTCACCGGATCTTAGTTCGAGTCGAGCTCCCGTTCATTCTGCATTGGTTCAAATATCGGTGACCCGCCATCACCAACCCCGCAGGCCGGCTTTCAGATTGGATGCTAGGGCAAAGGTTGAAAGCTTGGCAAGGGACTGTTGGCAAATAGTTGGCAGGTGGCTTGCAACCAAAGTAACGAAGGATTCCCAAAATAGGTTGCGGAAGAGCGATCTCCGATTACCTCTTGACAAGTGAAAGAATTACTTCGCTTCTTCCGCCCAATAGCTGCTTCGGGCAAGCACAGTGTTGTCACCGTCCTTGAGCCGCACGCGAAGCTGATGCAATCCCGGTCGCGGATTCCTCGGCGCAAAGCTTAGCAGATAACGGTTGTGTAAATGATTGGTGAAATCGTTCATGCGCAAGTCAAATTTCTTGCGCGTGACGAATAATTCATATTCACCTCCCGTCATCGTTGCAACCGTGTTGGGGATGTTCTTGCGCATGGCCTGCGCAACGCGATATCCGAGATCGAGAACGTTGACGCCCTCGTGCATTTCGTTCTTGTTGGTGCCGCGGCCGGTGTCGAGGATGTTTGAGAGCGCAGGCGAAAAAGCCAGGGCGTACATCAGGGCGTTCGCTTGTCCGATCAATGCGACGGCGTCCTCCGTTTTTGCCTTGCTGCCGTGATCGCGGGTTTCGCTGATCAGCAGCAGCACGCGCAGCCGGTCTTGAGGCTCGTTTTTCAGCAGGTTGATCGAATATGCAATGGCATCGAGAATTGCTGCGCCGCCGTCACCCGGTTGAAGATTGGTGAGGTCGTCGGAAATCAAACTCTCGTCAGGAGTAAAGTCTCGTGCCAGTTTCACTTCGCTATCAAACTCCACCAAAGCAACCCGCGACGTGCCCAGGCTGAAAAGCGGGTCGAGCATGGCTTTCAGGCCTTGCATCCGCGGAAATTCGGCGTAGGCGCGGCGTCCGCGCTGCACCGCTACCACCAGCGACACCGGCTGGCCCTCCGGCGTTTCATCCAGGCGCCCCGGTTGCGTGACGCCGTCATCTTCGATGATGAAGTCGTCAGCATGCAGGCCGTAGACGATCCCGCCCGACGGATCTTTCACCAGCGCGGGAACCAGAACCAGGTTTGCCTGGGAGCGGATCGTTGTTTCTGGGGATGGAGTTTCCTGCGGCTGAGGACTCTGGGACGAAAAGCGGTTGGCCAGAAGCAGGACCGCAAGCATTACAAACGTGCCGACCCGCAAGTTATCCGGCCTTGCGGTTTTCGCGCAGCACTTCATCGAGCGCGTCCGACAGCCGATTCACTCGCTTGTGGTATTCGGTAGCCCCACTATCCTGTTGTTTCTTTTTCAGTAAATGGTATTCATCGGCGATATTGAGGGCGGCGAGCACCGCCAAGCGGACGGTGTCAATTGTGTTGGTCGCCTCAGCGACGGCGCGCATTTTCGAATCGACGTATTCGGCGAGTTTGAGAATGTATTCGGGATCGGAGCCGCGCAGGTTGTAGGCCTGGTCGAAAATCTCCACGCGGACGGCGGAGTTCTGCGCATCTCGGATTGTCTGATCCTTGGTCGCTGTAGCCATAGAGTCTAAAACCTCACGTTTTCGGCAGCTATCGGTCAGCTAGCTTCGGCAATCGACTCGATCTGCGCGAGCATCTTCTCGACGCGCCCGCGAATATCCTCGCGCTCTTTCCTTAACTGAACCACGTCGCGCCGCAGAGTCGTGAGTTCCTCATCGCGATCCTGCAACTGCTGGCGCAAACGCTGCGTGTCACGCTCGGCCGTGAGTTGTGCCTGGCGCGCCGCCTTGTACAGCTCTATGGTGCGATAAACCTTCTCTTCCAGCGCCCCAAAATCGTCCGCCGGAACCTGCTGTGCCACGTGCTCCACCGCATTCGATGCCATAAATGCCACTTGTCGAGAAAGGATTTTTGAACTTCTCCGCAGTATACTCCAGAATTTTGCGGACAGACGGTTTCTCAGAAGGACAGGGGGAAGTGCCCAGCTTGAGGCCCGACCGGGCTGCTCCAATCCGGGGTTTTGGCTATAATCCCTGTGCCCTAAGGAGGTTCGATTCTATGCAACGCCATAGCTTCGTGTTCGCGTTATTCGTCGCGCTGACCCTCACTCCTTGTCTCAGCGCCGCCAAAACCAAAGTTGAACTCAAGGATGCTCAGGGGAAGAGCGTTGGAGACGTAGTCCTCTGGGATCAAGGTCCCGGAGTGGGTCTCGAACTTCACCTACACGATTTGACGCCCGGAGAGCATGCAATCCATTTCCACCAGGTGCCGAAGTGCGAAGGGCCGGACTTCAAGTCGGCCGGCGGACACTTCAATCCGGAGAGCAAGAAACACGGGTTCGATAATCCCGAAGGACACCATGCCGGGGATATGAAGAACTTCACGGTGGACGCCGCTGGGAAGGCGAAAGCACGCCTTGAAGACGCGGATGTCACGTTGAAGGACGGCCCCCACTCACTGCTCACTAATGGGGCGGCGATTGTCGTGCATGCCAAGGCGGACGATTACAAGACAGATCCTGCGGGGAATTCAGGGGATCGTGTCGCTTGCGGCGTGATTACGAAGTAGGCGCGCTGCCTTCGGTTATCCCTAGCGTCGGCTGGATAGTTTTGCAAGCCGGAGCGCCGCTTCGTCCAGGGTTTCCGGCTTTTTGCAGAACGCGAAGCGGATCTGGTGTGCTCCGTCACGAGGATTGCGATAGAAGCTTGATCCCGGTACGGTCGCGACTCCGATCTCCTGCACTAGATACTTTGCGAACGAAACATCGTCCTTAAATCCGAACGCGGAAATATCGGTCATCACGTAGTACGCGCCCCGCGGACGGAAACATTTGAAACCGGCGGCGGTCAGTGCCGGCATGAGGTGATCGCGACGGACGCGGTATCCCTCGGCCAGCTTGGCGTAATATTCCGCGGGCAGGCTCAGGGCCGTCGCGCCCGCTTCCTGCAGTGGCGCGGGCGCGCCAACCGTCAGGAAGTCGTGGACTTTGCGGATCGCATTCGTAATCTTCTCGGGCGCAATTGCCCATCCCACGCGCCATCCTGTGACGCTGTAGGTTTTTGACATACCGTTGATGGTGACGGTGCGGTCCTGCATGCCGTCCAACGAGGCCATCGAGATGTGCCTCGTGCCGTCGTACAGGATGTGCTCGTAAATTTCGTCGGTAATCGCCAGCACATCGAACTCGAGGCAGAGCTCCCGGATCAATTCGAGTTCCGTGCGGGTGAATACCTTACCCGTCGGGTTGTTAGGCGTATTGAGGATGATCGCCTTAGTGTGCCGGTCGAAGGCGCGACGTAGTTCTTTCTCGTCGAAGGTCCATTCGGCGGCATCGTCCTTGGGCGGACGCAACTTCACGAATTTTGGCTTTGCTCCACTGAGCACCGAGTCGGGCCCGTAGTTCTCGTAGAAGGGCTCAAAGATCACCACCTCGTCGCCGGCATTGCAGACTGCCAGAAGAGTCGAGATCATGGCCTCCGTTGAGCCGCAGCAAACTGTGATGTGTTTTTCGGGATCGACTGAGATCCCCTGCCGCGAACTCATCTGCCGGGCGATCGCGTTGCGTAAATTCTTGGCTCCCCAGGTGATGGCGTACTGATTGACGTCAGCGGCGACAGCTTGCTGGGCTGCCTGCTTGATCTCGGCCGGAGCGGGAAAGTCGGGGAAGCCTTGGGCCAGATTTACGGCGCCGTGAAGCATCGCCTGGCGGGTCATTTCGCGGATCACGGATTCAGTGAAGTGTTCGACTTTGTCGCTGAGGAAGTGTTTGCCGGGAGTGGAATGGCGCCCGTCGTGCGACGAGGCCGACGCTTCCGCTCGAGCATTTTGTGACGAGCGTTTGGGAGGCATCTTTCTGGACTGGGTCGAAGACCGATCTGCCATAGGAGGCAGACTAGCATAGCTTGAACTGAGTGGTCGGCCAGTCGTCGAGCTTCGCTCGACGGACAGCTGAGGGCGGCTGTCCCCACAATTACTTTCCAGAGTGAGGGGTGAGCAGAGCCAAGAGAAACCAACGTAAGGTTTAGGTGACCTGTTTCTTGACAAGAATCCCTAAGTCGCGCAGTTGGCGCTCGCTGACCGGGGTTGGGGCGTCGCACATCAGGTCCACGGCGCGGGCGGTTTTGGGGAACGGAATGACCTCGCGCAGGCTCTCAGCGCCAGCAAGGATCATGACGATGCGGTCGAGACCGAGTGCGATGCCGCCGTGGGGCGGAGTACCGTATTCGAGAGCTTCGAGAAAAAATCCGAAGCGCGATTTGGCTTCTTCCTCGCTCATGCCCAGGGCGCGGAAGATTTTGCTTTGAATGTCCTGGCGGTGAATACGGATGGAGCCGGAGCCCAATTCCGTGCCGTTCAGCACGACGTCGTAGGCCAAAGCGCGCACGGCGCTGAGCGGCGACTGCGGATCGTTTACTGAATCCACGCCTGCTCCCAGCAATTCCATGTCTTCTTCGTGTGGCGAAGTGAAAGGGTGGTGCGCGGCCATCCACTGTTTTTCGCTCTCATCCCACTCGAACATAGGAAAGTTTGTTACCCAGAGGAAACGAAAGTCGCCACGCTGAAAACACTTATGGCGGTCGGCGTACTTCTGCGCGAGGGCGAGGCGCAGCAGCCCGGCTGACGCGTAAATCGCCAGCTCAGCGGGCGTGACCTTGCGATGCGTGGGCATGGCCGTCTGCGGACCGGCTTGAGCGGATCCCGCAACCAGCACAATCAGGTCGCCCTCCTCCATTGCGCTTTTCTTGGCGATCGCCGCGGCGGCCTCGGGGTACTTGTTAGAGATGCGCTTGAAATCTTCAAAAATCTTCGCGCCGCCCTTGGGATGGAACATCGGCTTGATGTCGTCGCGCTCTTTGCGCGAGAGCTCTCCGACTTTGGGCGTGCGGATGGCGATCACCGGTAGATTGGCGTTGATCGCGAGCTCGTGAAGATTCTCAGGCGTGAAACAATCCCGAACATCGGTAAACGGCGGCAGGCGTAAATCCGGCTTGTCGATTCCGAACTGCCGGATGGCTTCGTCGTAATCCATTCGTGGAAATGGCGGTTTGATCTCGTATCCGGCGGCGGCGAAGGCAGCGGTCAGAAATCCTTCAACGACGTCCCAGACGGTGGACGGCTGGGGATAAGTCATTTCCAGGTCAATCTGTGTGAATTCGGCCTGCCGGTCGGCACGAAAATCCTCGTCACGAAAGCAGCGCACAATCTGGAAATACTTGTCGAAGCCCGCAATCATCAAGATCTGCTTGAACATCTGTGGCGACTGTGGCAACGCGTAGAACGTTCCCGGCTGCACGCGGCTGGGCACGAGGTAGTCGCGTGCGCCTTCGGGAGTCGAGCGCGTCATGAACGGTGTCTCGATCTCGAAGAATCCCTGCGAAGAGAGATAATCACGAATCGCTTTCGCCACCTTGTGGCGAGTTTCGATGTTGAACTGCATCGCCTCGCGACGCAGGTCGATATAGCGGTATTTCAGACGCGTCTCCTCATTGGTCAGCGACGTGTCAGAAGGCAAGAACGGCGGCAGCTTCGACTCGTTGAGAATACGAATCTCGTCGGCGACGAGCTCTACTTCGCCGGTGGGAATGTTCTTGTTGACCGTGTCGGAGTCGCGCAGCTTGACCTTGCCAATGGCGGCAATGACGTACTCGTTGCGCAGCAGTTCGGCTTTATCGTGAGCCGCGGCGTTCAGTTCGCGGTTGAGGACCACCTGAGTGACGCCGGTGCGGTCGCGCAGGTCGAGGAAAATGATGTTGCCGAGGTCGCGCCGGCGGTTGATCCATCCCATGAGCACAGCCTTTTTTCCTGCGTCCGAGGGGCGCAGGGTTCCGCACATATGAGTGCGTCGCAGATCGCCTAAGAAGTCGAGCAAGACGTTTCCTTACAGTAAGAATGGCGGCAGGAAGCCGAACCAAGGATTATAAACGTCCGGTGTGACGCCAAGGGGCTGCCGGGGTAGAACGCCGGAAAGGATGCGAGATTACTTCTTCACAGCCTTACCTTCCATAAAGGTCTTCCAGGTCTTGGCGTCTTCCGAGATTTCGAATTTCAGGAGGTAGCTTGTGGGCGAAAGGATTTTCATGGTCATCCTTTGCTGGACGGTCTGGGCACCATAGGCCGCTCGGCTGGTCCAGGTCCAGGTGTCGCCATTTATCGAGCCCTCCGAAATTTGATGCAGGCCCAGGCTGCTGAAGGCGTCGAAGGTGTAGACGTTGCGCCGCGTGTCATAGCCGCTCACGAAGATTTCCTCTCCGGGCCCGCCGAGTTCGGAAGGCATTTTGAAATCCCAATGTCCGACGAGGAAAAAGTTCCCGCTCATCCATTTCGTGTTTTCAGTCCAGCTGAATGGACCGCCGGCTCCCCAAGGACCAGGCGCGATGGTTCCTTCGGTGAGCCACTCTCCAACGAAGTAATCGAGCTTCTGCAGTTCGGGCGCGGGCTTCGCGTTGGTGTACGCCATCGCGGCCAGGGCACGGGTCGAATTTGTGTCGTGGTCCAAGAATGCTGGTTCCTTTCCGTTGGTCGACTGGTCAGACCTTCTTTGCCATCCGAACGATTGGCAACGCCTCACCATTTCCGAGCGGCACCGATTGCTTCTCGATCTCCGCATATCCGCGGGCGCGGTAGAAAGCGACACCGCTTAGAGTGGCGCCCATTTCGAGGCGGCGAAAGCCGGCGGAGATGGCGGCGTTTTCACAAGCCTCGAGGATCAAGGTGCCGAGCCCTCTCCGAGCCCATTGGGGATGCACGAAGAAGGCGCGAATCTTGGCGGCATCGCGTGCGGGATCGAGCAAAGAATCTTCGCGGCCAGCGTATTGATCGCCGCCGTACAAGGTCTTGCGTTTGCTCCAGCCGCCGCAGGCGATGATCAGAGTGGCGCCTGCCTCTGACACCTCCACAACGAAATAGGTTCCGTCGGCAATGAGCTGGCTGTCGACGCCGTAGACACTCGCGAGCGCGCCCTCGATCTGCGCCGGCGAGTAGTCTTGCGCCTGCAATCCGCGCACGGAAGCGTCGATCACCTCGCGCAGCCGCGGGATGTCGGCAGCCACCGCCTTGCGCACCCGCACATTCATGGATGTAGCGACATTCTAACGTGGGCGCGACGCACAGGCTTCTGCGTTCCTTATAATGTCCTTTCCCATGGCAAATTTTGCTTCAGTCGAAGAACAGCTGACTTATCTGAAAAAGGGCGCGGCAGAAATTATCCGCGAGGCCGACTTGCGCGCGAAGCTGGAGAAGTCGCGAGCCAGCGGCAAGCCGCTGCGGGTAAAACTGGGCATGGACCCGACAGCACCAGACCTGCATCTCGGCCACACAGTGGTGTTGCGCAAGCTGAAACATTTTCAGGATCTGGGACATACCGCGATTTTTCTGATTGGCGACTTCACCGGGATGATCGGCGATCCGACGGGAAGGTCGGCGACGCGGCCACCTTTGAGCCGCGAGCAGATTGAACAGAATGCCGAGACGTACAAGGCGCAGGTGTTCAAGATTCTCGATCCGCAAAAGACGGTGATTGATTTTAATCGGCGCTGGATGGGGGCGTTCAGTTCCGACGATTTCGTGCGGTTGATGGCGAAATACACCGTGTCGCAACTGCTTGAACGCGAGGACTTTCACAAGCGCTTTCGCGAAGAGAAGCCAATTTCAGTGCACGAACTGCTGTATCCGCTGGTACAGGGCTACGACTCAGTGGCGCTCGAAGCCGACGTTGAGCTCGGCGGGACGGATCAGAAATTTAATTTGCTGGTTGGACGAGAGCTGCAGCGTGCCTACGGGCAGGAGTCGCAGGTGGTGCTAACGACGCCGATTCTGGAGGGGCTCGATGGCGTGCAGAAGATGTCGAAGTCGCTGGGGAATGCGATCGGCATTCACGAACCGCCGCTGGAGATGTACGGGAAGACCATGAGCGTCTCGGACGAGATGATGTGGAGGTATTACGAACTGCTGACGGATGTGCAGGTCGCTGAGATTGAGAAGATGAAGCGCGAAACTCATCCCATGCAGGCGAAAAAGGATCTGGCGCGGAGGATAGTGGCGGATTTTCATTCTGGGGATGCGGCGGTGAAGGCGGGGGAGGATTGGGCGAAGCAGTTTCAAAAGGGCGGCGTTCCGGATGCCGTTGAGGAAGTGACGATTGAAGGCGCAACGAATGGCCTACGCCTCGATAAACTTCTTGCACGTGCAGGACTTGCTGAATCGGTGAGTGATGCTGTGAGAAAAGTGAAACAAAAATCCGCGAAAGTGAATGGCGAGGTCTCTACTGATCCGGCGACGATAATCGACCTTCATCAACCGGTCACATTGCAGGTAGGACGAAAGATTAAGAGAGTTCGGGCTTCCTGAGCTTCGCGCAGCGACAGCCGAGTGTCTGTCCCCACATAAATCAATTTTACAAAAATCAATTCCACACAAATCAATTCTGTAGAAATCAGTTTCCATACGGCTTAATCCACACAGATCCATTCGCACGTCTGCGTTACCAAAGTCGCTGCACTTTGCCCGTTATTCTCCCAACACCATGCGCATCTGGAGGCGCGGCGCGTCTCTGGCTAAACTCGTCGGAATCGTGCTCGTCCCGACTCGGGTCCGCAGGAGAGATGCCGTTCTATGCACATGCAGATGGTGAACCAGTTCCGCATTCCGTTCTCGACGCTGATCAGCTACATTCCCGTCATCGCGACCATCGTGACGACATGTTTTAGTGTGATTCTGGCGCGCGCGACGCTGCGATATGTTGAGTCCACCGACAAGGGCCTGGCCCTGGCGCGAGAAGAGTTCGAGCGCGAGTGGACGCCAGACCTGCACATCAAAATGGACCGCGTATCTGCGACTGAGGCGCGTGTGATTGTGACCAACCTGGCGAAGGCTTCTGTCCTGCTGCAGTTGCTACAGTTGCGCAAGCTGTCGCACGCCATGCCCTTTGAGCGCTGCCGGCTGAACGATCCACTGGTGGGCGGCATGACGTGGACGCAGGAGATAGGGCGGCGAATTCTCGGATGTACCGGATACGATTTTGAGGGGCCAATCGCGGCGTCCGTGACGTTTTACGCTGCCGGCCGCATGTTCCGCACCGATTGGTTCCGTTCGCAGATCCAGGTGCGAGAGGGACGCATCGTCAGCCTGGAGCCCAGCAACATCCCGGCCCGGAGGGTGCGCGCGATCGAGCGCAAAGGTCCGGAGCGGCGCCGCGAGTTTGTCCAAGATGTCACCGGGGATGTGGCGGAACAGCCTGAACCTAAGCCGGAGAAGCCCGACGAGAAGTTTTTCGTCACCGGAGCCTGACGCAATCTATTGCTTTCCTCGGTACACCACTTTCGCCCGATTGACGGCGCGGCGCGTTTCATACTAATCTGCGCTTACACCGGAAAGGAGGTGGTCTGATGACAAGTTCAGAAGGCAGTAGTAAAAGCAGCAAAAGACCAGGTGAGGTGGCTGAGACTTAGAGCGGTCGCTCTAAGCGGGGCTTCAGGCACGGAATTCGCGAGAACTGTGCCAGAAGCTACAGCCCGCACACTACCGGTGATTAAGGATTGATTCCGCCTGACGCAGGTCGGTCAGGAACCCGGAGTTACCGTAGAGGCCACGTAGAGTGACCACCTCTTGGTCAATCCCAAACAGTCCACCGGGCGGCCCACAGGCTTCGTGCTTGTGGGCCGTTCTGTTTCTACGGCCTATGGGGCTTCAAAATCGAGGGCATAGACTTCCTGGGAGCTGATATCACGGAGCAGCAAGGGAGAGCCATCGGGAGTGATGCCGCTCCAGGGAATCCAGTTGAGGATGACGCGGCGAAAACCTTTCAAATCGGCGAGGCGCTCCAGTTTTCGATCGGCTAGGCGAAAACGATAAAAAGCGGGGTTATCAGCGAGCCCGGTATCGAAGTAGAGGTATTTGCCGTCGGGGGACCAGGTGGTCCAGCCCACGCTCATCTTGAGCAGTTCCGACCATTTGCGGGCGTTGACGTCAAAAACCATCAGCTTCTGCCCATCGGCGCTGGCGGCCGCGATGGAGCGGCCATCGGGCGAGGAAGTGGGAATAACAAACTCCTGCTTATCGGAAAGAGGAGTGACCTGCAGAGTTTTCAGATCGACGACTTTTATCGTGCTGGACAAACCGGGCTGGCTGTCGCTGAATAAGACAGAGTTCCCATCGGGCATCCAGCTCGGAAATACCGCACTGAACTGTGCCACCGCAAGGGGGCGCGGCGTTCCGCCATCGGCGGAAATCACATACAGGGCCGAGGTGCCGGTGTCCATGCTATTCCAGCCGAAGAAGACAATTAGCTTTCCATCCGGTGACCAACGTGGGTGGGCCGCGACCCTGGGCACGTTTGAGGTCAGCTGAAGCTTCTGGGACCCGTCGATCCGGCTTCTCCACAAGACACCCTCCGGGTAGGTCACGTAGGCAGTCCACTGGCCGTCGGGGGAAAAGGTGATGTCCGTGATGGAAGCGCCACCTAGATACGGAACGAACTGGCTTGATTTGGCGTCATAGCGAACCAGCTCGGCGCGCAGCTGATCGCCCACTACATAAATCCTCTTTCCGTCGAGGCTGGGCTGCGGGGCCTCAAAGCTCATCGGACCGGACGTCAGTGGAAATGGACGGTGGTCGACTTTGTGAAACAAATCGCCCTTCTCGCGGACAGCCCACAAGTCCATTCGGTTCTGGCGAAATACGTTGAACAGGTAATAGTTTCCGTCGGGAGTCCAGTTGCCGTTCTGGTTAATTGTTCCAGTCAACTCCGGAAGGACTCGATGCGGATTTCCACCACTGGAGGAAAGCTCCCAGAGAGAGTTCGGCGCATTGTTGGCGCCCAGGGTGAAGCGCAGAGCCTTTCCGTCAGGGGACCAGCGAAACCAGTAGGAAAAATCAGCGAGACTGGCGAAATGCTGCGTGCCGGCGGCGGAAATGCGAACCAGTTCGTTGTTGCGGGCAATGAGGAATTCACCATTCGGCAGCCAGGTTCCATCCCAACCGACAACGTCGCTGACGCGGCGGGGAGAGCCGCCGAGTACGGGAAGCGCCCAGATTTCCTGGTTCAATGTGCTGCCGGTAAAGCTGGCCACGAGTAGTTCGGACTTGTCAGGCGATATGGTGAGTGGGGCAACGTTGGGGAAGGCAGTCGGAATCGGCACCGTGTCGCCGCCGGATGCCAGGACCTGGGCGATCACGAATCGTCCGTTGACGTTCTCCAGGAGAAAGAGGCGAGGGCCGTCGGTCAGGACGGTTGCCGTAGCCTGCCCCGCAAAAGCTTTTTGCTGCCCGTCGTGGGTGATCTGCGTGTACCCCGTGATGCGTGGTGGCGGCAGGGTGGGGCGAAGAAAGTATCCGAGAACAGCCAGTACCGCGATTGCGGCGGCGCCGATACCGTACAGCTTGAAATGGTTTTTCGACGGCGCCGCGGAGACGGACGATGGTGCGGGTTCGACGGCGGCCGCTCTGAACGCTGAACTCGAGCTGAGCTGCCCGGAATCAATCTGGCGGCGGAGGCGTTTCAGATCAGCGACGATATCAGCGGCGGTCTGGTAGCGCAGTTTGCGATCCTTCTCCAGCGCTTTGCCGACGATCCGTTCGAGTTCCGCCGGCACTTCCGGGTTCAGGCGCACAGGAGAAACGGGCGCTTTATGCAGGATGGCGTCAAACACCATCGCGGAGGTGTTGCCGGCAAAAGCTGGGCGTGCCGTAGACATTTCGTAGAGCACCGCGCCGAAGGAGAATAGATCGGTCCGAGCATCAAGATCTTCGCCGCCCGCCTGCTCCGGAGACATGTAGGCGACGGTGCCAACGGCGGCTCCAGGACTGGTCAGCGCGGCCTCGCTCATCACGGTCGGTCCCTGAGGCTCAACCCGCTTCGCGTGTTCGGGGGCGAGTTTCGCCAGGCCAAAATCGAGGATCTTGGCGTTTCCCAGGCTGGTCACGAAGATGTTGGCGGGCTTGATATCACGATGGATGATGCCTTTGGCATGGGCAGCGTCAAGCGCCCCAGCGATATCAATGGCCAGTTCGAGCAACTGCTCCATCGGCAACGGCTTGCCCAGGATGCGCTCGCGCAGCGTCATCCCTTCCAGTAGCTCCATGACGATGAAATATTGCCCGTCCTGATGCCCGATCTCGTGAATCGTGCAAATGTTGGGATGATTCAAGGCTGAGGCGGCGCGGGCCTCGCGCTGAAAGCGTTCCAGGGCGGATGGATCCGAGCTGAGATCGGGAGGAAGGAACTTTAAGGCGACATGCCGGCCGAGCGTCTCGTCCTGGGCTTGATAGACAACGCCCATACCGCCGCCGCCCAGCTTGCTGACTATGCGGTAGTGCGAGATGGTCTGGCCGAGCATTGGTGGAGAATCCTACGTTTGGTTCATGGGCAAGTCAATGAAAGGGCTGATACGGAGGGGCGCCGGCTCTCACGGATTTTGGTTGGAGTATGATTCCCTTCCATGGCAATGACGGATCCAGAGCAGGAGCGGCGAAGGCTGGCGGAGGTCTACTCCAGGCAGACAGATGGCGAGTTAGAGGCTGTAGCGAAGCAGGCGTATGAACTGACCGAGATTGCGCGTCAGACCTTGAGAGCTGAGCTGCTCAACAGAGGGCTTAGTGCTGAAACCCTAGATCAGTCCAAAGATCCCGGATCAGAGGAGCCCGAATTTCGCGACCTGGTAACGGTTCGTTCCTTCTGGGGCTTGTCCGAGGCCGAGTTGGCGAAAGGACTGCTCGATGCAGCCGGCATTGAAAGCTTTTTGTTCGACGACAACATGGTGCGGATGAACTGGTTCAACGCAAATGCTTTGGGCGGCGTCAAGCTAAGGGTTGACGCGGAGAATGTTCGAGCTGCCAATGAAATTTTGCAAGAACGGGAGAGTGGGTCGGAGGATATCGCTTCGGACGAGTCGGAGTTACCCACCTAGCTTCTCGAATCCCTTCCCGATCACTTCAAAAGTATCTTCGGCCAGGTTCAGAGCAGGTAGCTCTTCCCGGGTGAACCAGCGGACTTCGGCGGCGTCGGTGGCGGCTTGGAGTTGGCCTCCAACCGGGCGGCAGAGGAAATCAACTAATAGGTAGTGGTATTGGACGCGTTTCTGGTCGTCGCGCAGGATGCGGTCGTAGACGCCGAGCAGTTCGCCGGGTTCGACTGTGAGTCCGGTTTCTTCACGGGCTTCGCGGATGGCGGCTTCGCGGACGAATTCGCCGACTTCGAGAACGCCGCCGGGGATCGACCACTGGCCTTGGATGGGTGGGTGGGCGCGTTTGACGAGTACAACCCGGCCGCCCTTGATGATGATGGCGCCGACGCCGACCAGCGGGAGCTCGGGGAATTCGCGTTTCATGGTGCCAGCATTCTATAGGGTGTTGAGATCGTTGTTCGCGGAGGTTCAGCGGGCATCTCGCGTTAGGCGAAGACTGTCGCAGATACAAGCCAGATCCCTCGGCCCGCTGGAAAAAACGCGGATCGTCGGGATGACGCCCTCAAAGATTTGTGAGTCGCGTTCTCGTTATGAGGCGCTGTGATTAAATATTCGCTCTATGGCGCTTGAAGAATACAAACGGAAACGACGGTTTGAAGAGACGCCGGAACCTCCTCCGAAAGTAGAGAAGAAGGGCGGGAACCGCTTCGTCGTGCAGAAGCACGATGCTACCCGGTTGCATTACGACTTCCGGCTGGAGATGGAGGGAGTGTTGAAGTCCTGGGCGGTGCCGAAGGGGCCGTCGCTCGATCCGGCGGATAAGCGGCTGGCGATGCATGTCGAGGATCATCCGGTTTCGTACTTCGATTTTGAGGGAAATATCCCGGAAGGCAATTATGGCGCGGGCAGCGTGATGGTGTGGGATGTGGGAACGTGGCAGCCGCTTTCGCCGGTGCAGAAAGACGGGAAGTATCTGCCCGGAACAGAGGCTGACGCTGCGGCAATGCTTGCCAAGGGCGATCTGAAATTTCGGCTGAATGGGAAGCGTCTCAAGGGAGACTTCGCGCTGGTCAAGATGAAAGGGCGGCGTCCGGGCAGCAAGGGCAACGAATGGTTAATGATCAAGAAGCACGACGATCAGGTCGTGGAGGGATACGACGCCGGAGACATCGACGAGTCTGTACTCAGCGGGCGAAGCATGGCGGAGATTGCTGGCGATGCGGGGTCGAGAGAATGGAAGAGCCGGCCGGCTTCGCGCGGGAAATTGAAAGCGCCCTGGCTGGCTGACGCGATAGCCAAACTCGATAAAAAAAAAAGCAAAGTCAAACGACCGCCGCCGAGATCGCCGAGGACGCAAAGAAAAATAAAACGAGTAGGACCAAGCGCTACCACAACGGGAGAACAGCCCGATCAATAACGCCTTCGACGCAGTCAGAAGACAAACGCCCAAAATCCTCGGACCCGTCAGCGGCCTCTGCGATGAAATCGTTCGCTAGACCCGTGAAGCGGCCGATGCCCACGACAGTTCATCCCATGCTTGCCGAATCCATCGACGAACCGTTTGACAGGCCAGAGTGGCTGTTCGAGATCAAGTGGGATGGGTACCGGGCCATTGCGTTCATCGAGGGCGGGAAAGTGCGGCTGGTCTCGCGGAATCAGAATGATCTGACGCCGCGGTATCCGGAGTTGAAAGACTTACCGAAGTTTGTGCGCGCCAAGAATGCGATTCTCGACGGCGAAGTGGTCGCGCTCGACGAGGATGGCCGGGCTTCGTTCAGCTTGATGCAGCAAAGGACGGGTTTTCGTGCGGGCGGGTGGCGCGGGGCAGCGAATGCCGATGTGCCCGTCCTCTACTACGCGTTCGATCTGTTGTATCTGGATGGCGAAGACTGGCGGCGTGTGCCGCTGCAAGAACGCAAGCGGAAGCTGGCGGAAGTGATGATCGTGGGTGATTCCTTGCGTTATTCCGATCATTACCAAGAGCAAGGCAAGGCTTTGTTCAAGATCGCGCAGCAGAAGGGATTAGAGGGGATTTTGGCCAAACGGAGCTCCAGCTTTTATGAAGAACGCCGCACCCGCGAGTGGCTGAAGATCAAGATTCGTCATCGTGTGGAATGCGTGGTTGGCGGCTATACCGAGCCGGAGGGAAGCCGGGCGCACTTTGGTTCGCTGGTGCTTGGTCTCTACGACCAGCAGAAACGGTTGATTCACGTGGGGCAAGTGGGAAGCGGGTTCGATCAGAAGCTATTGGGCGAGATCTGGAAAGAGTTGAAGAAGATCGAGACCAAGAAGGATCCTTTTTTTGGCGAAGTTGAGGCGTTGCGGAAGACATTCTGGGTAAAGCCGGAGCTGGTTGCGGAAGTCGAATACGCCGAATGGACCCATGCGGCGAGCGAAGGCAGCGGACCAAAACTGCGGGCCCCGGTGTTCCTAGGGTTGCGGGACGACAAGGATCCGAGCGAGTGCGTACTCGATGAGCGCGCGGGGAATCCGTTGTGAGACCCTGGTTCTGCTCAGCCGCAGTGGCTCCTCTGTCGCCCCTACGGGGCTTGCTGATTTCCCGCTTGCTACCCACGTTTGCGCCGTGGGCTGCACTCTGTGGCCGCTTCGAGGCTTCCACAACCTCGGACTACCGGCTAAGAACTGAGAACTGACAGCCGCTACCTGAGAGCTGATTTTTTCCTACTTGATATCTTTCATCGCCAGGAGAGTGCCGTAGTCGCGGCCGCTGCTGTCAACAGCACGGGCTACGACCGCAGCGAATGAAGCTCTTATTTCTGGATATTTTGCAACCAACGATTTGATCACGGCAACATTGGTCTGGTAGGCCTGGTTCGTGTTTGAGGCGTTGGCGGACTGGTATTTCACGATTAGGTCCAGATCGTTGCCAACTGCTTCAGGAAAAACGGCAGTGAGTTTGTAGTCCACCGCTCCGACGACGAGGTCGGCGGTCTTCCCATCCGCAGGAAGATCGGCAGGTTGAGCGCCTTGGGATTCGTCGTAAAGCTTGTCGGTGGCGGCAGTGCTCATAAATGGCAGGGGGGAAATCATATTGCGGGCCTGCAGATAGAAGAACCAGGCATTGTGCAATTGGCCTTTGGCCTTGTACTGGCGAGCTTGCGACATAAACCAGTCACTGTCATGACCGGCGACTAGATTCGATTTGATGTAGAGACCGCCTAGCTTCCACTCCGATCCTGCCTGCTGCAAAATCAGCGAGAAACTGGTTTTCCCTTTGGGTGAATTCGCATCAAGGATCACAACTGCGTATTTCCCTAGGGGCAAATTGTTGAGATAGAAAACTGCACTTCCAGTAGTCTGCCCCGTTTTGCCGAACACACCGCAGAAGAACTCGGCGTGGGGAGATGCAGTGGAGCCCTCAGTTTGCAGCAGGAAAAGAGACTTTACCGCGGCTTGCGCGCTCGCCAGTTCAGGCTGGTGGTCTTTGATGCTGCTTTCGATGCCTGAGAAGTCTGACGCAAGGCTGAGAATGGCATTCTGGCGCAGAGAGGCGGTATCGCCTTTTGCGGCCATGTCGAAATACCGCAGGCCGGCAGACGTTATGGCAGCACGAGCCGCGTCATCCATGTCGCTCGAGGTCTGACAGCTCTGTGCCGCGGTGCTGGAGACGCACCAACTCAAGAGCAAAAGAGCCAACGGTACCGGCAACCAGTGCCTGCGGGAATTTGGCACTGCCTGGTTCTCGACCTTTGTTTTCATACAGTTATAAAATGATCGCTTACAGTTTGCACCTTCGGGGACGGTTGCCATGGATTGTACGCTGCCTCCCCAAAGAAGAAGCATCCTTGAGATGCGAACGGGATTTCTAGCGCAGCAGAAAAATGGCGCAAGAAGGCCACCATTGTAACGTTCCTTTTACCGGGAAGACCTATGTTTCTCGCTGACTCAAGTGCTAATATTTGGAAAAGGTCATCTTAAATTACCCCCCTTGAAGTCGATTCCCCTTGGAGGCATGGACATGAGAACCGGAGCAGGATTCGCGAGATTTGCCGGGATCATGGTGTTGTGCCTCGGGATGATTAGCGCAGCAGGCGCTGTAAATGGTCAGAAAAAGACCAAGAAGCCGCCATTGCCGCCACTGCCATCGGGTCCGACAGGCCCGGTACCGCAGATTCCGTTGGATTCAATGGCCCCGGTCGCGCCACAGGTCACTTATCAGAGTGGGCAGCTGACGATTGTGGCGCCGAATTCCACTTTGGGAGACATCCTGCGGGCGGTGCGCAAGCAGACGGGCGCGGACATTGATGTTCCGGATGCCAAAGAGCGGGTCGTCACTCATCTGGGGCCAGGACCGGCGCGGGATGTGATCGCAGAGTTGCTGAATGGCTCGCGGTTTAACTACGTGCTACTCGGTTCTCCGACGGACCCAAAAGTGTTGACACGGATTGTTCTGGTGGCAAGGACGGGAGTAGATGCCACACCACCGGGGAATCCGCCAGGGCAACAGCAGGCGATCCTGCGGCAGGGCGCGATTGCTCCCACTCCAGAACAGCAGGAGATGCCACCGGATGCGAATGATGCGGACGCGCAACCGGAAGACAACCCTACTCCCGATGACACTGCGGAGCAGCCCACCGCCGACGGGGAACAGCCGGTGAGTACGCCGGAACAACCGGGCGTGAAAACCCCGCAACAGTTGTTGCAAGAAATGCAGCAGCGGCAATTGCAGATGCAACAGCAGCAACAACAGACTGGCACGCCGGGGCAGCCATCTCCTTCAGGACAGGTGCCGCCACAGCCGCCACAACAAGAGCGCTGACCGGTCGATCGTCCGCCTACCTTTGATCCTTTAGCGCCAGATTGCCGGGGCGTCGCTTACTGCAGATTCCCGCGGGAGGTGTCGGAGCGCTGGGAGCGTGCGCTCAGGGAATCGTTGGGAGTGATCGTTTGCTGGAGCAGTTTCCAATCGCGCTCCACTTCCTCTTCCGAAATGGCAGGAGCTGACTTGCGCAATTCCAGTTGCAGGCGGGCGGCTAGCATCTGGCGGGTGATCTGTTGTGGAGCTCCTTCGCTCAATACGTTCTCGGGGGATTCGCCCACGTGGACAATGCGGCCATCCAGCTGCATCTGGAGAATCGGACGTCCCTGATCGTCAAACTTGGTTTTGGCTCTTGACTGTAGATGCGACCAGGCTCGATCGACGTTTTGGGCAGATGGGCTCGCTCCGTTGGCCAGGAGATGCTGGAGCTCGTGTTGATAGGCCCGCCGATCCTCACGCCCAATGGGCCGCTCCGGATTGCTGGCCGGATCGAAAACAAGAGCATCGCGCGCAGGCTCGAAGTGGCCAGCACCTGTTCCTACGTACACCGCAAATACGCATCCCGCGAAGATAGGGCTGACGACTGCGCTGGGAACGATATATTTCTTCGACTTGAAAAACGATTCGACAACGCCGTGTACCGTCGAGCTACGAGGCATACTGCCGGGAACCTGCGCGATCACAAGGCGCGAATATTGCACCTCGGGATGACGCCGGTTGAATTTCGTCAGCATTTTCGCCATCTGCTTGGGCGTGGTAATGCCAATGTCGGCAACGACGCTGCGATGTAGAGTCTTCGGATAGTAGAAGTTGATGATGTCTTTGGCGAAGTCGGCACAATTGTTTGAGACGGTGTGGAAATGAGACCGGTTCGATGACGAGTTCAGTTTGCGTAACAGCGCCTCGTCCTGCTCGGGGGTCGTTTCAATCTCGAAGCCATATATGGTGCGATCGTAAGAGGAGCCGATCAGTTCGTACCAGTTGCCACCCGGGGTGTCGCCATTTTTTCCGTCGGGTACGACCGATTCCAGGTAGGCGCGACGATAGCGATCACGTAGCACGGCGACCATCTTCGCATCGGCGAAAAGTGGGATGTCTTCGGGGCGGTCGACCGCATATAGGTATGGAAGCAGCGGAATGGCGACCCAGTCGTATCCGCTGACACCGTTGTAACGGCTGATCACTGCGCCGGTTTCTCCGGGGGCACAAGGGCGGAGGGTCACCGGGTCGTCCGCGCAGACGCCAGACAGATATACGGCCGCGTGGCCGGTTGCGGTGAAAAATCCTAACTTGCCGTAGGGTTCTTCTAGAAGAAGCGTAGCCGAAGCATGGGCGAATGAGGCGCAGATCACCACTAGGCCAGCGATGGTCACGATCGAGCGCCGCGTTGGTCTGTGGCTCAAGGTCATGGTTACCCCAGACTTAGGCTAACTGCTTTAATTAAGAACCCTTTAACGAAAGATTAGTTGCTAAGAATCGGAAAAACCAGTTACCGAAGTGCAGATAAAAAGGGGGTTCCAGAAGGCGAAGAAATAGGGAATATTCTTAGGGTTTGTAGGGTGCGCCTTTCGGGGAAGAGGGTACCAGTCCCATCTTTAAACACCTTGCTGTTTTGGTTTTAGGAGGTGGGTCTTGGCCCAACGGGCGGATTCCGCCACTGACTCATCCGGGTCCAGAGCCAATTTCTCAAGTTGAGAAAGGAATTCAGGTTTTCGGCTATTCCCCATAGCAATGGCAGTATTACGTCTGAGACCGGAGTGTTTGGTCCGACGGATTGGGGAGCCGCGAAAGGTTTCGCGGAATTCCTCGGGGGTCATTTCGGCAAGCCAGGCTAACGCTGGATTGAATAGGCCCGGCCTTGGGCCGAATTCGGGAGCATCCGAGGATGGAGCTTTGCGGTTCCAGGGGCAAACATCCTGGCAAATGTCGCAGCCAAAAATGTGGGGTCCCATGCCGGCGCGCAGGTCTTCTGGGATCGACCCGCGTTTCTCGATCGTAAGGTATGAGATGCATTTGTTGGAGTCGAGCTGGTAGGGCGCGAGAATGGCATCCGTCGGGCAGGCTTCGATGCAGCGGGTGCAGGTGCCGCAACGATCGGGAGCGGGCAGATCAGGTTCGAGTTCCAAGGAAGTCAGGATCACTCCGAGGAAAAGCCACGAACCTTTCTGCTGGTTAATGATGCAAGTGTTCTTGCCGATCCATCCGACGCCCGCATATTTGGCATAGACACGTTCGACGATGGGCCCGGTGTCGACATAACTGCGGGTAGTGAGGTCCGGCGGACGAGGGCGTCCGCCGCTCCATAAGTGTTGGAGAACTACCTCTTCGACATGCTTCAGCCGGCGCAGAACGGCGTCGTGATAGTCGTCACGGCTCCAGGCGTACCGCGAAATCCATCCGCGGGCCGGGTCGCTTACCTGGGTCGAGTAAGGATGATCGGTGTTGTAGTTGGTCGCGCACACAATCACGCTGCGGGCCCACGGCGCGACGCTGGCCAGCGATGCGCGCTTGAAATTACCGTGCTCGTCGCGAGCCTCCATGTACTTCATCTCGCCGGCGTGCCCGGCATCGATCCAGCCTGGAAAATATTTGAGCTCAGGAGAGTCTGACGCGGGAGCAACACCGCAGAGGTCGAATCCGGCCTCTTCGGCGGCTCGCTTGATGATGGTTTTGATTTCCATGATCCCGGCGGCAATGGCTGCTAAGTGTCGTTAGACAGATTTTAAGCTTCGGAGGGTTTTGGAGTCAGAGCCTCCCAGTGGGCATCTGACCATTCTGACAGGCGCATGGCATGGGTGAAAGCGCGGTTCAGAGGCCCAGCTTCTTCACTTCTTCGTTGTAATACTTGCGGTATAGGATGTCCCACTCTTGGGAGCCTTCGAGAATCGTTCGCTTTTGGTTCTCGATCTTCTGCCGGGCGGCGACGTCGATTCTTTCTTCCTGAGTGAGCAGCTCTTCAAGGATTTTGCGGGTTTCCTGGCGGATCGTGTTGGGGTCTTCGATGAACTCGACTTCGTCCATCTGCTTGAGGACGTCGGCGACTGCGCGGGCCAGCACGTTGACTTTGTCGCGGCTGAGTCTCACAGCACCGCCTTGTATTTGCGCACCAGTTCGGTCTTTACTTTGCGGAACATCTCCTGGTAGTTGGCGCCGGTCTTGCGCATCTCGTCGGAATAGGCTTCCAGGATGACGCGGACTTCGTCGTTGATGCGGTCTTCCAGAGAAAGTTCGTCGACCAATGCGCCATGCACACGTTCGTTCACCGCGGGAACAGCCGAGGTCTCGATGAACTTACCTGCAATCAGTTTCTTGGTGACTTCGCGGGCCAGGTAGCCCACATATTCTTTGGAAAAAAGCATGTGCGGATCGGAGTTAGCGCGTGCCGAGCTTTCTTAGAATGAATGAAAAAGTGTAACACAGCGGACAGATGGGGAAGGCCCGTGAACACACGGTTCAAGGCAGAACACGCCCTTTACCGCGCCAACGGTAAGGCCCGGTTCGCACAAAGATTGGATCTGGGTACCCGCTAGTGGACTAAGCTGGCGAGCAGGGTCTCAATGATGGCCCCAATCAGAAAGATGAACACGAAATAGGTAGCGGCACGGCTGGCAAAATCATCTTGCTTTGTCTCGGACATGGTTCCTCGCAGGGGTTAATTTTCAGGGACCAAGTTCATCCCACAGACTCCACGGGGCGGGATTATACACCGTCACCTATTCAAGGCAAGTGACGCGGAGGCCCGCAGCCTCGGCTCACTTGCCCAGTTGTTGCAGGAGTGCCTTGGCTTGCGGGTGGTCGGGATGCTGCTTAAGCAGATCAAAGAGGAGCGACCGCGCCTTATCGTTGAAGCCATCGAGTGCGTAGACGCGGGCCAGATTCAGATAGGCCTGATCAAAGGCGGGAGCCACGCGGATGCATTGTTCGAAAGTGGCGATGGCCTCGTCCTTGCGTTGTGTGAGCAGGTATAGAACGCCAAGATTGTTCAGGGCCTCCGGGTAAACCGGGCGGACTTTGAGTGCTTGCTGGAGATATTCATACGCCTTCGGGGTGTCGTTGGATTGCGCGTAGATCATTCCTAAGCTGTAGTTTGCCTCCGGATCTTCGGGTGCGAACTCCAGAGCGCGCTCTAAGACGTTGCGAGCTTCGTCCCAGCGCTTTTGGAGGCGGTAGGCGTTCGCCAGATTGTCGAGAGCCGGCAGAGAATGGGGATTGAGCTGCCGCGCCTTTTGAAAATTTTGGATCGCCTCATCGATCCTTCCTTCGCGCGTCGCGATGACCCCGAGATTGTTCCAGGCATCGGGTAGTGTCTCGGGATAGTTCGCTTGAGACTTTACGGTGCGGTCGAAGGCCTCGCGCGCGGCTGCGTTTTTGTTTTGATTCAGGTAAACGCTGCCGATGCCGTACAAGGCTTCGGCGCTGGATGGATCGTCACGGAAGGCGTGTTGGAACGAGGCTTCCGCCTGGTCGAGGTAGCCGCGTTGATAAAAGAGCGCCCCGAAAGAGAGATAGTTGCGTCCGAATTCCAAGGTGTGTCCAGCGGTGGGGAATGGGAGAGCGCGACTCAACCGCTCCGCGTCGGTGGTGGGGATGCTTCGAAAGTCTTTTTCGACGTGCTCGGGATTGATCGGACCTTGATACACCTTGACGATGTCGCCGTTGGCATCAATCAGGAACGACGTGGGCAGGATGAGATCGC
>Ga0307478_10000753_pt1 | contig 31350 bp, 30 predicted proteins | sample atmos_gasesECM4C_2_FD_203713 | JGI IMG/M metagenome (GOLD analysis project Ga0307478, IMG submission 203713) | Hardwood forest soil microbial communities from Morgan-Monroe State Forest, Indiana, United States - atmos_gasesECM4C_05 | ecosystem: Environmental > Terrestrial > Soil > Temperate...
GATGGCAAGGACCTCTACCAGCGTTCCTTGTTAGTTGAATCCATCCTCAGGAGAGATATATGTCGACGGCAGCAGTTTCAAGTAGCTCCATCCACCAGCAATTGCAGCAGTACTTTCAAACTCGCGGCACGGACCTGGGCCAGCTGGGAAAAGCCTTAAGTTCCGGCGATTTGTCTAACGCTCAGACGGCCTTCAACAACATTGTCTCGCTCGGCCAGGGCGGTCCGTTTGGCGGTGGGAATCCGTTCAAACTTACCGGGCGTGAGCAAGATTTTGCCGCGGTTGGGCAAGCTTTGCAGTCCGGTGACTTGGCGGGCGCGAAACAAGCTTTCCAGCAGCTTGTCAATACGTTCAGAAACCTACCCCAAGGCGGCGGTGCCACGTCAACACCCGCGCCTCCAGCTACAGGCAGCGGGCCTGAAGTCGTCATCAACCTGAGCAGCGGCGCTGGGAGCGCAAACCCTGAGCAAATCACCATCAACATCAACGAGTCTGGGAACAACGCTCAAGCCCCTTCTTCGACCACTAGCCAATTAAGTCCCACTGCGGAGCAAATTACCTTGAATTTGAATCCTGCGAACAATGAGCAGATCGTGTTGAACCTGTTGGGAGCGTCGTCGTCAACCAGCAATCCCGCGAGCAGCTCGCCCGCGAACGGAACGATCAGTATTTCGGCTTAAACCAGCGGCTTGAAACGGAGTGTGGCCGGGGCCTTTAGCGGGGAACACTGCCGCTCATTGCACCGGCGCATTCAGCGCAGCTACGAACTCCATAAACGTTGTGGCCGTCACCGCTTGATCCACCGCCTCCGAGTGTCCGAACAATTCGCTGGCATCCCCCAACAAGTCCTGCTGCGACTGATTATCTGCAGTCAGAATCATGATAATCAGCCGCGCGGGTTTGCCATCCCGCGCGTCGAAATCGATTCCATCCGACTTCGCTACCACCACCAGCGGCCGCGCCAATCCATCCACTCGCGCGTAGGGTACAGCCAGTTCGTTCTCCCAGCCACTGGCCAGCACCCGCTCCCGCTCCGAGATCAGGCGGAATAATCTTTCCGGCGCATTACTCACTGCTTCCGCAGCCACGTCGCACATCTCCCGAAGCGCTCCCAGCCGGGTCTTGGCAGCCAGAGCGGGCAGAAAAAGCTTGGCGGTAACTGTGTCCTTCAGGGTCAGCTTACGTCTGCGTTTTACCAGAAAGTTAATCACCGGAGCCGAGAGCAAGGACGTGAGTAGCGCCATCACCACGAGCGCGACGAACATCGATTCCTGGATCAACCCCGCCTGGAGCGCCAGGATGCCAAGGATAATCTCCATGGCTCCGCGTGCGTTCATAGCGAGTCCCACAACGAGCGATGATGTCCGGTCCATTCCGCCCAACCGCGCGCCCCAACCTGCGCCCAGCAGCTTTCCCGCGCAAGCCACGCCAATCACGGTTGCGGTTAATCCCAGGTGAAAGTTCGTGGCAAAGTTGGTTCGCAATCCGATGCTGGCAAAGAAGAATGGCGCGAACACGTTGGTCACGATCTGGTGAATGGATTCGGAAGTTCGCTTGCGCAGATGTCCGGATTCGCCGATCGCGATGCCGATTACGAAGGCTCCAAACACCGCGTGGATTCCCGCATATTCGGTGAATGCCGCTCCGGCGAGTGTGAGCGTGAAAATGAATCCCAGCACGCCACCCGGCCAGGTAGTATGAGCTTGCAAAATGGGCAGGATTTTATTGAACAGCCAGCTTCCCACAGTCAGCGTAATGCCCACGAATAGCAGAACCAGGATGATGGTGTGTTTTACCCCGTCACCCACGCTTCCGCCTGCCGGCGGGTGCAGCATCCCGAGGACGAAGGAAAACAAAATCCATCCCACCAGGTCGTCAAACATTGCCGACGAGATAATGACCGTGCCCACTTCGGTGCGCAGCAGATTCAGGTCCATCAAAATCTTTGCGATTACCGGCAGCGCCGAAATAGAAAGCGCCGTACCCACGAATAGCGCAAAAATCAGAGTACTGGTTCCTGCGCCCGAGCCTGCGCCCATTTCAGCCGGAAACGCACTGGCCGAGGCGAAACCGGCGGCGAAAGGAAAGGCGACGCCGAAAATGCTAACGAGCAATGCACTCTTCCCCTGGCGAAAGATACTGCGCAGGTCGATCTCAAGCCCGGCGGTTAATAAAAAGAAAACGACTCCCAGAGTCGTCACGGTCTCGATCACGATTTGCATCGGCCCGGTGGTGGGAAACAAAGTTTCGTATAGGTGTGGCCGGTAATGTCCGAGGACGGTCGGCCCCAGCAGGATCCCGACGCCGATCTCTCCCAGAACCGAAGGCTGGCGAATCTTCTGCATCAACTCCGCCGCCAGTTTGGCGCAGCCCAGTAGAGTAGCCAGCGCCATAAACATCGTCATTACATCGTGCGGGCTCAAATGCTGCATGCGTTGGACCTACTGTAATCCAAAGACGAGAGCAAGACGATTTTCAGGCTAATCGCAAGCGATCCCAACTTCCAGTTCGGGAATCCATTTGTTACACAGATTCCAAACTACCGCAAATACTGTAAGTTCCCGGAGAACACCTTTGCAGTAAACTGGGCACTCCCCGGGGTAATTTCCCGGCAAGGAGAGACGCCATGACGCGCAAAAGTATGTTGGTAGCAATTGCTGTGCTGTCGCTCGCGACGCTGGGATTTTCTCAAGATCGCAACCAGCCGACAGGGAAGTCTCAGGAACGCATCGTCCGCGAGGTTCGCCACGAGCTGCTTATGCTCCCGTATTTCGGCGTGTTTGATTACATCGCTTTTAAGGTGGATGGATTTAACGTCACGCTGCTGGGATCGGTCGTTCGTCCAACTCTTAAATCCGACGCGGAGAACTCGGTCAAACATATCGAGGGTGTCGAGAAAGTCGATAACCAGATTGAGGTGCTGCCTCCTTCACCTGACGACGATAGGTTTCGCCTGCGTCTGTATCGCGAAATCTACGGATTTCCGGCGTTGGAGAAGTATGCCCTCGGCGTGCAGAAACCCATCCGAATCATTGTGAAAATGGGACGCGTCACACTAGAAGGCGTTGTCGACAACGACGCCGACAAGAACCTGGCTGGACTGCGAGCCAATTCTGTCCCAGGAATCTTTGCGGTGACCAATAATTTACAAGTGGTACCGTCGAAGTAGGGCGCTTGCGGCGCGGAACAAGCAAATGTGTTCGGCTGAGTCTCAGGCTTTGCCGAAAGGATCTTCGAGCGACGGGCTTTGTGGCGTAAACAGCTCAGCGCCGTTTTCTGTGATGTGCATGTCGTCCTCGAGGCGAATGCCGAATTCTCCATGAAGGTAAATGCCCGGCTCGTCGCTGAAGGTCATGCCGGGTTGCAGCTTCGTGCCATTGCCGCGGACAAGATAGGGCCACTCATGGCCGTCCATGCCCATGCCGTGACCTAGGCGGTGAGTGAAATATTTGTAATCGGGGCCAAAGCCCGCGTCGGTGATTACTTTTCGAGCAGCCGCGTCGACCGCGCCACATTCTAGTCCAGGGCGTGCCGTCGCCAGCGCGGCCGCCTGCGCCCGGTGCACAATATCGAACACCTGTTTCATCTTGTCGGAAGCTTTGCCTAGCACGAACGTCCGCGTGATGTCGGATTGATATCCTTCCACGGTGCAGCCGTCGTCGATCATGACGATCGACCCTTCATGAATGACTTGCGGCGTGCTTGAGCCGTGCGGAAATGAGGAATATTCTCCAACCTCAACACTGGCTTCGCCAGGGAAACCCAATTGCCCGTAAGCCGCTGCTATCAAGTCTTCCACCTGTTGTTGCGTCATGCCTTCATGCAACGCGAGGTAAACCCCTTCGTAGGCCGCCAGCGTTACTTGAGACGCCAGGCGCATGAGCGCGATCTCGTGGGCGCTCTTAATCATGCGGCAGCCCGCGGTTACAGGGGTCGCGCTTGTCAGCGTGGCTTGCGTTGCGGCTTTAGCGATTCCATCAGCAAAAAAGAAACGCACGCTTTCTTCGATTCCCAGCTTGCCATCGGCAACGCCGCGATCTTTCAATCCCTGCGCGAGGCGCTCGTAGGGATTTTCGTCTTCCTGCCAGGTACGTACGTCTGGATGTTCGCCGTCCGGCGCATCCGCGATCTGCTCTGTGGCGCGGCCTTCCTCGAATGCTGGACATACATAGAACGCCACTCCTTTAGCGGGCAACACCAGCGCAAACAGGCGCTCGCCACCCCACCAGCGAATGCCGCTGAAGTACGTCAGTGAAGTTCCTTCCATCAACACGATAGCGTTCAACGCATTCTCGCGCATCAATTGGCGGGCACGTTCCTGGCGGGCCTGCCGCTCCTCGCGTGTAATGGGACTGGCCTCGCTCTTCCGTGACTTTAGACGCGCAACAGACGGCGGTAGCGAATGGTTAGCCGGTTCTCGCGATCCAGCGACTGCGATTAGCGGACGCGAAGTGGCCGCCACTCCTGCAACCCCGCCGACTTCCAGAAACCGTCGCCGCGAGATCATGAAACCTCCAGACTTGAAAATGAGAGTCTCGCCATTATAGGGAAGCTGGCAAAATCGTCGAGGAAATGGTTAAGCTCAGGGAGCAACCTTACTTATTGTGGAAGCAGGTTTTCAATGTGCGGGCTGTGGCGTGTGGAACCCGACCGCGGTCGACGAATCCGCGGGACGCCGGCAGACGTACGTCGAAGACTGCCAGGTCTGCTGCAGGCCGAACATTCTGCGCATTGATTACGACATGTCTGCACAGGAATTTCTGATCAGCACCGAGCTGGAATGACCAGGGCTGCGCGCAGCGAATTTTCTAATCCGGATACTCGTAGACTCCCATATCGATTTTGCCGTTGAGGATTCGTGGTTTGCCAGCTATGTCTTTTGGGGGAAGATCGGGCGCCGAGACGTCGCCGGCGCCGATGATCGGCGATCCTGCCTTCACGTGGAAGTTCGTCTTGCCATCGAACATCGGATCGACAGACAGGTTGCCGTTTTCGGTGCCCTGGGACGCGCATGCTCCCGTGAGCCCAGTTCCACTAGAGCTGTAGGCGTCGTTGCTGGTGAAAGTGGGCGGAGTCGGATCGTATGTGTTGTCACAATAAAGTGCGCTGGTGCTAGCCCCTCCGATTATCAGATTGTTATAGAACTGCACCTGATCGTAGAATCCCGATGCGTAAACGGCCGAGCCCTCGGCTGAAGAACTGGTGCCGACGATGGTGTTGTTCACCAGAATGGGCCCGCTGGATCCATAAGGAATGCTGAGGTAGATTCCCGCTCCCTGGCCGGCGTTAATGTCGTAGGTCAAAGTGTTGTTGTAAATCAGATTCTGAACGATGATGCCGTTGGAGTTGTTAAAAATGGAAATGCCGCCGCCCTCGTCGTAAGCGACATTTGACCGAATAAGATTGTTCTTGAGAGTTGGCGTACCCGCGGCATCCAGCACCATACCGCCGCCTCCTGCCGTCGACCAACTGTTGTTTTCGACGATATTGCTGATAATTTGGGCCGCGCCAGCGCCTCCAACTTCGATTCCGCCGCCGCCAACACCGCCGCTATATCCGGGATTCTGCGAATTATTGGTGACGGTATTCCGTTGCACGAGAGCGGAGGAGAAAGCAACTGCGATTCCTCCTCCGCCGCTGGCTGCCGTATTGCCGGAGATGATATTGGCCGATACGGTGGGTGAGGCGCTGTAGATATAGACTCCGCCCCCCTCACCCAGCGTGTTTCCATGTTGAATCGTGAAGCCGCGCAGAACGGATTTCAGGCCTTCATTGGAGTCGAATGTGACCACGGTACTTAGGTTGCCGCCGTCGATGATGGTGACCTTGGCTCCGCCGGAACTCTTGACCGTGATGGCTTTCCCGGAAAAATTGATGTTTTCAAAGTAAGTGCCGGGAGCCACCAGCACGACATCGCCTTTGTTCGCGGCGTTGATGCCGGCCTGAATTGTGGGCTGGTCGGCAGGAACGTTGATCGTGGCAGCCTGGGAAATAATCGACAGCGTCAGGAGCAGAAAGACCGGTTCATGGAAAACCTCCAGGATAGACCTGGGAACACAGGCCACTGTGGGGGCTGAAGCGGGCCTCTGGTAGGATTCTTATAACACAAAAAGAGATAGATTAGGTGACAGAACTGTCATATTCAATTCGGGTCTCGCGCTATAGTTACGTGCATCAAGCGACCCGGATGAAATCGGCTCCGAAAGGAAAAGGCGATGGCAACCAGCTACACAGGCGGCAGTCGGATGGTAGCGCACAACATGGTGACAACGCAGTTTGAGCTGGACGGCTTTCGCGTGACCCGCACGCTGGGAGTGGTGCGCGGTATCGTGGTGCGCTCGCGCTCGATCTTTGGCACCATCGGCGCCGGATTGCAGACGCTGGTAGGCGGCAACATCACTCTTCTCACTAACTTGTGCGAGAAGACGCGCTCCGAGGCCTTCGACCTGATGCTGCAGCATGCTGCCGAACTGGGCGGCAACGCCGTGGTCGGCGCCCGTTACGACGCAACTGAAGTGATGCAAGGCGTCACCGAAGTGTTGGCGTACGGGACGGCCGTATTCGTCGAGCCGACGAAGTGACGGCACCGCAGGCGCGGTAAGCGCCGTTCGATCTTCTTGGCGTATAGTCGTCGAATCATGACGCTCGCACGTGCATTCCTTATCACCCTGCTTTTTTCCTACTCTGCAGGTATGAGCCATGCGGCTCACTTTAAGTACATTCGACAAGGAAATCCGCAAGATCTCCAAACTCACACCAACGCTGGGGTCGCCATGATGGGCGGAGGCAGCGATCTCGACGAAGCCTTTCAGTGGCTGTGCGGCAAGGCCAACGGCGGCGATTTTCTGATCTTGCGGGCGCACGGCGGCGCTGACTATAACCCCTATGTCGCGGGCCTGTGCAAGATGAACTCGGTGGCGACGTTAATCATTTCTAATCGGGAAGCGGCCCAAAAGCCGCGGGTTGCAGAAATTATCGGACAAGCCGAAGCTATCTTTATTGCCGGGGGCGATCAGTCGCGCTACGTCAATTTCTGGAAAGGAACCCCGGTCGAGGATGCGATGAACGCCCACGTGGCTGCGGGCAAGCCAATCGGAGGCACGAGTGCGGGACTCGCGGTGCTGGGGCAGTTCGCTTACGGCTGTCTGGAGGACAAGCCGAAAGACGCGGATCTTACCTCTCGGGAGGTTCTCGGCGATCCTTACATCAAGCGCGTGACCGTGGTGCGCGACTTTCTGAAAGTGCCGGGACTCGAAAACATTCTTACCGATAGCCACTTCGCGATGCGCGACCGCATGGGGCGTAGCCTGGGATTTCTGGCGCGCATCGTGCAGGATGGGTGGGCGAAGGCGCCGCGTGAGATCGCCATCGATGAGAAATCAGCGTTGCTCGTGGAAGCGAACGGCCGGGCGAAAGTTGTCGGCACGGGCCGTGGCGTTTATTTTTTGCAGGTGACGGAAGCGCCGGCAGTTTGCCAATCGGCGCAGCCTTTAACCCTGCGCAACGTGGCAGCCTATCGGGCGCCAACCGGCGCCATGTTTGATGTTCGGGCGTGGAGTGGCGATGGCGGTGAGGCCTATTCGATCTCTGTGGATGCAGGACAGATTCATACCAGCCGCGCGGGAAACGAGGTTTATTAGAAATTCCCGCGAACGGAACCGATATCAGAGCCAACGCACGAAACAAATCGATTGCGATTGACAGACATTCCAATGCTCTGTCATTCTGTCCCGCGTCGGGCGGCCACAGAAATCTTATGAGCTTCGCAGCAACGATGTGCGAAAGCGACAACAACCTGCAACAGGTTGTACGCCTGGTGGAGTCGGGTAGCCTCGAAGCGGGCTTGTAATTCGTGGCCGAATTCTCCTCACGATTTTTCCCGCCGGTTAGATAAGGGCGCAAACTCTTTCCGCAAGCAAACCAAGTACGAACGAGCGCTATATACGCGAAGCTCGACTGCGAAAGCCGAACCCAGGGAGGCCCTGTCATGAAATGGTCTGTGCGGTGTGCGGTGGTTGCGGCGGCGTGGTTCGTTTGCACCGCAACAATGGTGGCTCAGACTGCGCAGGGCCGAATACTGGGGACCGTGACCGACGCTTCGGGCGCGGTCGTAACCAATGCCCAGGTGACTATTGCGAACACCGCCACGAATGTAAGCCGCTCCCTGGGAACGAACAGCGCCGGAGAATATTCGGCTCCCTCGCTCGATCCCGGGATTTATACGGTGACTGCAGCCGCCGCCGGTTTTAAGAGAGCGATGAGTGCTCCATTTTCGCTGGAGGTTGCGCGCGAGGTACGCATCGATTTGAAGCTGCAGCCGGGAGCGATCAACGAAACGATGGTAGTGACGACAGACGCCGCGCTCGTCGATACTACCGATACGACTTTGAACGGCGTGCTTTCGAACAAAGCGATCAACGAAATGCCCCTGCAGGGAAGGGATTTCCAGAATCTGCTGCCCCTGCATCCCGGAGTGCAGCGCACGCCGGGCGGCGGCTTTCATTCCGTGACCTCCAATGGCAACCGGCCCGACGATAACAATTTCTATATCGACGGCGCCGACGACAACGACGCTTATTACGGAGAGACGGTGGTGAACGATGCCGGAATTTCGGGCACGCCCGCGAGCTTTTTGCCGCTGGATTCGATCCAGGAGTTCAACACGCAGGAGGGCCCGGGCGCCGACTATGGGGTAAAGCCGGGAGTGGTCGTGAATATGGGAATTAAGTCGGGGACGAACCAGATTCACGGTACGGCCTACTACTTTGCACGAAACAGCGCGGTCGACGCGCGCAATTACTTTGATCCGGCACCGGAGCCGGTTTCAGCATTGATACTGCATCAGTTCGGAGCTTCAATCGGTGGCCCGATTAAGAAAGACAAATGGTTTTATTTCGTCAACTACGAAGGCATTCGCGACAAAGTGGGAAATCCGGGAGTGACTGACAGCCCGGTGACGGTTTCACTTGCGAATCAACTGGGCGGAATCGCAAACGCCGACGGCAGTCCAAACTCGGCTACCTACAGCCTCCCGGATGCGATTGCCTACTTTAACGATCCGAACAATGTGGCATTTTGCGAGGCTGACCAGGGCGTGAGCAATTGCTCCGTCAACCCTCTGAGCCTGAAACTTGCGCAATTGTTTCTGCCAAATCCGGGGCTTACGCTGAAAGGACTGAGCGATCCCGCGGCCATCAATTTCGATTTCAATAACGTAAACCGCGGCGACAACCTGGTCGCGAAAACTGACTACGTTCTGAGCAGTCACGACACATTAAGTGCCCGTCTTATCTACGCCAATACGCAGCAGACGGAGGAGGATATTGTCGCTTTGCGGCCGCAGTGGCTTTCTACTACCAGTCCGAAGACTCAGGTTTTCGGCGTGACGTGGACGCATACTCCCAACGCGCGCTGGATTAACGATGCGCGCTTCAGTTACAACCGGTTTAACGAGGCTATTTATCCCGTCGATCATAACGTGAGTCCGGAGACCTACGGATTGAATACCGGCGTGACAGATCCACGATTGTTTGGCTTCCCGCGAATCAATCCGGGTTCAGACGAATTCAACTACATGGGAGGGAATTCAAGCTGGCCGCTGGCGACCACGCCCAGCGCCACCTATCACGTTTCCGACACCGTTTCCTACACCAAGGGAAAACACTTGATCCAATTTGGCGGCGAGTTCCGCGACGGCAACGTGAATTACCTGAGGGCAACGTATGGCCGCGGCCGCGTCTACTTCGACGACTTGACCGACTTCATTGCAGGCGTGCCTGCGAGTTGGCGCTTTTTGTACGGGGACACTGCGCGCAATGTCAGCCAGCGTGGCATGGGATTTTTCGCGCAGGATTCGTATCGAGCGACTCCGCGCCTTACCTTGAACCTCGGTCTGCGTTACGACATCACCGATCCCATCAAGGACTCGCACAATCAGCTGGCCAACTACACGCCCTCACAAGGAATCGTGCAGGTGGGCAGGGGAATCAGCCAACCCTATCCGACAAAATACAACAATATTTCGCCGCGGGTAGGCCTTGCCTGGGACGTGAGAGGCAACGGCAAAACTGTCGTGCGCGCGGCCTCGGGAATTATTTTTGAACAGCCGTCGATCCGCACCTTTATGTTCAACGGAGGTGGATTGAATTTGAATCCGAGTGGCGTTCCTTATGTCGATCAGAACGGAAACACGGTGCAGCCCAACGGCACGATTACTTCGTTCCTTGTGGAATCAACCGATACCTCGCTCATTAATTGGTCGGAGGCGGGACCGATTTTCCCGGCGTCCGCGGGACAACAATGCAGCGTCGACAGCCAATGCAACGTGTTTGGGGTCGATCCGAAGCTGAAAACGCCCTATGTCATCAACTGGAATTTAAATATCCAGCAGGAGATTGCGCCTCAAACGCTGTTGCAGATTGCTTATGTCGCGCAACATGGCGTGAAACTCTATAGCGTGCAGGACATTAATCAGGTGAATCCAGCGTTCGACGATGGGTCGGAGACGGTTGGCCGCCCTCTTGTGACCGGTTGTCCTCTCGGCAGCGTCGGCGGCTTCGGGCTTGGCCTGGGAGGCCCCTGCTTCCCGTACATCGGATTTCTTGATCAGTTGAGCAATCACTCCGGATCGAGCTTCAACTCGCTCCAGGTGACTCTTACCAAGCGTTTTTCGCACGGACTCTATTTGCTTGCTGGCTATACCTGGGCGCATGCCATCGACACGGCAACCAGCAATTTAGCCGGCGTGCCACCGAACAGCCTCAACTACAACGCTGAGCGCGGAAACAGCGACTATGACATTCGCAATCGGTTCACTTTATCCGGAACCTACGAATTTCCCTCCAGGAAGACAAAGTGGCAAATGCTCGAAGGCTGGGAAGCTTCGACGGTTGCAATGCTGGAGGGCGGCGAACCGTTCACGCTGGGTGACTTCAATGACGATATCAGCCTGACCGGCGAATTCAATGACCGTTGGAACATGAGCGGCCCGGCCAGCAACATTCACTGGTCGGCGTTGAATTCGATTCCGTACGTGGATCCAACACAGTTCATCGAGAACGGTTCTTTGGATGTAGTAGCGGGAGCGAACCCTACGGCACAGCTATGCGTGAATCAGGCGTTCGCTACTGGAGGTCAGGCTGCGGCGGATCAACTCGGTTCCGATGGTGGCGATCTCGGCTGTTACGTTGCCAAAAACACCGTGATCACGCCTCCAGCTTATGGCTCGCAGGGCAATATGGGGCGCAATATTTTCCGTGGTCCCACGTTCAAGAACTGGGATTTTTCGCTCTCGAAGATGTTCAGAGTGCGCGAGAACGTTCGTCTGCAGGTGCGCGGGGAGTTCTTCAACATTCTGAATCATCCCAATTTCGACGTCTTCACAATGAATACTGACCTGTCCGTCCCGACGACGGTGGGTACGGTGATTTTTACGCCCGATGAGGCGGCCTCGAATCCGGTGATCGGCTCGGGCGGCTCCCGGCATATTCAGTTGGGAGCGAAGGTCATTTGGTAGGGCTGATAAGACATTAAGTTTAACGGAAAGAGAACAGTCTTGTTTACGGATCGCAACGTACGGGGGTTTCATCTGTCCACTTCTATAATTTGACTTGGTAATTATTTCTTGACATCACATACCTCAGGACACATGATCCCATGTGATGTTGGCGGGAAAGGTCAGCAGCGCTGAGGCCAAGATTCAACAGGCCGAAAAGCACATCAACGAAGTCAAAGATCAACTCCTCGCCTTCGGGAACGCAAACCCTTACAAATTCATTGCCGAGCGCGATCCAAGGACGCGTGAGTTGATCTATCGCATGGTTGAGGTCGGTACTCCACCGGATATCGCTCTTGCCGCTGGAGACGCATTCCACAATCTGCGAAGCGCTCTGGATCATGTGATCTGCGCTTTTTCCTAGTCTTAGAGTTGTGTTGTAAAAACACGCTAGAATTTGAATCGAGATATGCTCGAATCCATTTCCACGAAAGAAGCAAGCAGACTGCTCGATGTGCCAGAGCAGTATTTGATCGGCTTGCTCGAATGTGGAGAAATTCCTTCTCATATGGACGGGGCTGAGCGCCGCGTCCCTATGCGTGATCTGCTAGCCTACAAGACTCTACGGGACTTGAACCGGCGACGTATCCTGGACAGTATGGCACGCGCCGAGTTCGAGGCCGGAACCTACGACCAAGTGCCCGACGACTTCAAACAGTCCTAATCTTCGAAGTACGATCACGGTCTCTCCAACTCTTGTTAATCCCGTTATTTCCACAACAGATCGCCCATCTGGCGCGGAATGCAAGAAAAATCTAAGCGAAAGAATAGCGAAGGAATAAAGAGCGTTAACCCAACCGGTTGTGGTCACCTTCATGATTAGCCACAAGTCCTCGTAGTTTGCCTGAGACCTCCCGGAATGGGACTGCCACTATCAACTTTCCTATTGACAATAAAAGACTTACAGGTAAGATGTGGTACAAAGTGGTACAGAGTGGTAAAGACGGTTAAGGTCGTGGGAACGGAAAGCTGATAAAGAGGAGCCGGTGGGAAACCGACCCAAGAGCACGACAAACAGCCCGATCCACCCGAGTTTGACCCGCTTTTGCGTCGTTTTCGCCTCCTTCGGGGCGAGAGCAGTGGTAAAGAGATCCTTCGGCGACAAAAACCGTCGCCTCAGGATGACAAGCCTTAGAGGTGACCGTCGCCTCGGGCTCACAGAGACAAATTATGTTTCGCGGCAATCACCCAACTCGCGTCGACGCAAAGGGACGGTTAAAGATCCCGGCCGAGTTCAAGCGGGTGATCGACGAGAAGTACGGACAGCAATACTACATCACAAGTCTCGATGGGAAGGTTGCTCAAGTGTATCCCTTCGAGGAGTGGGAGCGGATCGAGCAGAAGTTGGCCGGGCTCTCCACTTTCAATCCGACGAAGAAGAAGTTTCTGGACAGAGTGAACTACTACGGGCAGGTGGTCGAGATGGATGGGCAGGGGCGGCTGCTGATACCGCAACTGCTGCGCGAAGCGGCGCAGATCAAAGGCGAGGTTGCGGTTACCGGCAACTTGACGCACTTAATCGTGCGCAACCTGGACTCGTACCGCAAGCAGGTCGAGGAAGAAAAGTTCACGCCTGACGATGAGAAGACGCTCGACGAACTGGGCATCTAGTGGGCGAGGGTTCAACAGACACCCCTCAGGGGGTTGGGCATGGTGGTGGAAGGGAAGCGAGCCGTCTTTCACCAAGTCATGTTCCGGTTCTTTTAAAAGAAGCGATCGACTTTTTAAACGTGCGGCGTGGCGGGACTTATATCGACGCCACGGTGGGCTTGGGCGGGCACAGTTACGAAATCGCAAAACGCCTCGGCGCACCGGGACATTTGATTGGGCTCGATAAGGACCCGGCGGCGCTCGCAAGAGCAGGGGCGGTCTTGGGTGTTAGGTCTTCGGTCTCAGGTGAAACCTTTGATCCACAGTCTAAGACCTATGACCTAAGACCCGAGTGGCCGACTATCGAGTTGCGGCAGGCGTCATTTGCAAGTTTGGCCGACGCCCGGCGCCCGATCGCCGATGGCCTGCTTGCCGACATCGGCGTAAGCAGTTTGCAGCTTTCCGATGCCGCACGCGGATTTAGTTTTCAGGCGGATGGACCGCTCGACATGCGGATGGACCCGCGGTCGGAGCGTACCGCCGAACAAGTGGTAAACCACCTCGACGAGCGCGAGCTTGCCGATGTGATTTACGAATTCGGAGAGGAAAGGAGGTCGCGGAGAATCGCCAGAGCCATTTGCCGGTCGCGGCCGATACGATCTACCGCACATCTTGCGGACGTCATATCAGCCGCGGCCCGGCCAATGAATTCTGAACAAAGGCGAATTCATCCGGCGACCAGAACTTTTCAAGCTCTTCGAATCTTCGTAAACCGCGAACTGGACGATCTGCGGGCGTTGCTGGAAGCGGCGCCCCGGATTCTGAAGCCAGGAGGACGCGTGGTGGTGATTAGCTTTCACTCACTGGAAGATCGCATCGTAAAGGATGCCTTCCGCGAGGGCAGTATTAAGGACAAGTACTTCCGGGTGCTGACCAAGAAACCGGTAACGGCATCCGAAGAAGAGCAGGATCAAAATCCGCGGGCACGAAGCGCGAAGTTACGAGCCGCGGAGAGAATTTAGAGGTTGGAAGTGGCTTAAAAGAGTTTGCTCCGGAAAACCTGCCGGAGTCCCGGCACAGCTGTAATGGCGTGCCGGGGGTTCAGGTTCTGAAGAGAGCGGACAAAAGATCCGCACTAGAAGGCCGGGTGCAGCGGGCCCGGTTCAGGATTCCGTGGTAGGAATCCAAAATTCTGAGGTTGGGAAATGTACACAGGAACTTTACTCAAGGATCTGATGGCGATGGTGGAGCGGGCCGAGTGGAGCGCGCAACAGAAGCGCGTTGCCGATGAGAGGGAGTTGCAGCGGATGTTTGAGTTGCAGACTCCGCCGATGCACAGTGAACGGGTGTACGCAGGAGCGGCATAAATGGCGGCAGCGGCAATCGTGAATGCAATGCCGGCAACCCGGCGCAACCACTTTTTCACAGGAACTCCCGAGATCTACTTCGCCAAGGCGATCGATAACTCTCGGCTGGTCAAGGTCGAGGACCCTGGCCGCAATCGCGAGATGAAGCAGTTTGGCACGGCGCTGGCTTGCTTGTTCCTGCTCGTATTTGCCTACGCTTGGCAGCACTTCCGCGCGATTGAGTATGGCTATCAGATCGAGTCAGCGAAGCGCGAACTCAATAATCTGACTGAGATGAACCGGGCACTCCGTTTGGAAGACGCCTCATTGCGCGACCCGGAGCGAATCGATGTGATGGCGCGACGGATGGGATTGGTCCCACCGGTACCGGGACAGGTGATCCGTATGGACAGTGCGCCGGAGGATTCGAATGCACCGGTGATGGCGAGGATAGAGCCGGCCATGGTGCTGGCTGGGCAGACCGCCGAGCTCCACTAAGCGGACAACCGCGGGTTGTCCCCACATGAACTTAATTTGGCGGTCCGCCTGAACGGTGGTCCGCCATGTTTGTCTCAGAACATACAATTTTTGTCATTCCGAGGAGCGAACGCGACGAGGAATCTGCCGTCTGTCGGCGCCGGCAGGAAGCAGATTCCTCCTCTGCGCTTCGCGCATCGTCGGAATGACAAGGAATAGTTTGAATAGTCATGGCCAATAGCCCCAGCCTCGGCAAGAACTCACGCCTCTATCTGCTAGGCGGCATGCTTCTGCTCTGGTGTATAGCCATCTGCGGGCGCTTAATTTACTTGCAGATTTTTTGTTACGGCAGCTTTGCACGGCAGGCTGAACACCAGCAGCAGCGCGAGATTCCGCTTTCCGCCAAACGCGGCGTTATTTATGACCGCGCCGGTCACGAGTTGGCAATGTCTGTCCTCGTGGATTCCGCATTCGCCGTGCCCTCTGAAGTAAAAGACCTGCCCACGGCTGTGTCGCTGATTACGCGTATCACCGGCGAAGACCGCAACGTGGTGCTGGCCGACTGCCGCAATCACAAAACTTTTTGCTGGGTGGCCCGCAAGAACAATGACGAGACTATCGAGCGCATCCGGTCTCTCAACCTGCAAGGTATCCATTTTCAAAAGGAGCCGAAGCGTTTTTATCCTGCGCGCGATCTAGCGGCTCAAGTTGTCGGCACCGTGGGGATGGAGGACTCCGGGCAGAGCGGCATCGAGCATGAGTTTGACGACGAGTTGCGCGGACGCGCGGGAAAGATGTTCATCTCAGTCGATGCGCGCCGGCAGTGGTTCTCCGACGTAGAGAAGCAGCCAGAGCCCGGCGAGAGCCTGGTGCTGACCATCGACAAGAATATTCAGTACATCGCTGAGAAGGAACTCGATCAGGCCATCCACGATACGCAGGCGATCGCCGGTACCGTGATCGTGGAAAATCCGCGTACCGGAGAAATTCTTGCCCTTGCCAACCGGCCGACGTTCAACCCGAATCTGCGAAAAGAAATCACTCCTGGTGCGCTGACCAATCGCGCGGTGAGCTATGTCTATGAGCCGGGTTCAACTTTCAAGCTGGTGACAATTTCTGCGGCGCTTGAAGAGAAGCTCACGAATCCCAATGAAGTGTTCGACTGCCAGATGGGTTCGATCGTCTACAACGGAATGCGCATTCGCGATTCGAAGCCTCACGGCCTGTTGCCGGTATGGGGCGTGCTGGCGGAGTCCAGCGATGTGGGCGCGATCAAGATTGCTCTTCGGCTTGGCGAAGATCGGTTCTACAAATACATTCGCGCTTTTGGCTTCGGGCAGCAGACCGGAATCGAGTTGCCTGGCGAGACCCGTGGGCTGACCAAGCCGGTGAGCCGGTGGTCAAAGGTTTCTATTGCAGCAATTTCCATGGGCCAGGAGATCGGCATTTCGCCGATCCAGTTGGCGGGACTCGTCTCGACGTTTGCCAACGATGGAGTGTGGGTTGCGCCGCGCATCGTCACGGGCAGGGTAGAACCGCAAGGAATGCCGCATGCGGTAGCGTTTCATCCGGGAGCTTCGCGACGGGTCATTTCCAGTGACACCGCGGCTGAGATGCGGTCCATGATGCAAAAGGTGGTACTGGAGGGCACGGGACGCAAGGCGATTTTGGAGGGCTACACGTCGGCCGGAAAAACGGGTACAGCGCAGAAAGTTGATCCGGCTACGGGTGCGTATTCGAAGACCAAATACATCGGATCGTTCGCGGGCTTCGCGCCGGTAAATAATCCGCAGATCGTAGTCGCGGTGATTTTGGATTCCGCGGTTGGATTGCATCAGGGTGGTCAGGTTTCGGCGCCGGTGTTTCATCGCGTCGCGCAGCAGGTCCTCGAATACTTGCATACGCCGCACGACCTGCCGCTGGCACCGCAGCATCAACTACTATTGGCGCGGGCGCAGGCGAAGGATAATGACCTGGAAGAAGGAACGCCAGACCATCCGGGCGAACCGCTGGAGACTGCGGAGTTGGACAACGACGCCTCCGTCGCAGCCAAGCCAAATACGGCGCCGCCTCCCACGCCTGCGATTGCCATCAGCGAAGGAAGAGTGGTCCAGGCGGCGATGCGGCAGAGTGAACCGTCGCGGGCAGTTTCATCGGGAGTTTCGGATCAAGGTCAAGCGTCGGAGCCGAAAGCTCCCATCTCAGCGGAAGCCGGGGGTACGAGTCCGACTGATCTACCCACGAGCGGAACCGTCGTGTTAGACGTGGAACAAGGTGGAATCGAAGTACCGTCGTTGGTAGGCAAGACCGTGCGTGGCGCGCTGGAAGCCGCTCAAGACGCCGGACTAGAGTTGGAAGCTGTCGGGAGCGGTGTGGCGCGACAGCAAACTCCGCCACCAGGAACGCATGTGGCCGCCGGAGCACATGTGACGGTGCAGTTCGGACGGTGACAACCTTTCTTCCCGGAGCACTTTGTCTCGAGCGAAGCCGGGATCCTTGGTCAACCCCCTCGTTTGACCCGCCGAAAAACCGCGTGATACGGTAAACAGTCACACATCCCAGCAGACCATCCACTGCTCGCTGATGAGGTTTGCATTTGTCTTCTGTTGAGGCGACACCCGCTGACGCGATCATCGTGCGCAAGACGGCGCTGAATGCTGTCCATCGCCACATGGGCGCGAAGATGGTCGATTTCAATGGATGGGACATGCCGGTGGAGTATCCCGCGTCGATCGGCTGCGGCATTATCAACGAGCACATGGCGGTGCGCACGGGTGTGGGCATTTTCGATGTCAGCCATATGGGCGATATTCGCCTGGCGGGGCCGCAGGCGCTGGCTGCGGTGCAGCATGTTTCCATGAATGATGCGTCGCGGCTGGCGGTCGGACAGGCTCAATACTCGGCACTGCTTTATCCGCAGGGGACATTTGTTGACGACGTGATCGTCCATCGACTGGGTGAAGACGAGTATCTTCTCGTGATTAACGCGGGTACTCGCGAAAAAGATTTCAACTGGGTGCGAGATAACACGCAGAGGTTTGACTGTAAGGTAGAGCATCTTTCGGACGACTTCACTCAAATTGCGATTCAGGGGCCGAAGGGGATGGACGTGCTCCAGAAGCTGACCGACGCCAATCTCAGCGCGGTTAAGTTTTACTGGGTCACGCGCGGTACTGTCTGCGGGCTGAAAGATATTCTGATTGCGCGCACTGGGTACACTGCCGAAGACGGATTCGAGATATACATTCCGGCGGATGAGTCCACCAGTGCGCGGGTGTGGAATGAGATTCTGAGTGCAGGCAAAGAATTTGGCATCGTGCCGTGCGGATTAGGAGCACGTAATACGCTCCGCCTTGAGGGAGCGCTCTCGCTTTACGGTCACGAGATCTCCGATACGATTAATGTGTGGGAGGCCGGACTCGACCGCTTCTGCAAAATGGAAAAGCCCGAGTTCGTCGGACGGGCTGCGCTGGAAAAAGAAAAGATCGCCGGCTTGAAGAGAATGTTGGTCGGTTTGGAGATGACGGGCCGGGGCATCGCACGCGATGAATATAAGGTGCTGGATAGGAGCGGGCGCGAGAGCGGATATGTTACCAGCGGTTCGCCCGCGCCCTTCTTGAAAAAAAATATCGCGCTCGCCTATGTGCCGCCGGAGTTCTCGGCGATAGGTACGCCGCTGAAGGTTGAGATACGCGGGCAAGGTGTGGAAGCGCAAGTAGTGCCGACGCCGTTTTATAAGCGTCCCAGGAAATGAAATTGTAGCGCCGCTACCGACTGCCGGAACGGACTAAGCAAGCCAGGAGCTAGAAGCTTTTATGCCTTATCCAACGGATCGCAAGTACACCAAAGAGCACGAATGGATTCAGGCGAGCGACGCCACGGCCACGATTGGTATCACCGATCATGCCCAGGAATCGCTCGGCGACATTGTATTCGTCGAACTTCCCAAGGTAGGTGCGGAACTCACGGCGGGCAAAACGTTCGGCACAGTCGAGTCGGTGAAAGCGGTTTCGGATCTCTACGCTCCGGCGTCAGGCACGGTGACCGAGACCAACGGCGATCTCGCCACTTCGCCTGAAAAAGTAAATAAAGATGCGCACGGATCGTGGATGCTCAAAATCACACTGAAAAATACGGGCGAGCTTGACGCGCTGCTTTCCGCTGCGGATTATGAGAAATTCGTAACAGAAGAAGGTGGGCACTGAAACTGCACGACCGCGCTCAAACATCGGATCTCCGCGAAAGTTTTCCTGTCATTGAGCAGCCGACGTCCGGCGTTCGAGTTCCGGCTCTGAACCGTGCGCAATCGAAATGACTTCGCGATACATCTAATCAATTTCCTATGCGCTATTTACCAAAATCTCCTGCCGACCGCGAGGCTATGTTGAAGGCGATTGGCCTGCGGTCTGTTGATGACCTGTTTGCGCCGATTCCTGCCGAATACCGGCTGACCCGCGATCTCAAGGTTCCGCGCCAGATGGCGGAATCGGAAATCGTCGATTATTTCCGCCAGCGCTCGCGGGAGAACGGCGAGGGCTACACCAGTTTCTTGGGCGCGGGCGCGTACGCGCATTATCGGCCAGTCATTATCGATTCGCTGATCTCGCGTGGCGAATTTCTCACGGCGTATACGCCCTACCAGGCGGAGATTTCGCAGGGAACCCTGCAATCGATTTTCGAATTTCAGACCATGATCTCCGAATTGACCGGCATGGAAGTGGCGAACGCTTCCATGTATGACGGCTCAACTGCTGCGGCCGAGGCCGTGATGATGGCGGTCCGGCTCACGGGCCGGCGATCTGTCGTGGTGGCGCGGAGTTTGCATCCGGAATATCGCGAGGTGCTGGCCACCTACGCGACTCATCAGGGAATGCCACTCTCTACCGTCGGCTTCAACGAAAACGGACAGCTGAATCCGGCCGAACTGGAGAAATCGATCACTCCGGAGACGGCTTGCGTGTTGATTCAATCGCCGAATTTCTTTGGCACAATCGAAGATGTGGCGGCGGTTGCCGAAATCGCGCACAAGCATGGAGCGATGCTGGTGGTTTCAATCGCAGAAGCGGTCTCGCTGGGAATCATAGAACCGCCGCGGCAAGCCGATGTCATCGCCATGGAGGCGCAGTCGTTTGGCGTGCCGTTGGGATTCGGTGGCCCTTACTGCGGCGTGATTGCAACGCGAGAAAAGTTCGTGCGCCAGATGCCGGGACGACTCGTTGGCCAAACCGTCGATAAGCAGGGCCGGCGCGGATTTGTGCTCACTCTGGCCACGCGCGAGCAGCACATCCGGCGCGAAAAAGCGACTTCGAATATTTGCACGAATCAGGCTCTGGTCGCGTTGATGGTCAATATTTTTATGACCGTCTACGGCAAAGTGGGACTGAAAGAGCTGGCCAAACAAAATCTGGCAAAGGCTGCATATGCGGCCACATGTTTCGCGCAACATGGCAAGGTGCTATTTGGCGGATCGCCACGGTTCAACGAATTTGTGATGGTTACCAGCGAAGATCCGTACGCCATCAATGGACGCCTTCTGGGACACAAAGTGGTTGGCGGGCTGCCGCTGAAAAAGTTTTATCCGGAACTTGGCAATGCCGCGCTATGGTGCTGCACGGAACTGACGACTCGTAGCGCCATCGATACTGCGGCGGGTCTCGTGACGGAAAGCGAACGGTCGGTCCGGTCTGGGAAAGAAGAATCCGATGTGGCAGAGGTGGCGCGATGAAACCGGTCAACAGGAAGGCCAGCCTCCAAGTCAACCAGAACGAGGGCTTGATTTTCGAGAAGTCTTCGTCGGGAAAAGCTGCATGGAAACTGCCTCCGCTCGATGTTCCCGATGTAGATACGTCTACGCTGCTCGGGGAAGCGGAGAGAAAAGATCTTGGAAATATGCCCGAGGTGAGCGAGATCGAAATCATCCGTCACTTCACGCGCCTTTCGACATGGAACTACGCGATCGATCTCGGAATGTACCCGCTCGGCTCCTGCACGATGAAGTACAACCCGCGGGTGAACGAAGCCGTCGCGCGGGTGGAAGGCATCGCGAATGGGCACCCTTACCAGCCGGAGAAAATTTCGCAAGGCGCGCTTCAGATTCTGAAGACGTTGAGCGAGTGTCTGATCGAGATCACGGGCATGGATGCGATCACAATGCAGCCAGCTGCCGGAGCGCATGGTGAGATGACCGGCTTACTTATGGTGCGGGCTTTTCACCAAGCACAGGGACGACCCCGGAAGAAGGTTTTGATTCCTGACTCCGCGCACGGCACGAATCCGGCGACCGCCGCGATGGTGGCTTACTCGGTCGAAAACTTGAAGTCGGATTCGCGCGGCATGGTAGATATTGCAGCCCTTGAAGCGCAGATGAATGAGGATGTTGCCGCGCTCATGCTAACGAATCCTAATACGCTGGGGGTCTTTGAGCAGGAAATTCACAAGATCGCCGACATTCTCCACGCCAAAGGCGGTTTGCTTTACATGGATGGCGCGAACATGAATGCGCTGGTCGGTAAGGTGAGGCCGGGCGATTTCGGTGTCGATGTGATGCACCTGAATCTGCACAAAACATTTTCTACGCCGCATGGCGGTGGAGGGCCGGGATCGGGGCCGGTGGCGATCAAGAAGAAACTCGAACCATTTTTGCCGACGCCGGTTCTAGTTGCCAAGCCTGACGGCACGCTCGGTTTCGAGTACAACCGTCCGCAGTCGGTTGGCCGGGTGCGCGCGTTTTACGGCAACTTTGGCATGTTCGTGCGCGCCCTCGCTTACATCCAGGCGAATGGGCCGGACGGCTTACGCCAAACAACGGAGGATGCCGTGCTCAATGCAAATTACATTCGCAAAGGGCTGGAGGGCACATACGATCTGCCATACTCCACGCCGACCATGCACGAAGTAGTATTCAGCGATAAGCTGCAAGCGAAAAAAGGTGTGCGGACCATGGACATCGCCAAGCGGCTAATCGATTACGGATTTCATCCCTACACTACGGCGTTTCCGCTGATTGTGTCCGGCGCGTTGATGATCGAGCCGACCGAGAGCGAATCCGTGGAAGAGATGGATTTGTTCATCGAAGCTATGAAATCGATTGCCGAAGAAGTAGAGGAAAATCCGCAGACGGTTCTCGATGCGCCGCACTCCACACGAGTTTCACGGCTCGATGAAACCGCGGCGGCGAGGAAACCGGTGCTGCGATGGAAGCCGGCGATTTAGAAACAACTATTGTTGATTGCTGATTTTCCGATTGTTGATTGAAAACCTCTCCACGCCGCAATCATTTATGGCCACGTCGTTCTACAATCAGTAATCAAAAATAGTCTCATCCGTTACTTCGCCATAATCTGCACCGACGCTTTTGTCGTTTCCCACTCCATGCGCAAAGTGCAACTACCCGCCGATTTGTCGTAGGCAATCGTGAAGTTCTCCATCGGCGAGGGCAGCTTGGAAACGCTCATGTCGACGCGGGCTAGTTCATTGCTCTCATATTTGTAAGGGATGCCCCACTCTCCCGTTTTCTTGTTGACGATCAGCGTCCATTTATCTGCAGCGGGTACGGTAAAGATGGTGTAGCTGCCTGCAGGAACGGTTTTGCCGCCGACGGAAACGTCGCTGCTTGTGACGAAGGTGGTCGCGTCATTCGCACCGGTTCGCCAGATCTCACCGAAAGGCACAAGCTCACCGAATATCTTGCGGCCCTTCATGCGCGGGCTGGAGTAATCGGTCTTAATGGTCTTGCCTCCGCCCAAGTCGCATGCAGCCGACGCCGCGGGACTGGGCCGGCCTTGAGCGAACGCGGCGGTTGTGAAGATAATGGTTAGAGCGGCGAGGTAGGAAATTCGTTTTTGCATGGACTCTCCTTGTTGAAATGCTTCGCAACGCGATTATTGTTAGACGCGCTGGAAAAGAATATGTGAGTAGACTGGTCATTATGCTCCATTGGCCACGGCGGTTACAATCGGTGGATGCCGGTATTCGACGAAAAGCAGGAAGAACTTGAGCATTACGAGACGATGATGGGCGTTCCGCGCGGGCGGCTCGCCGTGACAATGGATACGATTACCGATGCTATGGCTCTGGTTGGCCAGCACGGCGTTTATTGCCAGAGCCAGCGCTGGCCGGGCAAGCCCGTCATGGATATCCAGATCATCATGAAGAGCCTGACCGACGCAAAGGAGCTGATTCAGAGCGTGATGGAAGAGTTGAAGAACAAGTCCTGATTCTGCGCTAGAATGACACCGCTGCAAATCCCACGACTGAGGAAGATCATGCGAGTTAAGAAAACGGCTGCAATTCTTGTTTTATTCTTTGTGTCGAGCCTATCGGCGGTTTCCGGATGGTCCCAGAGTGCGGCTCCGACCCTAACGGCGGAAGAGCGCGAGTCGGCGCTGAGAAGTTTTCAGACTACGCGGGATAACTTCCTGAAGTCGATTACTGGACTTTCGCAGAAGCAGTGGACGTTCAAGCCGGCGCCAGACCGCTGGTCGGTCGCGGAAGTGGCCGAGCACATCACGGTATCGGAATCCTCACTCTCAGGGTTGGTGGAGAAGCAGATCATGATGTCGCCTGCCGCCCCGGAAAAGCGCGAGCAGGTAAAAGGCAAGGACGAACTAATCTTGCAGAGGGTTCCGGATCGCAGCCACAAAGCGCAAGCGCCGGAGTTCCTTCGTCCCACGGGACGCTGGGCGAGCGAAGCCGATCTGACGAAAGCCTTCGAGGAAAGCCGTAAAGCGACAATTGATTACATTCGCACCACCAACGATGATCTTCGCGATCATTTCTTCGACCATCCCGTGTTTGGAACGCTCGACGGCTACCAGTGGCTGCTTCTGATTTCGACTCACAGTGCGCGCCACACGGCCCAGATCGAGGAAGTGAAGGCTGATCCGAACTTCCCCAAGAACTGAGAAGTATTAACGCTCGAGCCGAAGATTGGAAGACAGCCGCGTCAAGGTTTTACCGTCACCATCAACACGCCATGCGATGGCACCCGCGCGAGAAATTTTGCGGTGAACTTTCCCAGATCTTTGTGCTGCCACAAATCCCGCACTTCGGCGTTTACGTGCGAGGGGTAGCCAAGGCTCTCCCAGCTAGCTGAGATTTCGTGCTCTGCGTCACCGCGATTTAGCAGGAGCATCGCTCGGCCGCCATCTTTCAACATCTTCGACCAGACTTCCATGTCGCCATTCTTCTCAACCCGTTCCCCTTCGCGCCCCAGGGGATCCTGATCGACAGCGATCACTTCTTTGTTGGACAGAATGTCGTGAATTTCTGGCCGCATATTGCGTAGATCGTTTCCGGCAATCAGTGGCGCGGCCAGCATAGCCCACAGACTGAAGTGCGAACGATATTCCGTGTCGGTCATTCCTCCGTTGCCAACCTCGAGCATATCTGGATCGTTCCAGTGACCCGGGCCGGCATAGCCGTAGAGTCCCGCTTCCGCATCGACGATGTCGAGCACGCCGTAAGAGCAGCAATCGCCCGGCTTCCACTCGCGTTTGCCCTGCCATCGGTCCTGGATGTCGCCCGTTGTGCGCCACAAGTTGCCGCCAGCTTCTTTTCCCCAAAGCCAGGGTTTGGCCGTGCCCCATTCGCAAATGCTCAGCACGATAGGGCGGCCGGCGGCATCGAGCGCGGCGCGCATATTCGCGTAGGAAGCTTTCGCATCCTGCGTCGTGGTGTTGCACCAGTCGTACTTCAGATAGTCGACGCCCCATGCCGCGTACTGAAGCGCATCCTGATACTCGTGGCCGAGGCCGCCCGGCCGGCCGGCACAAGTCTTCGAGCCAGCGTCGGAATAAACGCCGAACTTAAGGCCGAGCGAGTGGATGTAGTCGCCGACAGCTTTCATGCCATGAGGAAAACGCTGCGGATCGGCGACAATGTTGCCCTGCGCGTCGCGGCTGACCTGCCAACAATCGTCGACGTTGACGTAGTCATATCCCGCGTCCTTCATGCCAGACTTAACCATCGCATCTGCCATGCTGCGAATCATATCTTCACTCACATTGCACGCAAACTTGTTCCAAGAATTCCAGCCCATCGGAGGAGTGAGGGCAAGATTGCTGGATGGACCCTTGTTTTCCTGTGCAACGAGTCCCGTCCGCATCAACAAAAAGCCAGCGATCACGGACAGTATCAAATATTTCGCTTTCATCTTAGCGTCCAACTTTTTCGTCGAAGAACTTCGCCATCAATTCGAGCGCTTCCGTCGTCTCGGGAAACTGGAAGTGATACCAGAATGCATGCGGTAGCGCTTCAAAGACGACGAGTTGCGCGTCATTCCCGGCGCCGAGCAGCGCGCGGTGAAAAATTGCCGTGCTGCTCAGCAGAAGATCGCGAGTGCTTGTCACCAGCAAAGTGGGCGGCATTCCGTGGAGATCGGCGAACAGCGGTGAGAGGACCAGATCTCTCCTGTCCGTCTTGCCCACATAAGCATCGTCGGGGAGGTGATCCGGATAAGTCGGCGCCAAGGTGCCAGGGAATCCATCGAGCGCAAAGAGTTGCCGTGAGTCGCCGGGCCGGCTGAAATCCGCAAGACCGGAAAACACTCCAAGCGCGCCCGGCAGCGGCAGTCCCAACTGCTTCAGGCGCACGGCGACCTCGCAACTCAGAATGGCTCCCGCAGACGTGCCGAAAATTCCGATACTGTGCGGCTTGTAAGTCTTGAGAAGCTCTTTGTAGACCGCGACGACATCATCGACGGCGGCAGGAAAAGGATTTTCCGGAGCGAGCCGGTAATAAACCGATACTACTTTGATTTTCGCCAGATTCGAGATCGGAACTCCTTCGATGAGCGATCCCGAGTCGGAGTTGAAACCTCCGCCGTGCAGATTGATAAGCACGCGTCCGCGATTGCCTTCAGGAGTTGCAAGCGGCGTAATGATATCGGTGCGCACGCCGGCGATGCTTGTTTCTTCGACATTCACCGGATAGATTTTTCGAGCTTCGGCAGAATCCTGCGCCCGCCAGATATCGGTGCGGGCCCGCCGCTCAGCCAGAGTTTCGGGCCCAGATTTCTTTTCGTTCAGCGATGCCAGCCACTTCTGCGCCTCAGGACTGATCGTCAACGGCATGGGGACCACGCGCGTGACGTGGGCCGTTCCGTCGGGATCAAAAGTGGCGGAATCTTTTGGCGCGGCTGGATTCGACTGCGCCGCCAAGGACTGGATAAGCACAAGTACCACGAAGAAATACGACACTCTGGATTTCATCGGGATAGTTGTACCAGAGAGATCGAATCATAGGAAAGGGCAGATTCTGAAGGGAGCCAGCAGACGAAGGATCCTAGAGTTTGGCGATGAAATCCTCCGTCGTGACGCCGGCCTGCTTCAGAATTCCACGCAGTGTTCCAAGCGCCAACTCAGAATGCAAAGGAACAACGCAACCAGTAACCGTCGAAGGGCCAACTCTCTTCAGAACAACGTGACTCCCGCTCTGCCGGGCCTGAGCGAAACCTAGTCGCTCGAGAGCGCGAATTGCCTCTGCCCCTGAAACTCGGGGCAGTCTAGGCATAGCGTGCCTCGAAGACCGTCACAAGAGGGCGACTCGAGTTTTCGAGAGGGAACTCTTCCAGATACAGCTCGGTCGCTTCCTTGAGATTGGCAATTGCGTCTTCGACACTCTTTCCCTGACTGACGGTACCAACTTCCGGGCAATCGGCAACATAGAGGTTGCCTTCTTTGTGCAGGACCGCAGTGAATGTACCGATTGGCATTATTCGCTCAAATCCTCGGGAGCATTGGCCCAATATTGCGCGTACTGCGGCCCGATTAGAAAGTTAGGCGGGTTTATGTTGTTGAGAAGTATCTCCGGACCTTGGAAGCACACGAATTGGGCGGGATACCACTCCATCCGAGCCAGCCAGACCTGCTTGATGCTTTGGACGGAATAAGTCGTGGATGCTCGAAGGAACCCCTGATACAGAATTGCATGGCTGACTAGTGCAATGTCCTCCGACTCAAGCAGTAGCAATGTCTCGCAGCCGGACTGAATATATTTCGCAACTACATGGTCCTTGTTCCGGAGACGATCTTCGATGACGGCCGCAACGCTGGAAACGACATCATTCCTCTTCTCCAATCCTGGGGGAACAAATCGACTCACGCAGAAATAGTGGGGCGGCTGGGAATCCTTACAAATCGTCAGCTCAAAGGGAACTCCAGTGACGCTGCAGAGCGACCGACCCATCGGCAAGAGCGGCAACTCCCGCAGCAGCCAATCGCAAAGTGCCGCCGCGAGGTCTTTCCGCTTGAATCTTGCCTTTGGGGGCATGACCGAGGTCCGAATGACTACGTCAACGCTGTAGTCAAACGTGCCCCGGAGACTTCTCTCCACTTCTCCCAGTATCTGCTGGAATTCAGAGCCATCGCGGCTCTGGCCGGAGAAGGTTTCTACCTTCGTATGTTCTATGGCAAGAGCGGGCAAACCCGGTGCCTCGGCAATGGCATCACAATCCCGCGAGCTGCGGTTCTCTTTGTCTGGCCACCGTGTGACCCGATAGGCACTCCCAGCCCCCACGTTGTATCTAGCAACTAGCTGACGAATAACATCATCCTGATCCACAAAAACTCCTCAACCAATTCTACGCCAGCATGTACTTCCCTCGTTCGATAACCCTCTGCGCGATTTGCTGTCGCAGTTCGATGGTGTTGAATGGTTCATGCTTGGCCAGGCGCCGCAAAATAGCAACCTGAGTGCGAAGCATGTCGCCCTCTGCTACGGCGGCGATTACTTTCCTAGCAGCTGATTCGATTTTCTCCATCGCCTGCGTGAGATAAACGCGGGTCATTGCAATCGGAAGAGCGGCAGCTGCTTCTCCATTCGCCTCCGCTATCTTTTGTGCGCGAAGCACGGCCGATTCCATGGCGTAAGTTTCCATGGTCATGTCGGCGATAGCTCCCATAATCTCCTGTTGATCTTGAATGGCGTGCATATATTTCTGTGTGGCCGATCCGGCGGCGAACAGACCAAGCTTCTTTGCCTGGCTCACGAGTTTGCGCTCTTCGGCGAGCGGGCCCTCGATATCATCGCTCATTGAAGGGCCGGAGAGCACTTCATCCATCAGTTTCTTGATCGCAGGCATAAGCGGTAGCTGTCCGCTCATGGCACGTTTCAGCAGAAACCCCGTGATGATTAGGCGGTTGATCTCATTGGTGCCTTCAAAGATGCGGTTGATGCGCGCATCGCGGTAGGCACGCTCGGCCGGATATTCTTCGACGAAGCCGTAGCCGCCGTAGATTTGCATGGTCTCATCGACCACATAATCGACCATTTCCGAAGTCCAAACTTTGATAATGGAGCACTCCACCGCATATTCTTCGATGGCTTTGCGAGTTTCCTTCATTGCCTCGGACCCGGATTTGTCGACTTCGCTGAGCGCCGCGTCCATCATTCCGACGGTGCGATAAATCAGCGATTCGCCTACATATGTCAGAGTCGCCATGTTGGCGATTTTTTCTCGTATAAGCCCGAAGTCGGCGATGACTTTATCGAAGGCCTTGCGCTGTTTGGCATACGTAATGGCGTGGCCGAGCGAATGCCGTGCTCCGCCCAGGCACGCCGCACCCAGCTTGAATCGACCGATGTTCAGAATGTTGAACGCGATCACGTGACCTTTGCCGATATCGCCAAGCAAATTCTCGGCCGGAACTTTGCAATCGTTCAAAATGATTGGGCACGTGGAGGACCCACGGATGCCCAGCTTGTGTTCTTCCGCGCCGACGGAGAAGCCGGGAAAAGTTTTCTCCACGAGAAACGCAGTGAACTCTTCGCCGTCAATCTTGGCGAAAACCGTAAACAGATCGGCGAAGCCGGCGTTGGTAATCCACATTTTTTCGCCATTCAGAATGTAATGCTTGCCGTCGGAAGAGAGTTCAGCGCGAGCGCGGCAGTTCAGGGCATCGGAGCCGGAAGAAGCCTCCGACAACGCGTATGCGCCGACAATTTCACCCGCGGCGAGGTGTGGCAAATATTTCTGTTTCTGCTCCTCGGTACCGAAGTAAACGATCGGCAGCAGGCCGATGCCGCTGTGTGCGCCCCAAGTCGTGGCGAAGCCGGCGTATTTAGCAAGACGGTCGGCGATCACCGCCGCAGTCACCTTATCCATTTCGAGCCCGCCGTAGGCCTCGGGGATTTCGGCGCCACTCAGCCCCAAGTCCCCGGCCTTCTTCAGCAGGTCCCTCGAAATGGAGAAGTCTTTGTGCTCCATCTTGTCGACGTTTGGCAATATTTCATTGATCGCGAACTCCTCCGCGGTCTGGGCGATGAGCCGATGCTGCTCGCTAAAGTCTTCCGGAGTAAAAACTTCGTCAGTGTTGCGCTCTTCCAGTAGAAAGCTGCCACCAGAAATTCTGGTCTTGGGAACTGCTGTAGTCGTAGCCATATATTTGTTGATCCTCTAAGGAGCCGCACAGCGCCGAGGAAACTAAATGAAGTACCAGCTATTCTAATTCGGTGGGAGTGGGAATGATAGAGGCGGAAATCATGCTGGGGAGTATCTAAAGTCACTCCCGTGAATGCTGGCGCAACTCTCCAATCGACGTACTTTGGTGATGTAAGCCCGGCGATTGGCTACATCTTGCAACCCACCGAACTATCTTAGCGAAGGTCCGCTAAAAAGTTCAGCGAGGAGTTGGCCGCCCAATATGGAGGAAAAATTGATCGCAGCTGCCGGCACCACGCGTATTCCTGTAAGATCTGGCCCTTCGCCTTCCGTGCCTCTTCGTCCGGAATCAAAGCCAGCCTATTCAGAGCCAAAGCGAGCCCTTGGCAATCGTCCGGGTAGCACGCGCCAGCGCCCGAGTAGTTTCCTGTCTGACAACTTAGGGCACCGAGGTTCGTAACCGCGCAAACGCCATTTCCGTTCAGACTCTGCCCACGCGGACAGATCGGAAGCGTGCACGGCTGTTTCTTGCACACGGGAAGCCGCAACGAAGTCTCTAGCGTGGGCTCGGGTCTACTGAAAGGATGCCGTAGGTGAGAGAAGAATCCTCGCTTCTCGGCTTGCGTCCTAGTCGCCGTGGCACTTGGCTGGATCGCCGCTTGGCGAATGTTCAAACCGTTTTGCGTCAAGTGAGCAAACTGCTGCGTAGAATGCGCCAACTGCGCCCCGGAGTTGTTAGACACTGAAGCGCCTGAACTGTGACTGCTCGCTGAGTAGCTTCCGGAACTGCTTCCGACCGAGCCGCCGTGAGAACCGCCGCCAGAAAAGCTCGCGGACGAGCCTGCCGAAGAGTGTTGCGCAAAAACACTGGGACTAACACCGAGGAGAACTACAACAACCAGGCAGGAGAGCCGCATAAAGCACCTCCGAACCGGACGCCTGACGGTTTCCACTTTACCGGACTCTGAACCGCCGCATCAATAATAACGCAAAGCCGTCTAAATGTGCGTAATGGTTGCGTAAAGAACTGTTACGACAGATTCTCGAAGATTCCCGCTGCGCCCATCCCGCCGCCGACGCACATAGTCACCATCCCATAGCGTCCGCTGCGGCGGTTGAGTTCGCGGATGATCGTCGCCGTCAGCTTGGCCCCTGTGCAACCTAGAGGATGTCCCAGAGCGATCGCCCCGCCGTTCGGATTCACCTTCTCAGGATCGAGCCCGGCTTCTTTGATGACCGCCAGCGACTGCACAGCGAAGGCTTCGTTCAACTCGATCACGTCGATATCAGAAAGCTTCAATCCCGCCATCTTTAAAGCTTTCGGAATCGCGAACACTGGGCCCAGGCCCATTTCTTCGGGCTTGTATCCCGCGGTGGCGAACGAAACGTAGCGCGCCAGCGGTTTGATGCCGAGTGCTTTCGCACGTTCAGCCGACATTACAACCGCGGCCGCTGCGCCATCGGACATTTGCGAAGAATTTCCTGCCGTCACCGTACCTTTCACGTGAAAGGCGGGCTTCAGGGCGAGCAAAGCTTCCAGCGAAGAGTCGGCGCGCGGACCCTCGTCCATCTTGAAAATAATTTCCTGCCGCTTCGGCTTCGAGCCGTTCGGGATGGTAATGCTCACCGGCACGGACACTACTTCGTCGTCGAACTTTCCCGCTTGGATTGCAGCCAGTGCCTTCTGGTGGCTGCGCAGGGAAAATTCGTCCGCCGCTTCGCGCGTGATGCCGAACCGCTGAGCCACGCGCTCGGCAGTCAGGCCCATGTTCAGATATGCGTCCGGATAATGATCGACCAGCCAGGGGTTCGGCGAGATTTTGTGGCCGCCCATTGGAATCATCGTCATCGACTCCGTGCCACCCGCGACGATTATTTCCGCTCCGCCGCTCATAATGCGTTCGGCTGCCATGGCAATCGCCTGTAACCCAGACGAGCAGAAGCGGTTGATAGTGAGCGCCGACACCTCCACCGGCAGCCCGGTGCGCAACGCTGCAATGCGG